>Ga0210402_10000199_pt1 | contig 70240 bp, 56 predicted proteins | sample IncBWC7MmetaG_FD_161055 | JGI IMG/M metagenome (GOLD analysis project Ga0210402, IMG submission 161055) | Forest soil microbial communities from Barre Woods Harvard Forest LTER site, Petersham, Massachusetts, United States - Inc-BW-C-7-M | ecosystem: Environmental > Terrestrial > Soil >...
ACGCAGCCAAGAATGAACGCGAACGAAGTCATTAGGATTGGCCGCAGACGGAGCCTGGCGCCTTCGAGCGCCGCATCCACGATAGACTTGCCCTTTTCGTGCTCTTCCTTGGCGAACTCGACGATCAGAATTGCGTTCTTGGCGGCAAGGCCGATCAGCATCACCAGCCCGATTTGCGAATAGACGTCGGTCTCGATCTGAACCATGTAAGCGGGATAAAAAGCGCTAAGCACCACGCGACGGAGCCACAACACCGCGAAGGCGCCGAATACCGCGACCGGAGTGCTCAGCAATACGCTGAATGGCAGCGACCAGCTTTCGTACAACGCCGCCAGAATCAGAAAGACAAAGAGCAGTGACAATCCGAAGATTGCCCAGGCTGGGACTCCTTTGCGTGCCTGCTGCTCCTGATAGGACATGCCCATGTAATCAAAGCCCATTTCCCGAGGCATGGTTTGCTTGAAGACTTCTTCCAGAGCCGCGGTGGCTTGGTCCGAGCTATAACCGGGCGCGGCGCTGCCGTTGATTTGCGCAGAGCGATACTCGTTGTACCGCATGGTGAATTCGGGGCCGGAACGCGACTCAAACTTCGTCAGCGCGGAAAGTGGAACCGGTTGGCCTCCGCTGTTGCGCACGTAGAACTGCCCAAGGTTTTGCATATTCGCCCGGTAAGGCGCTTCGGCTTCCACGTACACTTGCCAGGTACGGCCGAAATCGTTGAAGTAGTTGATGAACAGGCCACCCATGAAGGATTGAATGGTCCTGTAGACATCGCTGATGGCCACGCCCTGCTTCAGCACTCGTTCCCGACTGACCTCCAGGAACTGTTGCGGAACGCTGGGCAGAAACGTGGTGCTGATATAGCCAATTTCGGGGCGCTTCCGTGCCGCGGCCATGAACTTGTCAAGATTGTCGGCCAGAAACGCAACATTGCGCCCAGCACGGTCTTCCAGCACGAACTGAAATCCGCCGGAGGTTCCGACGCCGGGGATTGCCGGCGGCGAGAAGCTGAAAGCTGTTCCTTGCGGCAGTCTGCTCAGCTGCTGGTTCAAGCGCTGCTTGATTTCCTGAAACTGTTCCGCTCGTGTTTCGCGGCTGCTCCAGGGCTTCAGCGTGACGAAGAAAAAGCCGTTGTAAGTAGTCCGGACAAAGCTGAGCAAGCTGAAGCCAACAACGCTCGTAGTGTATTCGACACCTGGCGTGTTGGCGAGGATCTGCTCCACCTGTCTCGCGGCTTCGCTGGTGCGCTCCAGCGAAGCCGCATTCGGAAGATCCATGTTGATGTACACGTAGCCCTGGTCTTCATCGGGCAGGAAGCTTGAAGGCAAGCGGCTGCCAAAAAAGCCGGCCGCAACGGTGAGGGCCGCCAGAGCAACCATAGCAACGGCGCTCTTGCGGATCAGCCCGCCACACAAACGGACATAACCCTCCGTAGCACGTCCAAACACTCGGTTAAACCAATCGAAAAAGCGGTTGAGCAACCCGGTGCTCTGTTTCTTAGGCCGCAGCAGCAGAGCCGCGAGCGCCGGGCTGAGAGTCAGCGCGTTGAACGCGGAGAGCAAAACCGAAATGGCGATGGTCACGGCGAATTGCTGGTAGAGCCTCCCGGTGATGCCGGGAATAAAAGCGGTGGGTACGAATACGGCAGACAGCACCATGGCGATACCGATGACCGGCCCCGAAAGCTCCGCCATGGCTTTTCGGGCGGCGTCCTTGGGAGCAAGGCCTTCTTCAATGTGACGCTGAACGCCCTCTACGACGACAATGGCATCGTCCACCACCAGGCCGACGGCCAGCACCAATCCGAACATCGAAAGTGTATTGATGGAGAAGCCAAAGAGCGGGAAGAAAACAAACGTCCCAACCAGTGAGACGGGCACGGCAAGCAGCGGGATCAGCGTAGCGCGCCAGTCTTGCAGGAAGAGGTACACGACAAGAATTACCAGCACAATCGCGATCAGCAGGGTCTGAACAATTTCTTTCATGCCTTCTGTAACAGCGGCGGTCTGGTCCAGCGAGATGGCGTAATCCATATCTTCCGGGAAGCTTTGCTTCATCTCCGCCATCAGCTTGCGGACACCCGCGGCTGTCTGCACGGCGTTCGTGCCGGGCAACTGGTAGACCGGGATGACGATGGCGGGCTTGCCATTCAAGCGGCTGACAATACTGTAGTCTTGCGCGCCCAACTCGACGCGGGCGACGTCTTTCAAGCGAACGATCCCGCCATCTGGCGCCTCGCGCACAATAACGTCTTCGAATTGCTGCGGGGACGTCAGGCGTCCTTGCGCAAGCACGGAATAGGTGAATTGCTGGTTCGCAGGAGCTGGTTCGCCACCTACCTGACCAGCAGGGTTGACGGTGTTCTGCTGCTGCACTGCATTGACGATGTCCGTGACCGTAATGCCCAGCTTCGCCAGTTTGTCAGGCTGTACCCACAGCCTCATTGCATACTGCCCCGCGCCGAAGACCTGCGTCTGGCCCACACCATACAAGCGGGCGATGGGGTCGTTGAGATTGATATAGGCGTAGTTGCCAAGGAATGTCGTGTCGTATGTGCCCTTCGGGGAAAATATGCCGACCAGCATGAGCGGAGCGGTCACGGACTTTCGGATGGTAACCCCATAAGTGTTGACGTCCGGCGGAAGTTGACCGGCAGCCAGTTGCTCGCGAGACTGCGTGAGGATGAGATCGGTGTTCGGGTCGGTCTTCAGGTCGAAGTCCACCACCATGGTGGTTTGCGAGTTGCCCGTGGCGTTCAGGGAGTACATGTAGTTCATGTTGTCCACGCCGTTGATTTGCTGTTCGATGGGCGTGGCAACGGATTGCTCCAGAGCCTGTGCGTCTGCGCCGACGTAAGAGGCCTGCAGCTGAATTTCCGGGGGGACGATGTTCGGAAACTGCGCCACGGGCAGGCTTGCGATGGTCACCACGCCTACAATCACCATCAGGATGGCGATCACCATCGCCACGATGGGACGCCTTATGAAAAAATTGGACATGGATATTGGTTCCTTTCGATCACACTCTGAAAGCTCTGCTCACGCTTCTTCGAGGAATGGAGGAAGTGGGGGAGTCCGGGCTATGCCGGTCCTCGCGCGTAACAATCACGGTGCTTCTGTTCCTTCACCTCTATTGGCTTTCATTGAGTCACAAACGGTTTGGTCTGCACGATTGTGCCCGGCCGAAGAGTCTGCTGGCCTTGCGCGACCACACGTTCGCCGGGCTTCAATCCGTCTTGGATAATCCACATGGTGCCAATGCGATCTCCAACTTTGACCGACCGGACGGAAATCTTGTCGTCACCCCCGACAACATCAACTTGATAGCTTCCTTGTAGATCGCTGACAGCAGCCTGGGGGATGAGTAAGGCGCCCTTCTGTGTTCGGACAACGGCGCGGACTTTGCCATACTGTCCGGGACGAAGAACATTATCGGGATTCGGAAAGAGAGCCGCCAGTTGGATCGCGCCGGTGTTTTGATCGACGGCGCGGCCAGCGAAATAGAAGACGCCCTCGCGAGGATAGATTGACCCGTCGGCGAGAATGAGGTGCAGTTTCCAACGCTGTTTGTCCGGGCCTGAAAACTGCTTCTTCAATTGGAGATAATCCTGTTCGCTGACGGTGAAGTAGTCCCTGATGGGGTCGAGCGTCGAAACGGTCGTAAGCGTTCCGCTATTCGAGCCGACTAAATCCCCGACCTGCGCCCTTGCAATATCGGCGATGCCGTCGACGGGCGAAATGATTCTCGTGAAGCCAAGGTTCAGCTTTGCCGTTTCAACGGCGGCTTCGGCGGTCTTTATTTGCGCCTTGTCAGTCGCCACGGTAGCTTTCGCTGCCAAGTAATTTTGGTTGGCATTGTCGAGGTCCTGCTGACTCGCTGCCTGCTCCTTCGCCAAGGGAGTGTACCGCTCCACATCGAGCTGGTTGCGGACTAGAACGGCTTCGGCGTTAGCAAGCTGCGCGGTGGCCTGCGCTAACTGTCCTTCGGCTTGGTCGAGCGCCGCCTGAAAGGGCCGTGGATCGATTTCAAAGAGCATCTGACCCTTTCTTACGGATGACCCTTCCTGGTAATCGCGTCTGAGCAAATACCCTGTGACCTGCGCCTGAACGTTGGCATTCACCTCTCCCGCCAACGTACCGATCCATTCGCTGTAAACGTCAACGTCCTTCTGCTCGACCTGTGCCACCATGACTACCGGAGGGGCTGCCGCTCCGGCGCCTGAGGCATGTTTTGGGCGCAAGGCTCCAACGATCAGGGCGATAACGGTCAAACCAACCACTCCGCCTACAATGAAACTGTGTCTAAGAAGACTATTCATGGCATATTTTCGAATCGATCCCTCATCAGCAAGGATTTTTCGGGTTTTTCAAACGGCTGGACGTGTCACACGAAAGGAATAATGCAGCGCTAATGCCAAAGAGTCATGTGTTCCTAAAAGGGCCGAACTTGTTGATTTGTCGTGAGATGACGTGCGGAAAGGTGACCTGCTTAGTCAAGCTGCCCGGGTGGCACTGCCGCGATTGCGGTACCGTGCCCGTTTTGTGGCACCAATTGTTTCAGGCCGGGCATCACATGGAGAAGAATCCAGACTTACTGAGGTGCTGCGCAGACAATGAGCAACGATTCGGAAATCCTTGCAATTCCGTTGCGTGAGACGCGGTACGAGACCCTCATCCGTGTATCGAATGCTATCGGGACGTATCGAGATCCCAAGGATCTGTTTCGGGCGCTAGTGAGGGAACTGCACAGGGTCGTCCAATTTGACAATGTCGGTGTGTCTATTCATGACGAGAAATCGAATACGTTTCACCGGCATTTCGTCGACGCCGTGACAGAGGCCGCCATCCCTGCAGACCCGGAACTGAAAATGGAGGAATCTGATGCCTGGTGGGTCTACCAGAACCAAGAACCTATGGTCACTTCGCTTACAGCCCAAGATGCTGAGGCTTGCAAGTTCCGAGAAATCTTAAAGAAATATGGAATCCGCAGTGTGTGCACTCTCCCTTTAACCACAGCTCACAGCAAAGTAGGAGCGCTCACCTTTGCAAGTAAAGCTCCGGATATCTATACCGCCGAAGAAGTTCACTTTCTTTCGGTGGTGGCTGAGCAGATCGCTCTCGCATTCGACAATGCGCTGCATTTTGATGCGGCGCAGACCTCACAACGGCAGTTACGGAAGAAGAGCGAGCGTGTTGGACTTCTCCTTGAATTGACCAATCACGTGGTTTCCAATCTCGACTTCCGGGATCTTCTCCGGGCCGTAGTGGCGGGCACGCGCAGGGTTATGAGCTGTGATGGCGCCGGCATTACTCTTCCCGATAAGGACAACAGGCACCTGCGAATCTACGCAATGGATTTTCCCTTCAGCGTCGAATCTGTCCAAGAGGAGAGCCTTGTCTCCATCGACGAAGATATCTCGGGAGAGGTCTTTCGCACCGGCAAACTCTGGTGCGGCAGCGTCCAGGAGGCGAGGCGATTGGGTATGAAGGATACCGCGCAGGCCGACGTGGGAACCGTGTGCGTCCTTCCTCTTGTTAGCCGGGGCCGGGTGCTGGGCACATTCGGTGTGGTTAAGTTCCAGGACAATGCGTTCGCTGGTGATATCGAGTTTCTGACCCAAATCGCGAATCAGGTTTCCATTGCCGTGGAGAATGCACTTGCCTTTGGAGAAATTCGAGAGCTGAAAGACAAGCTGGCGCAGGAAAAGCTGTATCTCGAAGATGAAATCCGTAGCGAAATGAATTTTGCCCAGATGGTAGGAAACAGCGCCTCCTTGCGGAAAGTCCTCAAGCGAGTGGAAACCGTAGCGCCGACAGATTCGACGGTGCTGATTTATGGAGAGACGGGCACCGGCAAGGAACTGATCGCGCGAGCCATCCATGATTTGAGCCCTCGGCGCTCAAAGCCCTTCGTGAAGCTCAACTGCGCGGCCATTCCGACGGGCTTGTTAGAAAGCGAGCTGTTTGGACACGAGAAAGGCGCGTTCACGGGAGCGATCGCGCAGCGGATCGGGCGCTTTGAAGTGGCCAATGGCGGCACCATTTTTCTGGACGAAATAGGAGAAGTTCCCCTCGAACTGCAGACGAAGCTGCTCCGCGTCCTGCAAGAACGGGAATTCGAGCGGCTGGGAAGCTCGAGGACGCTCCGGACAGACGCACGTTTGATTGCCGCGACGAACCGCGATTTGGAGGGGATGGTGAGCGAACAGAAATTCAGATCCGATCTGTTTTTTCGTCTCAACGTCTTTCCCGTCGACGTGCCCCCCTTGCGGGAGCGCGAGGGGGACATTCCGCTTCTGGTGAAGCACTTCGCGCAGCAGTTCTCCAGGCGGATGAACAAGGTGATTGAAACGATTCCATCCGCGACGATGGATGCCCTGTGCCGATATCATTGGCCGGGGAACATTCGAGAACTCCAGAATGTGATCGAGCGCGCCGTCATTGTTTCCACAAGTCCCGCTCTAAGCGTTGATTTGGCTGACCTGAACTTTCCTAACGCTGGCCGTGAGAAAGCAAGGGCCACAACTCCGAAATCACCGACAAACGGGACGCTTCAAGGGGCTCTGGAGCAATCAGAACGTCAGCAAATCCTCAAGGCGTTGGAGCAGAGCAACTGGGTTGTAGCGGGCCCGAAAGGCGCCGCAATGCATCTTGGAATGAAGCGGTCCACCCTGCAGCAGAGAATACGCAAACTTGGAATCGCCCGCCGCCCGGCCTGACCGGGTTGCAGCGCAGTTTCACCCTGCTAAATTCAAAACCGACCACTTTTCCCGCGCTTGTCTCGTGTGCCGCAAAACTGGCACGCTACCGCAAATACGGCAGTGCCATGTTGGCAGGGCGATCTAAAGAGCCTTTGCGCGGCTCGCCATCCCGGTACAAATCAGTGGGTTCCGCGACTTTCGGATCCTTCCGCGCTCTGGCCCCCGTTATGCATTTCCCCTGAGCATGAGGGATTCGTCATGCGAGAGATGCCAAGCCTGAACGGAGCAGCGGATTCTCAAGCGCGGTTCTCACGAGAAAACTCCCCTTCTTCTTCCGTCCTGGAAATTGACTCCTGGATGCCAAGCAATGTTCAAGCTATCTCACCGCTGGTGGAACGCCTGATGCTGCTGATTGAAGGATCGCAATGTGCTCCGGGCGAGGAGTTCAATGTCGAGATGGCGCTCCGAGAAGCTCTGGCCAATGCCGTCGTGCACGGCAACCACGAACATCCAAGAGCAAAAGTACACATCCGATGCCGATGCTGGCCTGGCAAGGAGATATCCATCGTCGTGACGGATCAGGGTAAAGGGTTCGACTTCGAAAAGGCAGCGGGTTACGGACTGGTGTCGGACCCCCTTTCCGAGCATGGCCGCGGAATACTGCTGATGAAAGCGTATATGGACGATGTGCACTTTGAACGAGGCGGGGCGGAAGTCCATCTGCACAAGCGGTCGCGAACTACACCGCGTTCGTGAAGGTTCAGTGTTGGGAAAGCGCTTGAAATTGATTGGGCAAACCGGCCAGTGGACGAAGAGACATCGCCATTGGGCGAAGGAAGCGAGCCACCCGAATGTTGCGAATCACGATCGCTGAGACGGCCACGGAGCAAAGGTGGACTCTCGAAGGTCGTTTGGTGCAACCGTGGGTCGACGAACTGAGGACATGCTGGAAAAACAGGCACCACGCGCAGAACGGACGAACATGCACTGTTGATCTTAGTGGGGTCACGTTCATCGACAACAGGGGGCTCCGGTTCTTGCGGACCATGTCAAAGGAGGGTACGCACTTCACCGGTACGGGTATCTATACCAAGCACGTGCTCGAACAACTAAAAACCGGCACAAGACATGGTCCCTTCGTTTGGTTTCTAGGTTTGTTTGCAGCCTTCGTGGCAGGTGTCATCGCCTGCTCGCCATCCACGCTGGCGAACCCGGAACTCGGCAAGAGTAGTGCGAAAGAAGAATTCAGAACGCACTTAAATCCAAACAATCTATCGAGCACTAACGAATCTGATTTCACCGACGGACCCGGAGGGACACTGTGCCTGCACTCGTAAGAAAGTTCGACAAACGAGCACCAGCAGTCCCTCCGGCCCACATTCTCGCAGCAGCGGATGAGCCTGCTCTGATTGCAGCCGCCAAAAACGGAGAAGCCGAGGCGTTCGAAGCCCTAGTCGCGCGCCACCAGCGAAGGATTGTCGCCGTCGCGCTGCGCTACACGCGCGTTCGACAGGACGCCGAAGACATCATGCAGCAGAGCTTTCAAAAGGCCTTCTTCCACCTGCACCAATTTGAAGGGCGATCCTCCTTTTCAACATGGTTAACGCGGGTCGCAATCAACGAAGCGCAAATGCTGCGGCGGAAAAGTGGTGGCGGGCGCGAAGTGTCGATCGACGACCTAAACGAGAATGCAGAAACCGTAACTCCGCTGGAGATCCCAGATCCGGATCCAGATCCCGAAACCAGCTGCTCACAACAAGAGTGGAAGCGAATGCTGTCTTCTGCCTTGCGTGGGTTGCCGCACAAAACTCGGAGGGCAATAGAGTTGCGCGAGCTAGATGAGCGATCGACGGAGGAAACCGCCCGAATCATGGGAATTTCCGTTGCCGCGGTGAAGGCTCGAATATTCCACGGGCGAAAGAGATTGCGAAAAAGATTAGAGCAGTTTGTCGAATCGGCTTGGACGTTAAAAAGGGACACTTCACGAGCGATTGGCAATGCGAGATGTATCTCGCAAAATCGGGCCACCCGCAATGCATACGGCTAAGGCGGGGATGAGGGGAGGTTCTCATGTTGACGCTTCTGCTCGCCGCGACGCTGGCGATTTTGGGATTTCTGTGTTTCACCGGGCCTGGCGGCGTCAACGGGCCGCGCCAACGTCACTGAATCGGTTGCCTGACGACAGCGTTCTCTACACTTCACGAGGAGTGTGGAAGGACTTTCCGTTTTCTTCTGACGATACCTGCGCTAGGGTACTCTGCGAGCTTCAATTTCTATGTGGAATATTGGTGAATGCCTCTCGACAAATACGGTGTTCGTACGCCTTTGCGTTGGCAAGATATTGCGATTATGGTTGCCGTCTGGTCAGTTCGATTCGTCCGAATCGTATGACGTCAGCGAAGCGCCGAGGCTTCTATTTCGGAAAGACCACTAATTCAAAACTTGGCTAGAAAACCAGCCCACGAATGGCGTCCGGCCCGAAAACGAGAACGGAACTCTTTTTGAGACCGCAAAGAAAGTGTGAAATCTATCCACTCAGACGAAAGAAATATTGCCCCGAACGCGGCCACAGGTGAGAAGGGAAATGACGACCATAGTTGCCTAACCATGTCCGAGGTAGCCGTATTGCTTCAGAATGCTTTATCTGACGGCGCTGGGAGTGGGTACGCAGATGGTGCAGTAAAGTGTGGGCTGGATTGTGGGTTGAAGTTTTTGGGAAAAAACCCGGTAACCTGCTGAATTTAAATGGTGGGCCTGGGTGGACTTGAACCACCGACCTCGCCCTTATCAGGGGCGCGCTCTAGCCACCTGAGCTACAGGCCCATTCTGCTGTGGCAACAACTCTTTCTACTTTACCGTACCCGCCAAATCCTGGCAATTCTCGTCTTCCATGCATGTCCTCGCTCCGGCCTCGTGGCATGATGTTGGTGGGTTCACCGACATGCCTGCCTCATTGCACCCTGCGAGCAGACGTATCCGATTTCTCCAACTATTCACCATTCTCTGGATGGCGTGTGAAGCTGGCAGCTCTTTACTCGCGGCGTGGCTCGCGCACAGCCCTTCCTTGCTGGCCTTTGGAGGCGATAGCTTGATTGAACTTTTGTCCGCCTCGGTGGTCCTCTGGCGATTCTCCGCACGAACTGCTGTAGAGCGAGCAGAACATCGTGCGGCCCGAGTCGCCGGGGTGCTTCTTATTCTCCTGGCCGGCTATGTCAGCCTGATTTCTGTCCTCGCGCTTTTCGGCTACAGCACACCTAAACCAAGCCTCTTCGGAATTTGTGTCCTCATCGCTTCGGCCGTCATCATGCCTTTGCTCGCCAGGGAGAAAAGGAAGCTCTCCGACTCAACCGGGAGTGCCGCCCTCCGAGCGGATGCCACCCAATCCAGGTTGTGTGGCTATCTGGCTTTGATCGCATTAGCCGGCTTGGTGATGAATTTTATTTGGAGAGTGGGGTACGCAGATTCCCTGGCCGCCCTGGCCACTGTTCCTTTTATTGTCCACGAGGCTCGCGAAGCGATCCGCGGCAAGCCCTGCCCCTGTGCGTAACCGCGCCGTTCTTACCGCGCCCTAACTTTCAAGCCTTCCCAGTTCTACTCCCGCCGCCTCCAACGCCCGCCGCACCGCCTCGGCAATCCGCTCCACCCCCGGAGTATCCCCGTGAATGCAGATCGTCTGCGCCTCCACCATCACCACCGCTGCATCGCGCGTCAACACGCCCCGCCCTTCCGCAATCCGCAATGCCTGCTCCGCCGCCTTCTCCGGCACATCCAGCAGCGCATCCCGAAATCTCCGCGCGCGCAAAGTGCCATCCTTCTCATACCTGCGGTCCGCGAACGCCTCCGCCGCTACGCGAAATCCCGCCGCGCGAAACTCCTCCAACATCACCGACCCTGCCAACCCCACCATCACCACGTCCTGCCCCCACCGTCGCACGCCCTCCGCAATCCCCCGCGCAATCCCAGCATCCTGCGCTGCCTGGTTATACAGCGCCCCATGCGGCTTCACATGCGCCACCGTCGCGCCGCATTTCTCCGCAATCTTCCCCAGAGCCATCGCCTGCCGGTACACCGAATCCCGAATCTCCTCCGCGCTCAAATTCAACGCCACCCGCCCAAAATTTCTCCGATCCTCATACCCCGGATGCGCTCCCACCGCCACGCCATGCCGCAACGCCTGCCCGATCGTCGCTCGCATCATCTCTTCATCGCCCGCGTGCCCGCCGCATGCCACATTCGCCGAAGTCACAAACTTCATCAGCGCTTCCTGGCTGCCATCCGCTAGCATCTCCGGCAATTCACCCATATCGCAATTCAAATCCACGCGCTTCATGCGAACAGCTGCTCCTCCGAACCCAACAATCTCTGCTGCTCGATCCACAGCGCCCGTGCCGCTTCCAGCGACACCTCCTCAAATCGAATCGTATCCCGCGGCCGCAACTGCCCAACGCAGTGCAAATCGGCTCCAATCACATTCGCAATCTTCGGATACCCACCGGTCGTCTGCTGCTCCACAAACAAAATAATCGCCTGCCCCGAGGGCGTAACCTGAATCGCTCCTAGCGGCGTACCCTCGCTGATCATCTCCGCTTTTCGGCGCGCAGCAAGCCGGGGCCCGTCCAGCCGCAACCCCATCCGATTCGATTCCTCGCTCACTAGAAACTCACCACCCGCCAGCATCGCCCCCGCCTCTTCCGGAAACCAGTCGGACTGAGGCCCTCGCGTTACACGCAACGTCTTCCCCGGCTTCAGCCCGTCCAAAACGCCGGCTCTCAATTTTCGCCGCCGGATATTTTTCTCCAGTCTTCCAATCGGCAACATATCGCCTTTCCGAAGCGCACGTCCTTCCCATCCTCCCAATCCGCTCAGCAGGTGCGTCGAAGCGCTCCCCAGAAATTCTGCCACGCCAATCCCGCCAGCCACGCACAAATAGCACCGTGCAAAATCTCGCGTCGCTCCCAGCACCACACTCTTCCCCGGCAATATCGCGTGTGGCCTCCACAACTCCAGCGCTTTCCCATCCACCTGCGCCCCCAAATTCGCGCCCGCCAAGCAGATCACGGCTCCATCGGGAAACAAAAACGTCCCGCCCATCAGCGTCATTTCCAACGCCGGCGTCCCGGCTTTATTCTCAAGCAGCAAATTCCCCAACCGCAGCGCCACCGCATCCGCCGCGCCTGATGCCGAAACCCCAAGCACGCCATATCCCTCGCGGCCAAAATCCTGCACGGTCGTCAGCAATCCCGCCGATTCCACCACCAGCAAACTCATGCGCGCCTCATCGCCAGAAATTCCGCCCGTGTGATTGGCCTGAACTTCACCTGATCCCCAATCGCAATCAAGTCCATCGGCTCGCGATCTTTCCGAAACATTTCCAGCGGCGTCCTCCCAATCAATCGCCACCCGCCCGGCGTGGCAAACGGATACACCGCCGTCTGCCGTCCCGCAATCCCCACGCTACCCGCAGCCACTTCCTTCCGCGGTGTTTCCAGGCGGGGCGTCGCAATCTCCTCCGCCAAATCTCCCAGGTACGCAAACCCGGGCACGAATCCCAAAAAGTAAGTTTGATAGGTTCGCGCGATATGCAGTTCGACAACCTGCTCCGCCTGCAATCCGTGCTGTGCCGCCACAACCTCCAGGTCCGGCCCAAACTCCCCGCCGTAACACACCGGCACTTCCACCAAGCGAGCGTTTCCCGCCGGCATTTTCTCCGCGCGCGTTTCGTATTCGGAAAGTTTCACTTGAACTTCGGCGTGATCCACCACGGTGGCGTCAAACGTAATCAGCAGGGAACAGTATGCAGGCTGGATATTCCGTATCCACGCAACCGGGTCTTGCTGCAGCAGCCGCACCAGCCGCACCACTCCCTCGTGCGCCGCGGCACCGATCTCTTCTCCCAGATAAACCAGCAGCGCCTGGTCGCTCGCGGCCTGAAATCGCACTCTGGTCTCCTGCGTGCTCGCCCTCTACTGCACGAACCCGATATTCGCCCCCGGCACCGGCGCGCCCTCCGGCCCTTCTTTGATCGGCCCGTACGCCGCTTCAAATCGCGAAATATTTTCGCCCAGCGCCCGCCAGATCCGCTTCGCATGCCCGGGACTCACAATCACGCTGCTCAACAGCTTTCCCTGCGTGCCGTTCGGAAAGATGTACACAAAATTCAGCGTAAACTCCTCCGCGTGATGCTGGATCATCACCAGGTTGCTGTACAACCCCTGCAATTCTTTCTCATCCGCCTTGATCTGCACTTGCCCCGGCTGAGCCGCCTGCTTCTCATCCATGTTGTTCTCCCGAAATTCCTCTCCCAAAGTACCACAGCCCAACCCAGCTCACCGTCTGTAGAGGCCGATCTTCTCTCCGCATGCCTCCTCCGCTCTGCGCCCTCTGCGTCTCACCTTTGATCTCTGCGTTAACGCTTTTCCGTATCATCCCGGATAAGTCCTATTGACATCCGTCCTAGTTAATTCTACTTTATAAGAGAAGTTAACTATAGTTAATACGACCGATGTCCGACATCTTCTCCAAGCGATTCTCCACCGCTCCGGCACTCCCCGCCGACCAGCCCGAAGTTTCCGCCTGGCGCCGCGCCCTTACGCTCCCCTCTCTCCCCGAATCCCACCGCAGCATCCCCATCTCCCACAACGCGCATTGGTTCCGTAAAATCCTGGCCTTTGCCGGCCCCGGCTATCTCGTCGCCGTCGGCTACATGGACCCGGGCAACTGGGCCACCGACATCGGCGGCGGCTCCAAATTCGGCTACACGCTCCTCAGCGTCGTACTGATCAGCAATCTCCTCGCGATGTTCCTCCAGGCGCTTTCGGCGAAACTCGGCATCGTCACCGGACGCGACCTCGCCCAGGCCTGCCGCGACCACTATTCCCGCCGCGTGTCCATTTTTCTCTGGGTCGCCTGCGAACTCGCCATCGCCGCCTGCGACCTAGCCGAAGTTCTGGGATCCGCCGTCGCCCTCAATCTGCTCTTCCATATTCCCCTACTTCTCGGCGTGCTCCTTACCGCTTTCGACGTCCTCATCGTCCTCGCCCTGCAAGGGCGCGGCTTCCGCCTGATCGAAGCTTTCGTGATCACCCTCATCGCCAGCATCGGCCTCTGTTTCGCCTATGAAATTTTCTTCGCGCACCCGATCTGGCGCGAAGCCGCCCTCGGTTTCATTCCCCACGCCGAAATCCTGCGCAACAAAGAAATGCTCTACATCGCCATCGGCATCCTCGGCGCAACCGTAATGCCTCACAATCTCTATCTCCATTCGAGCATCGTGCAAACTCGCGCCTTCGGCCAAAAAAAATCGGAAAAGCGCGAAGCCCTGCGCTACGCCGTCATCGATTCCACCGTCGCTCTCTTTTTTGCGCTCTTCATCAACGCCGCGATCCTCGTCCTCGGCGCCGCCGCGTTTCACACCCGCGGCCTCAGCGAAGTCGCAGACATCGCTCAGGCGTACAAACTCCTCAGCCCCACGCTTGGCGCCGGCCTCGCCAGCACGCTCTTCGCCTGTGCCTTGCTTGCCTCCGGGCAGAACTCCACGCTCACCGGCACCCTCGCCGGCCAGATCGTCATGGAAGGATTTCTCGATATCCGCCTGAAGCCCTGGCTGCGCCGCCTGATCACCCGCTCCATCGCCATTATTCCCGCGGTTTTTGTCATCGCCATCGCCGGGGAAGGGAAGCTCACCGCGCTCCTGATCCTCAGCCAGGTGATTCTCAGCTTTCAGTTACCGTTCGCCGTGATTCCGCTCGTGCAATTCACCAGCGAACGCGCCAAAATGGGCGACTTCGTCAACTCCCGCGCCACCACCGTCATCGCCTGGTGCGTCGCCGCCGCCATCCTCTTCTTCAACGGCGAACTCCTCTGGCTAATCTTCCGCCCCGCCTGATCCCTCTTCCCCGTGTCCTCTGTGGCCCCTCTGTGAACTCTGTGTTGAAATCCACTCTTTCTTGCCTACCGGTGAATCCCACTTCCCGCCCGACCCGGCCTGTGCGAAACTTTTCCCTGTGAACAAAACATGACAACTCCTCCCAAAAAGCCGAAAACACTCCTCAAACTCCTCTTCGCCCTAGTCATCGCCCTCATCTTTCTTTCCATCGGGCTCGCCGCTTTCCACAAAACGCCGTGGAGCGTCCCTCTCGAAGATAAACTCCGCAAGAATCCTCTCACCGCCTCCGACGCAAATCTCACCGCCGCCAAACCCGTCTTCAGCGAATACTGCGCCAACTGCCACGGTGATTCCGGCAAGGGCGACGGCTCCGACGCCATGATGTACGACCCCTCGCCCAGCGACCTCACCGACGCGAAGCACATGAACACCCTCACCGACGGCGAAATCTTTTACCAGATCACCCAGGGCCGCAAACCCATGCCCTCCTTCCGCAAAAAGCTCACCGAAGACCAGCGCTGGCGATTGGTAATCCTCGTCCGCTCCCTCGCCTCACCCACCACGCCACCTCCCGCCCCGACAACAACCCCCCAGCCTCCCCCCAAAAAAGTAATGGCCGGTCTTTAGACCGGCCACCGAAACTCCTATCCTTAATTTCCTTTTCTTCCTCTAATTCACCTTCCCCAACGCCGTCGCCACTTCCTTCACATCCGGTACCACGGGAATATCGTAATCCTTCACCCACGCCACCTTCCCGCCCTTATCAATGATAATGATCGACCGACCCGTGATCCCCTTGTCCCCCAGATACACGCCATACTTTTCGCTCATCGCGCCCTTCGGATGAAAATCCGCCAGCAGCGAATACTTGATTCCCATTTTGTCCGCGTAGGCCTTGTGCGACCATACGCTGTCCACGCTCACGCCCAGCACTTCCGCGTCCAGCGTCTCGAAATTTCGCATGTCGTTCACGAAGCACGCGTGCTCGTTCGTGCAGGTTGGGCTCCAGTCCAGCGGGTAAAACACCAACACCACTTTCTTCTTGCCCGCGAAATCCGAAAGCTTCACTTCCTTCTTGTTCTGATCCTGCAGCGTGAAATCCGGCGCCTTCTGTCCAACCGCGATGCTCATAAACTCGTCCTCCGATGCGTTTTAAGTTCCACCAGCATCTTACCGAATCCTGTGCCCGCCGCCAATCTACACGCTTTTATCCGCGAAGCCGGCGCGATACACTCCGCATTGCAGCATCCCGGCCGCCACGCAGATTGTCCGCGCGCTCCCGGCTGCGTCCCCAAAATGTTGAGTCTCAAAGAAGTAATCGACCGCTACTCCTCGCTTGCCAAACAATGGGGCGATTCCGTCGCGCTCGAAGACTTCGGCCTCGGCCCTGAAGAAACCATCAAGCTCTTCACCTCTCTCGACGAGGACTACCACATCAGCCGCTTCGTCAATTTCTCCATGGGCCACGGCCGGCTCTATCTGATCAGCGGCAATCCCTCCACCCACATCCGCATCGACGCCGCCATCCGCGAGCTACTCTAACCTCTCAGTGCGGGCCGTATCTTTCTTCCGCTTAACTCTGCGCCCTCTGCGTCTCCTCTGCGAACTCTGCGTTAAAAATTTTTCTTCTTTCATGTTTCATTTCGCCAACCTAAAAAATCAGCTTCAACGAAAACTGGATCTGCCGCGAAGTCCCCGCCGTATGGCTGATAATTCCAAACCCGCTCCCCCGCACCGTGTTCGACGGCAAGGTGAAATTCACGATGTTAAACAAATTAAAAAACTCCGCACGGAATTCCACCAGCCCCCAATCGCTCTTCCCCCGCCGCCCAAACGGCGTGTCCTTGATCAGCGCAAAATCAAATTGCTTGAATCCCGGCGCGCGAAACGTGTTCCGCCCCAGCGTACCGAATCGCCCCTGATTCGGCCCCGTCCCTCCTGGCACATTCACCGGAACAAAAAAGAACGAGCTGTTGTTATCGCCCAATCCAAAATAATCTTCCCGCCTCGTCCGGCTGGTCGATAAATCCGGCATCCTAAGTAAATCCGGCCGGTCCGTTCCTCCTGCCCCGGCGCTCGTCTGTTGAACCCCCGAATAAACCGTGAACGGAGGCCCGCTCAGAATCGAAGTGATGTTCAGCAACTGCCATCCGCCGGTCACATAACGGCTCACCGGCTGCAGAAAACTCACCTTATCGAACGGCAGCGCCTGAAAGACGCTCACCGAAAAAACATGCCTCACGTCAAACGTGGACACGCCCTTCTCCGCCCGTTCATCCAGCGGATTCTGCGCAAACGTCTGCAGAATCGCCCCCGCGTTCCCCGGTAATCCTCCCAGCACCGCGCTCGTGTCGTCGATCGATTTCGAAAACGTATAGCTCGCCGCAAAATTCAGCCCGATCCTCGCGTTCGTTCCGCTCACGCTCGTCTGCAGCGCGTTGTAGCTCGAATGCGAATCGCTGGCCATCACATACTCCGGCCCGAATCCGCTGACCCCGTTGCCCGCAGCGTCAAACTGTGTAAATCGCGCGAACTGCGGCCCCGCTCCCCCGTATCCGTTCGGAGCAAACACCCGCGCCAGATGAATCCCAGCTGTCCCCACATACGCCGCGTTCCATCTCGCCCACCCGAAGTTGTGTTCGACCCCCGCCGTGTACGTACCGATGTACCCGTTCTTAAAATGCCGCGACATCACGCTGACACTCAACAGTTGCGCTTCATTGCCGGGCGTCAGCGCTTCCAGGTCATGCTGAAACTTCGGCAGATCAATCGGCGTGTTCGCGGCCACATTCGAAGTGTTTCCCGATGCAAACAACGGTTGGCCCGAAGTCGTGAAAGGCTCCGGCACCTGCAGCGGCACAATCGTGTTTGAGAAGGGAACTGGCACCCCCGCCTGGGCTGTCACCAGCGGCTGCACCACGAAAGGCAATCCCCCCGTCACAAAATTGTCCTGCCACAAATTCGGCAGAATCGTGGTGATCGCCGCGCCCGCGTGTACTATCGTCTTCTTCGCTAGTGCGTAATCCGCCGCCACGCGCGGCGCCCATCCGTTCCAATCCAGCGGATAAATCGGCTGCGGATTGTACAAAAAGTGCTGCGTCGCCCCCGGCGTCAGAAAATCCGCGGGTTTTCCATCCGGTCCCACCGGTGTCGCCACCGAAGTTCGGTGATTCGCTTCCTTGATCCGGCTGTTCACCTCAAAGCGCAGCCCGTAATTTATGCTCAGCCGTGACGTGGCTTTCCACGTGTCCTGAAAATAAAAGGCGTAAGCCTCGCGACGCACCGCCGCTTCGTCAAATCGGTCGCCCTGGGGTGTCAGGCGGTAGGCAGCCGAAATCGTGCACTCGTACGGCGTCGCTGTCAGCAATCCCAGCAGGGAATCGGGCAGCGGGTCGCCTGGAAGAATATTGTGCGTCCCGCTCGCGGACTGGATAAACACGGGCGAATACGCGGTGCCGTTCCCGAATGAATACACGCCGCTCGGATTCGTCCCGAACACCGAAGTGTCCCGGTTCCACCGAATATCCGCGCCCCACTTGAACACATGGCCCCGGCGCACGTAGCTTATGTCGTGCTTGAACTGAAAAACGTTCCCGTACGAACCGAAAATCGATCCATCCGCCGAATTGAATCCCTCGAACAGCCCATCCCCAAACGCCAGCGCGATATCCGTGTGGTTGCTCGAAGGAAATACCGGCGTGCTCCGCACATAATCAAACAGCGTGGTCGAACTTAACTGCGGCGAATACGTCCGCGCGTAACTCACCGCAGCGTTCCGCTGGTGATCGAAAAACTTCACGGCAAAGCTCGGATCGATTGCCGTCTGATCGGGATTCGTCGTCGGGCCATTTACGTTGTTCAAGCTGAAGCGCGTGAACAGCGTCGCCTTGTCCGAAAGCTTATGATCCACGCGAATCGAAAACTGGTCCGTATCCGTCACCACTTTCGAAGACGCCGCAAACGTCCGTGCGCCAAACGCGCCCGTGGGATCATTCGGCAATGGATAACGCGCCAGAATCGACGTGATCTCCCCACTCACCGGCACAAACAGCGTGTCGCCAGGAGAAGTAGCCGTCTTAGGAAAGGTCGTAGTGTCGATCCCTTTTCTCTCGTCGGCGGTCGGCACCGCGAACACCTGCGTCGTGCCCAGCACCTGCCGGAAACCCGCATACTCGCCAAAAAAGAAAGTCTTCCCGCTCCCATCGTAAATTCCCGGCAACACTAACGGCCCGCCGATCGTCACGCCAAACTCATTGCGCACAAATGGAGGAATCCGGCGCGGGTCCAGGTCGCTCGCGCGGTCAAAGAAATTCCGCGCATCGAAAGCGGCATTGCGCACAAATTCAAACGCGCTTCCATGCAACTGGCTGGTCCCCGACTTCGTCACGACGTTGGTGAATCCCGCCGCGCCCTGCCCGATCTCCGCCGGCATCACCCCGGAATTCGACTGCACCTCGTGAATCGCATCCACACTGAAATTCGCAAAGGTCGCTCCGCCAAGCTCCGGGTCGGTGGTCGTCCCGCCATCCATCGCGAAAACGGAAGCCACGCCGCGCTGCCCGTTCACCGCAAATTGTTGGGTAAAATTCGCCGCGCCGTTGGTGTCCGTCATCGTGCCCGCGGCCAGCAGCAGCAATTTACTGAAGTCCCGCTCGTTCAGCGGAAGGTTCGAAACTTCTTCACTCGAAAGGTGCTCACCGCCGCTCCCTTTTCGTTCGGTCCCCAGCGCCTGTCCGGCCACGATCACGCTGAGCGTCTGATCCTGCGCGGAAAGCGTCAGCTCCAGATTCGGCGCGTTTCCTTCCGCGATCACAATCGCCTTAGCCGCGGTCCACGTTTTTCCCGCCACCTCAGCCACCAGCGTGTACGTACCGGTCTCAATCCCCGCGAACACAAAAGTGCCGCTCGCCGTCGTCCGGGCTTCATACGTTCGATTCCCGGAGCTTCCGCGCAAAGTAATCTTCGCGTCGGCCACGGGTTTTCCCGCGGCGTCCCGCAACACGCCATTCCAGGTTGTAGCTGAAAACAAGCAGGGGGCATTAAAGAGCGCCAGTAAAACAATCAACAGGAAGAGCCGTGTGGATACCGAGAGGGCCGCCGACATGGTTGACGATTCTATAGCGTTTTACGGAATCGTCACTTTCTGTTCACTTAGCGGATGTGAATAAGTTACCGCGGGAAATTCTGCAAATTTACTCCGTACTATAGCGGCCACCTTCAGGTGGCCCCGCTTGCTTTTATGCCAGCCACCCTTACAGATGTCTGCTCCATGCCGTCACAAAAAATTCCATCTCAGGCCGGCACCGACTTCTGGAACCGCCCGACGACCGCCTCATGTTCTTTGCGCAATTCCGCCGGCAGCCGCTCCCCGAACTTGCCCAAAAATTCCCGGCTGTCCGCCAGGTCGCTTTCCCAATCTTCCGCATTCACGCGGAACAACTCGTCCAACGCCTCTGGCGAAATCTTCAGCCCATCCAGCGTGAGCCCCGTTCGAGTCGGCACGTAGCCGATCGGCGTTTCTTTCGCCTCGCCTCGCCCTTCCACGCGCTCCAATATCCACTTCAGCACGCGCACGTTCTCCCCATAGCCAGGCCACAGGAATTTCCCGTCCGCGCCCTTCCGGAACCAGTTCACGTGAAAAATCTTCGGCGGGTTCGGAATCTTCTTCCCCATCTCCAGCCAGTGCTCAAAATAATCCGCCATGTTGTAGCCGCAGAAGGGCAGCATCGCCATCGGATCCCGCCGGGTGATTCCCACGTCTCCCGTCATCGCCGCCGTCGTCTCCGAAGCCATCGTCGCCCCGACAAACACGCCGTGCTGCCAGTTGAACGATTGGTAGACCAGTGGAGCCAGCCGCGCCCGCCTCCCGCCAAAGATGAAAGCTGAAATCGGTACGCCCTCCGGCGCTTCCCACTTCGGCGAAATGCTCGGCGATTTCGCTGCCGGCACGGTGTACCGCGCATTTGGATGCGCCGCCGCGCCCTTCGAGGGGTCCCACTTTTCCCCGCGCCAGGTAAGCAATCCCGCGGGCGGCTCCCCGCCAATCCCTTCCCACCACGGCTCGTTCTCCGCCGTCACGCCCGTGTTCGTGAAAATCGTGTCCTGCTTCAGCGCCTCCATAACGTTCGGATTCGTCTTCCTGCCCGTCCCCGGCGCCACGCCAAAAAATCCCGATTCCGGGTTAATCGCATGCAGATACCCGTCCGCGCCGATCTTCATCCACGCGATGTCGTCCCCAACCGTCCACACCTTGTATCCCTGACTCTCCAGCGCTGACACCATCATCGCCAGGTTCGTCTTCCCGCAGGCACTCGGAAACGCCGCCGCCATGTATGTCACTTTTCCGCTCGGCGATTCCAGCCCTAGAATCAACATGTGCTCGGCCATCCAGCCTTGCTGGCGCGCCATGTAACTCGCAATCCGCAGCGCAAAGCATTTCTTTCCAAGCAGCGCATTCCCGCCGTATCCCGAACCCACGCTCCAGATCAGCCGCTCTTCCGGAAAGTGCGCGATATACCGGCGCAACGGGTCCAAATCTCCCATCGAGTGGAGTCCCGGCACAAAGTCTTTCGAGCTTCCCAGCTTGTCCTGCGCCACCTTGCCCATACGGCACATGATCCGCATGCTCGCCACCACATACGGACTGTCCGTCACTTCCACCCCAATTTTGCTGATTGGCGAATTCCCCGGCCCCATGATGTACGGCACCACATACATTGTCCGCCCCCGCATCGCCCCGTCCAGCAACTTTCCGATCTTGAACTTCGCTCCTTGGGGGTCCATCCAGTTGTTGGTGGGTCCAACTTCCTCTTTGTCCGGCGTGCAGATAAAGGTCAGGTGTTCCGTGCGAGCCACGTCGCTCGGGTCGCTTCGGTGCAAGTAGCAGTTCGGGTAGGTTTTCTCGTTCAGCCGGAAGGAATCGCCCTTCTTCAGCATTTCCTGCAGGATGGCCTGGTTCTCAGTTTCTGACCCATCGCAATAGACAATCTTCTCTGGCTTGGTCAGCCGGGCTGCTTCCTCTACCCAGGCTTCCATTGGCGTCGCCACGGTATTACCCCCAAAGGTTTAATCGGCTGCATCGCAGAAAGGTGTGGATGCGCCTGATCCGGCCCGTCCTGTTCGCGCGGACTTGTATCTGAGACTGGCGGGACACTCGCGTACGGTTCAAACCTGCCCAGTGTATGTTACCGCTAACCCTCGAAGCAAGTTTACTGCTCACCGGCTAGGCTGGTTTCCGACAGCGCGTTTCTCGGGAGGGATTGCCAACCTGGAGGCATTACTTCCGGCTATCGCGTCACTCGGGAACCACACACAGATTCCCGTCAAAGCTCGTTCCGGGTTGCGCATCACGTTTGAGCATGCCCTTCACAGCGCCATGCCGCCGGACACTTCGATCCTTTGACCGTTCACCCAACGATTCTCGTCCGAAAGGAGCGCGGCGATCATCGGTCCGATATCGTCCGGCACGCCAGCCCGGCCAAGCGCGGTCATCTCGGCAACGCGCTTGTTAATCTCAGGATTGTCACGGACCATGCCACCGCTGAAATCCGTCTGGATGGCACCCGGAGCGACGACATTTGCCGTGATACCCCTCGGTCCGAGTTCTTTGGCCAGGTAACGCGTCAGCACCTCCACCGCGCCTTTTGTCGCCCCATAAGCCGAGGTGCCCGGTAGCGCAAAGCGCGCCAGTCCCGACGAAATATTCACGATGCGCCCGCCATCCTTGATCAGCGGAAGCAGCTTTTGCGTCAGGAAATACACGCCTTTGAAATGAACGTTCACGATCTCGTCGAATTGCGCTTCGGTGGTCTGGTCGAAATTCGCATGGAGCGAACCACCCGCATTGTTCACCAGATAGTCGAACCGATCTCGTCCCCAACCGTGCAGCGTCTTGCGGACATCCGCCACGAATCCGTCAAATGCGTGAGTGTCACCGGTATCGAGCTGAAATCCCGCTGCTTTCCTTCCCATCGCTTCGACTTCGCGGATGAGTGATTCGGCCTCTTTCTGGTTCGAGCGGTACGTAAAAATGATGTTGACGCCCCGCCCTGCAAGATTCACCGCAGTGTTGCGTCCGAGCCCGCGGCTTCCACCAGTGATGATCCCGACTCGATCCTTCATAGTTCCAACCGTTTCGTTTGCCATGGGTATTCCTTTATTTTTTGTTTCAGCTCAGCGTTGCGTTTTGTACAGCATGATCTTGCGACATGTGTTTTATACAGTCCGCATCCTTAACGGTGCGATTGGGCCGCGTGCGTGGTCTGTTCAGGTTCGAAATAGGTCCCTCGCTCAAGATCGGCAATAATCCCCGGCTGCTTAGGCTGCCATTCCAGCTTTTCCTCGGTTAGCTTGCTTGACGCCGGGGAGTCCATACCAACGAAGTGTCCGAGCCAACCAAAGTGGTGGTTGGCCTGCTCGGGCGACTTGCTCACAACCGGCACGCCCAGGCGGCGGCCGATCACGTCGGCGATGTCCCGGAAGGGGACGCCCTCGTCGCCAATGGCGTGGTAGCTCGCTCCTGCGGAACCCTTCTCCAGCACAAGCCTGTAGAGATGAGCAGCGTCGAGCCGGTGCACGGCGGGCCAGCGGTTAAGGCCGTCACTCACGTACCCTGATTCTCCCTTCTCACGCGCCAGCTTGATCAGAGCCGGAACGAAGCCATGATCGCCGTCCCCATGCACCGATGGAGGAAGGCGCAGCAGAGAGACGCGCACGCCACGCGAGGCCATCGCCGCTGCTGCCTGTTCCGACTTGCGCGGAAAAGTGGGAATGGGCCCGTCCTGTTCCGTTGCCAGCGGGCCTTGGCGCTGAAGGAGCAAGGTTCCGGAAGTGACGACCAACGGCCGCTCGGAACCCGCGAGGGCAGTTCCCAGCGTCTCAATAGCGAGCCCATCCTTCTCGGCGGCAGGCGCGTAGTTCGTGAAGTCGTGGATAAAGGCCATGTGGATCACCCCGTCCGCTGCGGCCGCTCCACTACGCAAGCTTTCGAGATCTTCCAGTGAACCGCGATGTACATCGGCTCCTGCGGCGGCAATGGACGCGGCTGAGGCCTCCGAGCGAGCCAAGGCGAGCACCTGATGGCCCGCGCTGATCAATTCCTGAACAACGGCAGAACCGACAAAACCTGTAGCACCTGTTACGAATACACGCATCACAATTCTCCTTTCCTTCACTCCATGACGATCGCCAACTTCTTATTCCTAAGCTCAAATCCAACGTCTAAAAAGACTCTCCCACCATTTCTTCACTCTTCTTCCAAAGGGCTTCAGCATTGGTTGGGTCCACCGCGTAGGCTCGAACTCCTTCGCTGACCACGGTGATGGCCGCGTCCTCTGGAACGATATTGCTAACATGGCAGTTCTCGCAGTAACGAGCGCCGATTTCGTCCGCGGGAGCTACTACGCCGGCCCACACAGAGGTCGCAGCACCTTGCGGAATCGTCTTCCACTGGAAGGGCCCTTGGCCTTCCGCGGCACGCTGCGCACTGATCCGATCGACCAGTTTCTGAAGTTCTTCGGCGCCGATGTGGCGTCCCAGCTCGGTTTGTATGCCTCCGGGATGCACGGCGGCGGCGCGCACGCCACGCCCGCGATGCCGCTTGTCGAAGCCGACGGAAAAGAGGATGTTTGCCGTCTTCGACCGGCCATAGGCGACCCAGGGGTCGTAAGGTGTCCGCTCAAAGTTGGGATCCCGTAGATCAACGTTCGAGTAACGGTGACCTGCCGAGGACAGATTGATCAACCGGCCTCCGGCGCGTATCAGCGATGCAATCCGGTTCACGAGGACGAAGTGGCCCAAGTGATTGGTGCCGAACTGCATCTCGAAGTGGTCCCCGGTATTGGTAAACGGCGTGGCCATAACGCCCGCGTTGGCTATGACCACATCGAAGTGTTCGCCTTTCTTGAGCAGTCCTTCGGCGCAAGCTCGCACGCTCTTCAGACTGGCAAGATCAAGCGCAACGAGCTCGAAACTTCCACCATTGGCTTCAGCGTCCTTTCGCACCCGCGCGGTTGCCGCTTCGGCTTTCTTCAAATCCCGTGCCGCGCCCACAACGTGTGCGCCATGCGCGGTGAGTGAGCGCGCCGTCTCTACGCCCAGCCCAGCCGAAACACCGGTAACAAAAATCCGCTTGCCGCGGAGATTAATCCCCGACAAAACATCCTCTGTTGTTGAAGTTGCCCCAAATACGTCCACCATTGCCTTCCTCCTTGCACCCGCCCGTTTGATTCCGTGCCCGCGCCACCGGGTTGACGGGCCGCCACGATTTCGATAAAACGGAGAGTGTCTCCGAATGCTTAGATATTCGGAGCCTGTCTCCGGTTACATGGATTTTTGCCATGCCAAAAAAACATTCCGTACCCGCCGGGCGAAAGCCGCGTAGTGACGCGCGGCAGAATCGCGACCGCATTCTGGAGGTGGCCAAGGCGGCATTCACCCGGTCAGGTGCGGATGCCAGCTTGGACGATATCGCCAAACAGGCCGGCGTGGGGCCGGGAACTTTGTACCGTCACTTCCCGACGCGCGATGCCCTGATCGAGGCCGTTTATCACACTGAGGTGGAAAAGCTGGCTGCGGCACAACGGGAACTGACCGCAAACCTGCCTCCGATCGAGGCGTTGCGGGCCTGGATGATGCTTTTCGTTGATTACATTGCCACGAAACAGATCATCGCACCGGCGCTGAACAGCGTCGTCGGCGGTCCTTCCAGGCTCTACGATTCTTCCCGCGTGCAGGTTGCGGGAGCGATTAATGCACTTGTGAAAACGGCCGTGAACAGCGGCGACATACGCAATGACCTCGAGCCTTTCGACCTGCTTCGCGCGCTGATTGGCGTCTCCAACGTGGCTATCGGACCGGACTGGAAGCAAAGCGCGAGGAGACTTGTCGATATCCTCATTAGCGGTTCGCGGCCAACGAAGTAGAGTCCGGCGACCTGACTCTCGGATAGTCGGCGGTTCGGAGGTAATTCCCTGTGCGCATCGTGCGGACAAGTACCGGCAAGTCGTACAACCGGAAACTGTCTAGCACCCCGTCACCCAAGGCCTTCGCCGCTCTGGTGCTATCATGCCTGTATGTACGCGCAAAAATTCCAGATCGACGTCGTGATCCGCGGCGAGCGCCGCGCATGCCCCCTCGAATGGCTCGATCAATTCTCCATGCGCAATTTCACTAACTCCGCCGATTTCGACGACACCCTCCCACTCGCCGACGGCTGCCTCGAAGCCAGTTTCCGCCTGACCCCCGAGCGCTTCGCCGAAGGCCTCTCCGCCTGGCTAACCCAGCGCGGCAAAGGCGAAGGCGGACCCGTCCACGTCGAAGTAAAACTCCTCTAAAAATCACGTAGCGGCGACCTTCAGGTCGCCCAGCCCTATACAGAGCCCGCCCGCCGAGGTGGGCAGTCCGTTGCTCTGACCTCTCTATGGCCAACCTCTCCGCTTCCTCGGCGGACCTCCGTGAACTCTGTAGTGAACCCTTCTCCCCTACTCTTCCGCCCTCTTCCTCTTCCCCTCAATCGCCGTCCGGATCGCTGGCAACGCCTTAATCGCCGCTTCCTCTCCCGCCCTCACCATCTCCGGTGTCTTCGTAAAATCGTCCCAAACAAACGGCGTCACGTCCGGCTCGATAATCACGTCCGCATACCGCCGCCATTCCAGGTCCGCGTGCCTCTGAATAATCGTGAACGACCGGCTCAATACATCCGTGAACGTCCTCGGCTCTCCGCTCATTCCCGGCTCCAGGTATACGGCAATCACCACTTCCGCGCCCATCAACAGCAACCCTTCATAAGGCACCAACGCGGTCAGAAAGCCGTCCACCAGCGTTCGCCCTTCGTGTTGAATCGGCACGAACAATCCCGGATACGCGCACGAAGCCCGCAGTGCCGGCACAATCGGCCCCTTCTGGTAGTAATAAACCGGCAAGCCCGCGTTGATGTCCGTCGCCGCGATCGCCAGAGGCGTCTGCAATTCTTCAAATTTTGTAATCGGCGAAAAGCGCGCCAGGAACTGCTCCATCCGCTGGTTCGTGGCCAATCCCATCCACGACGGAGTCCACCGCCCGAAATCCGTGAACCTGGTTTCGCAAGCAATATCCTCCATCATTTCCAGCGAGGCCCCGGCGCAGTAGCTCGCCCCGATCAGCGCGCCAACGCTCGTGCCCGCCACCATATCAATCGGTATCCCCGCTTCGCGAAACACACGCAGCACGCCGATGTGCGCGATCCCGCGTGCAAAACCGCCGGCCAGCGCCAGTCCCACGCGTGGCCGTCTCTCCAGGCTCGGCGCATAGCCGTTGCTGAATGCGCGAAACCATTCCTTCGCGCTCCGCAGCACGCTCTGCGCATTTACTTCTTTCTCTTGTCCCATACCTTGATTTTAGTCCGCTCCCGCCCTTTACCAAACACCTGTTTGACCAGTCGCTTCCCATTTTGTAACCTGTTCTGCCGTCCTATTCCCGTTCCTCAAGGTCTGCTCATGACTCATCGCATCCAAAAAACAGTCGTTCTCGGCGCCGGCACCATGGGTGCACGCATCGCCGCGCACTTCGCCAACGCCGGCCTCCCCTGCCTGCTCCTCGACATCGTTCCCAAGGACGCCGCTCCCGCCGACCGCAACAAAATCGTCCTCGCCGGCCTCGACGCCGCCAAAAAATCCAAGCCCGCCGCTTTTTTCACTCCCGCGCTCGCTTCAAAGGTTTCCATCGGCAATTTTGAAGACGATCTTCCGCGCATCGCCGACGTGGACTGGATCATCGAAGTCGTTGCCGAAAATCTCGAAATCAAGCGCGGCCTCCTTGCCAAAGTCGCCCAGTTCCGCAAGCCCGGCTCCATTGTCACCACCAACACTTCCGGACTCCCGGTTCACCTCATCGCCGAAGGCTTGCCGGAGGAATTTCAGCAACACTGGGCCGGCACTCACTTTTTCAATCCTCCGCGCTACATGAAACTCGTCGAAGTCATCCCCGGCCCGAAAACTTCTCCCGAAGTCATCCAAACACTCTCCAATTTCTGCGATCGCCAACTTGGCAAAGGAGTCGTCCTCGCCAAGGACACGCCAAACTTCATCGCCAATCGCATCGGCACCTTCTCGATGCTCAATGCCCTCCGCCTGATGCAGTCCCTCAGCATGACCATTGAAGAAGTCGACGCCTGCACCGGCCCCGCCGTCGGCTGGCCCAAGTCCGCCACCTTCCGCACCGCGGACATCGTCGGCCTCGACGTCCTGATGCATGTCGTCAAAAACATCTACGAAACCGCTCCCAACGACGAGTCTCGCGAAACTTATAAAATCCCTTCCTTCGTGGAAGAGATGGCCAAACGCAAATGGCTCGGCGACAAAACCGGCCAGGGCTTTTACAAGCGCGTGAAGGGCGGCCAGGGTGAAAAAGAAATCCTTACCCTCGACCTGAACACCATGGAATACCGCGAAAAGCAAAAAGCGCGCTTCGCTTCCATCGAAGCCGGAAAGGCCATCGAAGACACCTGCGAGCGCTTGCGTGCCCTGCTCACTCCACTGTTTGAAGGCCAGAAAACGGACAAGGCTCAGCAATTCATCTGGGGCGGGCTCTGCGAAATGTGCCTCTACGCCGGCCGCCGCATGCCCGAAATTGCCGACAACATCGTGGACGTGGACCGCGCCATGCGCTGGGGCTTCGCCTGGGAACTTGGCCCCTTCGAAATCGTCGACGCCGTCGGCCTCGCCGCCTTCGCCGCGCAAATCAAAAAAGAAGGCCGCGCGCTTCCCGCTGTTTTTGAAAAGGCTCTGGCTGCGGGCCGCTCCAGTTTCTACGAATCCAGCAAGGGCGAAACCTCCGTCTTCGATCTCGCCACCAGCAAAACCAAAAAAGTCGAAGAACCCGCCGGCATCCTCATCCTCAAAACTCTCAAAGACGCGGGCCGCGAAGTCGAGCGCAACTCCGGCGCCAGCCTGATCGATCTCGGCGACGGCGTCGTCTGCTGCGAATTCCACTCCAAGATGAATGCCATCGGCGCCGACCTCATCGCCATGATTCACAAAGGTCTTAAACGCCTGGAAACCGATTTCGACGCCATGGTCATCGCCAACCAGGCCACCAACTTTTCCGTCGGCGCCAACCTCATGCTCGTTCTCGTCGGCGCGCAAGAGCAGGAGTGGGACGAGCTCCACATGGCCGTGAAGCAGTTCCAGAACATCAATCTCGCCATCAAGTACGCGCCGAAGCCCGTCGTCGCCGCGCCGCAAGGCATGGCCCTCGGTGGCGGCTGTGAAATCAGCCTGCATGCCGCGAAAATTCATTCCGCCGCCGAAGTCTACATCGGCCTCGTCGAAGTCGGCGTCGGCTTGATTCCCGGCGGCGGCGGCACAAAAGAAATGCTCATCCGCGCCAATGAAAACGCGGCCTCCGGTGACGACCTCGACCTCTTCCACACGCTCCGGCCTTTTTTCGAGAACATCGCCACCGCCAAAGTCGGCACCAGCGCCGAAGAGTGCCGCGACCTCGGCTATCTTCGCCGCACGGACACCTACTCCATGAATCGCGACCGCCTCGTCGCCGACGCCAAGCAAACTGCTCTCGCGCTCGCTCGAGGCGGCTGGAAGCCCGCCGCCTCTTCCTGGCAGGAAGGCGCGCAATCCACGCAAATCAAAGTTCTGGGCGAATCCTTCCTCGCCGCCGCTAAGATGGCCATCCATCTCATGACTCGCGGCGGCTACGCCTCCGATTACGACGCCCACATCGCCCGCAAACTCGCCAACATCCTCGCCGGCGGCGCTCTCTCTTCGTCGCAACTCGTCAGCGAGCAATACGTCCTCGACCTTGAGCGCGAAGCCTTCGTCTCCCTCTGCGGCGAAAAGAAAACCCAGGAACGCATCGCCCACACGCTAAAAACCGGCAAACCGTTGCGCAATTAAATTGCCGGCGCAGGGGACCCGGCCCTGTAGCTCAGGCCTTCCAGGCCTGAGGGTTTTTCATGGCCACAGGGCAATCGTGCCGGCTCAACGAACCCCCTCACCCCTAAAAGGGGTGAGCTACAGGGATGTCGAAACCTATAATCGCCTAAAATCGTATTGTCCTCTCGTCTAAAATCGTCTATCCTCGTTCCTATGCAAAGACTCCTCGCCCCTCGCGAAGCCGCCAACATCCTCGGCATCAGCTACCCCACGCTGAAGCAATGGATCTACCGCGGCAAACTCAAAACCGCCAAGACTCCCGGCGGCCACCACCGCGTCCCCGAATCCGAAATCGACCGCCTCATTCCCGCATCCCTCAACCGAGGCGAACCCTCCTCCCGCCGCGGCAATTTCCGTAAGATCAGCGGCCGCAACCAGCTCGTTGGCCGCGTCACCGCCATCAAATACAGCGGCCTCCTCGCGCAAATCACCCTTGCCATCGGCGAGCAGCACATCACCTCCATCATCACCGCCGACGCCGCCAAAGAAATGCGCCTCAAACCCGGCGAACGCGTCGCCGCCCTCGTCAAATCCACCGAAGTCATGATCCTTCGCGTCTGACTCCGATGCGCAAGCCCAACCGCAATCCTAGTCGCATTTGTAGCGGCCGCCGTCTGCGGCGGGCGCTTTTTCTCGTTCCTTTGTTTTTCTTTTTGTATTCTTCCACTCCCGCCCAAACCCTTCGCATCGCCGCAGCCTCCGATCTTCAATTCGTTTTGCCCGATCTCGCCGCCCAATACGAAAAACAAATCGGTGTAAAACTAGCGGTCACCTACGGTTCCAGCGGCAATTTTTTCGCCCAAATCCAAAACGGCGCCCCATTCGATCTTTTCTTTTCCGCGGACCTCGAGTACCCCAAAAAATTAATTCAGGCCGGATTCGCCGAATCCGATTCACTGCAAACGTACGCCGCGGGCCGCCTCGTCCTCTGGCTTCCTCCCGAGTCCCCGCTGGATCCCGCCGCCGGACTGAAGGCTCTTCTCGATCCGCGCATTCAGAAAATCGCTATCGCCAATCCCGAGCACGCTCCCTACGGCCGCGCCGCCGTCGCCGCGCTGCAAAACGCCGGTCTCTACGATCGGCTCAAACCAAAACTTGTCCTCGGCGAAAACATTTCCCAGGCGGCGCAATTCGTGCAATCCGGCAGCGCCCAGGCCGGCCTGATCGCGTTCTCGCTGGCCCTCTCTCCCGCCATGAAAACAGGGAAGCTCTGGAACATTCCCCCCGATCGCTATCCCCCCATTGAACAAGCAGTCGTCGTTCTAAAATCTTCGCCGAGCAAGCAGGCCGCGCTTTCCTTCCTCGCCTTTTTGAAGACCCCGCAAGCCCGCGCCACCTTCGAGCGCTATGGATACACGGCCCCATCCTCCGTCGGCGCCGCCAGACAGAAGCCATGAACGCCGATGCACTCCTTCTCTCCCTCCGCCTCGCTGCCACTGTGTCTTTCCTTCTTCTCGTGCTCGCCCTGCCGCTCGCGTATGGCCTCGCCTTCAGCAGCTGGCGAGGAAAATTTCTTCTCGAATCGGTTGTCGCTCTGCCGCTTGTGCTGCCTCCCACCGTCCTCGGTTTCTACGCGCTCGTAGCCATGGGCCCGCGTGGCCCTCTCGGAAAAATCTGGCAATCGCTTTTTGGCCACCCGCTCGCCTTTACTTTCGCCGGACTCGTGCTCGCCTCCATGCTCTACAGCCTTCCGTTCGCCGTGCAGCCCCTCGTGGCTTCCTTCGAATCGCTCGATCGCCGCCTGCTCGATGCCTCCGCTGTCCTCGGCGCGGATCGCTCGCGCACTTTCTTCCGCGTGATACTTCCCCTCGCCTGGCCCGGCGTTCTCACCGCCCTGGTGCTCAGCTTCGCGCATACGCTCGGCGAATTCGGCGTAGTCCTGATGGTCGGCGGCAACCTTCCTGGAATCACCCGCACGGTCTCCATCGACATCTACGACCGCGTTCAAGCGCTCGACTACGCCGCCGCGCATCAAACCGCGTTGCTCCTCCTTCTCGTTTCTTTTGTCGTGCTCTCGATTGTCTACGGCGTGAACCGCCGCGTCTGGTCGCCCTGGGCGGCGAAATAAATTTCGCGATGCTGAACGTTCAAATCCGCAAGCAGTTTCGCTCGAATGGCGCACAGCCCTTCGTCCTGGATATCACTGCATCCTTTGCGCCCGGCTTCACAGTCTTGTTCGGCCCTTCAGGCTCTGGAAAATCCACCCTGCTCGATTGCATCGCCGGTCTGCAGCATCCCGAGTCCGGTGAAATCCGCCTCGGCGAAAAACTTTACTTCGACGCCGCCCGCAACCTCTCGCTTCCGCCGCAGCGCCGCGAACTGGCCTACGTCTTTCAATCGCTGGCCTTGTTTCCTCATCTTTCCGTGGAACGAAATATCCGCTACGGTCTCTCCAAGCTCGCGGTGGATGAACAAACGGAACACACACAGCGCATCGCAAACGCTTTTCGTATCCAGACTCTTCTGCCCCGCCGCCCAGCCGAACTCTCCGGTGGAGAAAAGCAGCGCGTCGCCCTCGCCCGCGCGTTGGTCACTCACCCGCGTGTCCTGCTTCTGGATGAGCCGCTCACGGGCCTCGATTCCACCCTGCGCCGCTCCATCCTCGAAGATCTGCGCGCCTGGAATGACGCCAACCGCATACCCATCCTCTACGTCACGCATAATCGCGACGAAGTGGATGCCATCGGAGAACGCGTAGTAACACTCGCCACCGGCCGCGTCCAGGAAACCGGCACACCGCGCACCGTCCTCGATGCGCCGCGCTCCGTCGAACTCGCCCATGCCGCCGGCTTCGAGAATGTTCTCCCCGCCATCGTGGTCGAACACCGCCCCGCCGACGGCGTCATGCGCGTCTCTCTCAATAACGCAGCCTGTGAAATCGAAGTCCCCCTGGGTGACCCCGCCCCCGGCACCGAAGTTCGGGTCGCCATCCGCGCCGGCGATATCCTCGTTGCCACCGAGCCGCCGCACTTCCTCAGCGCCCGCAACATTCTTCCCGGCACCATCGAGTCGCTCGAACCCCGCGGCACAATGGTCGCCCTCCGCGTAAAGGCCGGCACAACCTTTCTCGTCCACGTCACCCCCGGCGCAGTCCGCGAACTAGATCTTTCCGCGGGCCTCCTGGTCTGGCTAGTCATCAAAACCCACTCCTGCCATCTCGTCCGCTAGAAAAACTGTCCTTTTTGTTGAAGGCGTCTTTTGCTTCCTGCTCAACGACGATTGAACAGCATCTCTCCACCATTCCCTCTGTTACTATGTTCTATCGCTTCGTGAGGTTAGTCGTGCCCTCGAAAAAGTCCAACGGAAAGCCCGCGCCCAAGCCTCTCCGTGCGCGCCACGTCGGCCGCTCCTCCTCCAAATTCAAGCCCGGCACGCGCCTCCAGGAAGTCCTGCAAAGCGCCGCCAACATTTTTTTCGCCAAGGGATTCCACGCCACCTCGATCGAAGACGTTGCCCGCGACGTCGGCATGCTCAAGGGTTCGCTCTACTACTACATCAAATCCAAGGAAGATCTTCTTTTCCAGCTTCTGTTAGCGGGCATTGAAGACGGCGACGCCTACATCGCCCAGCATATCGATCTCGAAGGCGAGCCGATGCAGCAGCTCGAGTGCGCCATCCGCGCCCAGATTGACTACATCATCCAGAACAAAGTCCCCTTCGGACTCTTCCTGCACGAATTTGATTCGCTTTCCGGCAAGCGCCAGCACAAAGTTATTGCGGTGATGTCACGTTACAACAATCGTTTTGTGGATCTGGTCAAGCGGGGGCAGGAACAAGGGAAATTAATCGAAGGCGAGCCGTGGTTTATCGTCAACGGCATTCTCGGCATGTGCAATTGGCTTTATCGCTGGTACGACACCGACAACGTCTCCGACCCCGAACAGGTAAAGCAGGTCTTCCTCAACATGCTCCTCAACGGCATCCGCAGGAAAAATCCCTCCTAATCCGGCAAGTTGTTCATCGCGCTCGCAGTCCGCGTGCCCGCCTGGCCTTCCCCGCCGCGCAAACCCTGGGCGCGGTTCGCCGGCCAGAAATCGCGGGGAACAAAACGATTTTTATCAGCTGTTGACGAGGCGCTAACAACCCACTGTTAGCCTTGCCATCTCTCAGTCCAGTCCACCAGGAGAAAATTCATGAATATACGAACTTACATTAAATTCGCTGGTCTCTTGCTGGCTTTCGGGGCGACATTTGTTGCTCCCTGTTCTCTCGCTGATGACCAGACAAAGACAGGCGCCGGCAATCCAGCAGCGATCGCCCTGGCCAAGAAATCACCAATAGTGCAGTCGGCTTACCAGTTTGATCTGGCGCAGGCAGGCCGCATCCAGGATTCCAAGTTGCGGAAAGAGACGCTCGATGCCCTGGGGAACGACAACACCTGTGTTCACCATCGCGCCAATCTGACTGACGCCCAGAAGGACGCTATCGTCCAGACCCTGTTGAGCCAAAACCTGGTCAATCCGGCGGATGCAGCTTCCATCCAGGGTGGAATAAAGGCCGGGGTCTTCCCTGCATTGGTCGACGACAGCACCTCTTGCCCGAAGCTTCCGCAAAAATTTTACTCCGCACCGGGCAGCGTCTCTGTTTTTGGGCATCATTCCTATCCCGGCGGACTGCCGGTGCACGTGAGCAATAACGATGTCGCGGACGTTCACCTGGCAGCCGAGTACAGAGAAATTTACGGGCACTCGGGGGAACGCGGATTTCCGACCGTCGATCCGGATGGGCTCGGCTCCGTTTCTGGCCGGGACGACGACCGGTCTGACATCTTCATCAGTCAGGACCTGATCATTGGGGCGCCCCTTTGGCATGACTGGGCCAAAACCATGGTGTTCCAGTGGAACACCGATGGCACCGAGTTCGTGGAACTCAACTTTGGCGGCGCCGGCTCCACCGACAACAACGGCCTGCCCGGGGATTCCCGCACCGGCGGCCACCATATCATCACCATTGCCGAGGAAATGGCCCGTGGATTGAGCCCGGAATTTGTCATCACCATGGCTTCCGCGCATTCCGCTCCCACCAGCGGCAACGAATATAAGGTGGTCAACTGGTTGCGCGCCGGCGCAATCATCGCGCAGATCGATCCCGTCGCCGCGGGTTACTTGGCCCTGGACGCCGCCGGCCACCTGCGGCTGCCGGCCCTCCGCCAGTTAGGCAACAACGTCAACCTGAACGCCGCGGGACAGACGAACGTCTTGGCGGAATACACGCTGCACAACCTCTCGGATGCAGACTTTACCTATTCCGGCCCGGCCATCGTCGAAATGAACATCATTCTAGGGACGCTTGCGCCGGAGTTTGGATACCACACCACCGATGCGAACTATAATCTCAACTTCCGGAATCCAGTGTTCAGCTATCTGACCGGCGAGCGTCTGCTGATCCTTTACTCGGAAAAGGGAGTCAATGGGGTCCGGCAAGAACTCAAGAAACTCCAGAGCCATGGCGTGATCTAGCTGGTAGACGAAGGTCGCCCATATCCAGGCAGGTGGAACAGTGTTCCACCTGTTTGATTTTTTCCGATGTCCACTTGTTGTGTTTAGGGGAGAAGTCCAAACACCGCCACCGTGGTGTGCGTCCCGAAATAAACCCTTCCATTCGCCACCATCGGCGTAATGAAATGTCCGCCGACAATTGAGAACGTATCGCGGCCCCCGGCAGCCGTGGTGGAGTCATACAGCAGTTTCGTCAAGTCTGTGGCGTCGTAGGCAAGGAAGTTCCTCGTCTCGCGATCCAGCGTCCAGACGATTCCATTCGACGTTCCGTTGGCCGACGCGCTCGGAACGGTCCCGTTGGCTCCGAACACAAACGCGGATTGCGACGTGGGCGCGCTGCTGAGCTTGGCCTGTGAAACCGAAAAAACCCTCAGCGGAAGTCCCGACGGGCCAATGTACACGCGGCCATTAAAATAAATCGGCGACGAGAAATTCTCATGCCCATCGCTCGCGAATACCTGATACACGTTATTCGCAATCGCGCTGTACTGCCCCATGTTGTCGCGATCCACAACGAACATCATCCCGTCTTTTCCCGCCACAACGGCCAGGTGCCGGGGCACGCTGCCGCTATCCACGAGATCCGGCAATAGCAGCGCCGCAGCCGAACCCATATCCGCGTCGGCGTTGTCATCGGCGATTGCATTCATCGGCGCAAAATAATCCGCCACGGTCAGCGGCACTGTTGCCGCCAGCTTCACGAACGTGTCGCCGTAATCATGGCTGATTCCCGGCGTGTTTCCTCCAAACGCATTGCCGGTCGGGAAGTACACGTGGCCTGCCGCATCCGCCGCGGGCCCGCCGCCTCCCAGCCAGATTCCCGCTCCGTGAGTGCTCGGAACAAGATCAATGGCTCCCGTTTTCGCCAAGGTATCCGCGCTGAACGAAATCACCCAGGAGGAATAATTTCCGCAATCGCCGTCATATCCGGACCACGATGTGTAAATCGTTCCATTGCTCTCCAGCAGCGCAGCTCTCTCCTGCTGTGCTTTGGTCAGGAACGTCACCGTGCCCCCGGTGCTGTTTCCGCCTGTTCCCGGGAATGTCGCCGTGATGTTTGTCGGTCCGCCAAAAAGCTCCGCGCCCGTCGTCAGGTTCAATGCGTGCAGCCGGTGAAACACGTTGCCGCTGCCGTTTTTGGAACTCGCCACCACATACATCGCATTGCGCGCGCGGTCAATCACCGGCGTGGACATAATTCCCACCGGATTGATATAGCCGCACCCGGCATCGGAAGGGGTCAGTGGAACATCGCCCGCCGGCAGAGTCCGCGTCTTCCAAAGCACTGTCGCAGCAGTACCGCTGATGCTGTCCGCGTCCACCGCATACACGCTGTCGTTTTCCGTCGCAAAGTAGAGCACATTTTTGGTGCCCGCTCCGGGAATCGCCACCTGGTTCAAATAAAGGAGTTGCCCGTCAATCTGCCCGTCCACGGTAAATTCCGCCACCTTTCCAAACGTAGTCGAGTGCACATTGCTCGGCGTCAAAATTGTTTCGTGCGTGTTGGTCCCGGTTCGCGCGGCATCATAATGGTGCGTGACCACATCTGATGCAGTGGACGAGATAACGGCCACCGTCAGCGGATCGTTCGGACTCGCAACACTCCCCAGCATGGCCGTGATTTCCGTCGTGCCCACGGCAACACCGGTGGCAAGCCCGGTCGTCGCACCAATTGTCGCGAACAACGGATTCGACGAAGCCCATGTTACGCTGCTCGTAATATTCTTCGTGGAGTTGTCGTTGTACGTTCCCATGGCCGTGAACTGCACCGTATTCCCGACCCCAACGCTCGGTGACGCCGGTGTCACGGCGATGGATCGCAGCGCCACCGCCGCGGCGGTTACTGTGAGTGGATCGTTCGGACTCACAACGCTGCCTTGCGCCGCCGTAATCTGCGTTGTTCCCGCAGCCACGCCGGTGGCCAGCCCCGTCGCCGCGCCAATCGTGGCGAACGCCGTGTTGGACGATTTCCACGTCGCGCTTGTGGTGACGTTCTTCGTCGAGTTGTCGCTATACTTTCCCGTGGCCGTGAACTGCTGCGTGTTCCCGGCAACGATGGAAGGCGACGCCGGTGTGACCGCAATCGACGTGAGCGTCACCCCCGCCGGCGTCACGGTCAGAGTATCGTTCGGGCTAACCACGCTGCCCTGCGTTGCCATGATTTGCGTTGTTCCCGCAGCCACGCCGGTGGCCAGCCCCGTCGCCGCGCCAATCGTGGCGAACACCGTGTTCGACGATTTCCACGCCACACTCGTGGTGATGTTCTTCGTGGAGTTGTCGCTGTACGCCCCCGTAGCCGTGAATTGCTGCGTCGTGCCGGCAGCGATCGAAGGCGTCACCGGAGTCACCGCAATCGAATGCAGCGTTGCCGCGGAGCTCACCGTCAGTGTGGCCGAACTGCTCGTCATGCTGCCAGCCGCGTTGCTCACCACCGCATCAAATTTCGCGCCGTTGTCCGCGCTGGTCGTAGCCGGCGTCGTGTAACTGCTCCCCATGGCTCCGCTGATATTCGTGCTGTTTTTTCGCCACTGGTAATTCAACGGCGAAGCCCCGCTCGCACCCACGGAAAAAGTCGCAGGCTGTCCAATCGTGACTGTGGCATTGGCAGGCTGCGCTGTGATGCTGGGCGCCGTGCCGCCAGGAATCTGGTTTGGAATCGAGACGCATCCACTCAGGAAAAATACGAATGCGGCCAGCGGGGACACTACCGTTACACGGATACGGCTCATCGAAACCTCCGACGTTGTGGACGGGGCAGAAATGCCGGGGGACCACGACCAAAATTGAAAACGGGGCCTGCGGACAGGTAAATTCAATATACCAAAAATATCGGTACGAGCGGAGCAATACCAGCGTGGAATATAAAGAAAATTGGTCCAGGACCTCTAAGATTTCCCTCACGCCTGGAAGGGAAATTCCTGCTTCTTGCCCGAGGTTGTACAAAAAATGGGGGCGGATATCCATCCGCCCCCTTGCGTAAAACACTCCTGCGCGAGCCCAGCTCTAGTGGTTTGCCAGTCGCGTGGCGTAGTCGGCGATATTGTCCGCCTGGACGATCAGCGAGAACGCCTGCGCTTTGCTGATTGCCTGCCCCTCGAATTCAGCTGCATTGAGAAGCGCGGCCATCTTCGCGGAAACAACATCTCGCCGGCGGGTCAGGTCGTCGATCCGTGCTTCCAGACTGTTGTAGCTCCCGAAGTCTCCTTCCAGGGCCTTTGTGGAGATGCGGATAACCGCAAGACCTACGTCGCCCGTGGGAGCGTTGATGCGTTTGTAGGCAGCGGCAAGCGCGATAAATTCATCACTGCTTGCCGCAATGCCGGCGGGCTTCCCCGAATCGGTCAGGACTTCCGCGATGGTGCGGCCCTGGCTCTGGTAATCGTCCGTGAGGCCCAACAGGCTCAACATTGTCGGCCGGATATCCGTGTGATCGGTGAACGGAGCACTCTGCACACCCTGGGCCTTCACTCCAGGTCCCACAATTCCCAGAAAGGTGGTGTTGATTTCGGGAGCGACACCTCCGTGATTCCACGCGAAGCCGCTGTTTACGGCCACGTCCGGGCCGGAAGTCTGGAAGAAATAATCAGGGTCGCCGAACATGACGAACGTAGGCGTGCGAAGTGGATCGCCTGTGATCATGTGCAGGAATTTCATGCCCACCGGATCCACCAAGCCCCTCGTCAACTGGTCCGTATTCCCCGTGATCGGATTGACCGCGGTCAGCTTCGCTGCGTCCAGCTCAAATTGCCGCGCGATGGGCGAACCCGTTGCGGGCTGCCCGCTGATGTAAAACGCCGGCGCCATGTCGAAGTGAATGTCAAACGGAGTATTAGTGAAATTCAGCGAAGGATCCACCTCTCCGAGCAGCGATTGGATATTCGCGGTGATTTCACCGAGCGAGTTGGCGTTTGGAGAAGCATTGTTCGTGTTGTAGGTGCAGAAGTTTCCGGCGCTCCCGTCGCAGCTCGGGTTAATCGGTGTGCCCCCGGCAAAGTGATCGCCTTCGTCCGCCGTCACGATGAACAGCGTGTTCGCGGCGGTGATGCCGTCATTCACCAGCCGCGTGAAGAAAGCCCCAAACGCCGCGTCGTAAGCCTGGAGCTGCTGCACATAGCCTTGTTCTCCGGGTCCGAAGGCGCGGAACGGGAAGGAATGTTTGTCATGCGCGTCGGAAATATAGGCATAGGTGATCGGCACGCCGTTTTCCTGCATCGCCGCCACATAGGCCAGCGTCTGCGCCGCGGAAATGCCGCCGAATCCCGGAAACCCTTTGATGGGATTTCCGGAGAGGTCATTTAGTCCACCAGGCGCGATCACCGGCACAACATACTTGTGGCCGTACAGCGCGCTGTAGCCGTTGTACCCGCCCGGCTCGTCGGGCAGCACATCGGACTTGGCGTTCACCGTGTTGCAGACGGCATTTCCGGCCGCGCAGTGGATGGCGATGCCCACGAAGTCCGCGGTGGCTTTTGCGGTGCCCCCAGGCCCATTGGCTTCAATTTGTTCGGGGGAACCTGCCCCGAAGACGGTCGTGATGTCGTTGTGCGTATTTTCCAATTCCATGTTGGCGATGGAAACCGCGCCGACGTTGCAGCCCGCGCGCGTAAACGGCACCCAGGGGGCCGGCGCGTTCTTTCCGTCCGGCGTCAGCAAGTTGAAGCTGGGATCCGCGCTCGGCGTGCTCGGGTCGACGACATCGGTCCAATAGGTGAAGGCAGTGGTGAAGGTCGAGCCCAATCCGTCAAAGGAGTTCGGATTGAAATAGTTGTAGCTGTTAGAGACCGCCAGGCCGTGCCGTTCGGGGTAGACGCCGGTCAGCGAGGTGATGATGTCATCCGCGGTGTGCGAAATCAGCGGGGTATGATGATCCGTGAGCAAGGTGCCATTGCTCTCGAAGAAGTTCAGCAAGTTCGGCATCTGCTCCAGGTCGGAAGGGACCTTCGGGTTGTCGCGCGTGAAATGCACGTTGTCGAACTGAATGTAAACCACGTGCTGGATCTGGCCGTTCGCGGATTGCAGGTTGCATCCCCCTGCACTGTCTGGCGAGGGTGCGGGAGTCGGGTGGGGATGCGCCTGTGCGGTCGTGGGAAACGCCGCGGGCAGGACAGGCGCCAGAAGAAATGCAAACGACACAAGCAGTGACGTGCAACGCCGGGCGGCAACGGTTAGGCTTGTCGCCAGGCAGAGCAACCAATCGAAATTTGAAGCAGAGCGAAGTTTCATAGGTGATTCTTACCTCCCTAGCAAGATTGAACTGCAGAATTCGGCAGACTACTTCTAGTCCTCACAGAAGACGAAATGGTTACGAGTGGGGTAATTTCTTGTGAATGGACTGGAACATTGCGGCAAAGAGACTCAGTGGATCTATGACGTAGAAGTCCACGGCTCCGGCGTTGAGCGTGACAATGTACCGAGATGAGACGAATCTGCATGGTGTTGCTGGCTCGGCTGGGGTTGCGGTTTTGCCGCGGGTCGGGAACAATCTACAGGAAACGCTATTTTGATTCTTTCCGAGCGAAAAATGAAGCCCAAAATTGTGAATTCCCTTGACGCCGCGATTGCGGATATTCCCGATGGCGCGCGGATCATGTTCGGCGGCTTTGGCGGCGCCGGCTTTCCCAATAATCTGATTCAGGCGTTGTCGAAGAAGGGCGTCAAAAATATCACCGCCATCAGCAACAACTGCGGCACGCGCGAAGGCGAACTCGGCGTCATGTTCAAGAACGGCCAGGTGAAACACGTGATCTGCTCGTTCCCCGGACCGCACGCCAACTATTTTCAGGAACGCTTTGCCAAGGGTGAAGTCACCTGCGAACTGGTGCCCCAGGGAATCTTGTGCGAACGCATGCGCACCGCCGCCGCGGGACTTCTCGGATTTTACACCACCGTCGGCGTCGGAACGGAAGTCGCCATCGGCAAGGAAGAACGCGTTCTCGCCGGCAAGCGCTGCATCCTGGAGCTGCCGATTCACGCCGACTATGCTCTGATCAAGGCTCAAAAAGCCGATGAGCTCGGCAATCTCACCTACCGCCTGGCCGCGCGCAATTTCAATCCCATCATGGCCAAAGCCGCGAAATTCACCATCGTCGAGGTCGAAGAAATCGTTCCCGTCGGTTCAATCTCACCGGAGGATGTCATCACTCCCGCGATTTTTGTGCACCGCATCGTGCAAGCGAAAGGAATGCGCTTCGCCGGATAAATGTGGCACAGCCACTCCTGGCTGTGCGAGCGATCCGCGTGGCACAAAGGCGCACAGGCAGGAGTGCCTGTGCCACCTGCGGCGCTCTCGCTTTTGAAGTAAGGTGGAAACCGGAATGACCGAAAAAACCAGATTGACTCGCGAACAGATTGCCCAGCGCGCCGCGCAGGAATTGCACGACGGCGCTTACGTGAATCTCGGCTGGGGCATCCCGAATCTCATCGCCGATTATCTGCCCAAGGGACTCACCGTTTACTTTCACAGTGAAAATGGAATTCTCGGCATGGGCGGCCGCGCGAAACCCGGAGAAGAAGATTTCGATTTGGTTGACGCCATGAAAGTTCCCGTCACGTTGATTCCCGGCGCCTCGATTTTTCATCAGGCCGATGCCCACCTGATGACCCGCGGCGGACATCTCGACATCGCCGTGCTCGGCGGCTTTCAGGTTTCCGAAAAAGGTGATCTCGCCAACTGGAAAATTCCCGGTTCCAAAGGCAGCGGCGGCATCGGCGGCGCGATGGATATCGCCTCCGGCTCGAAAAAACTCATAGTCTGCATGGAGCACAATACAAAAGAAGGCGCGCCGAAAATCGTGAAGACCTGCAACTACCCGCTTACCGGCCTCGAATGTGTGGATACCATCGTCACCGACCTCGCCGTGATCGACGTTACGCCCGAGGGTCTGGTTCTCCGCGAAACCGCGCCAGGCTGGACCCCGGAAGAAGTGCAAGCCCGCACCGAAGCAAAACTCATCGTGCGCAGCACAGTCCCGCAAATGAAATTGAACTAACGATCGAAGGGCTTATGTAGCGGCCGCCTTGTGAGGCGGGCGTTCTCGGGTTTCCGAAGTTTCTCCCTCGCTCACACAAAACGCCCCCAAGTTGTCATTCCGAACCCCGTTCGCTTTTTGAACGGGGTGAGGAATCTGCTTTTTCCTCGCTCCCCCGCGAAAAGCAGATCCCTCGCTCCGCTCGGGATGACAAATTGGGACGTGGTTCGGGCTGCTTGATTGCGGCGAATTTACATCCTTGCCGCGCTGCGCGCGATCAGCCGGTGTTCCGGCGTGTACATCATCAGCACCAGGTTGTCCGTCAGCGGCACGGCTTCGCTCGGCAGGTCAAATTCCACCAGCCACTCAAACCGCTTCGGCAACTCCTGTTCCAGGCCGTGCGAGTACCACGGGACGGGGCGCACCTCGCCGCCGCTCTGCACAATTCCGTGGAGCGGCCGGAGTTCCAGTCCGCGCTTCCAGAAAAAATTCAGCCTCAGGCTGCGGATCATCTCCGTGGTCAGGTAGACGCGCGAATTGGTCTGCTGCATGTGCGGGTCGCAGGGAGTGTCAGAGATGGACATGCTCAGGTGAAGTCGCTTCGGGAATTCTGTGATGATGTCGTTGCCACGGCGGAAGAGCGTTCCGGAGTTGGTGTCTTCGCGCTTCAAATTTTCAAAAAAATCCTCCGCCGTCACATGGCCCTTCACGCGAAAACATGCGCCGCCCGGAATTGCTCCGTCGGTCTCCATAAAAATGCCGCCGTCATAATTCCACGTGTTTTTGTCGCGATTGGGCTGCGCCGCGGCGGGAAGAAACGCGGTGGCGAACACCAGGAACCAGGCGGCGAGGCACCGAATTTGCGGCCGGCAGAGCATGGACACCCTCGGTTGCCACCAGTTTACTCCTCAAGGGGCCGCGCGGAGAAGAAAACTGAATTTGTCCACCGTGCACATTTTCTTGCCGGGGCCTTCGGGCTTGCAAGTGGCCTTGCCGGCCTGGAGATCCGCAAACGCCTGCACCAGCGCCGGTAAAACAGTAGGCGGTGCGACTGGAATATTGTGCGCTCCCAGAACCGTATTCACTTCTGACGCAAGGGCCGCCAGGCGCGCGATGGATTTTTCGTATGCCGCGAGATCCGTCTCCGGGCGGTAGAGCCAGATCGGCGCGGGATAATACGTGTCGCCGGTGAAGAGCAATTTATTGTCGCGATCGATGAGCGCGATCGCGTCCGGTGTGTGCCCGGGCGTGGCAATCACTTCAACCGTGCGCCCGCCGAGTTTGATCCTGAATCCGTCGTGGATGAAAAAGGAGATGTGCCAGGGTTTGGTTCGATACGCCTTCGGATCAAAACCTTTTGGCAGGTTGCCACAAATTTCTCCCGGCGCAATTTCCGCCTGCGCATCGGCCGTCGAGCCTTTGGCATTCTCACGCGTAAACGCGGTGTCCATGCCGAAGATGGAATTGAACTGCCAGTTGCCGCCAACATGGTCGTCGTGCGTGTGGGAGTTAAGGACCACGACGGGTCGCGAAGTCAGCCGGGAAGCGATTTTGCGGATATCGGCGATGCCCATGCCCGTATCGAAAAGCAGAGCCTGCTTCTGGCCGACGATCAGATAGGAGATGACTTCTTCGGACTGGTGCGGCTCGTAAATCGCAAACGTCCCCGGCGCCACCTTGTATACCTCAAACCACCCATCCGAAACATTCACGCGCTCAAGGCTGTTGTACTCCAGCCGCGGCAGCGGCTTGCACCAATCAGGTAGTTGCGGTAGGACTCGGGCAACGGAGAACTGTAAGGTAAAAGTGAAGACTGTAAGCAATGAAATGCCTAGCCGAAGGGTTGAAAGCAGCAGAGTAAACTGTGTTCGCATAATCCTCAGAAACTACTTCGTACTTCCTAACACGATCTCCTTCCAAATTGAAGGGTGCTCTGACTTTAACTTTTCTTGACCAGCGCGATTAATGAAGAGACGATCATTCGGGTAGACCTCAGGCTCAAAGTATTTTGAGTACTTTGCTAGATGGTTGTCGTAGACGAATCCTGACAAGTCACAAATTATCCAGTAGTCCAAAGAGTTATAGTGTTTGAACTGTTCGATGATTTGGCCAACTTGAAATCCCCAAATACGTGGTTTGTGAGGGTCTAGTTCTGAGGATGTGGAAGTTTCAGCGGAGTCATTGGCAAGCATATACAAAAGAACAACAGCAGCGTAGGATCCGCCGGCGTGGTCGCGGGCGACTGTCTTCAGAAACTCTCTATTTTTGATCGCATGAGCAAAATAGTAGGCCGCCAGTAATGTAAGCGGAGACTCGGTTTCGTGCTGATTGTCGAAACGCTCGGGCACAGAAGTATTCAGCCCGGGCGAAGAATGCACGAGTTGATGCACTCGAAGCTGAACGCCGTGTTTGATCTGAGCCGTGAATGAATTAAACGCGTGCATGTATTTCTCTCGATATCGAAGCGTTTCGTAGACGGCTTCACTTGCGAGGATTTGATTTGCGTCAGCGGCGTTCATCACGCGTTGTGCCAAGTTTATCCCAGCTCCCGGCACGTTACGCTTGCCGTTAATATCCGTCACTATGTTGTCGACATTCGCGTTCACACCGATTCTTATCTTGAACCGTCTCATTTCATCCAGGGTTTTCTCATTGTAAGCGTCCAGTTTCTTTAGAATAAGTAGTGAGATTCGGATCAGTATGTCGTATGGCGTTTCCACGCCTAAGAGGGCGAGGCAGATCCCGTCGCCGGTGGGCAGATAGATTAGCCTCTCTTGGTCAATGTGGTGTTCTTTGACAGAGTCTCTCACTAACTTGTTGAGAATGCCTATGATGTCCGCCTGCGCTTCGACACTTCGCTGGTGAGAATAGCCCACTATATCTAGGAAGATATACTTCACAGATACTCGAACTTCAGTATTAATTTCTTTTTTCGAAATTGCTTTACGTTTCTTCCGGCTCATGGGTGGGTCATGTCTTCGGGTTTGACTAGGGCGTCGAACTCTTCGCCGGAGAGGAAGCCGAGTTTCACGGCGGCTTCGCGGAGGCTGGAGTGTTCCTTGTGCGCGGTCTTGGCGACTTTGGCGGCGTTGTCGTAGCCGATCTTCGGGGCGAGCGCGGTGACCAGCATCAGCGAATTATGCACGTAGCTGTCGATGACTTCGCGGTTGAGTTCGATACCCACCACGCAGTGATCCACAAAACTGTTCATCGCGTCGGTCAGCAACTCCACCGAGTGCAGGTAATTGAAAATCATCACCGGCTTGTATACGTTCAACTCAAAATTGCCCTGCGTGCCGGCGAAGCCAATCGCCGCGTCGTTTCCCAGCACCTGCACGGCAACCATGGTCACGGCTTCCGACTGCGTCGGATTCACCTTGCCCGGCATGATCGAAGAGCCCGGCTCGTTTTCCGGAATTATCAGCTCGCCCAGCCCGCAGCGCGGCCCGGAAGCCAGCCAGCGCACGTCGTTGGCAATTTTCATCAACGAAGCGGCCAGTGTCTTCAGCGCGCCGCTCGCGAAAACAATTTCATCGTGTGCGGAAAGGCTGGCAAATTTATTGGGGTGCGAACGGAATGGTAGTCCGGTAAGCTCCGCAATTTTCTTTGCCGCGCGCTCCGCAAATTCGGGATGCGCATTCAGCCCGGTGCCAACCGCGGTGCCCCCAATCGCGAGATCGAGCAGTCCATCCATCGCGACGGCGATGCGCGCCCCATCGCGATCCAGCAGACTGACCCATCCGGAAAATTCCTGCCCAACGGTCAGCGGCGTGGCATCCTGCAAATGCGTGCGCCCGATTTTCACCACATCCTTGAATTCTTTCGCCTTGGCGTCAATCGCGTCGCGCAGGCGCTTCACCGCGGGCAACAGCCGCCGCGAAGTCTCTGTCGCCGCGGCAATGTGCATCGCCGCGGGAAACGTGTCGTTCGACGACTGCGACATATTCACGTCGTCATTCGGATGAATCGGCTTCTTGCTGCCAATTTCCCCGTGCGCAATCTGAATCGCGCGGTTGGAAATCACCTCGTTCACGTTCATGTTCGTCTGCGTGCCGCTGCCGGTCTGCCAGATGCGAAGAGGGAAGTGCTCTTGCAGTTTGCCGGAGATCACTTCGTCGGCCGCCTGCGTAATCAGGTTGGCTTTTTCTTCTGAAAGTTTCCCCAGGTCGCGATTCACCAGCGCCGCCGCCTTTTTCAGAATGCCGAACGCGCGGATCAGCTCCGGCGGCATGATGTCTTTGCCAATCGCGAAATGAATCAGGGAACGTGCCGTTTGCGCGCCGTAATAGCGGTCCATCGGCACATCGATGCTGCCCATGCTGTCGGATTCGGAGCGGGTGGGGACGGACTTGGCGAATTGCGTGGCTTCACTCATGGCGGTCTCCTTGAGTGCGATAAAAGATAGTGTAGCAGGAAGAGGGTGGCCAGTGGCCGGCGACCGGTGGCCAGCGACCAGTGAAGCGTGACTGGTAAGTAGTGACTGGTGACTGGTGCAGAGGTGTAAACGTGTGGATTGAGGCCGCCGGAACCCGGCCCAAGAAAGGGAAATGTCGGCGCGCCGACATTTAAAGTATTACTTGAAGGTTATATAAAAGATATCGTACCAGTATTGCCTTAGCGACTAACAGGGTCGCGGGCGAATTTCCTGAAGCGCCGCTGGCTTGCTCGAAACACAGGGTTAAAGGGGTCAGTTGAGCTCTGTTGACATCCTTGCGGAAGGCTAGCCAAAGAACGAAAAGCAGATCCCTCACCCCGCCAAAACCGCGGGGATTCGGGATGACACCCACGCTGGAGGGGATTCTGAGAGAAGGATGTCAACAGAGCCGGTCAGTTGCGAAGAGCTAGGGAGTCCTGGTACTCCCCTTCGCATAATAGAGCGAAGATAATCTCGAGGTCCCGCGACTTTTCCAACCCACCGGGGTTGTGGCCCGGAAGACCGGGGGAGGTTGTCCTTGTGAGCGTAAGTTGCTGCCCGCAGGGGTGTCCCCGCCGGTGACCACGGCTCTCTCGCCAGGCCGTTGCGGAAATCCACAATCTGGAGGAAGTCATGAAACGTCTCATCGTTTTTTTGGTGAGTGCGGTAACGCTACTGGTGTTGGCAACCGGGGTCCACGCACAGGACCTGCTGGTGCCCGCCGGGACGCTGTTGCAGTGCACTTTGAATGAACCGAACTTCTCGTCGGCGACGGCGTCGGTGGGCGATCCGGTCTTGTGTCACTTGAGAAGTTTCCAGGAGTTTGGCCACACCGCGTTTCCACGGGGAAGCATGCTCGGCGGACATCTGGAAGACGAAAAGGACCCCGGCCACTTCATTGGTAAAGGCTATCTGAAAATCACTTTCGACCGTGTGATCGTGCCGACGGGCGATATTCCGCTGCCGGCAAAAGTAATCTCGGCGAAAGGCTTCAAGGTGGACAAGCAGGGAGACATCAAGGGCAAAGGGCACGCCAAGCGAGACGTCGTCGAGTGGATGCTTCCGCCACTGTGGCCCTGGAAAGTGCTGATGTTGCCGGCGCGCGGGCCGCGGCCGACTCTGAAAGGGGAAGAGCCGCTGCAACTGCGCTTGATGGACGACATCGTGGTGCCGAGAAACCTGTCGGCGTCCATGGTGCCGCACAACATGCCGGCTTCCACCCTGGTACCGCACAACCTGCCGGCCTCTATCGTGGTGCCGCAAAGCGTGTCCGCAGCCGCCAGCCATCCGGACCGGCCGCCATACGCCTCTTCCAACATTCCCAAGCCGGGCGCGTATACCGCCCCGCCAGAGCCCGGCCCCGTGCAGCAATCGGCCATAACCGAAAAGCCGGCGGTCGTCGCGAATGAGAACATCATTCTCGCGGCGATGACCGTGAACGCAGCCGCACCGGTTGTCGGATCACCTTCGGCTCGCGTAACCACACTCGTGCTGAAATCAAACAAGGTGCTGGAAGTGACCAAGTACCGGATCGACGCCGGCGTGGTGAGCTACCACGAACTGAACGGCACGATCGGGGCCGTGGACGCAGACCAAATCGACTGGCTGCGGACCACGCAGATGACCGCGGAAGTGCGGTCGGTGGATCTGCCCGTGGTGGCCCGGCAGACGAACTAGGCGGAACACTAGAAGAAATGGAACGGCCGGATGCGGGCGGCGCCGCGCGATCACGGACGTGTGTGTGTTTGGCCGCATAAAACCTGACAAACTATTACTTTAGTTTTTGACACGTGGGATTTTCGATACTTCCCTGACCGCGTACAGTTATTAGCCAGTTCAACACACCCTCCCCTCCCGAATCTTGCAGACTCATAAACCGAGCAGCAAACTACGCCTGCAGGATTAGTACTCCTATGCCTGGCCGGGTCTCCCGGCAGGGAATTGCTACCCAAGCAAGAGATTCAAGTTCCTGAAGTGGACGAGGTCGGAAATGCCTGGGAAGCGAGTGGAGTGAAGGAAAATCCGCCTGCCAGATCGAAGAGATCCCGCGCAGGTCACGCTTCCTGAAAGAAAGACCTATATGAGGATGAACATGATCCCGAACAAAAAGTCGGTGTTTGCTACCTTAGTCGCCGCGGCGATGATGATGACCGCGTGCGCCGGCGTTCAGAAATCCGCCACAAGTGGCGGTGGAAGCGGAACAAATACGATTGGCGGAAGCATCAGCGGGCTGACGGGGACGGGATTGGTGTTGGTAGACACCATAGGCGGCACTACCAAGGACACGCTGACAATTTCTGCCGGGACGACTTCCTTTACGTTCAAAACGGCTGTAGCAAGTAGCGGAACCTATGCGGTCACCGTGCAGACGCAGCCAACTAATCCGGCCCAAACTTGTACGGTAACAGGTGGGAGCGGGACCGCCTCCGCGAATGTCACTACCATCTCTGTGGCCTGCACCACCAATGCGGTGACTGCCACCATCGGGGGCACCATCTCCGGGCTGGCCACCGGCGCGAGCGTCATCCTGCAGAACAACGGCGGCGACAGCTTGACGATCATCGGCACCGGTTCCAGTCTCCCATTTACCTTCAAGACGCCCGTAACAGGTCCAACCGATGCTTACGCGGTCACGGTGAATACACAACCGGCCAGCCCCAACCAGATTTGCACGGTGACGAATGGAAGCGGAACGGCAAGCGCAAACGTCACCAATGTCGCGGTGAACTGCGTGTTGAGTTATACCATCGGCGGCACTGTGACGGGTCTAGCGGGCACGGGCCTTAAGCTGCAGGACATGGACGGCAATATTCTGGAAACCCTTCCCATTTCCCCTGCCACCGGGAACCAGGCCTTCACCTTCAAGCAGTTCGTACCAACGGGAAGCACGTACAACGTAACCATCAACTCGCAGCCCACCGTCCCGGCTCAGACCTGCGTGGTCTCCCCTGGTACCGGAACTGGCACGGCCGCGGCCAACGTGACCTCGGTTGTGGTCACCTGCCCGGCCGTGACCTACAGCGTGGGCGGAACGGTCGTGGGATTAGAAGGCATCACGCCAAACAATGGGCCGCTCACAGACAGCAGCTTCGTGATCCAGAACGTATTGGGCAATTCGCTAATCGTCCCCCAGAACGGGCCTTTCACGTTTGCCACACCCGAGGCGCTCAACGATCAATACCAAGTCTCGGCGCTGCACGCGCCTAGCACTCAGTTTCAGGGCTGTAGCTTGTGGAACTACAAGGGCGTAGTGACGGCTAACGTCACCAACATCATCATCGATTGCGCGCATAACGACTGGACATGGATCGATGGCACCAAGACCGCGGGTATACTTGCGGCACCTCAGTACGGTTCGTTTCCAACTATACAACCCCTAACCGATCCGAATCCCTATAGCAACACTCCTGGAGCACGGTATGGCGCTGCTGGGTGGGCAGACGCCTATGGAAATCTTTGGCTGTTCGGCGGAGACGGCTGGGAATTGGCGGGGAATACTCAACCCGACACGTTGAATGCGCCCATGAATGATATGTGGGTTTGCCTCAAGACGCTCCCCGACATTGCGGGCCCCGACTATTGTCAATGGCAGTTGGTCGGAGCCTACGGCGGGAGTGGCCCGGGCATCATTTCCAAGGCGCAGCATGAAGGCCAACCAAGTGTGTACAGCAATGTAGGCACAAGCCTTCCTTATCCCACTCCAGTTCCTGGAGGACGGTTAGGGGCCGCCACTTGGAAGGACCTGAGCGGAAATTTCTGGCTCTTCGGCGGCTCCAATGGCGCCAATTTTCAAAACGACCTTTGGTCGTTCAATGCCAGCATCTTCAACCCCACCCCCGCCAGTAACTACATCAACACGACGGGCACGTGGACCTGGGCGAGCAGCACGAACGCAAACAGTTCACTATTCGACCAGGCTGGCGTTTACCCGCCCAGCGCGAGCCCCTATCCTGGCGCTCGCACTAATGCCGTCACTTGGACGGATAGTTCCGGAAACTTCTGGCTCTTTGGTGGTTACGGGTTCGATGGGCAAGCTCCGGCGGTCCTCGGATACCTGAATGACTTGTGGGAGTACACCGGCGGCAATTGGGTTTTTGTGACCGGCTCCAGTAAGGCCAACCAGCTCGGAGTCTATGGCACTGCGGGAACTGCAGCATCGACCAATCTACCCGGTGGACGACAGGAGGCGGTCGGCTGGGCCGATGCAAAAGGAAATCTATGGCTCTTTGGTGGAGAAGGAGAAGATTCCGTTGGAACTGCAAACGGCATACTCAACGACCTTTGGGTATTCAACCTAACGTCCAAGCAATGGACGTATGTAATGGGCTCGACCACGGCTAACCAGACCGGCGTTTATGGACTCCAGCCTTCCGTTGGTCCACCGAACACCACCGGTGCAGCAGGCACATTTGGCCTGACGAGCGCCTCGAGCAGCACATTCCCGGGATCGCGCTGGGGCGCAAGCGGTTGGGTCGACGCTGGCGGTGATTTCTGGCTCTTTGGTGGATGGGGCTTGGATTCAACCGCGACGAACGGAAATGGCGCCTTGAACGATTTATGGGTCTATGTCCCCAACGCAGTTGCGGGCCAGCCTGGTTCGTGGACCTGGATTAAGGGCTCGAACACGGGTAGCCAGAACGGTGTTTATGGCGCTCTGACAAGACCCTACTATACCTATGAAATCTGGACACCCGGTGGCCGCAGCAACGCTACGCACTGGGTTGACAATCTGGGCCAGCTTTGGCTCTTCGGCGGTGAGGGCTATGATTCCACAAGCACGACGGGCAATGGCTACCTCAACGACATGTGGCGCTACGTGCCGTATCCAGACTAGCGGTAGCAGTCTGGAAGTGGCTTAAAGATAGAGAAACTCAGTCGCAAACCTTTCAAATTTTAACGGGGACTCGAAAGAGTTCTCGGCTGTTTTTTTCGTAGCTATCCTGTTTGTTAGTCCAATGAGGTGACCCGCTATATCCGATTGGGTGGTAGTGCATCGTTGGTAGCGTGCGCGGACGTCACCGTGGGGCGGGTAAGGCCATCATGTATACTTGAAGCCAGGGGAAATCAGCGCAAAATGGGCCTGGTACGGCAAAAAGGGAAAGCGTCCGCGGCAACGCGGCGCAAGCGGCGGCTGCGGTTTTACCGGACGCGGTTGCGTGAGCTGAGGATGATTGCGAAGGCGCTGGTGTCCACGAAGCACCCGGTGCTGGTGCACATCATTCCGATGCGGCGTTGCAACCTGGATTGCGGGTATTGCAACGAGTATGACGACGTTTCGAAGCCGGTACCGCTGGACGAAATGGAGCGGCGGTTGGATACCCTGGCCGAGATGGGAACCTCGGTGATTACGATCAGCGGCGGTGAGCCCCTGATGCATCCCGACCTCGACGAGATTATCCGGCATATCCGCAAGCGCGGGATGATCGCCGGCCTGATCACCAACGGATTCTTCCTGAATAAGGAGCGCATCGAGCGGCTGAACGACGCGGGGCTGGAGCACCTTCAGATCAGCATTGATAACGCGGCGCCGGACGAGGTGTCGAAGAAAAGCCTGAAGACGCTGGACGGGCGCCTGGAAATGCTGTCCGAATGGGCGGAGTTCCAGGTGAACATCAATTCGGTGCTGGGCAGCGGCGTGAAGAATTCAGAGGACGCGCTGACGATCGCCCATCGCGCACTGGAACTGGGATTTACCAGCACGGTGGGAATCATCCACGACCACGACGGGCAGCTGAAGCCGCTTGCCGACCGCGACCAGGAAATTTTTGAAGAGATCATGACCCTGGGGAAGCGCTCCTATTCGCGCTTCAACCAGTTTCAACACAATGTGGCCAAGGGCCGCGAGCACGACTGGAAATGCCGCGCCGGCTCTCGCTATTTGTATATCTGCGAGGAGGGCCTGGTGCACTGGTGTTCGCAGCAGCGTGGCTATCCGGGGATACCGCTGGCGCAGTACACGGCGGAAAGGCGCCACCGGGAATACTCGACGCACAAGGGATGCGCGCCGCGCTGCACCGTAAGCTGCGTGCAACAGGTGGGAATCCTGGACAACTGGCGCTCGCCGCAAACCCTGCAGCCGATGCCGATGGCCGCTCCCGCGAAGAGCGACCTGGTGCAGATCGCGAAGTAAGCGGGACGTTTCACCACAGAGGGCGCAGAGAAGGATTTGGAAACTACAGTTGTGTGAAGGGGCGCTTCAATTCGAAGGGGCGCCCTTTTTCTTTTGGAGTTGCTGGCTGCGAACACGCCGCGTGAGTGCCGGTTGACGATGCCCTTCAGGTTTTAAAGAATAACTGCATGCCACAAGGTGCGATTGAAATCGAGAACCTCTCGAAAGAATACCCATACGGGTTCCTCCATCTGAAAAAAAGAAAGTCGCTGGAAGCCCTGACCATGCGCGTCGAGGATGGCGAAGTGTTCGGCTTCCTCGGCCCGAACGGCGCAGGGAAGTCCACGACCATCAAGCTGCTGATGAGGCTGATCTTTCCCACCGCGGGAACGGCGCGGATTCTGGGGAAGTCCATTGACGACGTTTCGATGCACGGGGCGATCGGTTATTTGCCGGAACAGCCTTATTTTTACGATTACCTCACCGCGCACGAACTGCTTGACTACTTCGCGAGGATTCACGGACTGACGGCGCACGACCGGGCCGCGCGCGTTCAGGCCATGCTGAAAAAGGTCGGGCTCGACACCGCGAAAAAGATTCAACTGCGAAAGTATTCGAAGGGAATGCTGCAGCGCGTGGGGCTGGCGCAGGCGATTCTCCACGACCCGCAGGTGGTGGTGCTGGATGAGCCGATGTCCGGGCTGGACCCGCTTGGGCGCAGAGAGGTGCGGGACATCATCTTGGAACTCAAGCGGGCCGGGCGTACCGTGCTTTTTTCCACGCATGTGCTTTCCGACGCGGAAATGCTGTGCGACCGCGTGGGCGTAATCGTGGGCGGAAAGCTGCGCGGCATCGGCGCGCCCGGGGAACTGTTGGACATGAAGGCGCAGGGAATGGAAATCCTGTTCGAGCTTCCCGGCGCGGCTGAAAACTTACCGCTGCTCGAAAAGGCCACGCGCACCGGTGAAAGGTATCGGGTGCAGTTGCCGGAAGCGGAGCTGTACGCGGCGCTGGATGCGCTGAAGGCCGCGAACGCGCGGATTTTGTCGGTCACCCAGATCAAGCCGACGCTGGAAGAGTATTTCATGCACCTGGTGGAAACCGACCGGGCGCAAGCCAGCGCGGTCGAGGTGAGCGGCAAATGAGAAACGTTCAAACGGTGGCGGCGAACACTTTCCGGGAAGCGGTGCGCGACCGGGTGCTCTACAACCTGGTTTTCTTCGCGCTGCTGATGATGGGCGCGGCGATCCTGGTGGGACAAATCTCGATCGGCATCGAGAAGGATGTGATTGTCAGCCTGGGGCTCAGTGCGATTTCCGCGATCGGCATCTTCATCGCGGTGTTTCTGGGCGTTGCACTGGTTTCGCGTGAGATGGACAAACGCACGCTCTATGCCCTGCTGGCCAAGCCGGTGGAACGCTGGGAATTTTTGCTGGGAAAATTCGTCGGCCTGGTAATGACGCTGACCGTCAACACGGCGGCGATGGCCGCGGGTTTATACATTGCGTTGTGGACCGTAAAACATCCGCTGATGAAGAGCGATGCGTTCATCCTCGTCGCGGTCTACCTCATCCTTCTGAAACTCGCGCTGATCGTAGCGCTAGCGCTGCTTTTTTCCTGTTTTACCACACCCTTTCTCGCCATCTTGTTCACCGCGGGAATTTATGTGGCGGGACTGTTTGCCGCCGACCTGCGAGGCATTCATGGCGTGGATCTCGATCCCGGAGCACTGCGGCTGATGCGCGGCATTTCGTACCTGCTCCCGAATTTCCAGAATTTCAATGTGATGGGCGCCGTGGTGCACGGACGCGGCGTTCCCGCCGCGATTGTCTGGCACGCAACGTTGTACGCCATCCTGTATATCGCCATCGTGCTAGCGGGAGCCGCGGCCGTATTTTCGCGGCGCAACCTGAAATGAATCGCCGCGCGAGTTACGGGCTTCTGTTGGGCGCGGCGCTGTTGGCCGGCTTCGTGTCTATCTGGAAACTGCAGAAAAAGGTGGACGCTGAAAGAACGGCGCTCCGGCTCGAAAGCGACGAATTGACGCTGCGTTCGCCAGCCGTCTTGAAAAAGTTGAGCCTTGAGTATGCCCCGCTGATGGGCGCGATCTACTGGACGCGGGTGGTTCAATACTTCGGGGCAAAGCACCACGCAGGCGACCAGAATCTGGATCAGCTCTGGCCGCTGCTGGATATTACGACCACCCTGGACCCCAATCTGCTAGTCGCCTACCGCTTCGGCGCCATGTTCTTGAGCGATTCGCCTCCACGTGGCGCTGGCGATCCGGATCATGCGGTGGAACTTCTGCAGCGCGGTATGAAAGTGAATCCGGAGTACTGGAAGCTTTACCAGGACCTCGGAAACGTCTATTACTTCGACAAGAGGGATTATCTGAGGGCGGCGCAGGCGTATGAAGCCGGCAGCAAGTTTCCGGGCACGCCGCCTTTTATGAAGGCGATGGCGGCAAAAATTGCGGCGGAGGGCGGGTCCCTGGAGACTTCCCACGCTTTGTGGCTGGATATTTACCAGACTTCGACAAATAAGGAGATGCGCAAGAACGCCGAAGACCACCTGCGGCTGGTGCAGGCGGAGATGGATATTCGTGAAATCGACAAGATCGCGGATGCCTATGAAAAAAGAACCAAGCATCGCGCACCGCGCATCAGCGAGTTGGTGCAAGCGGGTTTGTTGCCCGGACAACCGCGCGACCCCGACGGATTTGCCTATGTGCTGAACGATCAGGGCAGGGCGGAGCCAAACCCGAAGAGCCCGCTGCGGGAAGAGTGGCTGAGAGAAATGAAAAGGTAATGGAGTAAAGAAGTAGAGAAATATGCCTCCCTATTCCGGGATGCAAAGCAGGGTCATATGCGGGTCGATCACCAGTTTGTGGGGCTGAACGGCGGAAGTGAATGTGAAGCTGGTTTCTTCGCCGGCGGCGACAACGGTGCCGAGATATGTCGTGCGTCCCGGGAGGGTGCTGGCGTAAATGGGCACCGGCGCAATGAACGAGCGCGGCACGCCCTCTTGCATCAGCTTGCCTCGAATCTGAAATCCTTTCTCGCTGCTGCGTGAGGTGAATTGCACTTTATAGTGCGGGATGCCCGTACCGCGGATGTATTCGTCGAAAAACCATTCCATCGAACGCCCGCCCTCCAGATCCATCCGCGGAGTCATGACCGCCTCAACTTCGCGTTGCAGGTCGGCCGTGGTCAGCGCCTTTCGGGCATATTTCGAAACCAGCGTGTGCAACAGGCCGATGAAGCGCGCGTCGGGATCTTTACCGTTGGCGGCGCCGGGTTGACGGAGCATCTCGCGCAGCATGTGCATGATCCACGTGCCTTTCGCGTAGACCACCACGTTGTAGGCGTCGGGCGAGCGAGAGGAAATCAGGCGTCTTCCGATGGTAACGGGACCGATGTCCGCGGGAACGCGATCCTCGCCCTCAGCCTTGGTGGTCAAGCGCTTTCTGTAGTGAACCAGCCAGGTGTTGAGCGGATGGTCCTGATTCTTCTTTGAATCCGCGAATTGCAAGGCCAGATATTCGGCAATCGATTCATCGATCCATTGATCCTCATACGACGACCAGCCCACCACGTTGCCCCACCATTGATGGGCGACTTCGTGGAACGGCACCACATCGGTGAAAAACGAGCGGCCCGTCGAGCTGAGCCCGGCCCGGTACTGCGCCTCATCGGGCAGGAAAGAAAATGTGGAGAGATACAGCAGCCCCGGCCAGCCCTGGCCAAACGCGCCCGGAATCTGCGAGACCCCGAGAGTCCGGAAAGGGAAGGGTCCGGAGTACTGCTCGTAAAAGCGAATCGAGGAATCGATTTCGCGCGCCAATTGCCTGAGGAAAGCGGCGGGACTGGGAGGCAGGGCGGGCATGTCGGTTCCGAACTGGGGTCTTGTGATGTAGATGTGCCGGGAGGCATCTTCCTGAGGTGTTGGAGCCGACAGGCGCGAGCGCAAGATTTCCTCGAGTTGCTTGTTCGCGTAAACGTCAATGGTGCGACTTTCGGAAGACAGCGAACTGCTGGCGTATTCGCCCAGGTTGAAGCCGGCCTCCGGCACGGGAATTTCGGTTTTCCATGTGGCTGCGCGCGAATCGCCTTCTTCGCGTTCCGTGGATTTCGTGCCGGTGGCCACCAGTCGAAGCCGCTTCGGCCAGTGAAAGGTTAAATCGTAGAATGCGAATTCGGCGGCGTCACCATAGTGGGGATACCAGCTCTCCCTTGCGCCGACGAACAGAACACTGTTGCCCGCGTCTTCGATGACGTTGCCGTTGTAGCGGAAATGCAGCTTGAACGTGCTTCCCTGCGCCGGCGGTTTGGGCAGGAAAACAATCAGCGCGTCCTGGCCGCGGGAATTGATTTCCTGCTGGGTGAGGCCTTCGTTTTGAAAGAAGGGACGCGCTTCGCCGTCGTCACCGGTGACGGCGGTTATTTTCAATGCGCGGGAAAGCTGGACACCCAGAAACTGCTGCGAAGCGGCGGCGGCACGGAATTCGATCGAGGCGCTTGCCTCCAGCGAGTTATCGGCATGAATCGTGGTGTCAATCACGTAACGGATGGCGTCGATGCCCATGGAGAAAGGAGTTGAGCCGGGTGTCCGGTAGGAGCTCCAAACATCGTAATAAGTGGCTTTTCCGACGGTTCGCGGCTGGCCCAGGCTGAAATTGTTGTATTGCATTTCGTCGAGAAGAATATCCAGCGGCCCAGTGAGCACTCCATCAATCCCCGCATGGAAAAACGGCGCCGAGGGATTTGAATATTTTTCGATTAGGATGCGCAGAGAGTGGGAGGGATTCAGGCGATCCAGGTTTGCTCCCCAAAGAGAAGCGAACTGTTCGTCCACGGCGGGAGTCAAACCCGCGCGCTGCAGTTCGCGCAAAAGATCCTCTTCCGTGCCGTCCGTAAAACGCACGTAAGCGGAGAGAAACTGCTCGTCGAGAACGGGCGCCCCGAGGAAGCGCGCGACCTGCTGCTTTTCCACCGGGTCGCGGGGCAGCGCGACGATGTGGCCGACACCGGAAAAAACGAAGCCGGTGATGCGGCCTTCAAACGACTGGAAGAAGGCGATCTTCCCGTCCTGGAAGGCCAGGACGGTGTCCGCTTTCCGGAGTTCCACGCGATTTTTCGTGGAAACCGTGTAGACGTGTTGCGAATCGATCGCCAGGGCATTGAGGGAGGTGAGAAGTTCGCGCGGAGAAGAATCCGCTGCAGTGCAAACCAAAGGAAAAAGAAACCCAAAAACCACCAGGAGGAGACGAAGCCGCATGAAAAGAGTGTAGACACATTCGGCATGCGGGAACAAGGAGGACGGCAAACCTCTCCGCGGGGGGTTACTATGAATAGATGCGCTGTGTAGTGAATCAGCTTCCGAAAATGCTGGCGATGCTGGCCTGCGTCGTGGTGCTTGCCGCCACGGCGCGCGCGGACAAGATCGTCCTGAAGAATGGCCGGAAGATCATCGCCTACAACGTGGTGGAAGACGGCGACAAAATTCGCTATGAAACCTCGGCCGGTCAACTGGCCCTGCCGAAATCGATTGTGGATCACATTGAAAAGGGCGGCTTGATGCCGATGATGGGCTCCCCGGCGGCCGCGGCGGCCAGCCTTGATCTGGAGCCTGCAGAGCCAGCCGCAACCGCGCGTGAGACGGAAATCGACATAGGCGCGGTGCACGACGGCGCGGTGGACCGCAACTACATCAATCGCCTGGAAAGCCGGGCGGCCGCCGGCGGCGCACAGGCAGTCCAGGCGGCCCGGGCGCATCTTGCCGCTTCCCGGTTTGAAATGGTGAAAGGCGATTTGGAAGGCGCTTTGGCCGACGCGCGCGCGGCAGTGTTTTACGCCCCGGAAGATCCGGCGATGCTGATGGATCTGGCCTACGTGTATTTGCGGCGGAGCGAATTCAAGCAGTCCCTCGAGTATCTCGAAAGAACGAAACGCTATGCGCCGAAAAATCCCGACGTCTATAAACTGGAAGGCTGGACGTATTACGGACTGAACCGTCCCGACCAGGCGGCTGCCGAGTGGAAAAAATCGCTGGCGTTGCGGGCAGATCCGGAAGTGCAGGCGGCGCTGGACAAGGCGATTCGCGACAAGGCCGAGGAAGAAAATTACCGGGAGAACGAAAGCTCGCATTTTCAGTTGAAGTACAACGGCGCGGCAGAGCCCGGCCTGGCGCGCGAAGTGCTCCACACGCTGGAAGGGCATTACCAGCAGATTGAGTCGGAATTGAATTTCTCGCCGCCCGATCCGATCGGTGTTGTTTTGTATACGCGGGAAGGATTTGCGGATATCACGCGGGCCCCCGGCTGGGTGGGCGCGCTGAACGATGGGCGAATCCGCGTGCCGGTGCAGGGATTGACTGGGGTGGATTCGGAATTGTCTCGGGTCCTGCGCCACGAACTGACACACAGCTTTATCCAGCAGAAAACGCACGGGCGCGCGCCAACCTGGGTGCAAGAAGGCGTTGCGCAGTGGATGGAAGGAAGGCGAAGCGACGAAAGCGCTGCCGTGCTGCTGCAGGTGTATGACGCTGGGCAAGCCGCGCCGCTGGGGCAGTTGGAGGGTTCGTGGATGAGGCTGCCGGGCCCGATGGCGAGCTACGCGTATGCATGGGCGCTGGCGAATATCGAATACATCGTGCAGACGCAGGGCATGGGGGATGTGGAGCGGATTCTGGATCGCCTCGCGACGGGGACTGCGACGGAGCAGGCCGTTCGTGAAGTGTTGCATGACGATTACGGGGATTTGATGCGGGCCACCGCGGAATATCTGAAGAAAAACTACGGACGGTGAAACCGGTTATAGTTTCAGGATCCGTTCGCGTTCAGGGTTTGGACGGAGATTCGGTAGAGGTTTCAATCAAGTTGAGGTCGATGGTCTTGTGGTCGCCTTCTTCCAGGCGGATGGACACGCCTTTGCCTTCATAGGGCTTAAGGAAATCCGCGTCACGCCAGTCGTCCCATTCCACCGCATCCCAACTGAAGAGTTCGTAGTCGCCCGGCACTATTCCCTTCAAGAAGAAATGTCCGTTCTGGTCGGTCCTCGTGTCTTGATAGTCCGAGGACTCTTGCCGAAAGGGCGGCTCCGGGACGAGCACGACAAAAACACCAATAGCAGGTAAGGAGTCGCTGGTGAGCACCCGGCCATCCACTTGTGCCGCACGGCAACCCACCAGTAATTCTAGTGAATTATCGGCGCCGAGATGGATCGCAAATTTACCATCCACCATCGGCGTGGTTCCCGTGCGAGCAGATTTTATATAGCAGTTTGTGTCGGGGTTATGGATCAACGGACGATAATCGCCCTCGTTTACGGCTCGAAAAAGAAAAGAACCATCAGGCTTGACCTCCTGTCCACGGGTATTTGGTGATTCCCCATCAGTTGGCGACAGGAAAACCGTAAACGAAGAAAGGTCTGGTTTCTTGCTCCCTTCCCAGATCACGCGGCCTCGTAAGGCAATTAGGGGCGCAAAGGCTAAGGTGATACCCTCAGCGTCCGCGTCCGTTACTTCCAACTGGCGACTGGCCCAGGCCCACTCCTTTGTGTCTCGATCCATGTAACTAGCTCGAAGGCTATAAGAACCCGGTGGAACCCAATTGAGAGCGAAGGACCCATCTTTTGCAAGAGTACGAGTTTCGATTGAATTGTAGCCCAAGAGAGGTGAGCCGCGTTGGACGACGGAGATTCCAATGGTTCCGCGCATAGCGTTCTCAGCGGGTGGATTGAGAATTTTCCCACTAACTGTGTTCATTGTGACCAATTCCATCCTGAAATCGATAGCCCTCAGTTCATCTCCGGGATTCAAAATGAGCGTTAACGCCTTCGATGGATCTGTGATGTTCGGGTAAAACATTACCGGGTAGCCTTTCTTTAGTAATCGGCGCCTCGGTTTTGCGTCGAACCCCTCGCGAAAAGACCAGGGATCGTAGCTAACAGCCACATAGTATCGGCCGGGAATAAGATCGTAGATCCGATACTCACCCAAATCATTGGTTGCGCAGGTGCCAGCCTCCCGAGTGTTTTGCTGTTTGCCATGGCCAGTGGCACGAAGAACACGGACAAGTGCTCCCCGGACGGATTCTCCATTTTCATCGAAGACACGGCCGGTGACGACCGCGGTCCGTTGCAGTTTGAAAACCAGGCCGGTCATTTTCTGGCCGGGGGCGAGCGTCAGCAAGGCGCCCGGATCATTTGGCTTTCGTTGTCCATAGCTCATTTCCACAAAGCCAGGATGAGAGGCGCTCAACGAATACGCACCGCAGGGAAGCTCGTCCAGAAGAAAGTGGCCCTGCGAGTCGCTGAGATCGAAAACGGAATCTTCCCATTTTTCGTGAGTGACAAGCGCAACTTTTGCCTTTATCAAAGGCTCGCCGGTGTCTTGACGAACCACGATCCCGGAGACACTGCACGTTTCCTTATTGGCAGGGGTGCCATCGCTTGCGGTGGGATTTGACTGTGCGCGGAGGCTGAAAGCAAACAGGAGACCGAGCAAAGTGACGAGATGGTATTTCATGAGGGTAGGCGTTTCAGGTATATCCAGGCGGCTATTTTACATGAATGCTACTGCGAGATACCAAGCGTTTAAAGACGATTAGAAAGTCTCGTTGTTGCGGCGCGGTCGTGCCGACGCTAGGGAAGGCCTCGCCCCTCAAGTTGTGAGCTACAGGAAAATCACGCATCGGGGTCGGTCAGCAGCGCGGCTAGGAGGGCGGCGCGCTGGGGCATGGTGTTGACGACAACGTGTTCGTAGGTGGCGTGGGCACCGTCGCCGACGGCGCCGAGGCCGTCGAGGGTGGGGATGCCGAGCGCGGCGGTGAAGTTGCCGTCGGAGCCGCCGCCGGCCGCGGCTTCGCCGAGAGGGAATCCCAATTCACGGGCAACGGCTTTGGCGCGCGCGAAAAGGGCGGCGCTGTGTTTGCGTTCGAGCGGGGGACGATCGAAGCCGCCGCGGATTTCGAGTTTTGCCCCGCGATGAACGGGCTTGAGGGAGTGGAGGCGCTTTTCGAGCGCGCGCATGTCCTCATGGCGCCAGGCGCGAAGATCGAGCGTGGCCGCCGCGCGATCGGCGATTACGTTGGTGCGCGAACCGCCAGAGACGATGTCGGCGTTGATCGTTACGCCGCGGCGCAGGTCGTTCCACTTTTCGAGGCGGCTGATTTGCGCGGCGAGTTCGTGGACGGCGTTGACGCCTTTTTCGGGAGCCAGCCCCGCGTGCGAGGCGCGGCCGTGGACGACGAGCTCCGCCTCGCCCACGCCCTTGCGTGAAGTTTTCAGCAGGCCCCGCGGGCCCAGCGAGGGCTCTAGGACAAACACCGCGTCGCTTCGCGCGGCTTCTTCTTCAATCAATTTGCGCGAAGATTCGCTGCCGATTTCTTCGTCGGAGGTCCACAAAAAGACCAGGCGTTTCTGAACTGGGGTTTGCAATTCGCGAATGGCTTCGAGAGCGAAGAGTGCCTGCACAATGCCGGCTTTCATGTCGAACGTGCCGGGGCCATAGGCCTTGCCTGCGGAAACACGAAACGGCATGTTGGCCAAAGTGCCGGTGGGATAGACCGTGTCGTAGTGGCCCAGCACGAGAAGTTGCGATTTGGCTCGCCCCTCCGCAGGCTTCCAGACGACGCGGAGATGATCGCCGCGGTGTTTCTGCCGAAGAATCTTCGCAATCGTGCCGTGGCGCAGCCATTTTTCCGCCAGGAATTCGCAGCAGCGATCCGTTGGTTCTTTCTCCAGGCTGGGAGATTCGAGCAGCGTCAGTTCGCGCAGCGTTTCCAGCATCTGTGGCAGCCGTTTGTGCAAATAGGGAAGGAAGGGAAGTTGGGTCATGGAAAAGGCATGGTAGCACGGCCGGCGAGGCCAGATGAGATGGGCGCCGCCGACCGCGACCCGTGGCGGCAAAATGTTAAGCTGTCTGGAGAGGCGAAAACCCTTATAATAAGAGGTTTGCGAACGAACGGAGGGAGCCTATCCTTTGGCTATGAGCGACACACAAGTGGGAACGCAACTCGACATCAACGAGATCCAGAAATTCCTGCCGCACCGGTATCCGTTTCTGCTGATCGATAAAGTTGTCGAAATGGAGCGCTTCAAGCGCATCGTGGCAATAAAGAGCGTCACGATCAACGAGGGATTTTTTCAAGGGCATTTTCCGGGCAAGCCGGTGATGCCCGGCGTGCTGATTCTGGAATCGATGGCCCAGGCCGGCGGATTGCTGCTGTTGCAGGAGATTCCGGACCGCGAGAAAAAACTTTTGTATCTGGCTTCGATGAGCGACGTGAAGTTCCGGCGGCCGGTGGTGCCCGGCGACCAATTACGCATTGAGGTGAACATCGTCACGTGGAAGGGCGATCTCTGCAAGATTGAAGCGAAAGCGTTCGTTGACGGAAGCCTGGCGACGGAAGCGAAGATGCTCTGCGTGATGGCCGATCGGGAAGAGCCCGCAAGCGCGTAAATGGGCATTGGCACAAATATTCATCCGCAGGCGATCGTTTCACAGGAAGCGAAGCTGGGTAAGGGCGTGCAGATCGGCGCCTATGCGGTGGTTGGCGCGGACGTGGAACTGGGCGACGGGTCTGTACTGCACGAGCATGCGGTGGTGCGCGGCCCCTCGAAATTCGGGGCTAACAACGTATTTCACCCCTTTTGCGTGATTGGCGGCGATCCACAGGATTACTCTTTTCGCAGTGAGCGCGTCGAACTGCATGTGGGCAATGCGAACATTTTTCGCGAGCATGTAACCATCAGCCGGGGAACCGCGAAGGGCGGCGGGATCACGCGGATCGGCAACGATAATTTTTTCCTCGCGTATTCGCACGTCGGGCACGACTGCCAGATCGGCAACAACACACTGTTCGTGAACGGCGCAACACTCGCCGGCCATGTGACCGTGCAGGATTTCGTGACGCTGGGCGCATTTTCGCCGGTGCACCAGTTTTGCCGCCTGGGGCGCTACGCGTACATCGGCGCGGCCACGGTGATCACCCAGGACGTGCCGCCGTTTTCGCTGATCGTGACGGAGCGAGAGACACGGTGCTTTGGCCCAAACACGATTGGCCTGGAGCGCAAGGGGTTTTCCGCGGAACGCATCAAGGCGTTGCAGAAGGCATTTCGCGTGCTGACGCGCTCGAAGAAAAACACTTCGCAGGCGCTGGAAGAGATTCGAAAGAGCATCGCAGATTCCGCCGACGTGAAGGAGTTGGTGGAATTCGTCGAAAAAGCCGAACGCGGCATCGTGAAGTAAAGCTGACCGGAATTTCATGCCAGAGAAAACGCAAAGTAATACCGGGCAAAGCGCCACCGGCTGGGGCCTGATCGCGGGGAACGGCAGATTTCCTTTCCTGGTTCTGGAGGGTGCGCGCAGTCAGGGCATCGAAATGGCGGTGATCGCGCTGAAAGAAGAGGCCTCGCCGGAGCTGGAAAAAATCGTGAAGCGGCTGCATTGGGTGAGCCTCGGCGAACTCAGCAAGGCGATCGAGTTGATGCAAAGCGAAGGCGTGAAGTGCGCGGTGATGGCCGGGCAGGTGAAGCACAACAAGATTTTCAGTTCGATTCGCCCGGACTGGAAGCTGGCCAAGCTGCTTTTCTCCCTGCCGAGAAAAAACACGGATTCGCTGATCGGCGCGGTGGCCAAGGTTCTTGAGGAAGAAGGCATTCAATTGGTGGATTCGACGATGTTTTTGAAGCCGCTGCTGCCGGAAGCGGGCGTATTGACGCGGCGCGCTCCCAGCGCGCAGGAAGCCGCCGATATGGAGTACGGCCTGGGCATCGCGCGGCATATCGCGGCGAAAGATATCGGGCAAACGGTGGTCGTGGCAGACAGCGCGTGCGTGGCTGTGGAAGCGATGGAAGGCACGGACGAAACGATCGCGCGTGCGGCACGCTTCGCCAACGGACGCCCGCTGGTAGTCGTCAAAGTCAGTAAACCCAGGCAGGACATGCGCTTCGATGTACCCGTGGTCGGTTTGCCCACCGTCGAATCCATGAAGTTGGCCGGGGCGACGGCACTGGCCATAGACGCAAACCGCACGCTCCTCTTTGACAGGGAAAAACTGATTGCCATGGCCGACGATGCCGGGATCGCCATCCAGGCTTTTCCTTTCACTCAAACCGCGGAACCCGCCGGCGATCTACGGGGAATGAACAAGGAATGAGCGAACGGCGCGCGGCAGGGGAACAAGGCAAGATTCGTGTCGCTGTTGTGGGCGCGGGCGAATTTGGCCGCAATCACGCGCGCGTGTATCGCGAAATGGATAGCGTGGAGCTTGTCGGCGTGGTGGATCAGAACGCGCCGCGCGCCGATGCTATCGCGCAAGAGTTCGGGATTCGCGCGTTCAAAGGTATCGAGGAGTTACAGGGCGCAGTGGATGCGGCCACTGTGGCCGTGCCCACGGTGGCGCACGCCGAAGTCGGCTGCCGGCTGATGGCACTGGGCATTGACGTTCTGGTGGAGAAGCCGATGGCGGCTTCGCTTGCGGAAGCGGATGCGTTGCTCGAAGCGGCGCGCCGGCACCAGCGCATTCTGCAGGTCGGGCACGTGGAGCGGTTCAACCCGGCGGTGATTGCCGTCGAGCCGATCCTGAACCGGCCGCTATTTTTTGAAGTCCACCGGCTGGGCGTGTTCACGCCGCGCAGCCTGGACGTGGAAGTGATTTACGACCTGATGATTCATGACCTGGACATTCTGCTGTCGCTGGTGAAAGAGCCGGTGACGGAAGTGAAAGCCGTGGGCATTCCGGTGCTGACGGACAAGGTGGACATTGCCCACGCGCGCATCGAATTTGCGGGCGGCGCGGTGGCCAATGTCACCGCCAGCCGGGTTTCCACGGAACGCGTGCGCAAGATGAGATTTTTTCAGCACCACGAATACATTTCCCTCGACTATGCGCGGCGCGACGCCTTGCGTGTCGGCGTGATAAAGCCCGGGCCGCAGCCCGAGTTTGGATTTGAGAAGCTGGCGGCACCGGACGTTGAACCCTTGCGTGCGGAGCTCGAAGCCTTCGCGGCGGCGGTTCGCACCCAGGTCGCGCCGAAAACTGATGGGGTAGCCGGGCGGGCGGCGCTGGAGCTGGCAAGCCGCGTTATGCAAAGCATCCGAGAGCATGATGAGCGCGTCCAACCTGTAGCCAAAGGGCCAGCAGCCAAGAGCTACCCGGATAAAGCGAGCCAATGATTCCCAGGACCCTAGTCCCCGTCGGTGCGCGTTTGCCCGCCGAAGATGTACCGACAACGCGCCGGCGACCCACGACGCTCGATGAACGCACGCTGGTCCCTTCAGGGATGCCGCTGGTGCAGCTCGACGGGCGCACGACCATTCCCTCCAATTTGCCGCTCGAGTCGATTGCCACCCGCGTGGTGGTTCCGCGCGATGTGAACGTGGAAGCGGTGCAGCGGGAAGAGGAATCGCACCTGCCGCCGCAGCCGACGGAGATGGACGAGCGCATCAGCATTCCCGTTGGAGCGGCGGCGCCGCAGGAGTTTTCTCCGCTGCCGCCCATTTCGGAAGACCTAGTTGAGCCTGACATTTTCCAATCCGGCGAGGCGGCTTTTCTGCCTCCGGAGTGGCGGGGCAAGCCGACGACCGAAGACCGCGTGACCACGGTTGCGTCCGTGGTCTTTCACATCCTGCTGATCCTGCTGTTGGCTTTTTCGTCGAAACTTTTCGCGCCGCATGTGCGCACCAATGAAGAGGAAGACATCGCGCGCAGGCAGATGACCGTGCTGCTGCCCCCGGGAGCTTTGGAATCGCTGAAGCCGTCGCCGGCCCCCGCTCCCGTGCCTCACGAGTCGGTGCGAGTTGACCCACGGGTAATCAAGAAGGTTGCGCCCCACATCGAGCCTCCGCCGGTGCCGCAACCGGCGCCGGAGCCGCCGAAGCGCGACTTGCCCAGCGCGCCCACGCCGCAGCCGAATGCCGCGGTGCAAACGCCGCCGCCGACTCCGTCTCCCTCAAGAGGCGATCTTCCGAAGACGCCGGTCAAGCTGGAAAACCCGGACATGCCGGTGCCGGAAAAAGGATTGATCCTGCCGAAGACCGGTTCGCCGGGCGATTTGATCCGCGATGCCGCGCGCGGGACGAAGCCGAATGCGCCGGTGGCCATCGGTGGAGGCGGGCAATTGCCTTCTGGTGGTGGCGGCCATTCCGGAAGGGGTTCGGCGAACGCCGGCGTCGAAATGCTCACGGACACAGAGGGCGTCGACTTCAACGATTACCTGCGCCGCGTATACATCGCGGTGCGCAATAACTGGTATGCAGTGATGCCGCCCTCGGTGAGCCTTGGCGATCAGGGCGTGGTTTCGCTGCAGTTCAAGATTATGCGCGACGGCTCCGTTCCAGACGGACAACCGTTCCAGGTATTCGGTTCGGGCAAGGAGCCGCTGGACCGCGCGGCATTTTCTTCCGTCCGCGCTTCGAATCCGTTTCCGCAGTTGCCGCCGCAATTCAAGGGGCCTTATATCGAATTGCGATTCACGTATTATTACAACCTGAAGCCACCGAACCAATAGGGCCACGCTCACATTTATCACGACAGTCAAATGACGGGTTTCACAGGATCAAAAAAGACGTTGTCATCCTGAGGGGTGCGCCATTTGCGCTCCGAGAGACCTCAACTTATACGCCCTGCGGGATGTAAACGTTGAGGTCCTTCGCGCATCCTCATCGGATGCACTCAGGATGACATTTTCTGGGTTGCGTTCAGCGTGTGGAGTAAATTCTGTGTTAGAAATGTTCGCAGCATGAAACTTTCGCGGCATCAGGTGATCGGCAGTGTGCTGCTGGCGCTGATTGTACTGGCGGTGCTGATTTACCGCGCGTGGCCGCTGCTGTTCCCCAAATGAACGAACACGCTGCGTTTCCGCTGATTGCCATCGTTGGACCAACCGCTTCGGGAAAATCGGCGCTCGGCGTCTGGCTTGCACAGCAGCTTGGCGGGGAAGTGGTGGCTTGCGATTCCACGCAGCTCTATCGCGGGTTTGACGTCGGCACGGCGAAGCCCGCCGCCGAAGATCGGCAGGGTGTGGCGCATCATCTGATTGATGTGCTGGACCCGCGGGAAGAGTCCACCGCGGGTGGGTATCGCGAACGGGCCATCGCCGTGCTGGAAGATCTTCGCGCGCGAAAGCGGCTGCCGATTTTCACTGTTGGCACGGGGCTTTACCTGAGGGCCTTGCTTGAAGGACTTGCCGATGTGCCGTTGCGCTCGGAAGAGTTGCGCGAGCGGTTGTGGGCCAGCGTCGCGGCGCATCCGCCGAGGCATCTGCATCGCATCCTGGAGCGACTGGATCCAATTTCAGCCGAAAAGATTGCGCCGAGCGACGAGCAGAAACTGATTCGCGCCGTTGAAGTGTGCCTGCTGGCGAAGAAGCCGCTTTCCGAAGTCCATCGCGCCGGAAGAAATCCGCTGCGCGGATGGCGACCCATTAAGATCGGGCTGTCGCCGGAGCGCGAAGCACTCTATCAACGCATTCACGCGAGGACGGATGCGATGCTCGCCGCCGGATGGATGGAAGAGGTGCGCGGCCTGGTTGCTGCCGACTTGCCGGCGGACGCCAAGCCGTTCGATTTCATCGGTTACCGCGAATTGCGCGGAGTGCTCAACGGTGAAACGAAACTCGAAGAAGCGCAAGCCGCGTTTCAACAAGCGACGCGCCGCTACGCGAAGCGGCAACTCACATGGTTCCGCCGCGACGCGCAGATCCACTGGCTTTCCGGGTTCGGCCATGACACGGCAATCCAGCAGCAAGCTCTCGCCTGGGTACACGGACAACTGTAAGCAGTTAGTTTCCGACTAGCGCGATACTGGGGAGTTGAGCCTCGTCACTCGATGGGTACGGAAAGCGCCCCCCATGGTCTGTAGTCCTCAGCAATCTGGTCCATCACTCGCTTCTCAACCCAAGCAACCACCCAAATTACGAAAAGAAATACAATCGGATTGGGGGCGAGATAGGGCGCCGTCCGGTCGATTGCGACGATTATCCCAAACAGCGCGGCGTGAAATGGAAGCGTTACCAAAACTGCCACCCACAGCCACTTCGACCTGAGTTCGTTTTTTTCTTCCACATATAGGAGATACCCATAACTGAGGATTGTCAGGAGGCTGCCCTTGATGATGTAGAGTTCCGCGCTGTTTCTGATGACACCGCTGAGTAAGTAAGCCCCCAACAAGACTCCGCTCCATCTTAAATAATTCCTCCTCGACTCTTTTGTTGGGTCGGATTCATCTCCACTTTCATAGGGCATTGTGATTACTTGTCGTGCCGTTCGTTTTGGTTTATTCGTCCAAGTCAGAAACTTCTTGAGTTTTCGTGGGGGCTCGTTGGGCGATGCGCTTGCTTTAAAATGGTCGATAATGAAACTGAAAATCACAATCTCAACCACGAAGACGGGCCAAAGCGCATATACAAACATGCCAGAATGCGCCAATTGCGGGTGCTTCGCGTCCCACCAAAACAGACCGGCGACAAATGCAATGTGCATTGGAATCGTGGCAAGAACACCCTTCCACAACCAGGGCTTCTTGAGGTGTTCAAATTCCTCTATATAGAGGAGCGCTCCGTAGCACAGAACAGTCAACCCATAGGCGTGCAGTACGCGCTGCTCAACTCTCTCGTGCATATAAAAGCCACAGACGACCAAGAGCATTGCACCGACGCCATAGAAAACCGACTTCAGGCGCTCGCGTCTTTGCTCTTTCTCTAGGTCGAAGCCTTCCAACCCTTCCCCTGAATAAGTGACCATGGCTGGTGAGTTTACACCGTGTTGCCAATCTCAACGCCTGTTGCCTCGGATAACTGGACATCTTGCGTCTAGTACTCACTTCGACGTTAGTGCGCTGAATCAGGCTTTTGAATGCTTTAGCTAGATCCGTGGGGCAGGGGTAAACACCTGCCCGTTTCTTGTACTTCATGCCAGTTTTCACCGTATATACGTGCGCCTAGATTGCTGGGTACCGGCCCAAGGTGGAACTATGAACGATTTCAGCCCCTTGTTAATCAAGGATTGGTACGCGCTGGGAAGCCTGCTTGCCCAGATCGGGTTCCTGGTGGCGGCGGTCTGGTTTGCGCGTAATTTCCTGCGAACAATCAGGGTGTTTCAGGAGCAGATTGGCGCGCTGCTGAAGCTCTCGATCACGTCCGCGCCCGGCGAGCGGCAATCCACGAACGCAACTGCAAGAAACGGCTTGGCGGAAGCGAGTCCATATTGGCTGCCCCCCGCGCCAACGCCGCAGGCTCACCCGGCGGGGGTTGTCGAGCATGGCCCGAACCTGTTCGTTGCCGGCTGGCAGCGGACGCTCCACTGGCTGCGCGAGCCGATGGGCGCAGCGCAAGTGTCTTACCGGCGCCGAGTCATGAACTGGCTGCAAGCCCCGGCTGGACACTGACGCCCGCCGCCCTCCTATGACGGGCAGGCAGACGGCGGCCGCACAAGAGGAAAGCATCTCGTGAGAAATGTGAGTTAGCGCAAAGGCAGGAAGAATATGGACGAGACAAAACCAAAGGAAAATGTGTATTCGGGCGAGCCGACTCCGATCGCAGCGCTATCGTCTCCCGCAGAGGTGGCGGTGAGCGCGCAGTCTTCGGCGGCAGGGAATTTGGGGCCATTGCCCCAGCCAGCGCAAACGCCGCGATTCGCGGCCTTGCTGGAAACCGCAAAGACCGGCTTTCCCCTGTCGCTGACGGAGATTTCGGCTTTCCTGAAGCGGACAAAGCGCGTGTGGCTGATGGCGGCGGG
>Ga0210402_10000201_pt1 | contig 70145 bp, 62 predicted proteins | sample IncBWC7MmetaG_FD_161055 | JGI IMG/M metagenome (GOLD analysis project Ga0210402, IMG submission 161055) | Forest soil microbial communities from Barre Woods Harvard Forest LTER site, Petersham, Massachusetts, United States - Inc-BW-C-7-M | ecosystem: Environmental > Terrestrial > Soil >...
GATGCTGGTTGCCGAGGTATCGACGGATCGACTTGCTATCTCGTCCATGTGCAATCGGGAGGGGACACTGTAAATCAAGGTACATACTAGCACATTAACTATGGTTAATCACTACGCGCGGGATGACAGACGGGAAACCCAGATTCTTTCGGCTGCCGGCCGGCCCACCACGATCGCGCCCGCGGCCGTGAGGATGGAAAGCGTCTTGTCGTAGTTCCGATCCACCAGACTGATCTTGGCGCCGGGACGAATTCCGCGCGCCTCAAGAAACTCCAGCAGATGGCGGTCGCGTTCGTAGATCCCGCTCACCCGGTAGTTTTTTCCCGCTTCAGCTTCCGACAACAGCAGCAATCCACGGCGACGGCGGCTTGCAGGGCTCTCGAGTTCACTGAGGTTACCGTGCGGGCAGGCCCCGCCCCGACCCAGTCTGGACAGGAGTTTCGCTTCGAAGTCGGGAGAGACAGCATGCTCCAGCCGTTCGGCTTCGTCATGCACCTTGGTCCATTCCATCCCGAACACTTCCGACAACATGCGTTCGATGAGGTGGTGCCGCAACGTCAGCCTGCGCGCAATCTTGCGGCCCGCCGCCGTGAGACGCACCTCGCCGTCTTCGACTCGCACCAAGCCATCTTTTTTCAAGCGGCGGACGGCCATCGTCACTGCCGGGGGCGACACATTGAGCCAATGGGCGAGGGTGGCGGAAATGACCGTTTCACCTTCGCTCTCGGCTTCGAGAATGGCTTTGAGGTAGTCCTCTTTGGAGACCGTAATCACCAAAGCGATTATACGGTGGGATTAAGTATGGTTAATAACGATTGGAGACGACAGAAGATCGATTGCAGAAGTGAACGCCGGCGGGTCAAAGCGGCGGCCACGATTCACTTTTGCAATCCAGCTTCTGACTTCTGCAATCTCGCGTTTGACATCAACTTCCTCCCACCCCTACCCTTGATTGTCCAAATTATGAAAGTTCTCGTCATCGGCGGCGGCGGGCGCGAGCACGCGTTGGTCTGGAAGCTCCGGCAGTCGCCGCGGGTCAGCAAGGTCTACTGTGCGCCCGGAAACGGTGGCATCGCCGAAGAAGCGGAATGTCTTGCGGCCGACGTCAAAAGTCTTGATTCGCTGGTAGCTGTCGCCAATCAAGTCCAGCCTGACCTGACTGTCGTTGGTCCCGAGTTGCCGCTGATGCTCGGAGTTGTGGATGAATTCACGCGCCGCGGCTGGCGTACTTTCGGTCCGACGCAGGCCGCTGCGCAGCTTGAAACCAGTAAGAGTTTCGCGAAGGAATTCATGCAGCGGCACCATATTCCGACCGCACACTATGCGATCTGCAATTCGATGGAAGAAGTCCGGTCGGCCCTGCACCACTTTCATCCTCCGGTGGTTGTGAAGGCGGATGGGCTGGCTGCAGGCAAGGGCGTCGTCATTGCGAAGAGCAAAGACGAAGCCTCTACCGCCGCTAGCGAAATGCTGAGCGGAAAAATGTTAGGCGAGGCCGGCGCGCGCGTGGTGCTGGAAGAATTTCTACAGGGCGATGAACTTTCATTTCTAGTGGTGAGCGACGGCGAGCGGGTTGCGCCGCTGGTGGCCGCCCAGGATCACAAGCGCGTCGGCGACGGCGACACCGGTCCCAACACCGGCGGCATGGGCGCTTACACTACGCCCGCGATCATTGACGCTCAGATGCGCGACTGGCTGGTGACTCACGTCGCCCGTCCGGTCGTCGCCGGGATGAAGGCGGAAGGCGCGGAATATCGCGGCGTGCTTTACTGCGGGTTGATGATGACAGCCCGCGGCCCCATGGTCCTGGAATTCAATTGCCGCTTCGGCGATCCGGAAACGCAGCCGATTCTGATGCGCCTGGAGAGTGATTTGATCGAAGCGCTCGAAGCGTCCATCGACGGCCGCACCAGCGATGGCGATTTCAAATGGTCGACGGATTCTTCCGTATGCGTCGTCATGGCATCGGGCGGTTATCCGGGCGCCTTCGAGGCTGGTAAGAAGATCATCGGCCTCGACGATGCGGCGAAGATTGAGGGCGTCAAGGTTTTTCATGCCGCGACCTCGAAGCGCGACGGCAGCTTTTACACTTCCGGCGGTCGCGTGCTGGGGATTACGTCGAGGGCCGCGGGTCCTGCCACGGCGATGGATCGAGCTTACAAGGCGACCGCTACCATTGGCTTTGACGGCGCTCATTTCCGTAGAGACATCGCGGCAAAGGCACTGAAGAAGAAGTAACAGGTGCTTGAACACCGCAAGAATTTATTCAGGAGCTGACAGAGAGTCTGATGAGCAAACCACAAGTATCCATCGTGATGGGCAGCGACTCCGATCTGGAGATCATGCGCGAGGCCGGCAAGGCGCTGGAAGAATTCGGCATTGCCTACGAGATCGACGTGACGTCGGCGCACCGATCCCCGGACCGCACCGCCGATTTCGCGCGCAAGGCCGCCGGACGCGGCATTCGCGTCATCATCGCCGGCGCGGGCGGCGCCGCACATCTCGCGGGAGTGATTGCGGCGCACACGACGCTGCCGGTCATCGGCGTACCGATTCCTTCGACATCTCTACAGGGAATGGATTCCCTTCTGGCGACAGTGCAAATGCCGGCGGGCATTCCGGTCGCTACCGTTGCGATTGGAAAACCGGGCGCGACCAATGCCGGCATCCTGGCTGCGCAGATGCTTGCGCTGAACGATTCGTCGATTGCGAAGAAACTGAATGCGCACAAAGAGAAACTGGCGCAGGGCGTGGAAGAAAAATCGAAGAAGTTACAAGCGTCGTTAAAGGGCTGACGCGACTTACAGTTTCAGCCCCTTCAAATACTCCCGAAACGGACCGCCCAGATCGTCGCGCTTGAGCGCGAACTCCACGGTCGCTTTCAGAAATCCCAGCTTGTCGCCCGTGTCGTGGCGCCGGCCCTCGTACACATACGCGTACATTTTTTCGCGCTTGAGCAGGGCGCGCAGGCCATCGGTCAGTTGCAGCTCCCCGCCCGCGCCGGGCGTGATATCGGCGAGCGTTTCAAAGACCGTGGGCGTCAGAATGTAGCGTCCGATCACAGCCAGGTTCGAGGGCGCTTCTTCGCGCTTCGGCTTTTCCACCAGATCGAGGACCTCGTAGAGTTTTCCGCCCGATCCCGGGACTTCTTTCGCTTTCAGAACGCCGTACGACGAAATCGCTGGGCCTTCGACGACCTGGGTGGCAATCACGGAGCACTGTTTCTCGTCGAACACATCCATCAACTGGCGAAGGCACGGAACCTTCGCATCGATGACATCGTCGGCGAGGAGCGTTGCGAAAGGCTCATTGCCAACGAGTTCCCGCGCAGTCAGAACAGCGTGTCCCAGGCCGAGCGCTTCTTTCTGGCGGACGTACGCTACGTGGATCATGTCCGAGATCTGCCGGACGATCTGGAGAAGATCGGTCTTGCCCTTCTCTTCGAGCGTCTTCTCGAGTTCATAGCTGACGTCGAAATGGTCTTCGATCGCATTCTTGCCGCGTCCGGTGATGATGATGATCTGGTCGCATCCCGCGGCCAGCGCCTCTTCCACGCCGTACTGGATGATGGGCTTGTCGACCAATGGCAACATTTCTTTCGGCTGCGCTTTGGTGGCGGGAAGGAAGCGCGTTCCTAATCCCGCGGCGGGAAAGATTGCTTTGCGGACTTTCATGATCATCGGGAGGTCTTCTTTTTCGGTGCAAGAATTTCTTCGATTTGGTGCAGATGATTCAGGTCGTGGCCTGCAATCATGCGGACGATATATTCCACGGATTCCTGGCCGCGCTCCGAGTGCATGCCCCAGTGTTTCCACTGTTCGGGAGTGAGCGATTTGTAGAGCGACAGATTCGCTTCGCGCGCAGCGCGCAGTTGCTCAAGGCTGGAATGCGGATTGCGCTTCTCGTAGTGCCCTGCCTCGGCCCACACGTCCTGGTCGAAGGCCTGGATCGGAGTACCGGGCGCGCCCAGAATGAGTCGCACCCGATATCCGAGGACAATCTCCGCATCCGCCAGATGCGCCACAATCTCGGCGACCGACCATTTTTGCGGCGCGGGCCGCTTGCGCAGCCTTGCGGCGGGCTTGTCCTTGATCAGACGTTCGATTTTTCTCGGAGTAGCGGCCTGAATCTTAACCGGATCCTCGCCCGTGAGATTGCTCATGATTCGCGAAGTGTATTGTTGAGGGGTTTCCGTCATGATGTGATTCCTCCGCCCGGTTAGACGAGAAGATTGTAAATTGAGTCGCAAAAATCTCAGTGGGCCCGCACCTACAAAACCGCGGGTACTTCCCGCACCGCGAGTTCCTCCAGCAAATCACGCAGCGTTTGCAGAACTGCTTCGGCGGCGGTCGCTTTGATGGAGAACTTCAAGGTACCATCCGGCGTAAATTGCGATCCGCGCTGCGAAGCCACGAAGCGCGCCAGTTTGCCGGGATCGATCGCGGCATTCTGGCGGAACTTGATGTTCACAAGGTCGCGCTTGCGTTCGATCACCGTCGCCCCTGCCTGCATGGCCGCCAGTTTGAGCGTTGCGTACTCCAGCAGATTCCGCACCGCGGCCGGCGGCTTGCCATAGCGGTCGGTCAGTTCGTTGCTCACGTCGCGCAATTGCGATTCCGATTCGACCCCGGCGACTCGTTTGTACATGCGCAGGCGCTGGTTTTCTTCTGCGATGTAGTCGGACGGGATACGGATGTTCAATCCGAGATTGAGCTGAATTCCCGCTTCGTCGGGCGCCGATTCGCCCTTCATCTCGCGGACGGCGCGTTCGAGCATCTGCGTGTAGAGTTCGAAGCCGATTGCTTCGATGTGTCCGCTCTGCTCGCCGCCCAGCATATTGCCTGCGCCTCGCAGTTCGAGGTCGAGCGCAGCGATTTTGAAGCCCGCGCCGAGATCGGAAAATTCCTTCAGCGCCGCCAGACGCCGGCGGGCAACGGGGGTCAGCTCAATTTCCGAAGGAAGCAGCAGATAGGCATAGGCGCGGCGATTGGACCGGCCGACGCGTCCGCGCAACTGGTAGAGTTCCGACAAACCCATGCGGTCGGCGCGGTTGATCAGGATCGTGTTGCAGAGCGGAATATCGAGACCGTTTTCGATGATCGTGGTCGAAACCAGAATGTCGGCTTCGTGATTCATGAACTTGAGCATGACTTTCTCAAGTTCGCCCTCGCCCATCTGACCATGCCCGACGATGATGCGCGCCTTCGGCACGAGTTCCTGAATCTTGGCGGCAATTTCCCAGATCGACTCGATGCGGTTGTGGACAAAGTACACCTGACCGCCCCGCTCCAGTTCCTGCTCGATGGCCGATTGGATCAATTGAAAGTCCCAGTTGGCGACCACGGTCTGAATCGCCATGCGATCTTTGGGAGGAGTCTCGATCACGCTCATGTCGCGCAGCCCGACCAGCGACATGTGCAGCGTGCGCGGGATCGGCGTAGCGGACATGGTGAGCACGTCGACCTGCGTGCGCATCTGCTTGATACGCTCTTTGTGCCGTACGCCGAAGCGCTGTTCTTCATCCACTACCAGCAGGCCTAGGTCGGTGAACTTTACGTCTTTCGAGAGCAGGCGGTGCGTGCCGATCAAAATATCGACTTTGCCGGTCGCGACGCGCTCCAGAATCTCCTTGATCTGCTTCGGCGAGCGGAAGCGGCTGATCATCTCGATCTTTACGGGAAACGCCGCGAAACGCTGCTTGAACGTTTCGAAGTGTTGGAAAGCCAGTACCGTCGTGGGTGCGAGGATCGCCACCTGCTTGTTATCGCTGATGGCTTTGAAGGCCGCGCGCATTGCGACTTCCGTCTTGCCGTAGCCGACGTCGCCGCAGAGCAGACGATCCATGGGGAGTTGCGATTCCATGTCTTTCTTGACGTCGACGATGGCTTCGGCCTGGTCTTCAGTCTCGTTGTACTCGAAGGCGTCTTCGAATTCCTTCATCCACTCGGTGTCGGCGGGGAAGGCATGCCCCTGGGCTGCCTGACGCTGCGCATACAGCTTGAGCAGTTCGTCCGTCATGTCCTTCATGGCCTTGCGGACGCGTGCCTTGGTCTTGGCCCATTGCTGTGTGCCGAGATGATTGAGAACAGGCTTTGCGCCTTCTTGCGAGCGGTACTTCTGGATGAGGTCGAGCCTCGTTAGAGGAACATACAGGCGCGCAGCCTCGGCATATTCCAGCAACATGAATTCAGCAGTGCCGTCGCCCTGATTGATTTCTTTTAGTCCCTGGTACTGGCCGATGCCGTGCTCGACGTGGACGACGTAGTCCCCGACTTGCAGATCGCGGAAGTCGGACAGAAACGCCGAAACCTTCGACTTCTGGCGCTGCGGGCGGGATGCGACGAGGTCCGACTCGTCGAACAGATCGCGCGCGCCGAAGACTGCCAAGTGAGCGTCCGGCAGGACAAAGCCGTCGGGAAGGTACGCTTTCAGCAGCGTCGCGGTGAGCACCTCGCCTGAGAAATAAGACGTTTCGTCGGCGTAGCTCTCGCCGCCGCGGGTGCGGCTTCCAAGGCGGTAGGAAGCGTTGTACTCGGTAAACATGTCGGCGAGGCGTTCGACTTCGCCGGTGTTCGGCGCAGCCAGGATCACCTGCGTGCCCGTACCGACCAGCTTGTGGACTTCCTCGATCATGGCCGGTACCTGGCCGTGGAAGCGGCTGGCGGGCTGCGAAATGAACGCGGCTTCGGGAACGCTGTCGCGGGCAATGCCGAGATATTCGAGATCGGCTCTAGCGATGCTGGAAGTTTTCTGGGTCCAGCCCTCGGGCGAAAGATACAGGTCCGTGGGCCGCACCAGGTTGCCGATCTCGCTGCGTTCGTGCGCCTCTTCAATACGCGTCCAGATTTTTTCGAGTTCTTGCTGAAGAACTTCCGGTTCGTCGAGCAGCACCCGCGCTTCAGGCAGCAGGTCGAAGATCGTACGATCGGCGCCCGCGACTGGCGCATAGAATTCCCATCCCGGAAATACTCCCGCTCCCGAGTCGCGCGCCGCTTGCTCGATCACTTCCTGCGATCCGCTGATGCGCTTGCCCGAAAGGCGTGCGTTGATTGACCCGAGCAATTCCTCCGTCACCGGAGTTTCCGTCAACGGCAACAGGATGATTTCGTCCACCGGATTCGACGAGCGCTGGCTGGCGGGATCGAACTTGCGCATCGATTCGATGTCGTCACCGAAGAACTCCACACGCACGGGACGATCCGACTCGGGAGAATATACGTCGAGCAGGCCGCCGCGGACGGCATACTGCCCCGGCATTTCGACCACATCGGCCGGAGTGTAGCCAACCGTATTCAGGTGCTGTAGCAGACGCTCAAGATCGAAGCTCTCGCCTCGCCGCAGCACGCGGGCCAGGTCGGCATAGTAGTCAGCAGAGCGCAGCAGGATCGTTGTTGCCGCCACCGGCGCAATGACGATCGAAGCGCGGCCAGTCGCGATCTTCCACAGCGCCGTAGCGCGCTCCTCCTGAATTTCGGGATGCGGCGAGAGGTTCTGAAAAGGCAGCACGTCGCGTGCGGGCAGACTAACGATCGCATCCGGATCGGCCGCCTGCGTCAATTCACAAAATGCCCGCAGCACGGGCAGCAGATCTTCGGCAGCGCGATTATCCGCGACGACCAGCACAAACGGCCTCTCAACAGCGCGCCGCAACAAAACAGTGATCAGAGTTTTAGCAGCGGGAGAGAGTCCAGTAACACGAATCCGCCCCGCGCTCTCCTTCAGATGGGAGGCCGCACGCGTGAAGGCAGGAAGGAGTTCCACATCCGCAAACAATTCGCGGACGAAGGGTAGCAGCATTACTGTTTGATTCTATCAAGGCGTGAGGTTGTCGGCAGAATGCCGGTTTTCCTCCGTGACCTCTGCGTCCTCCTTGATTGGGACCCAAAAGCTTAACTACGGAGGACACAGAGGTCACGGAGGAGGGCTAACTCCGGAGCAGTGGCCGCGTCAGGCAGGTAGGCCCGCCTGAGCCGTTAATGCACAACTCTGATCCCGGGAACTTCCGCACATCGAATCCGGCCTCACGCATCCGCTGATTCGTTTTGGTGTTCTCTTTCAACGCAATCAAACGGCCTTCGCCCAGCGAAAGGACATTGCAGGCCAGCGAGTCTCGCTCCGCATAGTCAATCTCGATCAAGCGCAAACCCCGGGCTTTCAGCAGCTCGACCGTCTCGACCGACAGCCAGGGCAAATCCACCAGGACAGTGCGTTCATCGAGCATGCTCATGAGTGACATCAGATGCAGGCACGCCGCCGGCCCGGCTCCATACGGCAGAGGCGCTGTAAGCAAGTCGATGCCGTGCGGAGCGAGCAGTTCGCGCATCTGCGAAATTCCGGCCTGGTTCGTCCGATAACCCGATCCGATGAGCAGGGTCTGGGAATCCAGCCAGACCATATCGCCCGCTTCGGAATTTCCCGGCGAGCGAATCTTGCCGAGGATCGGAATTTCCAGTTGCCGGCAGAATTTCGCATGTGCTTGCGCTTCGGGCACTCGGTTCACCTTTCCCGGATTCATCAGGATCAGTCCATGATCGGTGGGCAGCGAAGCATCATGGGTGTAAACGGCGTCCAGGGATAGAGACTCGTCCGCCGGAAGGCAGAGCACTTCCGCGCCCGACTCATGAAGCAATCCGCACAAGATGTCATGCTGCGACTGGGCCACCGAAAAGTCAGGCGCGCGGTGGAATCCCAGTTTCCGCCAGGCCGCAGCCCGATCCGCCTGCTCCCAACCTGCTTGCTGCGGTGAACACACCATCACCCGCAACAGCTTGCCGGTCATGGAATGGCCGTTGCTGATTGCAACATTCATGCGTGAAGAGGACCCCAACGCACCCTACCGAAACCATCGCGCAAAGGCAATGCGCGCCCGAGTCGTCCCGGCGAGCCTACACCACAAAACCTGCCGATCCAGCGCTCACGCAATGAGGCAACGAATGTCGCGCCTCGCGGAATCCAGCTTAACGCTTGCTTTCGCACCCTGATGTGATGTAAAAACCAGCGGTAATCGAAACTTATCACGTGCCTGAAGTACAAGTAGTTGGCAAGAGATCGTGCACCTCGATTCCCGCCTGCGCCCACCCCGCGGGAGACCCAGGAGACTTCCTTATGAACGCAACCACGATGATGCGTCTGCTCTGCGCCGCCGTTCTGTTTTCGCTCGTCCCCTGCATGGCGTTCGCCCAGGGCGTGGCCACTGGAGACCTCCACGTTAGCGTCAAGGATCCGAAAGGCAGTCTGATCAATGGCGCCACGGTGACGGTGCGGGATGTGGCCAAGGGCCTGGAACGAGCCGGCACCGGCGACGGCCAGGGAGGGTACAGCGTGCGCCTGCTGCCTCCGGGAGTGTATTCCGTGACAGTGGAAGCGCCCGGATTCACGAAAACCGAAGCAACCGGTGTCAGCATCACCGTCGGACAGATGGCTGAGCTTCCGGTCGCAGTGACGATTGCGTCCGGCAAAGAGGTCGTCGAAGTCAGTTCCGAGGCTACGCTGGTGGAGACTTCGCGCAGCTCATCCACAGAAACGATCGGCCAGCGCCGCATCGACAATCTTCCTATCAACGGCCGCAACTACATCAATTTCACACTGACGGACTCTCGCATAGTCCGCGACAACGCACCCAACACTGGCGCCGCACCTACCTCCGGACTCAATATGAGCGGCCAGCGGGCCCGATCCAACCTGGTCAACGTAGACGGCGCCGACGCGACCGACAATTCCGTGAACGGCGTCCGCTCGACCGTCTCGCAGGAGGCGGTGCAGGAATTCCAGATCATTACGAACAACTACGAGCCGGAATACGGGCGAGCCTCGGGTGGTGTAGTTAACATCATCACGCGATCGGGATCCAACGACTTTCATGGCGACGTCTTCGGATTCCTGCGCAACCGCAAGTTTCAGGCAGTGAACCCGTTCAGTACAGTCTCCGATCCGGCGTACACACGCGTGCAGGGAGGCGTTGCGTTCGGCGGGCCGATCAAGAAAGATAAGACTTACTACTATTTCTCATTTGAAACTACGCGGCGGCATGAGACGGGGTTTTCGAGCATTGGGCAGGACAACTTTGGACTATCGCCTTATGACGCTTCTGCTTTTCTGGGCTTGCCGCCAACCGCCTTTGTAATCCAGGCTACTCCGGACCAGGTTGCATTCCTGAACGATTCTTCGCCAGGCGATCCGGGATTGGCTCAGTACGTCGTTCTCGTGGGTCGGTCCTCGGGAATGGCACTAGATGGCGTTTGGCCCGGACCTCCCGCATTCGGAGGCGGCGCGAGCGGCTTTACAACATCATGCCAGGTTCCTCCCTGCTTCGTGCCGCTCTCCTACCAGACCCTAAATTCACAAAGGGGCAATTTCCCGGTATTCGAAGGAACGAGTGTCTATTCGTTACGCCTCGATCACAACCTGAACAATAACAACCGTCTGAGTCTTCGAGTGGGCGTGAGCCCCAGCACAATCACCGGCATAGAAGTCGGCGGACAGGATCAGCCGTTTGGTCAGAATGCGTATTCACGAACATCGCGCCAAACGTTCCGTGACATCAACGGGATCGTGCAGGAAACAGCCACACTCGGCACGAACAAGGTCAACGAGTTCATGTTCCAATTCGCCCGCCGAGGCCTCTCCTATTTCTTCAATACCGACACGCCGGGAGGTTCCGACCCAGCCGTCAATATCCCGGGCTTTGCCTATTTCGGTCGCGAACCCTACTCCTATATTCAACGGACGGAAAAACGTTATCAGTTTAGAGATACGTTCTCGTGGACCATCGGCCGCCATGACACGAAGTTCGGCGGGGACTTCAATTACTTACCCCTCGACGCCACATTCACCGTCAATTATGGTGGCGTCTATGACTTTGGCCAATTCAGCGTGGCGCCCTTTGGTCTCCCCGGGCCCCCTTTGTCTGCGGTACAAGCATATGGCGCAGGTCTGCCGGGGACCTTTGTTCAAGGACTCGGCAGTCCCCATGACTCTTTCTCCAATAAACCGCTCGGGCTCTTCTGGCAGGACTCGTGGCATATGCGGCATAACCTCACTCTGAATTTCGGCGTGCGCTATGACGTGGAATTCCCGCCTCAATTCAAGAAGCCGACTGACCTGGCGGAAGTCGGATATAACTTTCTCGGATTGCAGAAAGGCATCGAGACCGACAAGAACAACTTTCAGCCTCGTATCGGCGTGGCATGGGATCCGCATGGCGATGGCAAGACCGTAGTTCGGGCTTCATACGGGCTTTTCTACGATCACCCGCTGCTCGGTTTGTACTTCCTGGGCGACGCCTCCGATGGATCTACCAGTGGTCAGTTAGCCTTCGGCGGCACGGGTATCTGCGGTGGATTCGGAAACCCAGGGAATCTCAATGCCATTCCGATCTTCCAAGGGTTGCCGATTAATGTCGCCGATCCAGCCAACCCCTGCGCCGCCTCAACTAGCCAGGCTGTCGCCGACGCTTTGGGATATTTGCCCAACCAACAACAATTCACGTCCCTTAATTTTCCGCAATCGGCATTCTTGAATCAGAACTATTTGACGACAACACCTCTACCCCTTGGATTCCAGCCGTTCGGTTATCCGCAGGGGAAGAATTTTGTGTATGCCTACTCGCAGCAGGCCAACTTCAGCATCGAACGCGACTTGGGGAAGGGCTTCGCATTGAACCTGGCCTACAACTTCAACGGTGGACGCCATCTGAATCGACCGATCAACGCCAACACCGTGCGTGGCGATCTGCTGACGCAAAACTTCGTCACCGCAGTGTCTTTGGATGGGCAGAGTTTCAGCAGCCCCTTCGCCATGAGCTTTTGTAGCGCTCCAGGCCACCCGCTCTGGGTGGATCCCGCGATATTGAACTTTTTCCGGCGCTCTGGCCTGAATCCTTCCATTGTCGGGTTTTACCATGCCATTGGTAGAGACGACTGTATCGGCAAGGCCGAGCAAATACTGCAGGGACTGGGCAGTCAAGGCTTCAATACTGCCTGCGATCCATCTACTCTCGCCAATTGCGTTCCCTTCGGTGATATGGATGCCAACTTCTCCAACGGAAGTTCTGTCTATCACAGCTTCAGCGCCAACCTGCGCAAGCGCTTCAGCGGCCACTATGAATTCCTGGCGTCGTACACCTGGTCGCATGCGATTGACGACTCGGTAGATCTCCAGTCCACCACCACGCCTCAAGACAGTTTCTTCCCTGGGCATGATCGTTCGACGTCGCTGTTCGATCAGCGCCACCGCTTTGTCTTCAGCGGTGTTTACCAGAGCGGCAAGCTCTCCGGCGATGGCTTCGCCAGCAAGTTCTTCAGCAACTGGACCGTTGCGCCTCTAGTCGAGTTCAGTTCTGGACGCCCGTTCAACATCATCACTGGCAGCGGAGACAACTTTCAGCTGTCATCGCTTACCGGGCGTCCCAATACTACGGTCGATCCAACCTGTGGCCCGGCGTCTGAGAGCAAATATTCGCCGAGCGGCACACTCCAACAGCCCTGCATCAACAGCTTTGTTCTCACCGGAACCTTTCCCACACTCGTACAACTCGACGGCAACCTTGGACGCAACCGCGGCATTACTCCCTGGACCGTCTTCAACGACCTCCGCATCGCCAAGCGCATCTATTTCAACGAGCGTTTCAACATGGAACTGATCGCCGACATGTTCAATCTCGCGAACCGATACAATGTGTCTGCGGTGAGTCCGCTGTTCAGTAATGCGGGACAGGCGACGGCGGCGTACGATCCACGCCAGTTCCAGTTTGCGGTGAAGTTGAACTGGTAATGGTGCGGGGAAAGAACTCCCAATTGATTATCAGGAGAGATGGAATCATGAGACTCAGGTCTGCGGCATCGTTCGCGATGCTGGCGTTGGCGCTATCATTCTCGACGTATACATTCGCAGATGGCGGTGGCGATATCTTCAAAACAAGATGCGCGGCCTGCCACGGCGCGACCGGCGCCGGTGACACCACCATGGGCAAGAATCTGAAACTTGCCGACCTCGGTTCCCCCGACGCACAGAAGCTAACTGACGACGAACTCACCGCGATCATCACGGCAGGCAAAGGCAAAATGCCGGCCTACGGGACCAAGCTTTCCAAAGAACAAATTAGTGACCTGGTGAAGTTCATCCGCACACTGAAGAAGTAGGTATTCCGCACACCAGACGACACTCTTGAGTGAAGACGCGTTGGCCGCACCTCCGCGGGCGCAGCTTATCCATTCGCGAAGTAGACGGGAAACCGAGTCTCCATGCAACGGGCGTCTACGATCCCGCCCGCTTTTCAATCTTCGCCCAGGTATCTTTCAGCGCCATAGTGCGATTGAATACCAGTTTGTCTGGTTTCGAATGCGGATCGACGCAGAAGTACCCCAGCCTCTCGAACTGAAACCGGCTTTCGATGGCCGCGCCAGCCAGCGAGGGTTCGACTTTCGCATTGGAAATCACTTCCAGCGATTGCGGATTCAGATTGGCGGTGAACTCCTGGCCTGCTTCCACCTGGTTCGGGTCTTCTTTTGTAAAGAGCTTGTCGTAGACGCGCACTTCGGCGTCAACCGCATGCGAGGCGGATACCCAATGAATCGTCGACTTCACTTTGCGTCCATCGGGCGCATTGCCGCCGCGCGTGGCCGGATCGTAAGTGCAGTGCACCTCGATCACCTCGCCCTTCTCGTTCTTCACCACACTGGTGGCGGTGATGAAGTATCCGTAGCGCAGACGCACTTCGCGTCCCGGCGATAGGCGGTAATACTGCTTCGGCGGATCCTCGCGGAAGTCGTCCTGCTCGATGTAAAGCACTTTCGAGAACGGGACCTTGCGCTTGCCGGCACTTTCGTCCTCAGGATTGTTGACGGCCTCGACTTCCTCGGACTGACCTTCGGAATAGTTATCGATCACAACCTTCAACGGCCGCAGCACGGCCATCACCCGCGGAGCTCGCTTGTTCAAATCCTCGCGTACGAAGTGTTCCAGCATCGCCAGTTCGAGCGTGCCGTTCGTCTTGGAAACTCCGATTGCCCCCACGAAGTTTCGAATCGCGTCGGGCGTGAATCCACGGCGGCGAATTCCGGAGAGCGTTGGCATGCGCGGATCGTCCCATCCGCTTACCAGTTTCTCCTGCACGAGTTTCAGCAGTTTGCGCTTGCTGAGCAGCGTGTAGGTCAGGCTGAGGCGGTCGAATTCGATCTGCTGGGACGGGAAAATTCCCAACTGTTGAATGAACCAGTTGTAAAGCGGGCGATGGTCCTCAAACTCCAGCGTGCACATGGAGTGCGTAACGCATTCGATCGAGTCCGACTGCCCGTGTGCGTAATCGTACATCGGATAGATACACCACTTGTCGCCCGTGCGGTGATGCTCGGCATGCAGGATGCGGTACATCACCGGATCGCGCATGTTCAGGTTGGGCGACGCCATGTCGATCTTCGCGCGCAGGACTCGTGAGCCGTCCGGGAACTCGCCCTTCCTCATACGCTCGAACAGGTCGAGATTTTCTTCCGCCGAACGGCTGCGAAACGGGCTGTCCTTGCCGGGTTCGGTGAGCGTGCCGCGATACAGTCGGATCTGGTCCGCGCTCAGGTCGTCGACGTAGGCCTTGCCGTTTTTGATCAGCTTGATCGCCCACGCGTAGAGCTGATCAAAATAATCCGATGCGTAGTGGAGGCCGTCCCACTCGAATCCGAGCCACCGGACGTCGTTCATGATCGAGTCAACGTACTCCTGCTCTTCCTTTTCCGGATTGGTGTCGTCGAAGCGCAGGTTGGTCTTGCCGCCGAACTCGTCGGCGAGTCCAAAGTCGAGGCAGATCGCCTTCGCGTGCCCGATATGCAGATAACCGTTCGGCTCGGGAGGAAAGCGCGTCTGGATGACGGCGTCGCCGAATTTCTTCGTGCGGATGTCTTCCAGAAAAATATCGCGCACAAAATTTGAGGGCGCGGACGACGGCTCAGGAGATGGATCGGTCACAGTTTCAGTCGATGGATTCGCTGGATTCATGTACTAAGTCATTCTATAACCATCCCGAGATGCCACGAACCGGTTCGAGATTGTATTCTGGATATTCGTCATGGCGAACTGTGTCCAATGTGGTCGTAACCTTCCCGCTCTCTCCTTTGGGAAAAAGATTTGTTCGTGGTGTGTTCAACACGAAGCGGCACAGTGCGGGCTGGAGCCGGACAATGCCGTCCAGCGCGTTGAGGCCCCACCCTGGAAGCGCCGGCAAGATAGCTCGGGCATCGTCACGAAAGCCATTTTTGGCATGAATGTCGCGGTGTTTCTCGGCATGCTGTTTGCCGGCGTCTCGATCATCGACAATCCCTCCGGCCAGGATCTTGTGCATTGGGGCGCGAACTACGGCCCCCTTACTCTGGGCGGTCAATGGTGGCGGCTCGTGACCTACATGTTCGAACATGGGAGCCTGATTCATATCGCCTTGAACATGTGGTGCCTCTGGAATCTGGGCACAATGGCGGAGTCCCTCTATGGACGCTGGACTTATGCTGTTGTCTATCTTCTGTGCGGCGTCACAGGGGGGCTGGGTAGCGTGATCTGGCACCCGAACGCCCCCAGCGTGGGCGCTTCCGGAGCGATTTTCGGGATCGCCGGCGCCTTGATCGCCTCGTTCTATCTCGGTGAATTTTCGTTGCCGCGGGCGGCAGTCACGGGCACGCTTCGTAGTGTCGCTGCGTTTATCGGCTATAACCTGCTGTTTGGAGCGGCCATCAGCGGCGTAGACAACGCTGCCCATATTGGGGGACTCATCGGAGGTCTGATTCTCGGCGCCATGATTGCCAAGGCCGCGCCTGATCAGGACAGTCCTCGCCGATTTGGAGTGCTCGCGTTGGCGCTCATGCTGATCGTCGGCGGTACCGCCTGGTGGTTGCATTCCCGCGACTACATTCGCCACATGCAGCGCGGCGCTGGATTGCTCGGTGAAGGTAAAACGGATCAGGCGATCACGGAATTTCAGAAAGTGCTGCGAAGCCGCCCCGATTTTCCTCCCGCTCACTACCTTCTCGGGCGTGCTTACGCGGAAAAGAAGGATTACGACAACGCAGAAGCAGAATTCCAGCGCGCCATCGCGCTGAACTCGAACAATGAGAATTCCTATTACAACCTCGGGTTCGCATACCTCGAACAAAAAAAGCTCCCGCAGGCTCGCGAGACCTTTCAGCGGCTCCTCGGAGTGAGCCCTCAAAGCGCGGACGCACACTTCGGTCTGGCCGCCGTAGCCATGGCGGAGCAGAACTATCAGGGCGCGATTCAGGAATTCCAGGCTGCCGCGCGCCTCGATCCTGAGATGCAAGGCGTTCACTTCAACGAGGGCCTGGCCCATGCCAAGCTTGGTCAGTGGGATGACGCAATTGCATCGTTCAAGAAAGAGCTGGACAAGGCCGGCGATGACTACGACACGGAAATTGCCATCGCGAATGCTTACGAAGCCAAGGGTATGAAACAGGAAGCAGCCGATTACCGCAGGAAAGCAGCGGCGTTAACGGGCCACTAGTCTCCAGCACAGTCACTACAGCGGCTGTGCTTCCGTGTTCTCGGCGTTGGTCACGTTATCGGGTTCGGCCGTAAAGCTCTTGCCGGGCGCAAACGCCGCTTTCTCGAATCGCGCGCCAGTCTTGCGGATCGCATCATGCCAGCCGTCGTCCCACGTGATGCGGGCCTGGTTGTCCACCGTCGTCCACCTGCCGCGGCTCGATCCGATGGACTTCCAGGCAACGCCATCTTTTTCCAACGTGATGAAGAAGGTATTCCCGTTGCCGTCTCCCACTCTCCACTTTCCAAGAAAGCGGTTCTGGGCTTTGCCTACACTGGCCATTTTGGGATTGTTGAGTTCGATGCGCGCAATGTCGGCCATCGAAAAACTCTTTTGACTGCCGTCTTTGAATGTGATCACCAGTGAATTCTGGCCATCATCGGGCAACGCGACCGCAGTTTTCTGTGCCCCGGCATACAAAGGCAAGGCAAGAGCCACAAGGGCCAAGAGGAAACTGGAACGCTGACGCATGGTTATCTCCTGAACGTACGAATCGCATTTCGGACAACGAACTGCCCGCGTACAAGACAAGATACGTTTGTTCGCGGGTTTTGGTTCCCCGAAACTGGGCCGGCTGGGCGCTTATTTCAGGTTCTGAAATGCCACGTCTATCCGCGCCAGGGTGGTCTCTCTCCCCAGGACTTCCAGCGTCTCAAACAGCGGCGGAGCGTTCTTCCGCCCGCAGACAGCCACTCGGATCGGCTGAAACATCTGTCCCGCCTTAAGGCCGAGTTCCTGCGCGGCAGCTCGAAGTGCCCGGTCCAGCGGATCATGCTGGAACTCAGTTTTCGCCAGCACTTCGCCGGCACAAGCCAGAACCTTGGCCGCCAAGGCAGCATTGCCTTTTTGCGGGATGAGTTCGTTCACGTCGTAGGGCGGAAGCTGATCGACGAAAAAGAAATCGGCCGCGGTGAGGACATCGCGCAGCAGCTTGATTCGTTCGCGAATGAGCGGCGTAATCGCCAGCATTTTTTCTCGTGTGACCTGCGGCCCCGCTTCGCGCACGATGGGTAGCAGGCGCGCGCTCAATTCGTCGATCGCCAATCCACGAATGTGTTCGGAGTTGAGCCACACAGCTTTTGGATCGAATGTTTCCTCGGGCGTCGCCGCCGGCTCTTTGAAATTGACTACCGCATTGGCGCGATTGATGCCTTCCAGTGAAAACGCATCCACCAGTTCCTGGCGTGACAGCTTTTCGCGATCGTCTTTCGGAGACCATCCGAGCAGGCAGAGAAAGTTGATAAACGCCTCCGGCATGAAGCCGGCGTCGCGATACGTGGTTACGCTCACGACGGGACCGTGCCGCCGTTTGGAGAGTTTCGACCAGTCCGGGGCGACCAGCAGCGGCAGATGGGCGAACTGCGGCGCCTTTCCGCCCGCCGCCTCGAAAATCAGCACATGTTTATAAGTGTTAGAGAGGTGGTCCTGACCACGGATGATATGGCTGATGCGCAGATCGACATCGTCCGCGCACGAAGCCAGATGATAGGTCGGCATCCCGTCCGAACGCAGGAGCGCGAAGTCTTCAATGTCATCCGCGGCTTTGACCTGCTCGCCGTACACAGCGTCGGCAAACCGGACCGATTCTGCCGTGCCGCGTGGCACACGAAAACGCAGCGCGAACGGCTCTCCGCTCGCAGCCCGGCGGTCGCTCTCCTCCCGCGAGAGTTCCCGCATGCCGGGATTAAAGAGCCAGGTCTGGTGCGCTCCTGACTTCTTCGTGTCACCGACATGCGCAGGAGTAAAGTCGCGGTAGGCATGTCCCTTCTGAAAGATCGCCTCGGCGATTTCGCGATGCAGTCCCAGCCGCTCGGACTGTTTGTATTCCTCATCCCACCCGAGATCCAGCCAGCGCAGTCCCTCAAAAATCGAGTTCACCGAGGCATCCGTGTTGCGTTCGACGTCAGTGTCGTCGAGCCGCAAGACCATGGTTCCGCCATTGTGGCGGGCGTACAGCCAGTTGAAAATAAATGTGCGAGCGCTCCCTACGTGCAGAAAACCCGTGGGCGATGGCGCAAATCGAACACGAAGCATAACCCGCGAGTATAGCAAGGCGCGGCTCCGCCTCCGGCCTCCCAGAACCCACCGAAACTGATGGTGACGGGCGTCCCAGTCGAAGCCTACACGGATGCCAGTTACTTTAGTAACCATCCTTCGGGAGCCCATTCACGGGGGAAACTAGCGTCAAAATGGGCCAAATCCGCGTCTCAATAGGCATGAGGAGGCCATCCGCGTGCCGGGGTCAACAGCTACTCCTTCATTCTGTCTATTGTTTTGCCACGGCCATGTGTGCCACGATAATTCCCAACGGCTTCGGCCCGATTGAGACTCTCCCATGAACAATGCCGCCACAGGTATGGTCCTGATTCCCGGGGTCGTCGCCTTGCTGGTATGTCTTCTCTTCAGTTACCTCTACGAACAAAGCCGGCAAAGCTATTTTCGCGCCTGGCAACTGGCGTGGGCGGCCTACACGGCGCATTACGCGTTGGAAGCGATCGGGCACTTCCGGGGATCATCACCCGGACTGTTCTTTCTCAGTTCCCTACTGCTGGTGGTGATGGCGCTCTGTATCTTTATCTCGACGCGCCTCATTCGGGGTCCTTTCCAGCTGAAGTGGTATGACGCCGCCCTTGCCCTGACGGGCGTGGCACTCGCGTCTCTCAACTTGCGGGCTCACATGCTGGGCGGGTTGCTCAGCGAGAAAGGCGAACCCGTTCTATATTCCAGGCTCGAAATCGGCCTGGCCACTGTCTTGTTGTATTGCTCGTTTCGCTTTTACCATTACGCCCACCGCAAGAATTCGCTCGCCTTCTGGCTGTTGGCAGTTTCTCTGGCAATATGGGCCGCCTTAATGGCAGTGGGACAGGTGCGCTATCCATATTTGGAGACTTTTGGTCTGTCGGTCGATTTCCTCGGACCGATTCCGCAAATGCTGCTGGCCGTGGCCATGGTGATGGTGTTGGCCGAGAACCAGCGCAATGCCGTTCAGGAGAACGCCCTCGCATTCTCCACTCTCGGCATCGATCCCCGCATGCTGTTTGCCGCGAAGGATCTGGTCCCCAGCATGCAGGGTTTTCTCGACCGCCTGGTGGCGCCGCTGCCAACGCACGACGCTGCCGTTTATATCTCCGAGCCCTGGCGAGCCACCTTGCCTCCGGTACAAAAGGGATTCTCTGCCGAATTTCTGGAGAAACTGCAAAAATCTGGCGCTGGGGATTACCTCGCGGAACTGGCTTATCGCCGCGGCGGAGTCGTCACGTTCCACCGTCTGGCCGAACTCGAAGAACCGCTGCCCGCGCTACCCGGAGGGCGGTTCGGTGCATTCAAGGATGTCATGCTGTCCGAAGGCATTCGCGACCTGATGGCTGTAAGCCTGCAGACGCGGGAACACAACTTTGGAGTGATCTTGTTTCCTCACGCTGAACGGCGGATGTTCGGGTCTTCCAATCTGCGCCTGCTGATCGGCCTGTCGTTGCAGATCGCCTTGACTCTCGAGAACTACGTCGTGATGCACGACGCGCAGCGTCGCACCAAGGAGTTCGAGCTGCTGACGGAAATCGGGCAGGCGATCAGTTCCCACCTCAACCAGGACGAAGTGCTGCGCACGGTGCATCTCGAGCTCGGGCAGATCTTCGACACCAGCGGTTTCTATATCGCGTTTCAAGAAGACGACGAAATTCGCTTCGAACTCGAAGTGGAAGGTGGCCAGGTTTTACCAAAGCGTTCGCGCCCGGTAAGCAATGGGTTGAGCGAATACATCATCCGGACCGGGCAGCCGCTGCTCATCCAATCCAGTCTTGAGGACGTTCGCGGGCACCTGGGGGTGGACTTCATTCCGCCCCGTCCGGCTAAGTCATTCTGTGCGGTGCCGATTCTTCTGGGTGGCAAGCCAGCGGGTGTCATGGGCGCCCTGAGCGTCGACCGGGAGTATGTATTCGAAGCGCGCGATCTTGAAGTCATGAAAACGGCCGCCGGGCAGTTGGGTGTGGCGGTGGAAAATGCCCGCCTGTTCACCGAGGAACAACGGCGCGCTAGGCATCTCGCGTTCTTGAACACCATTTCGAAAACGGCGATTTCCAGCCAGGACGCCGAGCAGATGATGGGCGATATCGTGCGAGAGATCCAAAAGAACTTCCGCTACGACCATATCGGCATCGGCATCATGGACTATGCCACCAAAGACATCGAGATCAAAGCGGAGGCCGGCACCACTTCACAGGCGCTGGGAAGGCGTATCGCGGTGGGAGTGGGGATCCTGGGACGCGTGGCTCGCACCGGCGCGAGCGCACTCGTGCAGAACGCTGGCCTGGGACAACTGTCGGGAGTCCTCCCGGAATCACGCGCGGTCCTGTGTCTGCCAATCACCTACGGGAAAACGTTGCTGGGAGTGTTGAACGTCGAGAGCCGCAATGAAAACGCGTTTGCCCCGCAGGACGTTCTGATTCTTAACACGCTTGCCGACCTGCTGGCCACCGCGCTGCACAACTCGTTTGTATTCCAGAAGCTTCAGCAGCAGTCGATCACCGATGGACTGACCGGCATCAAGACCCGCCGGTTCTTCTGGGAAGCGCTGAGTTCGGAATGGAAGCGCGCATCCCGATCTGGACGGCCTTTTTCGGTGGTCCTGATCGATCTGGACAAGTTTAAGGAAGTGAACGACGGCCTCGGGCATCTGGAAGGCGACCTGGTGCTGGCCAGGGTCGGCCGCCTGCTGGAACAGAAATGCCGTCAGTCCAATGTGGTCGCCCGCTACGGCGGAGACGAGTTCATCATTCTCATGCCGGAAACCAGCATCGAACAATCGCAAGCGCTGGCCGAGAGGTTGCGGCTCTGGCTGGCCACCGACCCGATGCTCGAAGAACACCAGATTACCGGCAGCTTTGGCGTTGCGAGTTTTCCCGTTCACGGATTTTCGCCCGAGGACATCATCCGGGTCGCCGACGCTGGCATGTACATCTCCAAGCATGCAGGCGGGAATCAGGTACGATCCGCCGAGTTGCTCAGCGACGGAGAAGGTTCTGGCGCACAGCGCCAGCTCGTTTCGGGCTATATCGAAGGTTTCCTGCAACGCGAAAATAGCGGCCCCGATGATATGGAAGAGCTGGTTTCGACTCTGCGCAAATTGTGTGCAGGACGCGAAGAACTGGACCGGCTAACGCTAAAAGAGGGGATCGAGTCGCTGGCGCGGGCGTCCGAAGTCCGCGAACCCCACGCCGCCGGTCATGGCGAGCAGACGGGCCACTATGCCGGAATCATTGCGCGTGGACTCAATCTATCGCCCCAGGAAGTGCAGGACATAACCTTCGCCGCTCGCGTTCACGACGTCGGCAAACTGTTTATCTCCGAGCACATCCTGAACAAACCCGGCCCGCTTACCGACGACGAATACGACGTCATGAAGACGCACGCAAGCGTCGGAGCGGAAGTACTGCGCGCAATCCCTGACAGCGCAGCGGTGGAGCATGCAGTCGAGTTTCATCATGAAGCCTTTGATGGAAGCGGATACCCGGCCGGACTGAAGGGCGAGAATATTCCCCTCTGGGCACGCATCATCGCGGTCAGCGACGCTTACGTGAACATGACCTGCGACCGTGCCTTTGCTCCCGCCAAATCGCACCACCAGGCGATGGTGGAACTTGAAAAGCTGAGCGGCACCCGCTTCGACGGAATGATCGTCCGCCTGTTTGCGAGCCAGATGAAGATGGAAAAGACCCCCAGCTTTGGCGGATGAGGCACAATCGCCCCGCTAATAGCCGCGTTTATTTCTCGGTGACCGTCAGGCTCGCATCTTTCGGTAGGTAACTTTTTCGCCGGAACCAGTCTTCCATCGCTTCTCGCAACTGATCGAGCAGCACGTTTGTTCCGATCTCTATTTGCCCGTCCGCCACAGGCAGAGTGTCGTCAAACACGGTCGCATTCGTAAAATTGCGCATGCTGAAGCTGTCCAGCCACTTCAACGGACACGCCTGCAACTTCCCGTCATGGATATATTCCACGCTGACTTTCCGGGCAAACATGCTTCGATTTAAGCACAGGGAGGGGACAACGCGGCCTGGAATACCAGGGGACAGGGAGCCCCGGCCCTGCTTGAAATTCGCTCCGCGCTTAATTCTTGGCGTTACGCAGCCGCTGTTCGAGGTCGTTCACTTCCTGATTCAACCCCTGCGGCAGCCGGTCGCCGAATTTAGCAAAGTGTTCTCGAATTTTCGGAACCTCACCCAGCCAGCCTTCGACGTCGACGTTGAGCAGCTTGGCGACGCGATCTGCCGGAAGATCGAGGCCATTCGTATCGAGATCCGCAGGCGCGGGAAGACGGCCAATCGGCGTGTCGACGGCATTCACCTTGCCATCACAGCGCTCGAAAATCCATTTCAGTACGCGGCTGTTCTCGCCGTAACCGGGCCACAGGAATTTCCCGTTTTCATCGGTTCGGAACCAGTTCACGTAATAGATTTTCGGAAGCTTCGCTCCCGAACGCGCCCCGATCTTCAGATAGTGAGCAAAGTAGTCTCCCATGTGGTAACCGCAAAACGGCAACATGGCCATCGGATCGCGACGTAGCTGTCCCACTTTGCCCGCCGCCGCCGCAGTGGTCTCGCTGCTGACGGTGGCGCCGAGAAATGTCCCGTGCTGCCAGGTCAGGGCTTCGGTAACCAGCGGGACGATGCCCGCGCGGCGTCCGCCAAACAGAATCGCATCGATCGGCACGCCTTTGGGGTCTTCCCACTCCGGCGCAATCACGGGACACTGACTTGCAGGCGTGGTGAAACGCGCATTCGGATGCGCAGCCTTTCTTCCCGAACTGGCCGTCCAGGGCCGCCGTAGCCAGTCGACCAGTTCCGACGGCTTTTGTTCGGACATTCCTTCCCACCAGATGTCGCCATCGGGGGTCATTGCACAGTTGGTAAAAATTGAATTGCGGGTCGCGGTGAGCATGGCGTTCTTGTTTGACTTCATGCTCGTTCCGGGCGCAACGCCGAAGAAACCGAATTCAGGATTGATCGCGTACAAACGGCCATCGGCGCCAAATTTCATCCACGCAATATCGTCGCCGACGGTCTCCACTCTCCAGCCGGGAATGGTGGGAATCAGCATCGCCAGGTTGGTCTTGCCACAGGCGGAGGGAAACGCTCCCGTCAGATATTTCACCTGTCCGGCCGCGCTGGTCATCTTCAGGATGAGCATGTGCTCCGCCATCCACCCTTCGTCGCGCGCCTGCACCGAAGCGATCCGCAAAGCATGACATTTCTTGCCGAGCAAGGCATTGCCGCCGTATCCCGAGCCAAATGACCAGATCTCCCGGGTCTCGGGAAAGTGGCAGATGTACTTTTCCTGCGCGTTGTTGGGCCAGGGTGAATCCTGATCGTTCGGTCCCAGCGGAGCGCCTACGGAATGGATTCCCCGCACAAATTCGCCGTCGTCACCCAGCACTTCCAGCACGCGCGTACCGACTCGCGCCATGATGTGCATATTCGCAACCACGTAGGGCGAATCTGAAATCTCAACTCCAATGTTTGCGATCGGAGACCCGATAGGCCCCATGCTGTAGGGAATGACGTACATCGTGCGCCCGGCCATCGCACCCGCGTACAGCGCTTTCAGCTTGTCCTTCATTTTCGCGGGATCTTCCCAGTTGTTGGTGGGGCCCGCTTCGTCCCTGGTGCGCGCACAGATGAATGTCCGGTCTTCCACTCGAGCTACGTCGGCTGGACTTGACCGCACGAGAACGCTGTTCGGCCGCTTTTCCTCCGACAACGGGATTGCCGTGCCGGACAACACCATCGCGCGTAGCATGGCCTGGTATTCTTCGGGCGAACCGTCGCACCAATGCACCCGCTCCGGCTTACAGAGCTGGGCGCACTCTTCCACCCACTGCGCGAGCCGCCGGTGTCGGACTGCGGTTTTGGTTTCGACATCCAAAATAAGGCTGGACATAAAGGCGGCTCCTCAATCACGACTGCGCGAACTGTTGCATCCCGCAGGCATCTACAGGGAATCTATGAAGGCGAAAACGAGCCCCCGGCGCGCAAGGCAAACGTATTATTGTCCCTCATTGAGCCACGCTTTCCAAGTGGACGACCGACCAATGGGTCGGTGTCTCAGTAACTTAGCTTGATTTTGAGGGACGCGTCAGCCTGATCGATCACGAAACATGCGTTGGCAGGGTTGATAAAATTGATCGGGCTACGACCGGGCGGTCGCAACCTCCGCCCCTGACTCTGCCACTACCGCATCTAGGTGATTAAGCGTTTGTTCGATGGTCAGCGAGTACATCTCGCGGCCTACTCCCTCGCCCGATTCGAGACCAGTCTTCAGAAAATGCCCTGCGATTTCCTTGGCAAGCGCGTCGGTGATCTGCGTCCCGGTGCGCTTCTTGTACTCCACCCACGCCGGATGTGGCAGGGCCACCCACACCGGCCGCCCATCAACCAGAAACTTGATATCCACGGCATCCGCGTGACGCGTGGCGATCGCCACTATCAGGCACTCATACTGGCAATGGACGGGTTTCCTGGTCCAGCGGTCGGCGGCAGTGAAGTTTGTGAACATGACTCCAAGAATAGTACCGTTCGAAGCGTGTCAGTAGCAACCGCAGGCGCCGGCACCCTCATCAGACGGTTGGTGAAAGCCCAGCCTTTTCGAATGCCTGTTTTCGCGTGACCAGGAAATACAGAGGGAGTGCTAACGATATCAGTCCGATTGAGGCCCCCATGAGCAGGAGCCGCGTGGGATCGAACAGTAGGCTGGATTGCTGCTGCGGTGCCCACGGGAATAGCGCTTGCGATCTTTGCATTAAGTCTGCCATTCGCGAACTCGCTCCGGGCGCGAAGTAGAACACAGCCAGGTTCACGATAAAAAACCCATAGTACGTAACGCCCACGGTACGGGCAGAGGGCTTCAGACGTAGCAGTCCAACGCCAATGTACAAACTCAATGCGGCGAACGTCACGAAGTACAAGACTGCCGCCCAACCAGTCACGATCTTCGTGAACAAGATGGCCGGGGTGTGGAGGAAAAAGTTCAGCGGAATGAACAAGCATCCCACCAGCAGGAACCACGCAATAATCGTGATGCTCAACGGACGTCTGGCAGCAGGCGGGGCAACTGGAATAATGGGTGAACCGGGCTGGAGAATCGCTGGCGATGGGGTGGCGCCCAACGCCGCTGGCACGGTAGCGAATTGTTGGTTCACTCGTGGACGTGTGAAAAAGACTAACCACCAGATGCCGATGCTAAGAAGCAGGAATGAGAACCCGCCCATGAACCAGCGAACGCCCTCCATGACAGTCGGATCCGGGGCTGGGCTCGCAGCAGGCGGAGTGAAAAACACCACTATCCCCAGACCCATACAAGCGCCCGTCAGAATAAGCAGAACCGAGAAGACGATGATCGAGATCCGCGCCCACTCTTTTAGCCGGAACAGACCAATGGCGGTGGCAATCCCCCAAGCCGCCGGAAGCACGTATATGAGAGCGGAAATGAGCATCAATGACTTGAAGGCCGTCGGCGAACCGGGGAACTGGCTTGTCTTGAACATCGGGACCAGAAACGGGATTACCATCATGAACGCGGCCATCAGAAGCATGACCGCCGATCCGAGCAGATCCAAAATGGCGATTGTCGTCACGCCGACCGACCGCTTCATAGGCGACCCCTCTTGCCGCAGGTTCCTAGGCAGCACCCAGAGCCAGGCGGCCCCTGCATTCTAGCGTGGCGGACGAAAGTTGCAAGCAAGCTCTCCCGCAATCCCATTCCGGTATCATCGAAACGTGGCTACCCAGGCTCCTCCCAAACGCAAAGTTCAGCTCCGGCATTCGCAGAAGCTCAGCAAGCTGCCCTGGCTCATCCACGCCTTCTCCACCCGCCACGGTGGAGTTTCGCGCGTGTACGGCAAGAACGCGCTGAATCTCGGCTTTACCAGCCACGATACCCGCGCAGCTGTTGAACGCAATCGCAAACTTTTTCTCTCGTCTCTCGGCGTTACTCAGGGACGCAAACGCTGGCCGCTGATTACTCTGCGCCAGATTCATTCCGACTTGATTCATCCCGTCGACCGCCCGCCGGAACACCCTCTGGCAGGCGACGGACTGATCACCGACACCCCGGAACTGCTGCTCGCCGTTCAGACCGCAGATTGCCTGCCGATTATTCTCGTGGACCAGAAAAGCCGGGCGGTCGGCGTCTTTCACGCAGGCTGGCGCGGGACGGTCAAGCGAATTGTCGAAAAAGGGCTCGCCGAAATGCGCCGCTACTTCCGTACTGATCCGCGGCACGTGCTCGCGGCCATTGGCCCCGGAGTGCAGGGATGCTGTTACAAAGTCGGCGAAGAAGTGCGCCGGAATTTCGAAAGCCAGTTCCCCTATGCGGAGAAACTGTTCCGCGAGGTGAAAGAGTCTGATCCCGTCCGCCAAAAATATCCGCTGCTCTTTCTTACTGCCCGCGCCCCCGGCCACAGTGAACTCCCAGTTAACATTTTCCTCGACCTGGTAGAAGCCAACCGGCGGCAGTTGCTCGACAGCGGCGTTTTGGGCAAGAACATTGAGGCTTCGTCCCCCTGCACGGCATGTCACACCGATCTGCTATTTAGCCACCGTGCGGAGAGGGGAATCACCGGACGGCTCATGGCCGTGGCAGGAGTTCGCGCCAGAAAATAAGCGCGGCGGTAGACACGGGGCTTGCCGCCTCCCCTCCGCACTGAGATAGACGATGGGAATAGGGAGACGGAGCAAGCCGCATCTCTACGATTGCATTCAGGCGAGATCGAACAAGAGGACTTCAGCGTCTTTGATTCCCCGGATAGTCAAGGTTTTCTCATCACTCACGGCGGCACCATCGCCCTGAACCAACTTCTTTCCGTTCAGTTCGACTTCTCCCTTGGCCACTTGCAGCCAGACATGGCGCTTACTCTCCAGCTCGTGAATCGTTTCTTCCCCGGGCGACAACAGGGTCACGAACAACCTAGCATCCTGATTGATTCTGACCGAACCACCGGCGCCGTCCTTCGATGCGATCAGGCGCAGCTTGCCGCGCTTAGCGGACTCCGGAAAACTCTTCTGTTCATAGCTAGGATCGAGTCCCGTCTTCTCGGGTGTGATCCAGATTTGCAGCAGATGTGCTGTCTCGGTGGCGGACGGATTGGCCTCGCTGTGCCGGATACCGCGCCCGGCAGTCATGCGCTGGCCGTCGCCGGGGCGGATCACCGAACCCGTGCCCAGGCTGTCCTCATGCTCCAGTTCACCTGACAAAACGTAGGTGATGATCTCCATGTCGCGGTGCGGATGGGTCGGGAATCCCGCGTTCGGCCCGACGAAATCTTCGTTGATTACGCGCAGCGAGCGGAATCCCATCCATTTCTCATCCCAGTAATCGCTGAAACTGAAAGAGTGCCGTGTTTTGAGCCAGCCGTAGTCGCCGCCTCCGCGTTCGTTACTGCGCCGGATGGTAATCATTGGAAATCTCCCAATTAGTCGTTGTAACAACCATTTAGATGCTCCGGTGCATGGAAAGATTCAGGCGTGGGTTTCCTCGGTGGGATTCAGGGCGCAAGAACAGAAATGCCCTCCCGATCGGCTTCGAGCGGAAGGGCATCGCGAGCTTTGTACTGAGAGCGCCGTTATTGCTTGTCGTACACTGCGAGGTTGTCCATCTTCATGCCCATCGAGTCGGTACCGCTCACGGTGACCGTGCGTGTCTTGCCGTCGGCGGACACGACGATCTTGCCGCTCAGCGTGACTTTGCCACCCTTCTTGGCGGAGACCTCAAGCGTTTGAGCATCCACCTCTTTGTAAGACCGCACGTCCGAAGTCGCGTCGCCCGTGACGGGGTAATCCTTGCCGTCGAACTTGCCCGTCCACTCATTGTGCGCAGGCTTGCCAGCGGCATCGACGCCGTCGATTGTGACCTTGATCGTGTCGCCCGCCATTTCCAAGACCACCTTGCTGTTCCGGGCGGCGGTCGGGAATTTCGATTTGGCCTCATTCAACTTCCAGGTACCCATTTGCGGACCGCTCGCCAGACAAACGGCTGCAACCAGACACACCATTACAGTTAAAGCTATTGTTCTTAGTCTCATGTTCCCTCCTAAGGGGGGCTACAGGATGGACTTTCTTTGTGCAGGGGCGATTCTAGTAGTGCCGGAGAGATTCAGCAACCAAACATTTAGTTTGTGTTTTGTGATTGCGGTGAGGCCGGCTGGACGGCAGTCTTTCGAGGGCGGGGTTCAGTCTTTCTTGTTCTTCTTCGAGGACGATTCCGCCTTCGGTTTATCTTCCTTCTTTGATTCCTTCGATTCCTTGGAGTCCTTGGTCTCTTTCGTGTCCTTATCCTTGTCCTTCGATGAGTCTTTCGATCCGCCTTCGCCGTCCGACGCCTTCGACGGAGACGACGTCCCTTTCTTCGCGTAGTCGGTGACATACCAGCCCCCGCCCTTGAACTGCACCGTGGGCGCCGAGATCAACTGCTCGACCGCGCCGCCGCAGTCAGGGCATTTCTTCATGGGCTTGTCGGAGAACTTCAGGATTTTCTCGAAGCGGTGCTTGCACTTTTTACATTCGTATTCGTAGAGGGGCATCGTTACGGATTCTAGCAGGTCAAGCGGGGGGTTGAGTCGACTCCAGCATGTCGTGCTCCATGATGTCGCGGACGGGGGCGCCCGCCCGCACGGGCACAATCATCTCTTCAGCAAATCGACCGGGGCCTTGACATCGTGCACGCGAAAATATTTCGCCAGCGCGGGATATTTCGCAGCCACCGCTTCGTACATCGCATACGCCACGTTCCGGTACGACGCATGCCCTGCGGGTGTGGTGCGCAACTCCGAGATGTAGACCGCTTCGGCAAAATCCATCTTGAAGAGTGTCCGCTTTCGGAAGGCCAGCGGGATAGCGTACTGGGCATTCTGCGCGGCCTCAACGCTGCCGCTAGTTGCGATTTTCCGGACGGCTGCCTCAACGCGAGTCATGGCTGCATCGTATTCCGCACTTACGCCCGCGGCACTCACTTCGGGTGGTGTGTCGTATCCGTGAACGGTTGTGAAGTCCTGCATGATCTGCACGCAGCGGCGGTGCCGGTGCATGTCGCGGAAGCCGCCGATATCCATCAGGATGTCGAAACGGAATTGCTGGCCGGAAGAGAACGGGCGCAGAATCTCATCGTGCTTGCCGCGATGGCGCATGCCTAGGTCGACGATTTCGCGACGGCGCACGTCTCCCGCCCCTGCCACCGCCTGCCTGATTTGTCGATACGAATGGTCGCAGTGTTCATAAAGAAGAGTCGACGCCAGTTCTACTTCCAGCGGTTCTTCATCCAGCAAATCGACTAGCGGCGCGGACGCGATCTCCGCCCCGCGCAATAGTTCCGTGCCAGCCTCGCGCAATTCCCGACGCGTCTCGATTTCGTACACATTCGGATCGGCGTACTTCACCAGCGTCGGCGCGACGCGCACTTCGCGCAGTAGCTCTTGTTCGGCGCGCTCGGCCAATTCCGGAGACACTCGCCGAATCTCTTCCACCAAAGCACGCAGCGAATCTTCGTTCGCATTGTAAGCCGGTGAAGTTGCGGCCCTTTTCAATAGCGATCCCAGATCCCGCACTTCGCGATGAGTGTGCGCGAACAGGTGCGCCACCTGCGTTTCCAGGGTGCGTGCGTTGACGATCTCTCCCAGTGACGTATTCGTCGCCAGCGGCAGAAAGTAACGCGAAATATCGAAAGCACGCGCGCGCAATGTGCGCTCGTAGGCGTCCTGCTTCATCTCGGCGGGCTTGGGCGTGATCGCGCGAAGATGTTCGAACATCGACTCGGAAAGCTGCTCGTAATCGGTGAACAGCTGATCGAGAGTCTGCCGGTAGAAGGATCGCGTTGTGGCGTCATCGCCGAAATCGGGCGTGTAGTAGCCGCTCTTGCGGAAATCTTGATAGCGCGTGGACCGCTCCTGCCCATCCCAGCGCTGTTCGTCGGCAACCACGATCGCAGCCAGAATCGACAACCGTTCAATCGCCAGCGCGATGTGGGCAAGGTCGGCGATCGAGCGGTGGCCATACTGAAAATAGAACGTGTTGAGAAACTTCTCCGCCTTCTGTGACGTAATTTCTTTCAGAGACTCCTTCATCGAAAGCGAGGATCGCGAATACTTGGCCATGGCATAAGCCTGAATCTCAGGCTCCACGCCGTAGACGGCAAAGACTTCGACGGAAGGTTCTCGTTGGCTGCCGGAATCGCTCAAAGTTGGGGGCTCGCTTAAAATTACTTCAGACATGGGAGTTCAGAAATCTTAATCGCCCGTGGCACAGTACGCAATTTTCATTTGGAGCTCTTCATTTGGAGGCTCGGTGGCAACTTTTCCACAACCCGCCATTTCGTTGTCGCAGGCATTCTCGTCCGAGCAAGTCGAAGAAGCGCGGCAGCTGTTCCGCGAATACGCCGAATCGCTCCATTTCAGCCTGTGTTTTCAGGGGTTCGACGAAGAATTGCGCACACTGCCCGGCGCGTACTCTCCGCCGGCAGGCCGTCTGCTCCTGGCTCGGTGCGAAGACAGCAGCGCAGGCTGCATTGCTCTCCGTCAGCTCGAAAGCCGAATTTGCGAGATGAAGCGACTGTATGTCCGTCCTGAGTATCGTGGAAAAGGCATCGGCAAATTGCTGGTCGACGGCATAATCGCCGAGGCGCGCGGCATCGGCTATGAACGCATGCGTCTCGACACGGTCGCATCTTCAATGCAGGACGCCATCGCGCTGTACCGCCGCAGGGGCTTCCGCGAGATCGATCCTTATCGGGCGAATCCGATTGCCGGCGCTCTGTACCTCGAATTGTTACTGTGAGGGACGTAGAGCGGGAACGCCCCCAAGAGTAGGAGCAGCCGGGTCGCGCGGAGGACCGAAAACGGCCGGTGACGCTGGTGAGGTACCTCCTAGAATCACGATATCCACTCGCCGATTCATGCTCTGCCCTTCTTTCGTGTTATTGGAAGCGACCGGATGATATTGACCGTACCCGGCGGCTCCAAGATTGCGCGGATCGAATCCATCCCTGACAATCAGCAGCCGGATGATTTCGGTTGCTCGCGCAGTGGAAAGTTCCCAGTTGGAAGAGAACCTGGAAGTGTGGATGGGCACGTTGTCAGTGTGGCCTTCGATGCGAAGACGGCAATGGCGCTTAAGCAAGAGTTCGGCAATACGATCGAAAGCGGCCTGCGATTCCTGCTTCATTGCTCCGGAGCCGCTCTCGAAGAAGCCGACTTCGCGCAAGCTGATCACGAGGCCGTCAGGCTCGCGTCGCATGGAGATTTCTTGCCGCGAGATTTCCAGAGCCAGCGTGCTCTCCAGTTCGTGCTGTAAGTCGGCAAGGTCGCCATTCTCTCCGCCTCCGCCACCCAAAGCTGGGCTCGGGCGCGACGCGACTTGTGCGAGACTCGCGTTGCGTTGCAGGCTTTCCACGGTTTCCACGTTATCGAAAGGCATGGGATCTTCCAGATCCACCGGCACTTTTGCCGAGGACGTTTCAAAGACTCCCATTTCCTGAAACGCAACCTGAATCGCCATCGCCAGTTTGCCGACTTTCTTCTTATCCACTTGCGAAGAGGCGTAGAGCACCACAAAAAATGCAAACAGCAGCGTAATGAAATCGGCGTAAGAAACCAGCCAGCGTTCATGGTTCGCATGCGGGCGATGTTTTCTTCGACGCCTCATACCTCAGCGGGCTCCGCGACGGCATCTTTTTCGTGCGCCTGGGACAGGAATCCCAGTAGTTTGTCCTCCAGCATGCGGGGATTCATCCCTTCCAGAATTGATATCACGCCCTCAAGCGTCATCTCGCGGATCACCTGCTCGTCACGGATACGGATCTTCAATTTGCCGGCGGTCGGTAAGAGGAGGACATTGGCGGCGCCTACTCCGTAGATGGTCGCGACGAACGCAACCGCAATCCCCCTGCCAACCTCGTCGATTTTGTCCAGATGCTGCATCACCTGGATCAGTCCCAGCACGGCCCCAATAATGCCGATAGTCGGGGAGAATCCTCCGGCGGCTTCGAAAACCTGGGGGATTTTTTCTTCCTGTTCTTCCATGTTGTCGAGCGCGAGTTCCATGATTTTGCGCAGTTCTTGCGGCTCCGTTCCATCAACCGCAAGCATGAGCGCGTGGCGTAAAAAGGGCTCTTCAATGTTCGCGACCTCGCCATCGAGTGCTACGATCCCTTCACGCCGCGCCCGATTGGCAAACTTCACCAGCGTCTCAATCGTCTCGCGACCGCTGTCGCCGGGTTCCTGGAACATATTGGCCACCCGTCGAAAGGCTCTCAACACCACCGCCATCGGAAAGTTGATGAGGACCGCGCCCAGAGTTCCTCCAAAAACGATCATCGCGGCCGTGGGCTGAAGGAGCTGACCCACGTTGCCGCCTTCCAGGATCAGGCCCAGAATGATGCCTCCCAGAGCGAGCACGAGACCGGCGAGGGTGGCCGTATCCACGTCGTCTCCTATTTCTCGTCCGGGGTGCGCTTATCGTTCGCGATCACCGGAGACAAAGCAGAACGCTCGTCCCACCACACCATGATGCCCTGCAGCACTGCCCGGCGAAACTGAATCACGCGCTCCAGAACCTGCTGTGCGTTTTCCAGCACGATGATCTTTTCTCCCGTCACCAGCGTGATCACCGTATCCGGAGACTGTTCGACGAACTTGATCAGGTCCGAATTCACGCTCAAGGGATGGTTGTTGAGGCGGGTGAGCTGAATCATCAATGGCTCCTGGACAGAGGTAGCCGCCTCTATGGCAAAGCTCCAGCAGGAGAGATCGGCGGAATGAGCTACTACAAAGAGAGAGCAGTGACGAGAAAGCGGGTTACCTAGGAGCTATGTCGGCCGGTGCTTGTGGGAATAAAGCCGGGACGCAGGCTGCCGATGAAGAAATTGTAATCGCAATTGGGTTCCGCAGAGCGGTTCGGTGGCTCCGAAGAAGGTTTCGGGGGACGGATCCCAAGATCGAAACCCATTTTCAAGGAGTAACTCCATGTCACTGAGTGTATTGAATAACATCGCGTCCCTGGCGGCGCAGAACCAATTGACGATCACGAACGGCAATCTCCAGAAAGCACTCTTTCAGTTGTCCTCGGGCTCGCGCATCAACACGGGCGCGGACGACGCCGCTGGCCTGGCTATTGCCGACGGCTTGCATGCCAACATCACAGCCCTTACGCAATCCGCCCGCAACGCCAATGACGGCGTCGGCGAACTGCAGGTAGCAGACGGCTCGCTGGCGGCAGTGACCACACTGCTCAACCGCGCCGTCACGATCGCAACCGAAGCGGCAACCGGCACGGTGTCCGATCCGCAGCGTGTCGCACTGAACGACGAATTCACGGCCATCAAAGCTGAAATCGACCGTGTCGGTTCCAAGACCAATTACAACGGTGGGCAGGTGTTCACCGCGAATACCCTCAATGTATTCCTGAGCGATTCCAGCGCTAACAGCAACAGCTTGATAGGCGTCGCGACGGGCGTATTGTCGGCCGTCGACTTGGGCTTAGGCGGACCAGTCGCTGCTACAGGCACTCTGTCACAGGCAGCAGGCACGGCTGCGGTGGCTGCGTCGGACATCTTTACCGGGGGCGCTTTCGTAGCGTCGGCCGCAGCAACGACCACGTTGACCACCGCAGGCACGGGACCAGGTGACGGCGATCAGGTGTCGATCGGCGGCAAAACCTACACCTTCCGTGCTGCACTGACGGGACAAGGCTCTGCCAATGATGTCGCTATCGGTGGCAGCACCGCGCAGGCGCTCTTGAACCTGAAGGCTGCCGTGAATGCGGCACCCGGCGGCGCCGGCACAGCGTACGGCATCGGAACGGTGGCCAACGTCAACGTAAACGCTGGCGCAGTAGCGGGAACCACTCTCGTCTTCACTGCTAACGTGAATGGCACGGCAGGAAATGCGATCACTTCCACAACGACCGTCGCAGGCGACGAAGCCTTCACGGGCGCTACTCTGGCTGGCGGAACGGCCGGCAGCACGGTCACGGTAGGCGGTCAGACCTACACCTTCGTCGCGGCGCTCAGCCATACTGCTACCGCGAATGAAGTCATCAGCAGCAGCCAGGCCATCGGCTTGACAAACCTGACGGCAGCGGTCAACGGAGCAGGCGGAACCAATTACAGCAGCAATACCACGCGCAATACCGAAGTCACAGCGGCGCCTCTTGTGGCCGGCACTTCGTTAACTTTCACGGCCAACGTCGCAGGCGCCGGCGGGAACTTTATTTCCGGAGCAGCTTCGGTCGGCTCTTTTGCAACCCTGGATTTCACCGGTGGCGTCGATGCCGGAGCTCCTCCGGTTGCCACAGGAGGCGACACCGTCACGGTCGGCACGCAAACCTACCTGTTTGTGACCGCGCTCAGCAGCACTCCTACCGCGAACGAAATTTTGGTGGGCGCTACCGAAGCGGCCAGTTTGACCAACCTGGCGAACGCCGTTAATGGCGGAAGCGGCGCAGGAGCTACTTACGGAGCCCCCACGGTCAAGAACGTCGATGCCTCGGCGCTGGCTACGCCAACCAGCGTAGTCTTCACCGCACTCAACAAGGGCACTACCGGCAACGGCATCGCCACTTCGGCCACCGGGACGTCCAACACGTTTGCGGGTACCAGTTTGACGGCTGGCACTGCTGGATCGGTGAACGATCTGTCCAACATTGCGGACGCTACCGCCGCGCTGACGGGCATTAACGCCGCCATCGCGTCGGTTGCCGCTCTGCGTGGCAAGATCGGCGCGACTGTCAACCGCTTGCAGAGCGCAGCCGGCGTCATCACCAACCAGGTGCAGAACCTGACGGGTGCTGAAGACGGCGTCCGGGCTGCCGACATTCCGTCGACGGTCGCGACTCTCGCCAAGTTCTCCATTCTGGAACAGACAGGCATTTCCTCTCTGGCCCAGGCCAACCAGCAACAGCAACTTGTACTGAAGCTCCTGCAATAAGGAGTGGCATCGAGAGGAGGCGGTTCCATCCCGCCTCCTTTCGATTTTTACAAGGCAGGTGAGTTGTGAGCGTGGATCCAGTGCATAGCAGTTCACCCGTGATTGAGCGTCCGGCTCCCGAGAAAAAGCAAGCCGCGCCGGCTCCGCCGAGCAACGACTCGGGGAACCACGGAAGCGCTACGATCGACAGACCGAAGGACGTTCCGGCACCGCTGGCCATTCCGGAACACGAGGTCAAGGTGATCCTCGATACCACCGACAACAATACCCTCGTCTACCAGGTACTGGACAAGGGATCAGGCGACGTCGTCCTCCAGGTGCCGCCTGCCGATCAACTGCGCGGCATCCACGAGTCGCAGGAATTACTGCAGCGCATCGCTGCGCGCGGAAAGGCTTCGACGTCCGATGAGCCTTCCGCCCCCGCCACAAAAATAGAAGGGAACGGTAATGGCAATAAGCTTTAACGCCTCGGCTCTGCTGAACGGCAACGGCATCGACGTGAAGTCGGTCGTGAACGCGATTCTGAATCAGCAAACCGGCCCGCTCACCGCGTGGCAGAATCACCAGACTGACTTATCCACGCAAGCGGGGATCCTGGCCGGACTGAACAACAATCTCACCACTTTGGCCGCCACCGCGCTCTCGCTTGCCGATCCTCACGGACCGCTGGCTTCGCAGTCGGCGGTGTCATCCGACAGTGGAATTCTTACGGCCACAGCGCAGAACGCGGCTGCCTCCGGTACTCATCAGATCGTCGTCAGCAGCCTGGCGACCACCGGCACGCTCTACACGAACCCTCTCGCTGACGGCAATACCTCGTTCCTCGCGAATGGCGCTTCGACCGGCGACATCAAGCTGCAGGTAGGCGGCGCTGGCGGCACAACCCATGACATCGCAATCACAGCCGGCGTCAACGACGCGATCAACACACTGGCCAGCTACATCAACGACCAGAAATGGGGCGTGACGGCCAACGTCGTCACCGATGCGGGCGGGGCGCGACTGGCCCTGTTCAGCCAGTCCACAGGCACTCCGGGAGCGTTGGCAATCGCCAACAACGACACTGGCCTGGCATTCAACGCGCCCGTGGGAGGAACGAACGCCTCCTTGACGATCGACGGCGTGCCAATCAGCAGCGCGAGCAACACCGTGGCCGGCGCCATCAGCGGAGTCACCCTGAATCTCGCCGGCGCTGCACCGGACACCACGGTGCAACTGACGGTAGGCCCCGATGCAACCGCCGCCACCACCGCGATCAACAACTTCGTGGGTGCCTATAACTCGGTGATCGGCATCATCAATACTCAGTTCACGGTGGATCCGACCACCAACACGCAGGGGCCGCTCGGAGCCGACAGCACGCTGCGAGCCCTGCAGTCCCGCTTGCTCAGTGACGTGACCTACTCAGTCTCAGGGAATAACGGGATCGTTAACCTGGCGGCATTGGGCATCGACTTGAACAACGACGGCACACTGTCGGTGAATCAGGTCCCGACCGAGACCCATCCGGCGCTCAGCGATGTACTGGCCAAGAATCCAGGCGCGGTGCAAAGCTTCTTCGAGAATGCATCGGGCACGGGCTTCGCGAATGCCTTCAACAACGATCTCTTCAGCTTGACCGATGCTACCGATGGCATCGTGAACCTCGACCTCGCGGGCAACAAGACGCAACAGAAAGCGCTCGCCACACAGATCACGAATTTGCAGGACCGTCTCAGCGCGCAACAGCAGCAGCTGACAGCGCTGTATTCACGCGTCAATGCCACACTCGAGTCGTATCCGTCGCTACTGTATACGGTTACTTCGATCATCGGAGCGCTCAACGGCAATTTCAACGTCGCGTCGCCGTCGAGCAACACAACACCCAACACCGGCACGCCTACCAGATAAGGCCATGAAGAACGCGCGCGCCGCTTATCGCGAAAGCAACGTCCACGGAGCGTCAGCGATCCGACTCGTGATCTTGCTCTATGACCAGATGATTCAGGACCTGGCGCAGGCCCAGGACGCCATTTCCGCTGGCGACATCGAAAAGCGAACGCAGTTGTTGAACCACGCAATATTGGTGATCGCGCATCTCCAGTCGCCCCTCGACTTCAGCAACGGAGGCAAAGTGGCCGGGGACCTCGATCATTTCTACAATATCCTGCGTCAAAATCTTGTGCGTGTGCAATTCTCGCCTTCTACCGCCGGCATCCGACAGCAGATCACCGACGTGCAGGCATTACGCGAAGCGTGGATCGAAGTCGAGTGCGCCGAGAAGTCGGCAACACCTCCGCCTTCGCCCCCTTCCCACACGGCCGGATCAGGCTCCAGCGCCAGCCGTGTCGACTGGAAAGGGTGATGACAGTGGACACGCTCACTACTTTGCGGAACGTGAATAACAGCCTGCGTTCGGCGATGTTCCGCTTTCGTTCCGATCAGAAGAACTGCTCGACCATTACTGCCCAGAATTTTGCCGGGTTGCTGAGTGAAATTCTGAGTGGCGCCGAGTGCCTGCGTCTCCAACCCATCCATTCCGACACGCCGGAACTAGTCCGGCAGGCAGCTCTCGACTATCGTGGCAATCTGGAAAAGCTGCGGGACTTTCTCCCCGAACTCCATAGCAACCTGCTGGCCGAAAAGTCGCGCCTCGAAGCCGCGCAAGCGCACGTTTCGGCTGCGGCCGCGTGGGCCAGAAGCAGCACGAAAACACTCTAACGCGGGCTCGACCGCCCGAGGCCTTCCCTCCCATTCAACCAACCTTCGAATCACTAGGTGTCGGATTATTTCCCACCCCATGACGGTTTTTTCTTCCCGATTACGCATTGCAAGTTGAATCGGCAAAGTCCGGCCTGCCGATCGAGGCGCCCCTAATGCGCCCTCAGGCTTCCCCGAGCTTGGAAAAATCTGGAAATGGAGTACATCAATGTTTTCTCGCGACTCAAAAACTAGCAGACTTCAAGTTGCCCTCGCGGTTCTCGCGTTGGCCGTCGTGTTCACGTTCGCCAGCCCGCTCCAGGCTCAGACCTTCCAAACCGTTCCGGCACTCTCGTTTACCAAAGCATTCGCGGGAGCCGAACCCCTCCCTCAAGTCCTGACAATTGCCTATACCGATCAGACCGCCGTGCGTTTCAGCGTCGCTGCGTCGACGAATAGCGGAGGCGCCTGGCTAACCACGTCCCCTACCGGCAGCGGCTGCTGTTTCACCCCGCTGGCTGTTCAGGTGATTGTGACCGCCGGCAACCTCGCCGCCGGCACCTATACCGGACAGGTGGTCATTACGAATTTCTCCAACGGCTCGATCAACATGACGATCCCCGTGACGCTTGTCGTGGCTGCGTCAGGCGCAACCTTCTTCGACGACCTCCCCGGGAAGCTGAGCTTCTCCATGAAGACCAGCGGAACGCCGACCGCGCAGTCGTTTCAGATTCGTAATGCCGGCGCCGGAACGTTGAACTGGACACTGTCCACGAGCACAGCCGATGGCGGCAACTGGCTGAGCGCCTCTGCTTCGAGTGGGACCGCGCCCTCGACCGTCACGATCAACATTGCGAAATCGGCCCTGCCCGGCGGAGGAGCCGCCAACGGCACGTTCCTTGGCCAGTTGGTATTGACAGGATCCGGCGACACCGTAACCATCCCAGTCGCTCTCACTGTCGGTCCCAGTGTGTTCGAACAGGTGAATCCACTCAACTTTACGATGGCCTTTGGCGGAGACAAGCCGCTCGCGCAGGTTCTCAATATCGAGATGAGCGATAACGCGGCCGTTCGCTACAACACGTCGGTTACAAACGCGAAAGGTGGCAATTGGCTGGCGATTTCGCCGGTTGGCAGCGGATGCTGTTTCACGCCGCTGGCGGAGGTGGTCAGCATCAATCCCGGCACGATCGCCGCCGGGACTTACACCGCGCAGATCGTCATCACGGAGTTCGCCAACCCTGGGCGGGCGATGGTCGTCCCCGTCACCCTGACGGTGCTGTCGTCGGGCGCTTACTTCTCTGATTTGCCCGGCCAGTTGAGTTTCAACCTTAAAACGAACGGCGCGACCATCACGCCGCAAACCATTCAGGTCGGCGGCCGGGGCTCCGGCGCGTTGAATTGGACTCTGACCAGCAGCACGTCCGACGGCGGCAACTGGCTATCGGGAACCCCCGCCAGCGGGACCGCCCCCTCGACCGTCACTGTCGGCATCAACGTAAGCGCACTCCCCGGAGGCGGCGCATTGAACGGCGAATTTGTCGGCCAACTGGTCTTCCAGACCAACGGAGACACGACGACCGTTCCGATCACCGTCAGCGTGGGCCCGTCGGTATTCACGCAATTAAACCCGATCAGCTTCACCATGCCCTTCGGCGGAGCGAATCCCCTCACGCAAACGCTGAACGTTGCAACGGTCGACAATTCTTCGATTCGATTCAACGTCGGCACCGCGACCGGAACCGGAGGCGCCTGGCTGACTACGTCTCCTACAGGCAGTGGCTGCTGTTTCACTCCTCTTGCGATTGCCGCCAGCATCAATGCCAGCACGTTGCCGGCGGGAACCTACACGGGAGAAATCATCGTCACAGAGTTTGCCAATCCGGGGCGGTCGGTAGTCGTGCCGGTCAACCTGAACATCATTGCCAGCGGACCGTTCTTCGACAACCTGCCCGGCGGATTGAGTTTCGCCATGAAGCCCGGCGGAACAATCACGTCCCAGATTGTGCAGGTCAATAACGGGGGCACCACCGGCACCCTAAGCTGGACGGCGACTGCAAGCACCGGCGATAGCGGTGCGTGGCTGGCCGTAACCCCAAGCGGAACCGCCCCATCCATCGCAACCGTTTCCGTGACCCCGGCGAACCTGCCGGGAGGTGGAGCCCTTGCCGGAACATTTACCGGTCAAGTGGTCTTCCAAGGGGCGGGTGACACGACCACGATTCCCGTCACCGTCACCGTGGGAACCGCCGTCTTCACGCAAATGAACCCGGTTGGTTTCGCCATGCCATTTGGCGGCACGAATCCGCTGCCGCAGGTGCTGAACATCTCCACCGTTGACGGTTCCGCCGTTCGCTTCAATGCGAGCGTGGACACAGCCAACGGCGGCAGCTGGCTGACGATCTCTCCCTCTGGCAGCGGATGCTGCTTCACTCCGCTGGCAGTAACGGCGACCGTGAACGCCAGCACTCTGGCGGCGGGGACCTACACTGGCGAAATCATCATTACCGAATTCGCCAACCCGGGGCGGTCAATGACGATTCCCGTAACCCTGATTGTGTCCGCTTCGGGCGCGTTCTTCGGCAACCTTCCCGGCGGGCTTACCTTTTCCGTGCAGCCGGGCAAGAAGGCAACCTCTCAAACTCTCTTCGTTGCCAATGGCGGAACCAGCAAGCTCAAGTTCACAGTTACGCCAATCACCGAGGATGGCGGCCTCTGGCTGACATCAACTCCCATAGCCACAACCGCTCCCAAAGCACTCACCATCGCTGTGAATGTACTCAACCTGCCCGGAGCAGGCTCCATCGCCGGAACCTACAACGGCCAACTCCTGCTTCAGGCGCCCGGCAGCAACGTTACTGTGCCGGTCACCGTCACCGTCGCGACTTCGGTATTCGCGCAGGTGAACCCTCTCTATTTTGTGATGCCGTTTGGCGGACCGAATCCCTTACCTCAGGTGATCACCGTTCCGACTTCCGACAACACCAACGCTCGTTTCAGCGCGAGTTCTGCGACCAGCAAGGGTGGAGCGTGGCTCAGCCTCTCGACCGCGGGAAGCGGCTGCTGCTTTACCTCGTTCCCGGAGCGAGTAAGCGTAAACGCAACATCGCTCCCGGTCGGAAATTACACCGGCGAAATCAGCATCATCGAGTTCGCCAATCCAGGACGATCCATGCTCGTGCCCGTGAATCTGACGGTCGTGGCGTCGGCCAAAGCGTTCTTCGACAACCTGCCTGGCCAGACCAGTTTCTCGTTCACGGCCAGCACCAAGAATCCTCCGTTGCAGACCATTCAGGTTGGCGATGGCGGCACCGGAACAGGACTGGCCTGGAGCGTCGCCGCCACCACTGCCGATCCCGGCAAGTGGATCAAGTTGACTCCAACGACGGGATTGGACGCCGGAAGCTACACGGTCTCCGTTACGACCAGTAAGTTGCCCGGCAAGGGATTAATTGCCGGCACCTACATTGGTCAACAGGTGTTGAAGGCGAAGACCGGAAACGTGACGATTCCGGTCAGCGTCACGATTCAGGATCCGGTGTTCGTCCAGCTTCCGACGGTTACGTTCAACACCACTCGCGGAGTCAATCCCGCGAACCAGGTGATCTCGATTGCCAGCACAGGCGCCGTGATGCGGTTTACACCGATCGCAGCGTCAGGCAAGGGCGGAAACTGGCTGGGTATCACTCCATCCGGCAGTGGCTGCTGCAACACGCCCACCAGCATCACGGTGAGCGCGAATGCCAGCGCCTTGGCGGCGGGAACCTACGTGGGAGAAATCAACGTAATCCAGTTCGCCAACCCCGGCCAATCGATGACCATCCCGGTGGTCCTGGTGGTTGCGCCGTAAAGCTCGCGAGCTAGACAACGTGGGGGTTTAACTTGGGGCAGCAATGCAGAAATGCCATGCTGCCCCGTTTTTTTTGGCGGCTAAAACCACAAGGTAGCCGCGAAGCGGCGCAAGAATAAAGCCCACGGCGCAAGTGGTTGCGGAAAAACCGATTTCGTACGATTTTGGGAAGGGCACGAGTTCCACTCGTGACGACAAGTGGTGGAGAATGTGTCCGCGCTTCCAGCGCCTGAGGGCGCTTTTTGCCAGCGCTATGAGCTTTTGCGCAGCCTCGCAAGCCGTGAGCAGCCGCAGGGAGATTCGGAAGCCCAAGGACGGGCGAAAGAAAATACTCTAATCCCAGATATAACGACTAGAGGCTCAGTGCCAACCGCTAATTCACCCACCCCGACTTCGAGCCGCCGTTAGTCTTGTCGTTTTCGTCGGGAGGAACGTAGTTCCCATGTTCGTCGAAGGTTACTTTGCGGTCGTGGTCCCGCATGTAAACTTCAAATTTCTTGGCTGCCTTCTTGCGCTTCCATCGATAGTACGAGTTCCGCAGGCTGAAATATCTTTCCGAGGCAGCAAAGCCGAGGCCGCGTTTCGGCAAGAGTTTTATATAGAGGAATCCGAACAACGCCCCGCCGAGATGAGCGAAGTTGGCGACCCCGCCTTGTGATGGCTGGAACGCCGAAATCAAAACGATGAACATTAGGATGCCCACCAGGTACTTCGCCTTGATCGCAACTGGAAGTGGGAAAAGAAACAACTCGCGATCGCCATATAACATTCCGAACGCGATCAGGATGCCGTAAATCCCGCCGGAAGCCCCGAGGGTCGCGGTATCCGGAGTCATGCCCCATCCGAGGTACGCCACTGCGATCGTGACCAGGGCGGCGCCCACAACGCAAAAGAGGTAAAACTCAATAAATCTACGGGAGCCCCAGTCCTGTTCTTCCTGCGACCCGAACATCCACAGCGTGAGCATGTTCGTCAGTAGATGCCACAGGCCACCGTGCAGAAGCGAGTAGGTCACAAGCTGCCAGACGTAGCCGCTCATCACGAGTGAAGGAATTAGTCGAAAGTATTCACCCAGGAACTCCCCGAATCCCGATCGCGGCGCGACCGCCCCCATCACGACTTCCAGGAAGTAGATCCCCGCGCACGCAATGACGATTCTCTTCACCCAGGGCGTGAAAGGAGGAAAGCTCAGCGAGATGGTTTTTCCGCGATACATAGAATCAGTAGTTAGTGGTTGGTGGTTGGTTCTCGCTAACCACCAACCACTATTCACTACCCACTCTTATCTTTCCGGCTGCGGCACAACGGCCAGGCTGCGATGTCCCGCTGCGTCAACCGACCGGACCGCGAATATCACATTATCCTTGGAAACCTTCAGCAATGCACCTGGTGCGCCCGTTACCGATTGGACGTGCTCCCAATCCGGACTGCTGGTCGCACGCCACACTACCTCATACCCCGTCGCCCCGACTGCCGGTTCCCAGGTCAGACTCGTGTTGTTCTCCAGTTCCCTGGTCTGCATCTTTACCTTCGACGGAGGCGCCGGACCCGATGCCAGGGCAGCCAACGTCGCCGCATTTAGCCGCGCCACATCAGCCACATAGTCAAAATTCACGAACTTCGGCAAGTCACCGTATTCGATGCCATTTTCCGAGCGCACGTTCTGGTGCTGATGATTGTAGTCTTCGCGGAATTCGGTGAAGCGTACGGCTGCGAATCCCTGCTGGTTGAACGAATAGTGATCCCCGCCGCGCAGAAAGCGGTCGAGCCGGTACACCATCACCGGCCTTGTCATCGACGGGTAGGTTCGCCCCACTTCCAATACGTACCGTGCCAGTTCCCGCGACGCAGAATCATTCTCTCCACCCAGCGCGCGAATCCGCCGGATTTCCGCGTCGGTCGCGGCGCTGGGGACGCCCTCGGAAAAGACCCGCACGACGTTCCCATCCTGCTCAGGACTGCGGTCGCCGCCCACAATATCGTTGTTCAAGACCGCTTCCAGCTTCCAGCCTTGCTTCTTCGCCATCTCAGCAAAGTGCTTGCTGCCGTTCAGTCCCTGCTCTTCACCGGCCACCGTGAGAAAAACTATCGTGGCGGGGAACTTCATCCGGCTCAGGACGCGCGCACACTCCAGGCTCACAGCTGTTCCGCTGGCGTCGTCATTCGCACCCGGCGCGGGGTCGGTAGTGTTGAAGGTATCGCTGTTGCGCGAATCGTAGTGGCCCGTCACAAGCACGATCCGGTCAGCCTGTCTCGGATCCGTACCGCGCAACACAGCGTACACATTCGTGATTTGGGTCGGCTTCGGAATCCGGTCTGCTGCGGGTTCAAGAAAGGAATCGGTCTTGACTTCGAGGCAGCCGCCGCAATCCCGGGAGTAGCGCTCGAATTCTGACTTGATCCATTCTCGCGCTGCCCCAATGCCTTTGCCGGCCTTGATCGTCTCGTCGTCCTGCGCCGAAATCGTGGATCTATTCCCGAAGCTGACCAGTTTCTCGACCGTCTGCCTGATGCGGTCGGGGGACACTTGCCGGAGCGCCGCGGTGATCTGCGGGTCTGCATCTTCCGCCATCATGCGTTGCGCCTGGCACAAGGGGATGCGTTGCACCAATATCAGTGCAACTCCCAGAATGACGGGCTTAATCCAGATGCGTAGATCGTGCGACCACCGGGAAGATTTCAGCATCACAAGAAAATCCTGTGCGAGCCTCTTGACCTTTGGCTCGTGAAGAAACTAAATATAACAGGGTATCCCGAGCTTGGAGGAGTCATGGTGAACTGTCCTGAGTGCGAGACCGATCTGGACATTGAGGAAGATGAAGTCGATGAAGGCGAAGTCGTGTCCTGCCCCGAGTGCGGCAGCGACTTTGAAGTGATTACCGCCAACCCCATCGAACTCAAACCGGTGGACGACGAAGAATACGAAGACGACGAGGACGAAGAGAAGGTCCCGAAGGCTGCCGACGACGGGGACGACGACTGAAGCCTGACTTCTATCTCGCAACACGCCGGAAGCTGGTATGCACGGCGACGGCCGCTCTGGTTCTCGCTGTGCTGCTGACAGGCTGCCCTTCGCTTGCCGGCGAGCCGCACCAGGAAAAGCCCTACGCCCTCATCTATGGCACCGTATTCGATCCCGACGGTGTTCCTGTCTACGGCGTGAAGGTCAAAATCCGCCGCGCAGAGGAAAAGAAGACCCGCTGGGAACTCATGTCCGACCATCGGGGCGAATTTGCTCAACGTGTGCCTCCCGGCAAGGCTGATTATGTCGTCTGGGCCGACTTCAAAGACTATAAGTTGCCTTCTGGCAGGCACTTGAAGCCTGGTACGGAGGTAACCGTCCATATTTACAACGAAGAGCGCGCCGACACCGGCCTGCATCTAATCTGGTAGGGTAGAAGACACAATAATCGAGGAAAGGGGCACATATGAAGAAGACGATCATTGCTTCTGCGATTGCTGCTTCGCTTCTGCTTCTGTTCTCGGCTTCGGCGGTGGCGTCTCCGCCACCCCAGTTTGGCAACCGCCCCAAGGCGGACACCAGCCGTTTATTGACTGGCAAGGTGCTGGACAAATCCGATAGTCCCCTGCCCAACGCTGTCGTCTACCTGACCAACACCCGCACGCGCGCGGTCAAGACCTACATCGTCAGCCAGGACGGCAGCTACCGATTCCCGGCGCTCCAGCCGAACCTCGACTACGAAGTCTACGCCCAGCACAACGGCCGGAAGAGCGACGTCAAGACCGTCAGCCAGTTCGACGACCGCCAGCAGGTATCGATCAACCTGAAAATCGACAGCAAATAACCCTCGTAGTGCAGGCGTTACGTCACCCGGCGGTAACTTGTCCCTCTCGAGGCGTTTTCGCTACATTCTCAAAAGACGCCTATGACGCTCTTCGCCGCCGCGACCGTCGCCTTGTTTGTGGCCGGGGCGGTGATCTACGCCGTAACCCTGTACAACGAACTGGTCGGCTTGAAGGTCGAAAACGACCGCGCGTTCGCGAACATCGACGTCCTTCTCAAGCAGCGTCACGACGAAATACCCAACCTGGTTTCCAGCGTCAAAGGCTACCTGGATCACGAGCGCCAGACGCTGGAAGCAGTCACCCTGGCTCGGACTGCTTCGATCGGAGCCGCCAGCATTCCACAGAAAGCGCAAGCGGACCTGCGACTCAGCGGAGCGCTGCATGCTTTATTCGCAGTTGCGGAACGTTATCCCGACCTCAAGGCGAATCAGAATTTTCTCGCGCTCCAAAGACGTATTTCAGAATTGGAAGAACGCATCGCCGACCGCCGCGAATTCTTCAACGACGATGTCGCCAGCTATAACACCCGCATCGCGCAATTGCCCGAAGTCTTCTTGGCACGGCAAATGGGATTGCGGCCTCGACAGTTATTTCAGGTGAGCGATCAGGAACGCCAGCAGGTAGAAGTAAAACTGGCACGGGCGCAGGGGACTGCGTAACAAGCTAAACAACAATGTCATCCTGAGCGCAGTAGCTGGTTCGCGAAGCGAAGCAGCTGCGGAGTCGAAGGACCCCAACACCGCCAGCAGTGCCAAAGGATGTTGCAGGAGTTCTCACAACGCTTCCGGCATCACCAGGAGAATTCCCTGACGCGTCCTGAAAGAATTGATCTCGCAGGGGTCCTTCGACTACGCATTCGCTTCATATTCGTGAAGCAAATGTTCCGCTCAGGATGACAGTTGAGATTAAAGATAAAGGCCGCCAGCACTGGCGGCCTTTTGAGCTCTTCGACGCGAGAACCTAGTTGTTGTCCCCGCCCGCCCGCTTCCACGAGATCAGTTCGCCAATCGTCGAACTGGTCGAGGACGCCGGATGTTTGTAGGACTCCACTTCCTGCCGCGAAGCTTCTTCACCGACCGCCTTGATGCTCAGGCCGACTTTCTTCTCTTCCTGATTCATCTTGATGATCTTGAAGTCGAATTCAGCATTCGGCTCGAGCGTGACCGGCTGGCCCTTGTCATCGACCGCTTCCGAGTTGTGGCAGAGGCCTTCGACGCCGTCCGCAATTTCGACGAACGCGCCAAAGTTTGCTACCCGCAGAACCTTGCCGTGAACAATGTCGCCCACGCGATGCTGCGCGAAGAAGCTATCCCAAACGTCGGGCTGAAGCTGCTTCACGCCCAGCGACAGGCGGCGCTTGTCCGGCTCGATCGCGAGAACAACAGCCTTGACCTTGTCACCCTTCTTCAACACTTCCGAAGGATGCTTTACGCGCTTGGTCCAGCTCAGGTTGCTGACGTGCACTAAGCCGTCGATGCCGTCTTCGATTTCGATGAAGGCGCCAAACTCGGTCAGGTTGCGAACCTTGCCCTCGACTTCCATACCGACGGGATACTTGTCGTGCAAGGTGTCCCACGGATTCGACGCCAGTTGCCGCATGCCCAGCGAGATCCTGCGCTCGGTCGGATTCACGCTCAACACCACGCACTCCACCTGATCACCGACGTTGACCAGCTTCGACGGATGCTTCATCCGCTTCGACCACGTCATTTCACTCACGTGGACCAGGCCTTCGATGCCCTGTTCCAGTTCCACGAACGCGCCGTAATCGGTGACGCTGATCACGCGTCCGGCCACGTGCGCACCGACCGGATATCGATGTTCGGCATCGAGCCACGGATCGGGAGTGAGCTGTTTGAAGCCCAGCGAAACACGCTGCTTGTCCTTGTCGTACTTGAGGACCTTGACCTGAATCTGATCGCCGACATTCACCAGATCGCGAGGATGCGTCAGGCGTCCCCACGACATGTCGGTGATGTGCAGCAGGCCATCGATGCCGCCCATGTCGACGAAGGCGCCGTACTCGGTCAGGTTCTTCACCACACCGGTCAGGATCGCGCCCTCTTCCAGGTGCTCCAGCGTCTTGCCGCGCTTTTCCGTCTGCTCTTCTTCCAGAAGCTGCTTGCGCGAAACCACGATGTTGCCGCGCTTCTTGTTCAGCTTGATGACCGCGACTTCGATCGTCTGGCCCTTCATGCCGTCCAGATTGCGCACGGGCCGAAGATCGACCTGCGATCCCGGCAGAAACGCCTGGGCGCCGTCGATGTCGACCGTCAGACCCCCCTTGATGCGATCAATGACGATGCCTTTGATCGGCTTCTTCTCGTTGAACGCCTTCTCGATGTCATCCCACGCCCGCAGACGAGCAGCCTTCTGATGAGAGAGGTTGACGTAGCCCTCTTCGTTCATCCCCTTTTCGCGCATCACGTCGATCGGATCGCCGGGATTGAACTTTGGCTTGCCCTCGTGATCCGTGACTTCGGCGATGGGCACCATACCTTCGGACTTGGTGCCGATATCCACGACCACATGGGTCGCTGTCAGTTTCACGACCGTACCGTGGATGACGTTGTCTTCGCCAGCCGCTTCCTCGGACTCGGTGGTGAAGTTCTCGAGGGCGGTGGCAAAGTCGTCGCTCGAGCCGGCTCCGCCGGTATCTTGACTGGTTTCGTGAGCGGAGGCATCCGCCTCGGACGAATCCGAGCGCGACATTGCTTCGGGCTGAGTCGCGGTTGCGGGTTGTACGGGCTCCGGATGTTCCTCTAGGGCCGGGCCGTTGGTCAAGGTTTCAGTAGCGTTTGTCATGGGTTCAAGGCTTCGGGCTGTGCTGTCATCGAACAAAGTCAATAGCCTCTCTGGGTGCCGCACACTTCGGCGTGCGACGGATGCGGGAACGGTGTGTAGCGGACTGCTGGCGGTGGTCGTTGGTTGTGTTGAGGCCGTCCTGGCGGAAGACCTTAATGACAATCCCAGCTTGCCGGAAACGTCGCTTCGAACCCGCGTCCAAAGGGGACTCTTGGACTATAGCAATCGCCTCCGAACAGTGTCAAACCAGAAACCCCGCTTCCGGCCTTCGATCGAAGAAATTTACCGTTCCTTTACATCTCGCATCGGGAGGTAACCATTACCCGGCAGACTGCGAGGCGAGAGTCTTTGTCGGACGCCGTTCGGGGTGATTTTCCTGTCTGTTCGGAAGAGTGCCCGACCCACAAACGCTTCTGCTACCCTCGCTTCATGGACTATCTCTGGACCCCATGGCGCTACGCTTATGTGACCGGCGCCGCTCCCGCATCCGGATGCATCTTCTGTAGTGCTCCGCGTGAGACTGACGAAAAGGCCCGCATCGTCCATCGCGGCACACACTGTTACGCGATCCTCAATACTTTTCCCTACACCAACGGCCACGTCATGATTGTTCCGTACGCGCATCTGGATGAATTGCACAAACTGCCCGCCGACGCGGCCCAGGAAATGATGACCCTTACGCAACGGATGGAAGTCATCCAGCGCGAACTCTACCGGCCCGATGGCATCAATCTGGGAATGAATATTGGACACGCTGCTGGCGCCGGGGTCGCAGGACACATCCACATGCACATCCTGCCGCGCTGGGTTGCCGACGCAAATTTCGTCAGCGTGATCGGCGAGACGCGGGTCTTGCCCGAGGCCCTGGAAGTCACATGGGAGCGGATCAGGCGAGCGTGGCAGAAATCAACGAGCGATCCGACTCACGAATCATAAGTGCACTAAGTGTGCTCTGCACGACTTTGTCGCGTATCACACACAGCACTACTTATTCGATCTGGCGTTTCCTGCACTAGTAAGTAGTTAGTGGCCCAAGTGATTTTGCTCGCTCGTCTGTGATCCCACAAACTTGAAGTGCCATGAAATCCCTCCCCCGGATGGCGCTCGCTCTACTTGTGTCTGCCTGGCCGCTTTCTCATGCGGTGGCTCAGCAGCTCCAATGTAGTCCCAGTAGCCACGATTACGGTCAAGTGCAGATTGGTACTTCCACGCAGTATGTCTTTCAACTTTCCAACACCGGCAGCCGCGCTCTTTCCATCAGTTCCAAAGGCAAAAGTAGCGCTGAATTTAGATTCAGCAAGTTCAACCTGCCGATCACGCTGCAGCCGGGGCAAAGCACTCGGATGGCCGTCAACTTCGTGCCGTCCGCGTCTGGAACGATCACTGGCACGCTTACCCTGCACAGTAACGCCAAGAATCCCACGCTCTCGGTCGGAGTCTCCGGAACCGGTGTAGCTGCAAAGACGGCTACACTCGGCGTTTCGCCCACGAGTCTGAATTTCGGAAATGTCACGGTCGGTTCGCCGTCCAGCCTTCCGTTGACTCTCTCAGCCTCGAATGGAACTGTGACGATCTCTTCCGCACAGGTGAACAGCTCGGAATTCACGATCTCTGGGTTGGGATTGCCTAAAACCATAGCGACTGGCCAGAGCGTGACGGCGACCATAACCTTCACTCCGAACGCTTCGGGTACAGCCACCGCAAACCTAACCCTGATCAGCGATGCCGTGAACTCGCCCACTACGGTGCCTTTGACTGGCGTGGGTGTCGCCGTGAAGGCGCACAGCGCGGATCTTACCTGGACGGCCAGCCAGGACGTCGTGATCGGATACAACATCTATCGCGGCAGCACGAAGGGCGGTCCCTACACAAAAATCAACACAGTTCTTGACGCGACCACTAGTTACACCGATAACACGGTCAGCGCAGGCGCAACTTACTACTACGTTGCCACCAGTGTCGATTCCAACAATGTGGAGAGCGCTTACTCGAACGAAGTGCGAGTTGTAATTCCGGCCCCATAGATTGGCGAGGCTACTGTCCGAACTGTCGGCCGAAGAATTCTTCTGTCGCTTTGTACGCCTTGATCCAGCTCTTCCACATCAGGAAGTCGTGGATCTCGTCTGGATAAATGAGTTCCTCGACGTGGACGTTCTGCGCCCGCAGCCGTTGCAACAGATCTACGGTTTGACTGAACTCTACGTTTCGATCGTCATCGCCGTGAATGAGTAGAACCGGCGACTTCCACGTGGCAATCGCCGCGTTGGGCGACGACTGAAAAGCAAGTTTCAAAGCGGCGTCGCGATCGGGAGCGTCCTTGGGAAATTCTTCCCCAAAATCAGACCAGTCGTGGACGCCGTGGGAATCCACGCCCGCCGCAAACATATCGGAATTATGCGCGAGCCCCATCGCCGTGAGATAGCCACCGTACGATCCGCCCCACAGTCCGATTTTCTTCGCATCAACGTTGGGCAGAGTCTGGAGATAATGGCCAGCAGCCACGATGTCCTTGTACTCCGCCCCGCCGCGAGGCCCACCGTCCGCCGGCTCCCGAAAATGGCGGCCGTACATGATTCCAGTTCGATAGTTGACGGCCAGCACGACGTATCCCCGGCTGGCCAGATACTGATTCATCGCATAGGCATTGTGGTAGTAGTCCATGTAGTGAAAGCCGAGCATCATCTGCCGGATCGATCCGCCGTGAATGAAGATGAGCGCAGGCCTGCGCCCTCCCTCCCTCGGCTCGAATAACTGCCCGTGAATCTTCCATCCATCTTCCGCTTTGAAAATCACCTGCTTCGGAGTCACAAGTTGCGCGGAGGGAAAGTCCCCCGGCAGCGCGGCCTTCGCGATCATGTCGCGGCCTTGTTGCGTAACCACGTAGGGCATTGCCGGACTGGTGGCGGTGGACCCAATGCACGCGACCTTGCCAGCCACTTCAACCGGCGCCCACTCCATCGTCGCGCCGCGAGTGAGTGGGACCGGAGATCCACCCTCGACTGGCACCCGCCAGAGATGCCGGCGGTCGACGTCATCTTGATTCGAGGAATAAATCACGGACGCGCGGTCCGCGCTGAGAGCAACATCCTCAGTCTCGAACTTCCCGGGAGTCAGCAATGTCGCAGCTCCGCCCATTGTGGCGACGGAATACAGGTGGTTCCAGCCATCCTGCTCAGATGAAAACACAATGCGATTCTTGGCGGCGAACAGAAACGACGCGTCGGCGGTTAGGGCGGGCAGCGAATCGTCTAGAGCCTGCCCGCTCTTCCAGATTTCCTTCGACGAATCTTTGGCGACGTCATAAACCCAAATCGACCAGGGCAGTGGCGTCAGCGGAATGATGGGCTGCTTCATCTGCTTACCGACCAGGCGGATGAATGCAATCTGACTCCCGTCCGGTGACCAGCGGGGCGCAAGGTCGCGGTCCGCGCTGGGAGAAAGATAGTGCAGCCCGTTCTTTCCAAATTCGTAGATGACCACAAAGCTGTGATCGCCGCGGTCACTGACGAATGCGATCTTCTTTCCGTCCGGTGACCACTTGGGCTGTGAATTATTGCCGCGCGCGAATGTCAGGGCCTTGGCCTTGTCTTTACCCGAGACCGGAGCAATCCAGATCTGTTTCTTCGCCGACCACACAGCCGATTCCCCGTTCGGCGAAGTCTGGATGTCCTCGCATCCTTCTTCGTCGCAGCCCATCTCGCCCAGCAGACGCGGCTCGCCTTTGTCGACGTCAACAGCCCAGACCTGCTGCGTGCGCTTTTCCACTCCACTCGTCGGATCAGCGATTTCACCCGCGCTATTGGCCTCGGTACCGCGAGCGTAGACGACCGTGCGTCCGTCGGACGTGAGTTTCAGGGCCGCGAGTGGCATGCCATCATCGCCTGTGTAGTGGGTGACCGGTCGCCCTTCAAAATTGGGAGCGTCCGCCACCCAGACGTTGTGCTCACCCGTGGCGGTGAACTGCCAGGCGATCCGTCCGGACTGCTGGGATGCAACCAGATTGGTAGGGAACGGCGAACTCATGACTTGTTCGATAGAGAATCCTGAAGAAGTCTGCGCTCCGCACTGACTACAAACTATCCAAAACAATAACCCGACAGCCGACCATATTCGATTTTCCATGCGCGCAGCCTACGCGAATCGCACCCGACTCACAACTGCTGCCGCAATTCAAATGGATTATGGGGAGACAAAGAGCGGGAAAATCAGGAGGGAAAATTGAAAGGGCCGTGACATTGGTTACGCTCTAGCCGCCAGCTCCTGCGAGGGAGCTAACTGCGTGGACGCATGCACCGTCACGACCCTCGATGTGACCACCGCTTTCGCAGTTCCAAACCCCGGCTGAACCTCGCAGAACAGTCGGTTTTTTCGGGTCTGGCAGCTTGCCGAGTCGCCTCAGCTTGCCCGTCACTCAGCCTACTTCAGGCCCGCCACGATTTATTTTGGCGTTCCCTTTCAGCCGTCGACGGGAGCCAAGTTAAAGGCAACACCCATAAATGTCAATGCCGCATTTCGGTGCAATTGAAGAATCAAAAAGACTTGCCGATGATTGTTACAAGTCTATGAATAAGAAACGTTTGCTGAGTCGACAAATAGTTCGGGACACATTTTGCACAGAATCTTGCACAGAAATCCGAGCGGGCGTGACACATCGTATTCGGAAAAACAGTTATATCTTGACGGAACGCCGCGTCGTCCCGCATGTTGGTAGCAATGGGTTTGCAATGTCTGCTTTCGTAGCTTATGTGGATGGCGGTTCTCTGGGCAATCCAGGGCCGTCTGGTATTGGCGTTGTGATGGACACACCCGAAGGCGCTCCCATTCGCATTTCCAAGTGGATCGGCCACCAGGACAACAACGTGGCCGAGTACGTGGCCCTGCTGGAAGCGCTGCAGTGCGCACTCAACCTGAAGGCCAGCGCTTTGCAGGTGTACTCAGATTCCCAGGTTGTAGTCCGCCAGATGCGCGGTGAATATGAATGTCGCAGTCCGCGCCTGTACTCCCTCCACTGGATTTGCCGCAAGCTGGCCCGTTCGCTCGAGTTTTCCATTCAGCACGTAGCGCGAAAAGAAAACGCCGAGGCCAACCGACTGGCAAACGCAGGGGCCCGCCTGCGTGATCCGCATTCCTCCATAGCAGTCGTGTAGAAACTCAGATTGTAGGTCCAGACACTCTTGTCCGACGCCGTTGCTTTTGGTTTTCCTTAAAGACGCGTTCGCACCGTCTGCATCCACTTCCACGCGCTCGATACGATTTCCTTGAGTCCTCTTGCAGCTTTCCAGCCCAGCACTTTCTGAGCCAACGCTGGGTCCGCCACCAGCACCGGCGGATCGCCCGCTCGCCGCGGCCCGAACTTGTGTCGAACCGGACGCCCGGTCGCGGCTTCGGCCGCAAGCATTACTTCGAGTACGGAATTCCCCGTACCCGATCCGAGATTAAGCGCGATCGACTCGCCGCCTTTCTCCAGATGCTGTAGGGCCCGTACGTGCGCCTCGGCCAGATCGGTCACATGAACGTAGTCGCGCACGCACGTTCCATCGGGCGTGGGATAGTCGGTTCCGAATATTTTCAACTCGGCGCCGGTGCCATTCTCGGTTGCGGCGAGGGCCAGCGGAATCAGATGAGTTTCAGGAGTATGTAACTCACCGATTTCGCCGCTTTCGTCAGCTCCGGCGGCGTTGAAGTAACGGAGTCGCGCCGACCGCAGCCCGTAGGCGCGGTCGTAGGCTTCGAGCACATATTCGCAAAAAAGCTTCGACGTGCCATAGGGATTGACCGGCTGCCGCGGATTGTCCTCCGTGATGGGGATCTTCGCCGGTTCGCCATAAACAGCGCAGGTCGAAGAAAACACAAACCGACGAATCCCCGCGTCCACGGTCAAGTTCAAAAGATTCAGGGCGGCTTCAACGTTATTGTGAAAATATTTTCTGGGATTCTCAACTGATTCGCCCACATAGGCATGAGCGGCGAAGTGCATGACCCCGTCCACGCGCTTCAACGCAGATCCCAGCTTGGCGCTGTCGGCGATTTCGCCTTCGATCAGCTCAAAGCCTTGCGTCAGACGACGGTGTCCGTTGACCAGACTGTCGTAGATGATTGCTTCATATCCAGCACGCTTCAATGCACGCGCCGCATGACTGCCGATATACCCCGCGCCACCCACCACCAGAATTGCCAATGGACTAAACCCTCGTTCTTTCGTTGATCAACTCTTCTATTTGATCGGATTGAAAGATGACTTGCAAGGAGACGGGTTTCGATTTTCAATCGAACCGGACCAACCTTTCCACCGTGCTGGACGACCCAATTCGAAGCCCGAAAACGACTTCCGCCGAAGAGCCTGAACTTTCCGTTGTGCTTCCGTGCCTGAACGAGGCACGCACGCTGCCCACTTGCATCGCCCAGATTCAGCGCGCGATTGCCGGCCACGGCCTTTCCGCGGAGGTCATCGTCGCGGATAACGCCAGCACCGACGACTCGGCGGATATCGCGAGCAAGCTGGGAGTACGAGTCGTCGCCATCGCTGAGCGGGGTTACGGCAATGCGCTGATGGGCGGAATCGCTGCGGCACGCGGACGCTACGTCATCATGGGCGACGCCGACGCGAGCTACGACTTCGGCGACATTCCGAAATTTCTCGAGCAACTGCGCGCCGGCGCCGATCTCGTCATGGGAAACCGTTTTCGCGGGGGCATCCAGAAAGGCGCCATGCCCCTTCTGCACCGCCATGTCGGCAATCCCCTGCTGAGCTTTCTGGGGCGCCTCTTCTTCCGCGCTCCGTGCCGAGACTTCCATTGCGGCTTGCGCGGCTTCAGCATGCAGGCCTATCGCCGCATGAACCTGCAAACCACCGGCATGGAGTTCGCCAGCGAAATGGTAGTAAAAGCGTCTCTCTTCGGGATGAAGATTGCCGAAGTCCCGACCACGCTTTCTCCCGCTGGCCGTGATCGTCCGCCGCACCTGCGAAGCTGGCGCGACGGATGGCGTCACCTGCGCTTCCTGATGATGTACAGTCCGCGCTGGACGTTTCTCTACCCCGGCGCGGCGCTCATGATCGCCGGTACAGCAGTCGCGTTGTGGTTGCTGCCCGGCCCACGCACACTGGGATCGATCACCATCGACATTCATACGCTGCTCTATGCGGTGATGGCGATCCTGATTGGTTTTCAGATGGTGACGTTCTCCATTTTCACGAAAGTGTTCGCGATCACCGAAGAGCCGATGCCTGAAGACCCGCGCCTGACCTGGCTCTTTCGCCACTTCCGGCTCGAAACCGGACTGGCGATCGGCGCGCTCATGATGACGGCGGGTGTCGGCCTCACGGCCTATTCGCTGTTTCTCTGGAACGCTCATCATTTCGGCCCCATGGACCCCGTCCGGCTGGTCCGTGTGGTGGCAACCACGATGGTGCTGTTCACGATGGGCGTGGAAATCTGCCTCGCCAGCTTCCTTCTGAGCATTCTTGGATTGTCGAGAAAATAAGAATGCGGTGATCCGTGCCTCTACAACTTCCTCTCGCGTCCTTCTCTTTCCCGTTCCAGCACCATCCGGTCAAACGCGTGCGGCAGCGATTCGCAACGGGAATAGGGCCCGGGTTTATAGGCGCGCGATTTGATTCCAGCGTGCGACAGTTCTGAGATCGCCCAGTCCTCGCGGTTGGTGGTATCCCAGAAGTCGATCGCGTCATCGGCTTCGAAGTTGGGCTTCGCCATTTCTGCGGGATGGAAATGCCATTCGCAGATCACGTCGGTGTGATCGACAGCTCGCGGCCACAGCGTATGCGTCATCACATAGTCGGGGTGCAGGCTGATGAACAGATTAGGAAATACCGCGTAATAATAAACCCTGCTGCGTTCTTCTGCGGTAAGTCCCAGAAGGTAATCGCGGCGCAGGCTGCCGTCTTTGGACATGGTCTGCGCACCGCCCTGAAATTCCATCGTGCCGCCGATATATCCGCGATGAGGTTCATCGTTTTCGCCGGAAAGGTAGTCGGTGATCGCGCTGAGCGACGGATGCAGAATCGGACAATGCAGGCACTCGTTGTAGTTCACAACCATTAGTTTCCAGTTAGCCTTCACCTGATACTCGATGCGCCGATGCATGCGCAGATCAGCCATCCCCCAGTTCGCGAACTTCTGCGGCAGGTCTTCCAGTTGGCTGACCAGTGAGTCGGGCTGCGGGTTCATGTTGATGAAGATGTGCCCGTCCCAAACATCCAGCGCGACCCGGTTCAGCGGATAGTCTTCCCGGCAGAATCCATCGTGCATGTGAGGAGCCCCAATCAGGCTGCCGTCAAGCCCGTAGGTCCAACCGTGATACGGACATTGGATGCGCCCCGCAAACTGCCCTTCCGTAGCCGAGCACAGCCGCGTGCCGCGATGCCGGCACACATTGAAAAACGCCTGTAACCTGTTCTCGCGATCGCGCGTGACAATGACACTCTCGCCCGCAACCTCGCGCAGAAAGTATTCACCCGGTTTCTGGACCTGCTCCGTGCGTCCGGCGCAGATCCATGTCTGGCAATAAAAGCGTTCCAGTTCCTCCCGGAAATAATCCAAGTCGGTGTAATAACGCGCCGGCAACGTGGTGGGGACGGAGAAAGTCTGCATTCTTCTTCTCAGCAGTCAGCGCTCAGCCATTACCGTCCTGTACGATTGACGAGAGAAGCCGCTGCATACGCGGGAAGTCTAACACCACAGCCATTGAGCGGCAGAAGAACAAGAGGAGCTGCTTGGTCTTCCGTTGTGGGGATCGAGGCTAACGTGCGAGGCATCCGTGATGCTAGTTCTGCGGATTTGGAGAGCCTGCCTTTGAGACACCGTCCAATTTTGGGGCCAACTTTTCCTGCTCCTCCACATACTCTCGGAGCTTTTTTACAAGGTTTGCGATGCCCGTGTGGGTACTCCAGCTTGTGCCCACATTCTTGGAGGCAGACCAAATGACTTTCTTGGACGAAGGTTGCCACACATCCAGGATGAAGAATGATTGCCCAACGTTGACGCTTCCAGTAACGCCCGGACTTATCACCGGAACATAATTGGCCTCACCCTTCTCGTACGCGCGAATCACCAGATCCGCGCCCTTGATATCGGGCACCAGCGTGAACCGTCCCCATTTTTCGAGTTCCTTGCGGCAAGGCTCTTCAAACGGCGTCGAGTCAACGAGTTCCTTCTTTAAGAATCCCTTGGTTTTGTAGTAGCGGACGTGGCCGGTGATGATATAGACACTTTTTGCCTGTAACAATGCTCGAGCCACTTCAGGCTGCGGCGGCGCGTCTTCTCCCAAGGCTAAACCGGAGACCACACCTAGAATCATCCAAACCAGCCACAACAATCGCGACGCTTTCATGTTCCCTCTACAGGTGAAACCACGGACGGAGTCACGCTTGAGGAATATCAGGCATCGCCGAAACGGGAAAGATTACAGAGGTCATCAAGATTTGGTCGGGACGGCGAGATTTGAACTCGCGACCCCTTGCACCCCAAGCAAGTGCGCTACCAGGCTGCGCTACGTCCCGACACTTTGCACTGCCGAGACCGGCAGCGCGGGGTTGACTCGACGATTTTATCACTATGCGGCCGGGGCATGCTGGCGCAGGTCATAATGAAAGACCGCAGCTATGCCCGACCTTGCCGGCTCTCTCCATGACCGCTACGTTGCTCCGCGCCGCGTACGCATCCTCGCCAATCTTGTCGCGCCGCTCCTCCCCGAGAACGCCCGCGTGCTCGATGTGGGATGTGGCGACGGTGCAGTCAGCCGGGCGATTCAGCAATTGCGCCCCGATCTACATATCGAGGGCGTCGAAGTGTTGCTGCGCGACAGGTCCGAGATTCCGGTGGCGGCCTACGATGGAAAGAATCTTCCGTTTCCTGACCAGTCTTTCGACTGCGTAGTGATGGTCGACGTGCTTCACCACGAGAACGACCCGGCCCGGCTTCTTCGCGAGGCGGCGCGGGTAACGTCGCAGTGCGTCGTGGTTAAGGACCACCTGCTGGAAGGCCTACTCGCCGCACCTACGTTGCGATTCATGGATTGGGTCGGCAATGCGCGCCACGGCGTGGCGCTCCCCTATCGCTACTGGCGGCGCGCCGAATGGCAACTGGAAATCGAGCGGGCTGGCCTGGCTCCGGTCACCTGGGACGAGTCGTTGCGGCTCTATCCGTGGCCGGCCAGCCTGGTGTTTGATCGGGAGCTGCATTTCGTGTCCCGGCTGGAGAAGCGGCAGATGGAATAAGCGCATTCGCAAATGGTCTGCGGTAAACTGACCTTAACCACCCCAACCGGGTCGTCCCCAGGCATTTTGGAAGTCAAGGATGGGCATCCATGACTGGACTACAAATCAATCGCATTAGCTTGAAGATCGCGATCGTCCTATCGGTGATCGCGTTCCTTACCGTGTTAACCGGGTACCTGCAGCCTCCGCAACCGGATGAAGGCGCTGGCGCACACATCTTTCAGATCGACATCGTTCTGCTGGTACCGACACTCCTGCTCTTCCTGGCGACAGCGGATTGGAAAAAGCCATTGCGGAGCGTACGTCCGCTGGCGGTTCCGGCCGTGGCTCTGATCCTCGCATTCGCAGCGTTGTATTACCTTGAGCACTACCGCTAACGACGATCATCGACAAGTCCGCCCTCTTCCTGCGAAACTAGTTCCGCATTCTGCATTCTTCCTAACCCATGCGAATTCTTTTTGTGCTTCTATGCGCCATCGTTTGTGCAACCTGTTTAGCGGACGCCCAGACCCCATCCACTCCTGACCTCATGCCCCTGCCCGCGAAGTTGCAACCGGGCGCGGGCCAACTGGTGATCGATCAGCTATTCACCGTGGCCGTCACCGGCGCTCGCGATGCGCGGCTCGATGCCGGCGTTCCCCGATTCCTCGACCAGTTGAGCCGCCAGACGGGAATGCCCCTGAACAAACAGCTCGTCGATTCCGCAAAAGCCACACTGGTGATCCACAGCGACAGCGCTGGCCGCGCGGTACAGGAACTTGGCGAGGACGAATCCTACTCGCTCGAAGTCACCGCCACGCGCGCGACGCTTAATGCGCCCAATCCGTTGGGTGCGCTGCACGGACTACAGACTTTTCTGCAACTCGTCGCGACCACTCCTTCCGGCTTTGCGGTTCCGGTCGTGTCGATTCAGGACCAGCCGCGCTTTGCATGGCGCGGATTGCTCATCGACGTCAGCCGCCACTTCTTCCCGATCGAGGTGCTCAAGCGCAATCTCGAAGGCATGGCGGCCGTGAAGCTCAACGTCCTGCACTGGCATTTGTCGGACGATGAAGGATTTCGCGTCGAAAGCAAGAAGTTTCCCAAACTCCAGGAACTCGGTTCGCAAGGCGATTACTACACGCAGGCGGAAATTCGCGATTTTCTTGCCTACGCGCGGGAGCGTGGCATCCGCGTGGTGCCGGAATTCGATATGCCCGGACACAGCCGGTCATGGGTAGCGGCCTATCCCGAACTGGCCAGCACGCCCGGCCCTTTTGAGGCAGGGAGGATCCAGGACGCCGACACGGTGATCGATCCCACGCGCGACGAAACTTACAAATTTCTCGATAAGCTCATCGCTGAAATGGCGGGCCTGTTCCCGGACGCCTACTTCCACATCGGTGGCGACGAGGTCAACAACAAGCCGTGGGATTCGAATCCCAAGATTCAGGAATTCATCCACGCGCACGGCATGAAGGACAATCAGGACCTCCAGGAATATTTCAATCAGCGCCTGGAGAAAATCGTCAGCAAGCACGGCAAGATCATGATGGGTTGGGACGAAATCCTGCATCCTGATTTGCCGAAGCCGGTTGTGGTCCATTCGTGGCGCGGACAGGAATCGCTCGCGGCCGCCGCGCGAGCCGGCCACGGCACGCTGCTGTCCTACGGCTACTACCTGGACCTGATGTGGCCTGCCGCGCGCCACTATGCGGTCGATCCGATGTCCGGTGACGCCGCCACGCTGACGCCCGAAGAGTCCAAACACATCCTCGGCGGCGAGGCCTGCATGTGGGCCGAATACATCACGCCCGAAACCATCGATTCGCGCATCTGGCCGCGCATGGCTGCAGTCGCCGAACGCCTGTGGTCTCCGCAGAACGCGACCGATCCGAAATCGATGTATGAGCGGCTGGACCAGATGAGCGTTCGCCTGGGATGGCTCGGCCTGACCCATGACTCGAACTATGTGCCGATGCTGCGCCGGCTGGCTGGTGGCGACGACATTCGCGCCCTGCGCGTGCTAGCCGACGCGGTGGAGCCCACTAAAGATTACACGCGGTCGGAAGTCTGGCCGGAGCCTCCGGTGAAGCGCGTGCCTCTGAACCGGCTGGTGGACGTCGCACGGCCTGAAAGTTCAACGGTCCGCCACTTTAGCGAAATTGTGGAAGCCTATGCGCAGAGCGGTTACAAAGATTCTGTGATCGAAGCCCAAATTCGATCATGGCTTGTGAAGTGGCAGGGTAACCACGCGACTCTGAAGCCGGTCCTGGAGCAATCGTTCCTGCTCACGGAAGCCCTGCCCCTGTCCGAGGATCTTGCCACTCTCTCCAGCGCCGGGTTGCAGTCGCTCGATGCCATCAAGAGCAATCAACCCCTCCCGGAATCCTGGCGTGCCGAGCAGCTCGCAGTCGTTGACCGCTCCATGAAGCCGAGGGCCAATCTGCTGATCATGGTCGCACCCTCGATTCAAAAGCTAATCGAGGCAGCCTCGCCGCAGACAAGCAAACCGTAGCCCGGCGGTTCTTGCTAAATGGCGGTTCTCATAACCTCTGGAGCTTCAGAGCTGTCAGGGAATCTCTTTTGTCTGCGGCGCATCCAAGCTAAGAATCGGACGGCCTCCTCTCGCGCAAATCCACGCTCACCGATGTCGGGCCGCCGCAACTTCTATACTCAAGATTCCAAGGAGAGACTCATGGCCAAGAAGAACTCACCTCCCAGCCAACCTCGACTGTCCCCGAATCCGCGCTACCACCAGAGAGCGCCTGAACTCCAGCAATTTGGCACCGTTGCGAACCGCGGCCCCCTGCAATTGGAAGAACCGGTGCGCCTGGAAATGACGGAGCGCCTGAATCAGCTCCTCGCCGACACCATGACCCTGCGGGACCTCTACAAGAAGTCGCATTGGCAGGTCTCCGGACCGACCTTCTACCAACTGCACTTGCTCTACGACAAACACTATGAGGAGCAGGACGAAGTCGTGGACACGATAGCCGAGCGCATCCAGTTGCTGGGCGGAATCAGCATAGCGATGGCCGCTGATGTAGCGGAAACGACGCGCATCGAGCGTCCGCCCAAGGGACGCGAAGAAGTGCCCGTGCAATTGTCGCGCCTGCTGGACGCTCACCAGGAAATCATCCTGTATTGCCGCGAACTAGCCGAGCGCGCCGATAAACTTGGCGACGATGGCACCAACGATCTCGCCGTCAGCGATGTGCTCCGCCTCAATGAATTGCAGGTCTGGTTCCTCAGCGAACACCTGGTCGAAGAACCGCTCGTCAAAGCCGGCCCGATTGCGAAATCCGCCTGATTGGGATGGAAAGAATTGATTGGTAGAGACGCGGCTTGCCGCGTCTCATGCCGATTCCACCGAGGCGGCGTCTAACGGCGCGCGGACAGCATCTGTAGGATTTCCTTCAGTTCGTGCCTAAGGTGCGCCACGTTGATCTGGGATCGCACAGGGAACGGAAGCGCCGTCTGATTACGCTCCGCCTTGGTTTCTTCTTTCAGTTGCCCGCGCGCGCCCGCGATCGTAAAGCCATCTTCGTAGAGCAGCTTCTTGATGCGCAGCACTGACTCCACATCGCGCCGTCGATACATCCGCTGGCCGGTACTGCTCTTTACCGGCTTGAGCTGCGGAAACTCGGTCTCCCAAAAACGCAGCACATAGGCCGGAAGACGGCACAGGCGGGCCACTTCGCCAATCCGGAAATAGAGTTTGTCGGGAATGATGACTTCCGCGCTCCGGTGCTTCCTGGCCGCGGGTTTCGTTCGGGGACTCATCACTTGCTCACCGTGGGCACCAAACATCTGTACCGCGTTTCTAGCACGGTTGCCCTCAGCGGGACAACTGCTTTTCGTACATTCGTCGGGTCGTGTACTCAACACCCGCAATGTGCAAACCGCGTCTCTACCATTTGCGTTTTTTGCAGATAATGAAAAGCCTCCGAAGAGGTGCTTCTCTTCGGAGGCTCTAGGGAACTTCTGAGAACGAGCGTCCTGCTCGCTTAGTGTTTCTTTTTCTTGGCGGCTTTCTTCTTGGTTGCCATGAAGTGTATCCCTCCGTTTTGAACGATTTTGTTTCTCCCAAGGTTCTCGACAAGGCACCTTGATGCCTGCGCTACTCAACTTGTGGTATGAGCAGCTTGCCTACCACAAGATATTGCCATCCGTATCTCAATTGTCAACAAAAATCGCACAGCTTTCGACGATTTGGGCGAGACCGTGCTCCCATATCGCATCCCGCCGCATGTGCGATAATTTTTTCAGGACCCTAAAAATCATGTCAGACCACAAAGTTTTTTGCGCAAAGCTGAAGCAGGAGTTGCCCGGACTCGAGGAGCCGCCGTTCGATTCCGATCTCGGCCACAAAATTTACAACCAGGTATCGCAGCAGGCCTGGGGCCAGTGGACGGAGTATTGCAAAATGCTCCTCAACGAATATCGCCTGAATCCAGCACGGAAACAGGATCAGGAAGTGATCGTGAAACAGATGGAGCAATTCTTCTTCGGCGAAGGAGCCGCACCGCCCGCACAGTACGTTCCTCCTGCGCATTGAGCTTTCGCTGCCAAGGTCACGGGGAGGTTACTGTGTGGTTACCTTTGGCCGTAATCCTGTTCTCTGATTCATCACCTCGTAACAAATTTTCCGGACAATGAAAACGTGGACTCGCATGTCTACGACACGCTGATCCTCTCCGACCTGCATCTCGGCGCGGACATGAGCCGCGCGCGCGACGCTCTTCGTCTGCTTCGCAATACCAGCTACCGTCGCCTGATCCTGAACGGGGACATTTTCGCCGACCTGAATTTTGCCCGCCTGAAAAAAGAGCACTGGAAATTTCTCGGCTACATCCGCAAGCTCTCGAATCCCAAGCGCAACGTCGAAGTCGTGTGGGTGGAAGGCAACCACGACCACGGGCTCATTCAGATCATGTCCCACCTGGTGGGCGTTCGCGCGTTTCAGGAATACCGATGGGAATACCAGGGGTTGCGCCACATTGCCGTCCACGGGCACCAGTTCGACAGCTTCGGCGTCAACAACGTCCGCTTTAACTACGTGTTCGGCACTCTGCTCTACCTGCAATTGCAGAAGTGGGATACCAAGGGCAAATTCCTCACCCGCTTTCTTGACCGCCTGAACACTCGCTGGCTGCGATTGTCGTCAAAGGTTGCGAACGGAGCGCTGGCGCACGCGCGCCATCAACAGGGTGCGCGCATTTTCTGCGGACACACGCACGCCGCCCTCCACCGGCACGAAAACGGCGTCGACTATTACAACTCCGGCAGTTGGATCGACGAGCACCCGGCCTATATCACGGTCGGCGAGCAAGGAGTCCAAATCCATGAATACATCGAGCGAGCTGACGATAGTGATTCCAGCGAAGAACGAGGCGAAGCTGATTCCGACCTTATTGAATTCGCTGGCGAGACAGGACTACCCGAAGATGCCGAATACGAGGGTGTTGGTAGCTGACGCCAACTCCACCGATGGCATGCCCGAGATCGTCCTGAGCTTTCGCGATCGATTGAAAGTCGAGGTGATACCAGGCGGCCTGCCCTCGGTCGGCCGCAATAACGGAGCCCGCCTGGCGGACACGAAGTACGTTCTGTTTCTGGATGCCGACATCGAACTGGCTTCCGACTCGCTCATCCGGCGCGCCACTGGAGCCGCGCAGGAAAAAGATCTGGAGTGTCTGACTACCAACATCCTGTGCCGCGACGGCAGCGTGACCGACCGGATCTTCTATGGGGTGAATGATTTCTTCCAGTATCTTTCGTATCTGCATCGCCCATTCAGCACCGGCATGTTCATGATGTTCAGTACCGGGAAATTCCGCGAACTCGGCGGGTTTGACGAACGCGTCCACTTTGCCGAAGACTATCGCCTGAGCTGTCAGGTAGCGCGTCGAAAATTCAAAATCGTCCGGGGAGGCGTCTACACCACAAACCGCCGCATGCAGAAGATGGGCTATCTCCGCACCAGTTGGTTATTCTTGTGGACGGTCATGAACTTCTGGAACGAAGACCACTTTTTGCGCGATCACCACTATTGGGCAGAGAGAAAGTCTTGAGAGTTTCCTTCCGTGACCTCCGTTGTTGAAACAATCTCAAACCTTGGAGGTCACGTAGGAAAAAAGATCAGAAGTGGACCGCAATGCCCGTCGAGAATCGCACGTCGTTCTGTCCATTGTCGAAGAATCGCGTGTGAATCCAGTCGAGTTGTCCGCGCCACGACACCGGGCCGAAAATCTGATAGTCGAGCCCTCCGCCGACTGCATTCGCGAACGAAGTATTGGTAGCCGCCCCGTGGCTCACGTTGATGTGCGCCGCGCCGATCAGTAGTTCCGCGAACGGACGATATTTTCCCACTCGCATCGAGACTCTCGGACCAAACAGATAATTGTGCTCGCCAACGTCATGGCCGTAAGTACCGCCCAAATCGCCGACGATCCCGATCCACGGCAGGAAGTTTCCCTCCAGCGAAGCGTTCCATCCGTTCAGATTGACAGCATCATTAGAGACGATTTCTGCACGATTATACGAATAGCCGAAAAACACATTGCCCTTGGTCGGGAGCTGCGCTGATGCGCCGAGCGCCAGCGTGATGACGAGCAGAGCCAGAAACGAGAGTTTTCGCACAACAGTCTCCTTGCAGATTTAAGAGTTTAGTTGGAGTTTAGGATGCGTTTGCGGGTGCAAATTTTGCCTCGCCCAGAGTTCGTGATCAGCGGAACACGGCGGAAAAAAATCCTCGCAATTTGCCAAAAAATCCGCGGCGTTGAGCTGGCCCGGATGCCGTCTCCGTACCCGTTGGCGCTGGCGCCTTCGAAGGCGGAGTTGGGCTCAAGGCCGGCGTGGGCAGGGGACGCGCGTCGAGCGGCAAAGCGCGCGCATCTTCCACCGGCGCCGGAGGAGGCCCGGTAGCGCGGAACACAAATGGTTCGTCGACCTGGACATGTAATTCCTTCGACGTGTCGGCAGTGCTGGCGGGCACCGCCGCCGGCGCCGGACTCTCCGCAGGAGTGGCTGTCGCAGCGATCGGTGGAGCGACCTGCCGAGCGCGGCCGGCCGTTTGTTCGTCGACGGTCACCGGCGGTGGAACCTCAGCCCGCAGCACCGGCTGACGCGCTGGCGGACATCCACACTCCAGCGGCACCGCCATGTCCACCCGATCCAGTTGTCCAGCCCTGAACACGAGTTGGTCCGTCGCCTTTACCTGATACGTGCGATCCCCCATCAACTCCGTGACACTCGCGGACGCGGTATTTCTTGGCAGGGAGCGCACGCAAGTATTGCCATGAGTATCCGTACTGATGGCCAGATGAAATTCTCCCGGACCCGAAAGCAGGATGCGAAAATCTGGCGTCATCACCGAATCGGACGAAGCGTCCAGCGTGTAGTGCGCTTCGAGCGCGCCCGTGTTCAGGCCCAGCATGACGTTGCGTCCGTTCTGCGAAGGCGTCACCGACACCGTTGTTCCCGGACAAACATGCACTTCTCCGCCGCGCGCCAGATTCAACACCGCCGTATCGTCCCCCGCAGTGATCGAAGATCCCGCAGCCAGGCTATTGCCGGCGACCGCCAACGGCCCGTTCGGATGCGCCACCGCAACCACGGGTGTCGGCGCAGATGTAAGGCTGGCCACGGAGGGTGCCTGAAACGGAGTCTTGTTCTCGTCTGTGGCCGGGTTCTTGCCCAAATGAATCACCAGGCGATTCCCCGCCGCCGCCCACGTAAACACTCGCGGCGCCAGCAAGTCCACGACGATGCGAGCCACCGGCGGACTCTCCTGAAACTGGTCGGCGCGCAGCGTGCTGATCTGGTCGGCCTGCACGCTGACCCGTTTGTGGCGCGTGTCGAGCCTCGCATTCGGCAGATCGATGACCAGCCGAGCCGGATCGCTCAGGGCCTGGATCGCCGGGATCAATGGTTTCGTAGAAAGAATCTCCACCGCCGGACCATCCCTCTCCTGAATGATCCGAAAGGTCTTGATCGAAGAGTACGGAGAAGAGGCAGCCGAGGGAATGACTGGGGTAAGACCCGTCTGCGCAACTACCATGCGAGATGAAATCAGAAACAGTCCCAGCGCTGCCCGAACCAGGACCTTGCCGCCGAGGCTGGAGCGCGCGAAAAATCCGAGATTAGAATTCGGCCGGAAGCACTTCACGAGAGCACTCGAGTGTTCATTCCACGATACCACTCAAGCGCGAAAGGGCAGAAGTAACGCAGGTGGTCAGGAGTCGGCCAGGAACTCGTATTCTTCAATCACGGCCGCGACCGCCATTTTGCCGTTGGCAGGACCACCCTCAACTCGCAGCACCCGCCCCTTGCAGCGGACGCGAATGCTTTCAGTAAGGGTGATTTCCGGAGGCAGGGTCAGAGTAAAGTCAATATTGGAGCCCGCCTGGATCGCCGAGTCGAGGTAGAAGCAGACACCTCGCGCGCTGACATCGCGTGTCTGCGCATCGCGCTCCGCCCCGTTGTCTCCGTAGCGGACACTCACTGGCAGATGCAGTGCGAACCGTCGCGTGGCGCGTTTTTCGTTTTCCTCACGCTGCGCCTGTGCCATGCAGCCTCCCGGAACCCTGTAAGCATGGCGGTTGGGAATTGGCCTGTCAAGCACATGGTGGCGCGCATAAGGCATCGCCACCAAGCCGCTAAGGGCTCGAAAATTTCCCATTTCTCCGATTTCACGGCGTTCTCGGCGTCTCGGAGGTTCGGCGCTTTCAATGCCTTTGGCGCTAAAATGACAGTCGTGGTCTTCGTCCTCGACAACTACGACTCGTTCACCTACAACCTGGTCCAGTACATCGGAGAACTGGGCGCCGAAGTCGAGGTCCGCCGCAACGATCAGGTAAGCGTGCAGGAAATTGAAACCCTCCAGCCCGAGCGCATCGTGATTTCACCGGGTCCGTGCACTCCGCAGGAAGCCGGCATCAGCATCGACCTGATCCGCCACTTCGCCGGCAAAGTTCCGCTGCTCGGTGTATGCCTGGGACATCAGGCCATGGGCGCAGCGTTTGGTGGACAGGTCGTCCGCGCAAAGAACCTGATGCACGGCAAGACCAGCCAGGTCGAGCACGATAACAAGACGATCTTCCGCGGCCTGCAATCCCCGATGACCGCCACCCGTTATCACTCGCTCATCGTGGCCGAGGACAGTCTGCCGAAAGAATTGGAAATCAGTGCCTGGACTGCCGATCAAGACGGAACCCGCGTCATCATGGGATTACGCCACAAGAAATATCCCGTCGAAGGTGTACAGTTTCATCCCGAGAGTGTACTGACTGCGGAAGGTAAGAAACTGGTGAAAAACTTTCTTTCGGTTTAAGCCTCGTGGTTATTTCTTCGCTGCCGCGTACTTCTCCGCACCCATGAAGTGCAGCGACACATAAGGTTCGTTGCCGACGACCCAACTGTCGTGTCCGGGAGCAATGTAGAACACATCTCCCGCCCGCATTTCGATGACGCGGCCGTCCTCCATCGCGGCGGTTGCTTTTCCGGCAACCACCATTCCGATGTGCTCCACGTAGCACATCGTCGCCCCCGTGGCGGCCCCGACATCGACCGACCACTTCCATCCCGGATCATACGTCGCCCGTCCGATTGTCATGCCGCCAATCTGGATAAGCTCGAATTTTCCCTTTGGGAAGTTGCGGATTTCATCCGGCCGCTCAAATCGTTTCAGGATTACATCCAGCATCGGGACCTCCCACCACGGTATTTCTACGAAGCCGAACGGGCCACTTCCACCGCCCGCAGCACAGCCCGCGACTTGTTCCGGCTCTCCTCAAACTCCCGCTGCGGATCGGAATCCGCTACGATGCCTCCACCCGCCTGAAGGTAGGCCTTCTTGCCCTTCATAAGAAGCGTCCGAATGGCGATGCAGGAGTCGAGGTTGCCGGCGAAATCGGCGTATAGCACCGCGCCTCCATAGACGCCGCGACGCGTCGGCTCTAATTCTTCGATGATCTGCATGGCGCGCACTTTCGGAGCGCCACTCAACGTTCCAGCTGGGAAGCAGGCGGCGAACGCGTCCATGGCATCGAGTTCGGGACGCAGTCGGCCCTCCAACGCCGAAACCATGTGCATCACGTGGGAGTATCGTTCCACATACATCAGGCCGCGAACCTGCACCGAGCCGTAGTCACTGACCCGTCCCAGGTCATTGCGGCCCAGATCGACGAGCATCACGTGCTCGGCGCGTTCTTTTTCGTCCGCGCACATTTTCTTTTCCAACGCGGCATCTTCGGCCTCATCACGTCCGCGCGGATTCGTCCCAGCAATCGGACGATAGTCGAGTTTCCGTCCGACCACACGCACCAGCATCTCGGGCGACGAGCCCAGCACGTGCATTTCACCCGGACCGCCGGCGCCGGAGCGCAGGAAAAACATATAAGGCGAAGGATTCACGGCCCGAAGCGCGCGATACAAATCGAACGGCGCAACCCCCGGCTCAAAATCCCAGCGCTGTGAGAGTACGACCTGGAAAATGTCTCCCGCGGCAATGTATTCCTTCGCCTGCTGCACGCTCTCGATGTACTTCGGTTTTGGCGTGCGCGCTTGAACCTTCAGCCTGGATTTCTTCGACGCCTTACGCCAGTGCGCCGCCTTGTAACCGGCAGCCAGTTTCTTTTCAATTCGCGCAATCTCTGCCAATGATCGCTTGTAAGCCCGTTGCGGAGACTCCCGCGTCACATCGGCCGATGCCACGATGTGGATCTGGTGTCGCAAGTGATCAAACGCCAGTACGCGATCGAAAAACATCAGTACGCAGTCGGGCACATCGAGGTCATCTTTCGCGTGCTCACCGATATTCTCCAGCCGCCGCACGATGTCATACGCACAATACCCCACCGCGCCCGCCGTAAACGGAGGCAATCCCTCCATCGCCGCCGGACGATGCACCCGCAGCAACTCCTTCATAACCTGAAAAATATCGCCCGTGCGGCGCTCCGCTTTTCGTCCGCGCCGGATCGTGATATTCGCTCCACGCGATTCGAGGCGCAGGAACGGCCGGACACCCAAGAAAGTATAGCGCCCGATTTTCTCGCCGCCTTCAACTGACTCGAGCAGGAACGCGTCCGGTTCGCTTTCGGCGATGGCAAGAAACGCCGACACTGGCGTCAGCAGGTCGGCGGAGATCGACTTCGCCACCGGCACCAGCGTCGCCTCGCGCGCCATCCGGGAAAATTCTTTGAAATCGGGTCGGATCATTGCCCTTGCCCTTCTCTTTCCAGGTTTCCATTATAGGGAAGCGATACAATGCTCGGGCGATTTGGGAGAT
>Ga0210402_10000203_pt1 | contig 69872 bp, 59 predicted proteins | sample IncBWC7MmetaG_FD_161055 | JGI IMG/M metagenome (GOLD analysis project Ga0210402, IMG submission 161055) | Forest soil microbial communities from Barre Woods Harvard Forest LTER site, Petersham, Massachusetts, United States - Inc-BW-C-7-M | ecosystem: Environmental > Terrestrial > Soil >...
CGCGCGCCTTCTTCGCTTTGCTCCGGACGTAGACCTCGGAGGCAGGATCGTTTCCGACGCGGACGGCAACGAGCCCCGGTGCGAAACCGAGGCGTGCGATCGCCTGTGCCACCTCTGTTTCGATCGTTTTCGCGATCGCCTTGCCGTCGATGATCCGCGCCGTCATGCCCGCAGCGCTTCTACCACGTTTTCGAAGCGAGCATCTATGCTGAGGGCATCATGCGCCGAAACGCCGGTATCGCCGCTCTCGTGCTCGCTCTCGCGGCATGCCATCCTCGACCAACAGCAGTCGAAGGGACGTGGCGTGCGGTGCTGACGTCGCCCGGCGGCGAGCTGCCCTTTACCTTGAGCATCGCGCGCGACGGAGCCGCTCTCCGTGCCGTCATCGTCAACGGGGCGGAGCGGGCGCCGGTAAGCGCCGTCGATGTCCATGATGGCTCGATCACAATCCGCTTCGACGGCTACGACTCCGCGATCAACGCCGCATTGTCGAGCGATGGCACGGCCATGACCGGCGCATGGACGCGGAGGGTGCCCGCGGGTATGTGCCGTCTCGCCTTTCGCGCCAGTCGGGGAGAACAGCCGCGATTTCTTCCGGCGCCGTCTGATCCCACGTCCTTCGGCGGCGACGTCAGCGGGATCTGGAAGGCGGAGTTCGCCGATTCCGATGGCGTCTCTCCGGCGCGTGGCGAGTTTCATCAGGATCCCGGTACGAGCCGCGTTACCGGCACGTTCCTCACGCCGACCGGCGACGATCGCTACCTCGAAGGCTCGTTCGAACATGGCCTGCTCCGGCTGTCGACGTTTGATGGCGCGCATGCCTTTCTCTTCCAGGCGCATGCCTCGAGCGATGGCCGGCTCGCCGGTGACTACTGGTCGCGCGACGCGTACCACGCCACCTGGACCGCCACACGCACGGACGACGCCGGCGCCACGCTGCCCGACGGTTGGAAGGACGTCGGTCTGACCAACAACGAGGGGCGCTTCCAGTTCCGCTTCCCCGATCTCGACGGGAAGCAGATCACGCTGAGCGACGAGCGCTTTCGAGGAAAGGTGGTGCTGGTCAACATCTTCGGATCGTGGTGTCCGAACTGCAACGACGAAGCGCCGCTGCTGGCGGCTTGGGACCGCAAGTATCGCGGTCAGGGTCTGGAGATCGTCGGTCTGGCGTACGAGTTCACCGGCGACGCCGCCCGCGACCGGGAGATGGTCCGCCGTTTCGCGAAGCGCTACGGCATCACCTACCCGCTGCTCCTGGCCGGCGTGAGCGACAAGAAGAAGGCCTCGGCCACGCTCCCCGACCTGACGCGCGTTCTCGCCTATCCCACCTCGCTCTTCGTCGGCCGCGACGGCAAGGTGAAGAAGATCTACTCCGGCTTCGCGGGCCCCGGCACCGGCCGCCATTTCGACCAGCTCCGCGCCGAGATGGAGTCCGTCATCGAAACCATGCTCGCCGAGGGGAAACGGTGAAGCGCATCGAGGACTTCGAGGTCGGGCAGCACGCCAGCTTCACCAAAACCTTCACCGAGGCCGACCTGCAACGCTTCATCGAGATCACCGGCGACGTGAATCCGCTCCACGTCGACGACGATTTCGCCGCCGGCACCCCCTTCGGCCGCCGCGTCCTCCACGGCATGCTCACCGCCTCGATCTTTTCGACGATGGTCGGCATGCTCCTCCCCGGAACCGGCGCAATCTACCGCTCACAGACGCTCCGGTTCCTGCTCCCAGTTCACATCGACGAAACGGTAACGGCTCATTTCGTCGTCCGCTCCATCGATCGCTCGAAGCATCGGCTCGAGATCGATGCATGGATCGAGAACGAGGCAGGGGCCCATGTGATCGAAGGAACGTGCGTGGCGGGGTTACTGCGAGCGGATTAATCCGGAGTGTGGCAACAAGGAATGTGGCAACGAGAAGACCTTCACGCCGGAGGCGTGGACGACCCTTCTCGCGTATCCTTCGATCAGCGTCTGATCGAACGCCCATGAACGACAACATCAGGCATTTCGCAGTCTGCATCAGAAATGATGAGTACGAGGCATCGCTTGAGCGTCGTAAGATCTACGAGGTTCTCGAAGATTCCGCGGCCGCGAAGCACAACATGGTCAGGATCATCGACGAAGAAGGCGAGGACTACCTTTATCCGGCGGACTGGTTCTTAGCCATCGAGCTTCCGCACAAGGTCGAGGAAGCGATCGTCGAGCTCACCCATTCCTGATCGCCATCGCCGCTCCCGCCACGGTGCGAAGCATCGGATCTAGATCGACGCATGGATCGAGAACGAGGCAGGGAACATGTGATCGAGGGACTTGCGAGGCGGGGTTGCTGCGCTCGGAATGATTCGCGGTAAATCAACCCGTGTCGAGCGTTAGTCCGGAACTAACCGCGCCCGCTTTCCGTTCTAGCATGAACGATCGCCTGCACGTTGGCGTGTCATGGCTCTGACGGTATGATGTTCAGTGTTTCGTGCCATACGCGACGGCAGGGTTTCGAACAACGGCGCACCTGATGGATCACTTCGGGAAGCATGGTCATGAGCTCGGATTCACTACTCCGCAGGAGTACGAAGCCGCCGCTGTTTCGTTGTTCGCGGCGGAGCTCAGCGCAACCCTGCAGGAATGCACTCGACCGTCAAGCGATATCGCACGGCTCGATTTCGTACACGAGTACTTCGGCGTGCTTTCCCACGATTGTTTCGTCCGCACTCTGTACAAACCATGCCCGCGACACGGCGAGACGAAGCGCGACTATTTTGCTCGGCAATGTTCGAGAAACTAGGTTGGAACGAGATGCCCTACAAATGTCCTGTTTGCTTCTTCCCTGACATGGATTCACCGCCAAGCGACTACATGATTTGTCCGTGCTGCGGAACCGAGTTTGGTCTCGATGACGAAGATGCATCACACGCTGAACTACGAATACGATGGGTAAATAGAAACTTCCCGTGGTTTAGCAACTACACAGAAAAGCCTTCCGGGTGGGATCCGGTGCGGCAACTCGGAGCCGTATTGGTGAGTGCCGGCGCGTCTCCTGGTGGTTCGAGCAAAGAGTAGAGGGTTTCGCTAGGCTCACCCATTCCTGATCGCCATCGCCGCTCCGGCCGCGGCCACCAACCCACCGCCCAGCACCATCATCGTCATCGGTAGGCCGCGATGCTCGGCGATCGCGCCGGCGATCAGGTTTCCGAAGGGGAGGAAGCCGAAGAAGCCGAAGGTGTACATGCTCAGGACGCGGCCGCGCATGGCGTCCGGGACGCGGTTCTGGATGGCGGTGTTGCAGAGAGCCGCGCAGACGACCATGGCACAGCCGCAGACGGCCAGCAGCGGAACGACGATGAGACGGGAGTGCGTGAATCCGACCGCGCCGAGGGCCAGACCGAAGGCGGCCAGGGAAACGACGATCATGCGCATGATCCTCACGGGAGTCCGCATCGACAGCGCCAGCGCGCCGAGCAGCGCGCCGATGCCGATCGCACCCATCAGGATGCCGAGCCCGCGGGCATCGTCGTGTACATAGAGAAGGCGCGCCGCCATCGGCATCAGCGTCACGTAGGGATAGCCGAGGAGGCTGACGATCGCCACGATGGCCAGCAGCAACATCATCACCCGGTCCCCACGCACGAAGCGGAATCCCTCGGCGAGGCGCGTCGACATCGCGCCGATCGGCTCCGCGCGCACCTGCCGTTTTTGTAGCCGGCCGAGGACGAAGATCTGCGGCACGAAGGAGAGCGCGTTCACGAAGAAACACCAGAAGGCGCCCCACGCGTGCAGCGTCAGGCCGGCCAGCAGCGGACCGAGGGCGCGCGAGAGATTGAACTGGAGCGAGTTCATGGCCACAGCATTGGAGAGGCGGGCGCGGTCGTCGAGGAGGTCGACCACCATGGCCTGGTACGCCGGCGCGGAGAACGACACCGCCACGCCGCTGACGACCGATGCCGCCACGATCTGCCAGACCGAGATGTGGTGGGTGTAGATGGAGATGGCGATGAAGAGCGCCGAAAGCGCTTGCGTGATCTGCGAGGCCCGGAAGGTGCGCAGGCGGTCGAGATGATCGGCCAGCACGCCGGCCGGCAACATGAAAAAGAGCGACGGCGCGGAATTGGCGAAGGCGACGAAGCCGAGAAGGAACGGCGAGTCCGTCAGACGGTAAACCAGCCATCCCTGCGCCAGCCCCTGCATCCACGAGCCGATGTTGGATACAAACTGTGCGGTCCAGAACCGGCGGTAGTCGCGTTCCGCGAATGCTTCGAACATGAATTGCGCTGCGCGCGTTGTCTGCGCTAACGCGCGTTGTCAGCTTTCTGCGCAGACGTGAATTGTCGCTAATCGGTTTTCTGCGCTATCGCGCGTTATCTCATGTTTCTGACCACGCGCGGCAGCGCAGACAACCGACAACGCGCGAAGCGCAGACAACGCGCGAAGCGCAGCAGAAGCGCCGCATAATATCCCCATGCTCGATCAAGACCGGCGCCGGGCCGAGCGGCTCCTTCTTCCTTCTCCGATTCCGGGACGCGTGGCCGAGAGCGCGGTTCGCATCGTCGATATCGGCTTCCTCGGCACGCGTATCGAGCACGACGAACCGCTGACGGCCGGGCCGCAGAGGTTGCAATTCCAGTGGGACGGCGAGGAGATCGCGGTCGATTGCACGCTCCTGCGCACCGAGCCGTTGGAGGCCGCGTTTCACAGCGGCCTGCTGTTCAGCGATCGCGACCGGGTCGTCGTCGGACGCATCGTCTCGACGCTGGCCGACCGCGACGAGATGGAGCGCCTGCGTACCCTCGTCGAAGCATCGAAGCTGATCAACTCATCGATCGAGCCCGATACCCTCTTCGCCTCGATCCTCACCGTGGCCCGGAACGAGCTGCATGTCGAGCGCGGCACGCTCTACTTCGTCGACGATCAGAAAAAGGAGATCTGGACCAAGATCGCCGGCGAGCTGTCGGGCGAGATCCGTCTGCCGATCGGGAAAGGGCTGGCCGGGACCGTGGCCGCAACCGGAGAGGCCTTGATCCTCCACGACGTTTACGAAGACCCGCGCTTCGACCGTTCGCTCGATCAGAAGACCGGCTACCGCACGCGTTCGATGCTCTCCGTCCCCATCAAGAACCGCGGCCAGCGGGTCGTCGGCGTGCTGCAGCTCCTCAACAAGATGAACGGCGCCTTCGGGCCGCGCGACCTCGAGTTCCTCAGCGGCATCTCCGAGCATATGGCCATCGCCATGGAGAACGCCACGCTGCACATGGAGCTGCTGGAGAAGCAGAGGATGGAGCAGGAGCTGGCCCTCGGCCGCGAGATTCAGAGCCGTCTTCTGCCGTCGGCGCCGGTCGACGTCCGCGGCGTCGAGCTGGCCGCGCTGAGCCTTCCCTGCTACGAGGTCGGCGGCGACTATTTCGATTTCATCGAGCTCCCGGACGGCGACCTCGGCCTGGCCATCGGCGACGTCTCCGGCAAAGGCGTCTCCGCGGCGCTGATCATGTCCAGCGTCCAGGCCGCGCTACGCGTGGCCGCGCCGATCGAAGACGATCTGGCCCGCCTGGTGGCCCGACTCAACGCCCTGATCTTCCGCGGCTCCAGCGGCCGCAAGTACGCCACGTTCTTCTTCGGCCGTTACACTCCGTCGACCGGCCTCCTCCGCTACGTCAACGCCGGCCACAACCCGCCCTACGTCGTCACAACGAGCACATTGACCGAGATCGGATCAACCGGCCGCCCCATCGGACTCCTCCCCGAGTCGTCGTATACCGAGGGCACTATTGAACTGCCTCCCGGCTCGACGCTCTTCCTTTACACCGACGGCCTCAACGAAGCCGCCGACCCGGACGAGACGGAGTTCGGCAACGACCGCCTGCGCTCGCTCTTCCTCGCCCAGCGCGACGTCCCCTTGACGTCGATCCCCTCGCGCGTCCTCGACGCCGTCACCTCCTTCGAGCGCGGCGCCAAGCCGACGGATGACAAGACCATCGTAGTGATGCGGAGAGCCTGAGGATCGCCCCCTGGGACCGCGGGCGTCCCGCCAGGCGTCCCGCCCGCGCGTACTTGCGCGAACTCTCAGCCGATCATCCGCAGATGTACGCAAATGAAACATGTCCGAAGGCTTGAACATCCCTGAGTTCCACCAGTCATGAAAAGGGCCGCCGAGGAGATGGCTCCCGGCGGCCATTTCGACATCAATGCGGGTTCTATTCGAGCGCTTTCAGCGAAAGCCTCTGCAGCGCGATTGTCGCAGCGGACGAGTCCTGCGAGCTGTCGGCGCTCATCCAGACGAACTGCGAGCCGTTTCCGAAGATATTCGTGGAGATGGTCTGCGGCGGAGTCGTGCCGAGAACGGTCGTGTACTTGACCGAGGGGCCGATTGGCGTCACAGCCGCCGCCGCGTTCGGGCCGGGGTTGCAGATGTAGACCGTGGCGAACGCTTCCTGAAACTGAACGGAGATGAACTGCGTGATCTTGCTAGTGATGGTGAGCGCATTCCACGACGACGGCGGCACGGCGAAGTACCGATCGTACTTGGCGAAGGTCTGCTTGGAGCCGTTGGTCTGCAAGGGCTGGTTGTTCAAGCCGGAGGTGTTGATCGGCATCCCGACACTTCCGAGCCATGCCTGGACGCTCGGTGCGGCGCTGCTTGCGGTGATCGAGATTGCGACGGTGCTGCTGTCGCTGCCCGACACGAGAACGAGCGACGCCAGACCCTCGTTGGCCGTCGTACCCGGAATAGTGATCGGCACTGGCGCTGTAGAGTTGGCGGTGACCACGTTGACGGTTGCGTTCTGGTCGTTGCCCTGGCTGTTGTAGAGAAAGATCGCATAGAGCTGGCCCGAGGCGAGCGTCGAGCACGTCAGTGTGTTTCCTTGTGACAGAGTGGACAATTGTCCCTGATCCCAGTTTGCCATGAGTGTATCTCCTGTCTTGAATGCAGGGCGACATCCGATCGCGAGACGATGAGAGCCGGAGCCGTCGCTATGCATGCAACGTTGTTGTTGCTGTTGTTGTTTGCTACCACCAAACTTCCGTGACATCGATGTACGAGTGTCAAATTAGGTCCGCCCGGCCATGAAGTCGTAAGGGTCCGGTAGGGATCTGGTGGTAAGCATCCGGCGACGGCTGGGTTACCCGAGGTTCAACGTCTCATTCGATGACGTTGTCGGACCCATTCGATGAGGTGAGGTTGTGGGTTAAGCAAACCCTGGGCAGAACCGCCCTTGAGTCGGAAGCGCTGCCACTCGCGAGCTCCCTGAGGTTTAGAGTCCCATTCGATGACGTCGCCGAACGCTCGCGTGACGAGAATGAACGCTCGTGAGACGACAACGAACCGCTCGTGAGACGAGAACGAACGCTTGTGAGACGACAACGAACCGCTCGTGAGACGAGAACGAATGCTCGCGTGACGAGAATGAACGCTCGTGAGACGACAACGAACCGCTCATGAGACGAGAACGAACGCTCCGTTGACGTCATCGACGTCAACGATGACGCGCAATCTCACCAATAATGGTGAACATCGATACCGCCATGGGGTGGGGTTGACAAAGGTGCCCCGCGCATTCAAAGGCTTTCGCCTCACTGGGACCGTCAGGCGTCCGCCCGCGCGAGCTCGCGAGCTCTCAGCCGATCATCCGCGGATGACGCAGATGACGCAGATGACGCAGATAAACCAGAAATCGTAGCCACAAAAACATCCTTGCACTATTATGGCAGCGTCCAGAGTCTCGAAACGCTGCGGAAATCCGTCCCCGGCGCTCAACCATCAGGAGGTTTTTCCATGCACGTCAAACTCAGCGGCAGGAGTGTCGCTGCGCTCATGTTTGCCGCACTCGTGTTGCCCTGGTCCGTCCCGGCAAATGCGGCTGATCCGCCACCCATCACCGACTTCACCTCGTACACCTACTCCGTCCCGGCGGTCGGCATCGGCGCCTTCGCCGACTTTCCGGTCAGCCGCACGTTCGACCAGCCGATCGGGACATTGAAGCTCTTCATCGTCGCCGGCCGCGCCGACGACATTGGCTACGTCGGCTCGAGGCTCGTCACCTCGGTCCCGGCGCAGTGCACCGACGTCGGCACCGTTACCGGCGAGCAGGACGTCTCCGATCAGGTCACCATCAGCGGGAACACCGCATCGTTCCTCCTCCGGGCGCAAGAGAACTGTTGCTGCGTGACCGGGTGGGGCTCGGCCACGCAGAGCGATCGCGCCGATGCGCGGTTCCGATGGGAAGTCACCTTCGGCAACGCGACCACGGCGACGGTCACGGCGACGGATCCGATCATTCCGACCGAGTCGCGCGTCAACGCCTCGCACTGCGTGCTCTACCGCGCCGATCTCACCGGTACGGTGACCAAGGCCGGCCAGCCGCAGCCGGACATCGCCCTTCAATTCAAGTCGGATCGCGGTAGCGCTGACACATTCACCCAGCCGGCCGCCCCGACTAACGCCGCGGGCACGGCAACGGGCAACGTGAGCACGCGCAAGCAGGGGACGGCGAACATCACCGCGGCCAACTCCGATATCGCTACCACGTCTCCCGCCGCGATCGTCTTTGGCGCGGCGAACTACGAGTCACCCTTCCGCTACACCGGCTATATCATCGCCAGCGAGGCCGACTATCCCGGCGCGCTCGTCGACGCCTGCGGCCTCGATCGCCAGTACTCGGCCGGGTTCCTCTTCGGCGGGATCCCCAGGCAGGGAACAGGGGAGGACTCGGACGGGCGATTCATTCAACAAGACTACGCGCGCAACCGGAACGAGCACCGCACCGGGACCCAGCGCTGTTTCCATTACGTCACGTGCGCGCGAGGAAGCTCCGGGCGCTGCGTCCAAGCGGGGGTGAGCATCGCCGTCGACACCAGCATCATCCCGATGGACGCGAGCGTCAATCTCCAGGGGTACGGCAGCCGCACCGCCGACGACACCGGGACCGCCATCACCGGCTACCACATCGACCTGTTCCTCGGCCTGGGCTTCAGCGTCTTGCGAGGCCACACCTTGACGCACGGCACGATTCGGTATTTGAGCGGAGGTGGATCATGCAACTGACACGACTCATGACGTCGATCCTCATCGTCGTGGCGCTGGCGGCGCCGGCGCTCGCCGACTGCCCCAAGGTCTCGACCGACGGGCAATCGATCTGGCTCGAAGAGGGGGCGAACAAGCGCCTCGTCTTCACCGACCCGAACGGTGTCGCGCTGCCGTCGCTGTTCGGCAACCGCATCGCGTACACGCGCGAACGGGCGGACGGCACCGGTGCCGTCCTCACCGAGATCGTCGTGCTGAAGGACACCGGCGAGATGGTGCGAGTCATCACCGTCCCCGAAGAGACGACGGTCAACGGCGTGCTGCAGCTCGGCTGGCGTGACTCGAAGCGCCTCTTCATCGAAGGGCACGTCAACCCGGCCACGGCGCTGTTCGTCGAATTCGACGCCGGCACCGGCGTAGTGTCCGCCGAGCGCGAAGGCTTGCTCTTCACGGTATCGCCGAACGGCAACTCGGTCGCACAACGGCAGCACGTCCCGCTCGGCGCCCCGGAGGAGTTCAACAGCGCCGTGCTCGAGGTCGATGGCCAAGCGGTCTACCCAGCTGCCGACGACGCCCAGCATCACCGTTTCGTCGCGGCGCCGGTGTGGGCTCGCGACAGCCACCGCATCGCGCTGGTCGACGAAGTGGCCGGCGCGACGTACGTGGTCACCGTCTCGCTCGACGGCAAGAACGTGAAGACGACGAGCCTGCAAGTCTCGCTCGCCGGCAGCGGGCCGCGGGTGAGCTGGAGCGGCGACAACGTGATCGTCCGCACCGACCAGGATGCGCTGCGCATCCATCCGCAGACAGGAAAGGTCGAGGCGGCGCTGCCGGGTGAGGGCGATCCCGACGGTTGCTCGAACTAGAACGAACGGAGCGGCGGGCGAGGGAAGGGTGACCACTCACGCGGAGGCGCGGAGACGCGGAGGAGAAGACGAGGAGCTTCCTTCTCCGCGCACTCCGCGCCTCCGTGAGTCTTTCAGGCAGAAGCACACGATCCCCCTCCGTTGGACTTGCGCGCGGCGCGTGGTACTTTCTCCGGCATCTTCTTCATCGGCTGCAATGGGGCAGTATTCGACCGCATTCGTCTCCGTCTCCGCGCTGAGCGATCCGCTTAGAAGGGAGATGGCGAGCCTCTACCTCGGCAGCTACGACGGGTCGAGCGAGGCACTGTTTCTCGAAGATCTGGCGAAGAAAGATGAGGTGTTGCTCGTGCACGAGGAGGGACGAGTCGTCGGTTTCACGACGGTCCTCGTCTACGAGCACGAGTGGCGGCAGAAGCCGGTGCGCGTGGTCTACTCGGGCGACACCGTCGTAGACCGGGCACATTGGGGACAGCAGGCGTTGGCCTTCGACTGGATCGCGCGGCTGGGAGTGCTTCGCCGCCAGCGGCCGGAGCTGCCGCTGTACTGGCTTCTGCTGGTCAAGGGACATCGCACGTTCCGCTACCTCCCGCTCTTCAGCAAGTCGTTTCATCCCCACTGGAGCATGCAGCGCGGCGATCTCAAGTCGCTGGCCGATTCTCTGGCGCAGAGCATGTTTCCGGACGACTACAACCCGGCCACCGGCGTGGTCGAGCTGAAGAAGTCGCGCGGGCATCTCAAGCCCGACATTGCCATTCCATCGCCGAGGGATCTGGAGAGGGAGGACGTGAGGTTCTTCGTCGACCGCAATCCGGGGTTTCAACGCGGCCACGAGCTGGTGTGCCTCTGCGAAGTGGAATCGGACAACATGAAGCCACTCACGCTAAAACTGTTCAGTAGAGGCCTCAATGGCTGCTAATCCGTGGGATCGCCTCTCCGCCACACTGCCGGCACCGATAGGGGCGCCGTGGCTGGAGACGATGCTTGGTCGCAATGCTGGGACGGCTTATCTGCGCGCGTATGGATCGCCGCGGACGAGGGAGGAGTTTCGCGAGATGGTTCCGATCGTTTGTTATGAAAATCTGACGTCCTGGTTCGATCGTATTTGCGGCGGCGAACGCGATGTTCTCTTCGCAGGCTTTCCCGTCGCGTTCGAGCGCACCGGTGGCAGCACCGGCGCGGCAAAGCTCATTCCGTACTCCGCGGAGGGACTGCTCGACTTTCAGCGCTGCGTCGTGCCCTGGCTGGACACGGTCGTAAAGAATCACGGAATCACGGGCCGCGCGTACTTCTCGATCAGCCCGGCCACACGTCGGCCGGAGCGGATCGGCGGCATTCCGGTCGGACTCCCGGACGGCGCCTATCTCGGCGACATTGCCGGAGCCGTGCTCGCCGAAATGACCGCCGTACCATTCGGCATCGGCGCGATCGGCGACGTTGCTCTCTGGCGTTCGGAAACCATGCGCCATCTGGTCCCGGCGCTCGATCTGGAGCTGATCTCCGTCTGGAGTCCAACCTTTCTATTGTCGCTTCTGGATCAGGTCGACGATCCTCACGGGTTGTGGCCGCGGATGAAGGTCGTGAGCTGCTGGGCCTCAGCGGCATCGAAGCCGTTTGCCGACGCCCTGGCCGCGCGACTGCCGCAGGCTCACCTGCAGCCGAAAGGGCTGCTGTCGACGGAGAGCGTCGTCACCGTGCCGGACATCGACGACCGGCCCGTGTTGACGGAGCATGGGTTTTTCGAATTCGAACGGGAGGGGCAGCTCTACCTTCACGATGAGCTGAGCGAAGTCTCGCTCTATGAAGTCATCGCCACAACCTCCAGTGGTCTTTACCGGTATCGCACCGGCGATCTGGTGCGACACGAAGGGCGATCGCGTGCCGGCCGGCCGGTCCTCGAGTTCGCCGGACGTGGCAATGCCGTTTCCGATCTGGTCGGTGAAAAACTCACCGAGCCCTTCGTCGCCGCCTGTCTGGAAGACGTCCCGGGTTTTCGTCTGCTCGTCCCCGCCTCCGACAGCGACGGCTACGTTCTGCTGGCCGACGCGGATGCCACCATCAGCATCGACGACGTCGAGCGCAGGCTCTGCGGCAATCCCCAATACGCGTACGCCCGCCGCCTCGGTCAGCTCGCCGCACTCCGCCTGATGCCCGTCAGCCGTCTCTATGACCGTTATGCGCGAATCCAGGCGGAGCAGGGCGTCCGGCTCGGCGATGTGAAACCTGCCACACTGCGAAATGAGCCGGCATGGATTCGCAGACTGGAAGAACCATCATGAAGATCGCGCTCATCTCGCCCAAGGGACCTCTTTACCGCTACCGCGGCGGGATCTTCCGGAAATCGCTTCGCTATCAGCCGTTGACGCTGACGACGCTGGCGGCGCTCGTTCCGCCGGAGCTGAACGCGGAGATCGAGGTCTATGACGAAGGGATTCAGGACGTACCGGACGATCTGAGCGCCGATCTCATCGGCATGACCGTGATCACCGGAACGTCGAAGCGTTCCTACGAATTGGCGGCGCGGTTTCGTTCGCAGGGGAACGTGGTCGTCCTCGGCGGGCCGCACGTGACGCTCGTCCCGCATGAAGCGGCGCTGCACGCCGATGCCATCGTCGTCGGCTATGCCGAGGATGCCTGGCCTGAGCTTCTGCGCGACTACGCGGGGGGCACGTTGAAAAACGAATATCGCCAGGCACTCGACTTTTCGCTCGACCGGCGCGATATGCCGTTCGCCCGGCGCGAGCTCTTCAGCGGAAGGCAATTCCTGACGCAGGCGGTGTTCGAGGCCACGCGCTCCTGCGGCCACGATTGCGAATTCTGCATCGCACCGTCGGCGTGGGGCCGCAAGCAGCTCCAGAAGCCGGTCTCGTGGGTGGTCGAGGATATCCGCCGTGTCGGCCAGAAGCGGATCCTTTTCATCGATCTGAACCTCGTCGCCGACCTCGAGTACGCCAAATCGCTCTTCTCGGCGCTCATTCCTCTCAAGGTCCGCTGGTTCGGCCTTTCCACGGTGCTCATCGCCCACGACCGTGAGCTGATGGAGCTGATGGCGCGCTCCGGTTGCCGCGGGCTGCTCCTCGGCCTGGAGAGCATCACCGCCGGCAGCCTCGGCGACGCGAACAAGCGCTTCAACAGCTCCGTCGATTACGCGCAGCTCATCGCCGACCTCCACGACCTCGGCATCGCCGTTCAGGGCTGCTTCGTCTTCGGCATGGATCACGATTCACTGGACGTTTTCGAAGCCACCGCCGAATTCGCCATTCGCACGGCCATCGACCTGCCGCGCTTCGCCATCCTGACGCCATTCCCCGGGACCCCACTTCACAAACGCCTTGACGATGAAGGACGCATCTTCACCCGCGACTGGGAGCTCTACGACGGCCAGCACGTGGTCTTTCAGCCGCGGAACATGAGTCCTCAGCAACTGGCGGCCGGCCACGAGCGCGCGTGGAAGAGCGTTTATCGCTACAGCGCCATAGCAAGGCGCCTCTGGAAGGCCGGCGCGGTCGAGCCGCTCGGGATTGCCGCGAATCTCGGCTACCGTTTCTATGCGCATCGCCTTCATCGCTTCTACAACTGCGACTGGCATCTCTCGGTGATGCCCTCAATGAGTAAAGTCGTCTGCGGCTGACATCGTGAAACGCTTCAAGCTCACGTTCATCCATCCGGCGGTCGGCCATCGCGCTGGGGAGAGCTACGTCCGCACGTGGCAGATGGAGTCGCTGCCGATCGCCGTCCTGGCCGGCCTCACTCCGGAGGAGATCGACGTCGCCTTTTACGACGACCGGATGGAGGCGATCGACTACGACGCCCCCACCGACGCCGTGGCCATCCCGATCGAGACCTACACTGCCGCCCGCTCCTATCAGATCGCCAGCGAATACCGGCTTCGCGGCATTCCGGTGGTCATGGGCGGATTCCACGCGACGCTCGTGCCCGGCGAGGTCTCGCGCTTCGCCGATGCGGTGGTCACCGGCGAGGCCGAAGGCGTCTGGGCGCGGGTGATCGACGATCTGCGGCATGGAACTCTGCAGCGGCGCTATCACAGCGAGCAGACACCGCTGGCGAACATCCGCGTCGACCGCCGGCTCTTTCGCGGAAAGCGTTATCTGCCGATCGGTCTGGTGGAGACGGGGCGCGGCTGCCGGTTCCCGTGTGAGTTCTGCGCCATCCAGACCTTTTATTCGCGCACGTACCGCCGCCGGCCGGTCGAGGATGTCATCGCCGAGCTGGCCGCTCTTCGGTCGGAGAAGCGGGTGTTCTTCTTCGTTGATGACAATTTCGCGGGCGACCTCAAAGCAGGGAAGCCGCTTCTGGCGGAGCTGGGGAAACTCGACATCCGCTGGATCACGCAGATGAGCATCGATGCAGCGCACGACGAGGAGTTTTTGGGCGAGCTGCATCGGGCCGGCTGCCGCGGCGTGCTGATCGGATTCGAGAGCCTCGATTCCAGGAATCTGGAGATCATGAACAAGCGCTTCAACACGATGCGAAGCGGCTTCCGAGGAGCGCTGGCCAATCTGAGGCGGCACAACATCTTCGTCTACGGCACCTTCATCTTCGGATACGAGCACGACACGCCGTCATCGTTTGACGAGGCGGTCGACTTCGCAACGGAAGAGGGGATGTACATCGCCGCCTTCAATCACCTCACCCCCTTTCCGGGAACGCCGCTGTACAAGCGGCTGGAAAAGGAGGGGCGTCTTCGCTACCAGGCGTGGTGGCTCGATCCCGAATATCGCTACAACGCTCTCCCCTTCGTTCCGAAGACTCTGACGCCGGAGGAAGTGACGGCGGGCTGTGTTGGAGCGCGGCGGCGCTTCTACGGTTGGCCCAACATTCTGCGGCGCAGCACGCGGCACTTCCGGGACAGTTTCGTCTTCCGGAACTTCTTCCTCGTGAACGCCCTTCACCGCAACGAGATCTCGCAGCGAAACGGCTATCCACTCGGCGACGAGACGTGGAGAGGCCGGTTGCTGGAGGTCCAGTGACGACTTTCCGAGTGGCGACGGAGGCCGACGACGCGCTCCTCCGCTCCATCCTGCGCGACAACGGCATGCCCACCTGGGTGGAGATGGCCATCGAGCGCGAGCCGTCGTTCTTCGCGGCGGCGGATCTCTTCGGCCGCGACTGGGCGGTGATCGCCGAAGAAGCGGGCGACGTGATCGGCATGTACACGGCCGCGGTCGTTCCCGTGCATGTCGATGGCCGTCCGGAACGGATCGGCTATCTCGGAGGATTGCGCGTAAAACCCGCCTACCGCCGCCGCATCCGGCACCTGCGCGAAGGGTACGCCTCGATCCGACCTCTAGCGCCATCAGCGGGCACCCGGCCATGGTGGTTCACGGTCGTCGCCGCTGAGAATAAAAACGCGCGGCGCCTTCTGGAAGCCGGCGTCCGCGGACTGCCTCCCTATCACGTGCAGGGAGACTACGTCACGTTCGCGCTGCCGGTCAGCCGAGGACGGCGCCGGAAACTGTGGCGCGCCGCTGGGGACAATGACGTCGCGGCGATCGTCGATTTCCATAATGGACTGGCGGCGCGGTTTCAATATTCGCCGGTGCTGGATGCAGATCTCATCAACAGGATCGGTATCGAACACTTCTACATGTACGAACGCGACGGCAGCTTGCAGGCAGTTTCGGCTTTGTGGGATCAACGCGCGTTCAAGCAGATCGTGGCGCGGCGGTACCGGCAGCCGCTCCGTGCGTTGCTGCCTGCCTACAACGCCTGGGCCCGGCTTCTCCGCCGCATTCCGCTCCCGCACGAAGGGGGCACGCTCGATCAGACCTTCATCGCCTTCCTGGCGTTGTCCGATCCGGCGATGGGGGAGGCACGCGGGCTGGTGGAAGACCTTCTTTCCCATTGCCACACCTCAACGGCGAGTATCGGCCTCTGCGCGGCACATCCACTGATTCCGGTCGTGAAGCGATTCAAGCCGATCTCCTATCCCGCCCGCGTGTACGCTGTCTCCTTTGACGGGACTGCGCCGCCGAACGGGCGCCCGGCGCAACCGGAGGCGGCCTTGCTATGAAGCTCACGCTCATCCGCCCCAACCTCGGCGATTACCGCTCCTCCGATGCCATGCCGCCGCTGGCAATGGGCATCCTGGCCGCCCGCGCGCGCGACTTCGAGGTTCGTTTTTTTGACGAAAAGGCCGAGGTCGTGCCGGTCGACGATCAGCCCGACCTGGCCGCATTCAGTATCGAGACCTTCACCGCCCAGCGCGGCTATGCCATCGCCGACGGCTATCGCGCGCGCGGCGTGCCGGTGGTCATGGGCGGCTATCACCCCAGCTTCCTTCCCGAAGAAGCCCTCGAACATGCCGACGCCGTCGTCGTTGGTGATGCCGAGGGATCGTGGGAGCGGCTGCTGGAAGACTTTACGGCAGGGCGGATGCAGCGCATCTATTCAGGCGGCAACGACGCGCCATTGCATGACTATCGGCTCGACCGCTCGATCTACCGCGGCAAACACTACGCGCCGGTGGAGCTCGTCCAGTACGGGCGCGGCTGCCGGTTCGCGTGCGACTTCTGTTCGATCCACAGCTTCTACGGGACGACGTTGCGTGCACGCCCGCTCGCAGGATTGGTCGCCGAGATCGAAACGCTGCCGGCCAATCGGCTCCTCTTCTTCGTCGATGACAACCTGCTCGGCCGCAGGAGCGAGTTCCTGGCCCTGCTCGACGCGCTGACGCCGCTGAAACGCCGTTGGTCGTGCCAGATGAGCATCGACGTCGCACGCGACGAGGCGGTGCTCGACCGACTCGCCAAAGCCGGCTGCCGCTGCGTCCTCATCGGCTTCGAGTCGTTGAACGAAGCAAGCCTGGCGCAGATGGGCAAGTCGTGGAACAGCGTCAGCGGATCGTACGAGCGCGTCGTGCGCGCTCTGCATAGCCGCAACATCGGCATCTACGGGACGTTCGTCTTCGGCTATGACGCCGACACGAAGGACAGCATCGCCCGGACGCTCGACTTCGCGCTGGAGTCGCGCCTCGAGATCGCCAACTTCAATCCGCTGACGCCGACCCCCGGCTCCGCGCTCTACGACCGCCTGCTCGCCGAGGGGCGGCTGCTCTCGCCGAAATGGTGGCTCGATCCCAACTATCGCTACGGCGACGCCATCTTCGAGCCGCGCGGGCTGCGCCCGCAGGAGCTGACTGACGGCGTCTTCGAAGCACGGCGGCGTTTCTACAGTTGGCGCTCGATCGGCAGCCGTGTGCTCAACGCCGGCACAGCCTTCTCGCCGTTCCGCGCCGGCCTGACCACCATCGCCAACGTCATCTCCCGCAGAGAGATTTACAAGAAGCAGTTCCGTCAGCTCGGATTGTGACGCCATGAGAATCACCTTCATCAAACCGAATATCGGCCGCATGGAGCACAGTCTCTACGTCGACGAAGGACGGATGGAGCCGCTGATGCTGGCGGTACTGGCGGGAATGACGCCGCCGGACGTCGAATGCGTCCTTTACGACGACCGGATGGAGTCGATCCCGTTCGACGAGCCGACCGATCTGGCCGCCATAACAGTCGAGACGTACACAGCGCGCCGCGCCTACGAGATCGCCTCCGAGTACCGCCTCCGCGGCGTGCCGGTGATCCTCGGCGGAATGCACATCACGTTGCTGCCAGAGGAAGCCTCACTGCATGCCGACAGCATCTTCCTCGGGGATGCCGAGACGGTCTGGGCCGACGTCGTCGACGACGCAAAGCATGGCCGTCTCAAGCCGCGCTACGAAGGTCCCCCCGGCGTCGGCCAGATCGGCCGCGTCCTTCCCCGGCGCGATCTCTTCAAAGGGAAAGGGTACCTTCCGCTCACGCTGATGCAGTACGTCCGCGGCTGCCGCTTCGCCTGCAGCTTCTGCGCGGTGAGCCAGTACTTCGAGAGGAAGCACTACGTGCGCGCCATCGACGACGTGTTGCGCGAGATCGAGGCGCAGAAGAGGAAGTTCATCTTCTTCATCGACGACAACATCGCCAGCGATCAGAAGGCGCTGGCCGAGTTCTGCCACGCCCTCATCCCGATGAACCTGCACTGGGTCAGCCAGGCCAGCCTCGACGTCACCCGCAATCTGCCGCTGATGAAACTGCTGGAGCGCTCCGGGAACTGGGGGAACGTGACCGGCTTCGAGACCATCACGCCGGAGAGTCTGCGCGACGCCCGCAAGTCGCCCAACATCCCCCGCTTTTCCAAATACAAGGAAGAGGTGCGCATCCTCCGCGAGCATGGCATGCAGAGCTGGGCCGCCTTCACGCTGGGATACGACCACGACACGAAGGAGTCGATCGAAGCCACGGTCGACTTCGCGCTGGAGAGCCGCTTCACCCTGGCCGCGTACAACATCCTCATGCCGTATCCGAACACGCCGCTCTATCGCAAACTGGAGAAGGAGGGGCGGCTGCTCTACGACGGCAAATGGTGGCTACATACGCAGTATCGTTTCAACTCCGCCGCCTTCGTGCCGTCGCTCATGTCGCCGGACGCGCTGACGGATGCCTGCCACGCCGCGCGTACGCGCTTCAACACCATCCCCTCGCTCGTTCACCGCTTCTCCGATGTGAAGACCCACCTGCGTTCTTTGTCGCGTATGGGTGCCTTCTGGAAGTACACGCTCCTCTTCAAGAAGGAGATTCCAAAGAAGCACGGGATGCGGTTCGGACTGCAATGAAACGAGCGCTCTCGATCTATCAATACGCCGCGCCATTGGTTCTGACGCCCTGCTCGTTCCTGCTCTGGCGAAGGGAGTACGCGGGCAACATGAAGCTCACGCTGGCGGCGATGCTGCTGCCGGTGCTGTGGGCCTACATCGTCCCCGGCATCGGAACGAACGTGCTGGGCGTGTGGGAGTTCGATACGCGCCTCCGCATGGGGCGCTTCCGTCCGCATCACGGCTTCGTGTTCGGTTCCGCGACGGCCATGCTGGCGTGGCTGGCGCACGCGGCGCCGGCACGAGACCTCACGGACATCCTTCGCAAGGCGCTGGTGATCTGTTCGCTCCTCGGATTCTGGAACGTGCTCTATGACGTCAAGGCGTTACAGGCGGGGATTCTGCGTGTCTATAACCAGCCGTGGGCGGATGGCAAAGGGACGGCGGAGATCGTTCTCGACTACGGCCCCTGGTTCTTCGGCGGCTTCGGCGCGATCTACGGCGGCGGGATGGCGACACTGGAGCTGCTCGATTTCCGAGGAGCGTTGACGATGCCCGTGTTCCTCGCGGTGGTGAGCATCGTTCTTGGCCTCGCGCTCGTGGTTCCTACGGCCGGCTATGTCGGTCAGTCGATCGTTCGCCACGGCCATTGGGGGACGCGGCCGGTGATGAAGCAAAAAAGCCAAAAAGCAGGGACCAATGTGGCACAGACACTCTTGTCTGTGCCTGGGGCCGAAGCCGCCGCCGCGGAGCGCTTGCAAGATCAAGTGTTGGAATCCAGGACGCTACACGATCGCAGAATCACCAAATGTCAGAGCGTCTGAACTGGGTCATCCTGGCCGCCTCCGCCATCGCCACCTCCGCGTTGTTGTGGCTGGCCAGTCACACACCCTGGTGGCTGGCGCTGGCCGCCGCGGCGGCCTTCGCGTTCGTGAACAACGTCCCGTTCGCGCTGATGCACGAGGCGGTGCACGGAGTAGGGGCCCGTACGCCGGCGCGCAATTACGCGCTCGGGTTTCTGGCGAGCTGCATGTTTCCCACCTCGTTTTCCCTGCAACGCATCGCGCACCTCGGCCACCACGCGCGCAATCGCACGGACGACGATCTCTACGACTACTACCTGCCGAGCCAGTCGCGGCTGATGCGCAACATCTGGCTCTATGCCGGCAACCTGCTGGGACTCTACTGGTTTTGCATCCCGCTCTCGAACGCGATCTACCTGCTCGCTACACCGCTCTATCGCTCCCGCATCTTCATCGATCGGCTCGCTCCGAAGATGGGCTTCGGCCCGCACGTCCGCGACATCGCACAACTGCGACCCATCCGCGTCTGGATCGAGATCGCCTGCGCCTTTGGCTTCCAGGCAGCGCTCTGGTGGGCGCTCGATCTTCATCTATGGGGATGGCTGCTCGCGCACTGGCTCTTCGCCATGCACTGGTCGGCATTGCAATACGTCGATCACGCCTGGAGTGAACGCGATGTGTCCAATGGCGCCTGGAACCTGAAGGTCTTCGCCCCGGTACGATGGCTGGCGCTCAACTATCACTTCCATAAGGCGCATCACCGGCACCCCGCGGTGCCGTGGACGGAGCTTCCCGCCCTCGCACGGAGCGACGGCGACCGTCCCGCGTTCTGGCGGATCTACGCCAGCCTGTGGCGTCACGGTGTTCAGCCGGCGCCGGCGTGGGGCGCACCGGCCGAACGATCGCTATTTGCGTCGGCCCAGCAGAAAGCCTAGAAGCGCGCCTACCAGCAGCCCGATGCCGCCGGCCAATGCTGCGTACCTGACCACCGCCTGCTTAGCAGCATCGAGGATCGGGTTGTCGAGGAAGTTCGTGCCGAAGTGAATGGTCCGCAGCCGCCACTTCCCGTCCGCCTCTTTGACCACCGTGGCCGTCCAGCGCGACTTCATGTCGTACTTCCGGCCGTCGGCGAGCGTGTAGCTCTCGATGGCCGAGCCACGCACGACCCCCCAGCTCTTATCCGCCGACAGCTCCGTAAGGGCATCGGCCGTGAACTGCATCTGCAGCTTCTTCAGATACCCGCCCGGCCCGAACCACTTCTTGAAATAGGCGGACACTTCCTGATGCCCGCGTATCACCTCCTGGGTGATGGTGGTGGCCTCAATGTCCTTGCTCAGCACCGGCAGCATGGCGTCGAAGTTCCCGCTGTTGACCGCGTTCTGCACGGTCAGGAGGATGCCGCGGAGCTCCTGATGGATCTCGTGATCGGCCTCACCTGCCAATGAGGGAAGAGCAACCAGCAAACAGGCGACGAACAGACGCTTAACCATGCTTCACCTCATATCGGCGCCGCAGAAACGCCACGATTGCAAATGCCGAGAACAGATCGAGCAGATGGTGTTGATGGACGAACATCGTCGACGCCACGATGACGGCCAGCGAGCCGTAGATGGCCATGCGCACCGCTCCCCACGCAAAGTCCGCGCACGCCAGCGCAATCGCGCAGGAGTAGATCACATGGAGCGAGGGGACGAGGTTGAAGGGACGGTCGATCCCGAACATGCGCGCATAGATGGCCGTGTACGGAGCCTGCGCCGGCACCTCCCGCGCAAACCCCAGTTCCGCCGGAATGAGGAGAAAGAACACCGCGCTCATGAGCGTCGCCGCGATGAGCTGCCTCCCGAGCGCCGGCATCCGCGCCGCCGGAATGAAGAACAGCGGCAGGACGAACAGCACGTACATCGAGAGATAGGCCCAGATGAACTGCGGGACGAACGGGATGGCCAACTCCTGGCGAAAGTAGAGATGCAACGGCGCCCGCCGCAGCGATGTAACCCAGTTCATCGCCGGATAGACCCCGAAGAAGGCCACGCCGATCCAGAAGGACCAGACCAGGTAGGTGCGTACGCGTCCGGCAGCGGGAACGTCCGCCCTCAGATCGACCGGCCACGACTCCGACGCCATCGCTGCCCGAGACTATACCCCCCCTGGGACCGCGTGCGTCCCGCACGCGCGTACTTGGGAGGCTGCATCGTTACTGGCCTCAGCTCGCGCAAGCACCGCGCGCGCGAGACGCGCGCGGTCCCAGGGGGGCAAGCACTCACGGACATGCAATCACGCGCATCAAAAGGCACTTTCATCACCGCCGCTTCATTTTCCGCCCGCGCACCCGTCACTTTCCTTCCTCCACCCGCATTTCCATCCATTCGTGCGGCGGATTCGCTCCCGAGGGTGTGATTTCAGCTCTCGAAGAGGAGTGACGCCACCTCAAGGTCTAAAAATCAGACCTTGAAGAGGCAAAACGACACACGAAGGTCTGAAATTTAGATCTTGAGGAGGCTTTTCGACCCTCGAAGGTCTGAAAATCAGACGTTGAGGAGGCTTTCTAACGCTCGAGGGTCTGAAAATCAGACCTTCAGAAGATTTTCGAACGCACGAAGGCCCGACGATCCCACCCCCGGGTGGCTTTCGAACGCACGGAAGCCTGGCGCTCCCACATTCAGGTGGCTTTCGAACGCACGCCACAGCCGCTGCACCCACCGGCAGTGCCAGTCGATGGACTTGCCGGCAGCGGTAAGCTGTTCGATATCGAAACAGGAGAATCGACGTGACTAGCGTACAGATCGTGCTCCCCGACAGCCTCTTCGCCGCCCTCCGCAAAGCGGTGGACGAGGAATCCAGGGGTTGGTTCTGCAGTTCCCACGCACGCTCACCGCGGCACACACGAGTACCCGGACAATTTAGGTTTTGCCACGAACATCACATGGATACCAATACGATTGAAGAACTACTGAACGAAGAAGAAAGCACCTCGCTGGACTTTAAGCGGGATCAATATCCTTTTGTTCACGCAACGGATGACGAAAAGAGTGAGCTACTGAAAGATCTCCTAGCCTTTGCGAACGCGTGGCGACGTACTGAGGCCTTCATCCTAATCGGCGTCAACGAAGTGCGCGGAGGACGGAGCGTGCCCGTAGGGGTATCGACACATCTTGACGATTCCAGCTTGCAGGAGTTTGTGAACTCCAAAGTCCAGCGCCCCGTCGCGTTTTCGTACCAAACTGCGGAGGATGGTGCTGAGGCCATCGCACTCTATGCCATGCATCGCTCCGAGATCGCGGTCATCCTGGCCGACATCATGATGCCGGTGATGGATGGCACGGCACTCATCGCCGCCACGCGCAGGATCGATCCAGGAGTAAAGATCGTCGTCGCCAGCGGAAATGATGCAAACGCCAGTGCCGCGAAGGCGGGCGTCCCACATTTTCTCGCCAAGCCCTACACCGCCGAAGTCCTGCTGCGCACCCTCAGCAACGTGCTTGGCAAAGAGAGACGCCCCGGCGCGATGTACGACGGCGATCTTCGTCTCAGCCTGGCAAGTTAGAACTCGAGACGCTCTTGGTCCCGGGGGGTCAGAACTCGATCTGCGCTCCCAGCTCCACCACCCGGTTCGGCGGCAACCGGAAGAAGCGGGCGGCGCTTTCGGCGTTGCGCATCATCGAGGCGAAGAGCTTCTCGCGCCACATGGCCATGCCGCTGGGGCGCGAGGTGATGATCAGTGACTCACGGCCGAGGAAGTAGGTCGTATCCATCGGTGGGATGTCCAGGTGGTGCTCCTTGCTGACGCGCTCCAGCAGGGCGGGGATGTCCGCTTCCTCCATGTAGCCGTAGCGGCAGGTGACGCGGTAAATCCCTTCGCCGAAGTCATCGACCTGGAGCCTCTCGTCGTCGCCGAGGTGCGAAACCTCCTCGGTGTGAACGGTCAGGAGCACGACCTGCTTGTGGAGGGCTTTGTAGTGCTTGAGGCTGTGGAGCAGCGCCGGGGGAATGTCGTCTCCGGAGCGATGCATGAAGACCGCGGTGCCGGGGACGCGCACCGGCGGATGGCCGCGTAGCGACTTCACGAAGTCCTCGGGGGACAGGGCTCCTTCGCGAAGGCGCACATTGAGGATCCGCCGCCCCTGTCGCCACGTGGTCATCAGCGTGAAGACCACGGCGGCTACCAGGAGCGGGAACCAGCCGCCGTCAGCGATCTTGGCCAGATTCGCGCCGAGGAAGGCCAGATCGCCGATCAGGAAGGCCACCGTGACCGCGCCGGCGGTGAGCGCACTCCAACCGAGGAGATCGCGCGCCACGACGTAGGCCAGGACCGTGGTGATGATCATCGTCATACTGACGGCCAGGCCGTACGCGCCGGCCAGATTCGTCGAGCTCCGGAAGCCGATCACGAGCGCGATCGTGGCGAACATCAGCGCCCAGTTCACGGTGGGGATGTACACCTGTCCGATCTCCGCGCGCGAGGTGTGAACGATCTCCATCCGCGGCAGATATCCGAGCTGAATGGCTTGGCGCGTCAGGGAGAAGACACCGGAGATGATGGCCTGCGAGGCGATCACGGTCGCCATCGTGGCCAGAGCGACGAGCGGATAAAGCGCCCATTTCGGCGCGAGCAGGTAAAACGGGTTGTGGGCCGCGGACGGCTGGCGGATCAGCAGCGCGCCTTGTCCGAAGTAGTGCAGGACGAGCGAGATGCCGACGATGCTGAACCAGTCGACCTGGATCGGCTTCTCGCCGAAGTGACCGAGGTCGGCGTAGAGCGCCTCGCCTCCGGTGGTGACCAGAAAGACCGCCCCGAGAACGAGGAAACCCTGCATCCCGTTCGCCATAAAGAAGCGGATGGCATGCATCGGGTTGATCGCGAAGAGCACCGAGGGATGCCAGAGGATCCCGCGGATCCCCATCAGCGCCAGCGTCGAGAACCAGACCAGCATGATCGGTCCGAAGATCGCGCCGACGCCGGCGGTGCCGCGCCGCTGAAAGAAGAAAAGAAGGATGAGGACGATGATCGTCAGCGGGATGACGTACGGTTTGAAAAAGGGGGTGGCGATCTCCAGCCCTTCCACGGCGCTGAGAACGGAAATTGCCGGCGTGATGATGCCGTCCCCATAGAGGAGAGCCGCGCCGAAGACGCCCAGGACGATCAGGGTCGAGCGCACGGCCGCACGGCGCGACTTGTCCATCCCCACGAGCCCCATCAGCGCCAGGATTCCCCCTTCGCCGCGGTTGTCGAAGCGGAGGACGTAGACGTGGTACTTGATCATCACCACGATGACCAGCGACCAGAAGATGAGCGAGAGGACGCCGAGGACGTTGGCCGTCGTCAATGCGACCGGATGCGAGCCATAGAAGCACTCCCGCATCGCGTACAGCGGACTGGTGCCGATATCGCCATAGACGATACCCAGGGCCAGCAGCGAGAGGGATAAAAGTCGGCGACCGGTCGGTTCTTCGCGTGTTTGATGTTTCGACGCCGGACCCTCGGTCAAGCCGTTTCCCCCTGTCGCCTTTCAGCGCGACGGCGGAGTGTACGCGCAGTGGGACTGGCGGACAATAAGAATGTGTAAAGGTGAGTGGTTGTCGGGGGTTGGGGGGGCGGGGGTTGGGGTCGTGGTCGGGGGTCGGGTTATCGGTTATCGGTTGTCAGTTGTCTGGGTTGTGGGGAGATGTATGTTGAGAGAAGACTTTAAAGTCGTTCTCGGGTCCCATCTCCCGACAACCGACAACCGACAACCCGACAACCGACAACCCGACAACCGACAACCCGACAACCGACAACCCGACAACCCGACAACCGACAACCGACAACCCGACAACCGATAACTGACAACCGACAACCGACAACCGCCCCCCGACAACCTCATCGATAACACGGCGGCCCAGACAGCAACGTCATCTGATCGAATGGCTCGGAGCCGATCCGGCCTCTCCAGCGCCAGGAGAGTCCGTCGGCCGTTTCCAGGTCGATGTCGATCGGGGTTCCCTCTTCGACGGACAAGGGCGATTCCAGCGGGAGAAAGGCATGGTTCCAGTGGGTCGTACCAGGCTGTTCGTTCGAAAGCTCGATGCCGGGAGCAAGCGTGGCCCGAAACCAGCCGGAGAAGCCGCAAAGGAGACCTGACCGCGAAGCTGTGAAGTGCGCACGACCGGAGACATCGGCGCTGGTAATCGAGGCGAGATCGGCCGAGATCACCACGGCCGGCGCCGCCAGGAAAGAGGCCGTGTCGACGTTGGCCACGTAAACGGCGTTGGATGCGAAGACGGCCAGCGGTGAGAAATCGAGACCGAATTGCTCCCGCCGCCAGAAGCCGACATGCCGGTCGAAAACCACCGGCGCTTCGACCGGAACGATGGCCAGATAGATGTGTTGCGGGATGACGGCCGCACCCGGCCGGAGCAGCCGCGCGCGGGCGTCGATGACGCTGCTGAGGATGTGCTCGTTGAAACCGAAGGCACCGAGCGTCTCCGTGACGAGAACATCCGCCGGTTCCGGCAGGTCGATCTTCGTGGAGTGATCGTGAATCACCTCCAGGCGATCGGAATAGCCGAGCTGCCTCGCCAGAAACGCCGCCAGATCGGCGCTGTGCGTCGACTCGACGGCGAACACCCGGCGCGCCCCGGCCTGGCAAGCGAAGAACGCCAGGATCCCGGAGCCGGTGCCGAGGTCGAGCACGACGCTGTCGGGAGTAACGACTTGCCGGATGGCGTGGCGATACGCATTCGTGCGGAGATCGTCGAGGAGAAACTCGCGGTGGACTTCGAGCACGGTGCGGAGAGTCTATGCGGTTGCTGGTCTCGCGGTCTCGCGGTTGCGCGGTGAGAAGGTCGTGCGCAGGACAAAGGCTTACACACCCGAGACCGCGAGACCGCGCAACCGCGAGACCCAGCAACCCCAGCAACCCAGCAACCAACCATACAATCCCCACAATGTTCGCGCTCCTCGCCTTCTACGCCTTTGCCGTCGGCGCGATCGTTGGCAGCTTTCTCAACGTCGTCATCCACCGCTATCCGCGGGAGGAGTCGATCGTCTTTCCGGGGAGTCATTGTCCGCACTGCAACGCGGCGATCCGGTGGTACGACAACATCCCCATCCTCAGCTTTCTCCTGCTGCGCGGGCGATGCCGCGCATGCGGAGACGCCATCGCCTGGCGCTATCCGCTCGTGGAGCTGGCCAACGCACTCTTCTATCTGGCCACGTTTCTCTTCACTGGTCCGACTGCCGGCTTTGTCGTCGTCGCTGCCATCATCTCGATGACGATCGTTCTGATCTACATCGACGCGGACATCCAGATCCTCCCTGACGTCATCGACATCCCTGGCGTTGCCATCGGTCTCGGCGCGGGAGCGCTCGGTCTGGGCATTCTTCATCCGCCGCTGATGCTGGCCGACTCGCTGCTCGACTCACTGTTTGGAGCGCTACTTGGCGCCTCAATTCTGCTGGCGGTCATCGGGGCGTACTGGCTCTGGCGGCGCGCCGAGGGGATGGGGCTGGGAGACGTGAAAATGCTGGCCATGATCGGCGCGGTCACGGGATGGCGAAGCGTTGCCGGAGTGTTGATGCTCGCCTCGGTGACCGGTACTCTGATCAGCGTGCCGCTGGTGCTGCGCGGCCCCCATGGAATGCGCACGGCGATCCCTTTCGGGGTATTTCTCGGCATCGGTTTTCTCGGCGTGCTGTTCTTCGGTCATGCCATGGCCGGCTGGTATCTGAGCTTCTTGCCGCCCTGACGCGGGGGCTATCCTGTTCGCAATGTCCAACGCATCCGCTCCCCGGCGCGCGCCCTTGCTCGGCGTCTCGTCGATGCTGCTGGCGCTCTTTGCCGCCGGAGTGGTCGTTCTCTCAAGCACCATTCCGGCGCTGTGGGTGGTGGCGCAGCGATCGGAACGGGAGAGGGAGACCGCCATCAGCGATGCCTGCGCCGCCGCGATCGCGGTTCAATCCGCGGCGGGCCATCCCATTAGCGCCGCCACTCTCGACGGCCTTCGGCAACGCTATCGGATCGAGGCTATCGAGCTGGAGAGCGGAGACCTCATTCTCTCAGGCACCATTCCAATGGCCGGAGCGGCGTCGCACACGGAGACCCGCGTCGTCTCGGGAAACGCTCTGCGGATTCACTTCGCCGAGAGCGCGCTGCAGCACATCGCGCGTACGGTGAGACTGGCGATGATCGCGGGGTTTGTCGCCGGTATCGCTGCAATTCTCCTGCTCCCGATCTACGTCAAGGACGCTATCCGCGGACGTGCTCCCGCTGAGGCAGGAACGCAGGGCAACGAAGGCGGCACATCGTACCTGCTGCACACGTTTGGAAGCTCACTGGAGACGTTGAAGCAGCGCGAGAACGAGCTGAAACGCCTGCACCAGCAGGAAAAAGAGCGTGCCGACGAACTGGCACGATTGACGGGTACGCTCGTCCGGAGTCTCTCTTCCGGCTTCATTGCGCTGGACGAAGCAGGGCGCATCGTGGAGATCAATCAGGTGGCCTGCGACGTACTCAATCTGCCTGGCAGCGGCGCGGTAACAGGCCGCAGGGTTGAAGAGGCGCTCGGGACGTCGTCGTTCGCACACACCCTTGCCTTGGCCCACGAGCACCGGCTGGCGGTGCAGCGGCGTGAGGTGACGAGCGGCGGCGCCGAGGCAACACACATTGGCGTTTCGACCGTCCCTCTGCTCGACCAGGAAGGACGTTACCTCGGCATGCTTGCTCTCTTCGCCGATCTCACGGACGTCCGCAAGCTCGAGCAGCGCGTTCGCGACATGCAGGCACTGGCCGACCTTGGCGAGATGTCAGGAGGCATCGCCCACGAGTTCCGCAACTCGCTCGCTGCCATCCTCGGCTATCTGCGGCTGGCCCGGCGCGGCGCCACCGACGAATCGAGTAACGAGAGGCTGCGGAAAGCGGAACAGGAAGCGCTGGCGCTCTCTGATGCCGTCGAACGCCTCCTCGCGCTCGGGCGTCCGATGACGGCCCGGCACGAACCGGTCGAGCTCTCGGCGCTGGCGCGCGATGTGGTGGCCCGCATCGCACCGCTCGCCCCTTCGATCGCCTTTGCCATTACCGGCGACGAGGTCTCGATCGGTGGTGACGCGGCCTTGCTGTCGCGAGCGCTCGACAACATCGTGCGCAATGCCGTGGAGTCGATTCAGGCACGCGGAGGAGAAGGGCACGTCGCCATCGCCACGACCGCTCATCCCCGCCGGCGCATCACGATCGAAGACGACGGCGCCGGCCTCGATCCCGCCGTTCGTCTGTTCGTCCCATTCCAATCCGGAAAACCGGCCGGCTTTGGTCTCGGGCTGACACTGACGAAGAAGATCATCCTGCTCCATCACGGAACGATTCAGCTCATCGCGCGCGCCGAGGGGGGAGCCGTGGCGGAGATCGAGTTCGACGACGTGCCGCGCGAGGAGCTCGTTCCGGGCGAGATCGCGCCGGAGCGGCTACCGGGCCGTTACATTTTGTAACGAAATCCGATCGTGTCGATCAGGCGTCAATCGGCAACATGCGCGAAACAAGCGCATAATCAAGCACTTAACGGGACAGGCTACTCTGGCTCAGCCATTGCTCAAGACGAGGTTCACTCGCATGGACGGAGAACGCATGAAACGACGCGGTAGTGAATCAGGACAGGCCGTAATCGCGGCGACGATCATCCTTTCGCTGGTTCTGCTGGCGCTTCTGACGATGCTTACGCAGGTGCAGTTATCCAACAAACTGGTCTCCCGGCAGTTGACGTATCAGGGTCAGGCAGCCAACGTCGCGCAGGCCGGTCTCGTCGACGCCCTCTCCTGGTTTCGCCGGCAGGGGAAGGTCGTAACGACGTTCAACCCAACCATCAACGCCTCCGCCAATCCTCCGATCAACGACACGGACGATACGACCATCGGTATCGTCCGCACGTACCAGGTCAGCGTTCCAAGCCGTCTCATGAGCCGCTACGAGGTCCGCTACGGCGTTGCCGCGGCGGGAACCGGCGTTCTCGACATCACTCCAACAAAGGGAAAGAGTGCCACCGGCGGCGCCGCCGGCACGGTCTGGCAACTGGAGTCTGTCGGTACGGTCTGGGTGCAGAACGATACGTCCAAGAACTACAACGTCAGTCCGAACGTGATCCTGTCGCAACAGACGTTCCGCACGGAGGTTCAAAGGATGGCCGTCACCCTTCCTGACGGCGGGGAGGCTGTCTACAGCGGGAACTGCGACAAGGTCACCATCGGTGCCAAGTCAAAGATCATGGGCGGTCCCGCGATCGGCATCTCGTGCCACGCCGGGGGAGGAAGCGGAGTGGTCAACAACGGAATCGTCACCGGCACGACCCAAAAGAAAACCAACTCCACTGCCGCATACGACGTTCCCACCGTCTTCGGCGTCACGACGCAGGAGCTGCAGGGCCTGGCCGACGTAAACGTAACCCAGATCACGGATCTCCCGGCCACGCTGCCGTCGATGAGTCTGATCGTGGTCAACGCCGATGCGACCTTCACCAACGCCCGCCCGCTCACCGGCAGCGGCATTCTGGTGGTCTTCGGAAATCTGACGCTTTCGTCCGGTTCCGACTCCGACTGGAACGGCATCATCTACGCGACGGGGAACATATCGATCGCCGAACCGTCGCTCGTCAGCGGCGCCATCATATCCGCCAGCACCACCAGCACCGTGACGGTCAACAGCGGCAGTGACATCGCCGAGGTCGATTACGACCCATCGATGATCGGCCAGATCAACGCGCAGATGGGGCAATACCGTTTCAGCCGCAGCAGATACTGGGTCGGGAAATAGAACATGAGGAAAACGATGACGATGTCTCGCAAACGGCAATCCGGAATGAGCCTCATCGAGGTGCTCGCCGGCCTGGCCATCGTGTCGGTGATGGCACTGGGAACGATTACGGTGATGAGCAATGCCCACCATCTCACGAAGCTCACCACGAATAAGCAGTTCGCCACGGAGAAGGCGATCTCGATGATCGAGGAGCTCAAGTCGCTCGTGCAGACGAACAGCGGCAGCACCATCGTCGACCTCGACCACTACGACGACGGCGTCGTGAACAAGACGCTGCTGACGACTGTCGGAGAGCTGGACACCCCGCAGACGGTGAAACCGGACGATACGATCAGCGGCAACACCCTCATCGCCGCTCCTGATACCTGGATGTATGAGCGGCGCATCAACGTCCAGAAGGTCACCGGTCAGGCCAACGACGTGCGGCTGGTGAACGTGAAGGTTTTCCAGAACACCACCGCGGGTCAGATCCTCCTGGCGGAGGTCTCGAGCGTCGTCCGGACTCTCGTCGATAACATGCCGCCGACCCAGGTCTATGACGTCTATGCCCTGGCCATCGAGAATATCCCGGGCTGGTGGGTCTACATGTCGAATGTCGTCCCGTTCGTGCGGAACGCGATCAACGATCTGCAGTCGCGCAACCCCGGCCTCGTCTTCCGTACCCACTGGATCAACACGCTCGCATACGGCCGCGACCAGCTCTACAGGCCGTACGTCAACAACCTTTCCGATTCCTACGCGGACATCAACTCTGCCTACTTCTATCCCGGGAAGATGCCGGCGTCGTGCGTCAGCGCCGGTCTCTGCGGCGACGACTATTACTACCCATATTTCTTTTTCCGCGGCCGTGTGAGCGTCGACGGCACCGACACGAATGGGTACGACGCCGCCACCAACCCCTTCCCATACGCCATCGCCGACCAGTACAACAACGCCATGCGCTATCCCGACGAGCTGGCGCTTTACACCTCCCGGAAGAGCGCGAACGTGAACGAGGAGATGTCGTGGCGTCTGTTGATGGACGACATGTACATGAACCCGCTGAAGTACCAGAACGCGCTGCTCATCAACCTGCACGGCGAGCTGATGCCGTTCCCGCCGGTTCGCAACTACTCGGACGCCGCCAAGAGCCCGGGACAGACGCTGGCACCCAACCTCGTGGGTATCCGCGCCGTCACTCATCCGGAGCAGCTCGCTTATGCGAACGGCAACTGGATGACGCTCCGCGTGTACACCTACATCACCAACCCTGACAGCCCGCCCAATCCTCCCAATCCTGCCACGGGCATCATGCCCGTACCGGTGACGATCCGCATCAGCGGCCTGAACAACTGGAATCCGTCCAACCCGGCAGGTTGCTTGCCGGTCGCTCCTCCGGTGGGCGCTAACACGACCTGCAACATCCAGGCGATTCACGGCGGCGTCGACAGCGACAGCAGTGGCGCCGCCGACGCCTACGACACCGCTCCGGTGGCCGCCGCTGCCTACCCCGTCGCCGGCCAATCGAACCAGATGGCCTGGACGTCAAGCATCGACGGGGCCACCGGCGACACCATTATCAAACTCTACGGCTCGCCGCTGGTGTCGCCGATCGACGATGCCACGGGCCGCGGTCTGTCTCGCGAGGACCGGCTGTACGGACTCGAATACATTCCGTCGCCCGTCGAAGATCTCACCACGGGCGGCGTTCAGTTCTCCACCGATCTCACCTCGACCTCCGTACGGCCGAAGAACACCGCCCGCTGGGTCATCAAGATCCCCCCGGGAGCCATTCCCGCCGCCGTCTCGGCCACGGGTACACGCCTCACGATCGAGACGCGCATCGGCGACCAGTTGACGAGCGGCGTTGTCTATCCCGCGGCGGTCGACCCGGAGAACATTTCACGGACCTACACCTGGTGGGGTACCAACACCTACATCTTCGGCAATGCCACCACACCGGCGGCTCTGCCACTCACCGAGCGCTTTCAGGTGCTCGGCGATCCGCGCCATTGCCCGTATGCGGACCTCAAGCGGCCGCATGTCTCCTCTCCCGGGATGTTCCCTCCCGCGGCGATTGTCGGCCCGCCGGCCGTGGCCAGGGGCGGCTATGAAAGCCCTCTCGGCATGGGCTACAACCGGTACTTCGACGATATGGAGGACACGGACACCCGCCGCGCCAATGCAGCGGCGCCGGCCGCTTCGAACGATCGCAACCGAGGCGGCTCGGCCGAGGTCACCAGCAGCAAGGCGGAGCCTTACGCGATCGCAACCAGCGGTGCAGGCCAGAACAACATCTTCGCCGTGAAGATCGACGGAGGCGTCACGATCTCGGTTGCGCTGCCGGCCGGCAGCCTCTCGGCCTATACCATCGCTACAGCTCTCAACGCTAACGCCCTCTTTGCCGCGGTGGCTACCGCCGATCCGCCGGTCAGTCCGGCAATATTGCCGCCTACCTTCAACCGGGTCCGCATCCTGTCGAGAGGCCGGGCCGGCTCCTCGGTACAGTTCGACACCTCTGTCTCCCACAACTGCGCAGCGATCGTCGGCTTCACCAATGCTGTCAACACCACCGCCGGCTGGCCGGGGTGGGTTTACAGTATCGGAGCGGAGCAATACGGCATCAATAACAACGGCAATCTCTCCGACGCTGGTTGGGATTCCGGCGGTGGCTCCCTCGAGATCGACGTCCACCGCCTTTTCCAGATGCTTCGCTCGGCGCTCGTAAGTTCCAACGCCATCTGGACAACGATGACCGGCTTCTCCTACTACTACATCGGTATCGGCAACGAGATCGGCTACGACTCGGCGAACAACTTCCCGAACAGCATTCCGGTCTCCACGAAGCCGTTCAACGGGGCAAGCGGAAACCAGTATGAGAATACGATTACCGGCAACGTCCGTCTCGTCCGGGCAAATCCGGCCGTGACTCCCGTCCCCGACACCCGCTGGTGGTCCCAACCGTGGCTGGGAGAGCTCTATCCCGACTCCGTCTACCCCACGTGGCTTGCAACCGGAAACATCCCGACCGGCGTCGGCTCGAATAACTTCGTGCGCGATAACCGCGCGAAGTTCCCACCCTTCACCGGCACGATTCTGACCGATTCGTGGCGAAAGACCAGCGAGAAAGGGAGCACCACGCTTTTCTGGACCGGGACCGCGAGCGCGACGTTCCATCACGAATATCTGAGCAACGACTCGGCCACGATCACCAGCGCCGGCTCCGATATCGCCAACAACTACTCGCTTCCGGTGCCGGACACAATCCCCAACGCCCGCCCCTTTGCCATCGATTACAACCAGACGGGGTACAACCCGGAGAACTTCCTCCAGGCCGGGGACTATCCGAACGTCTACCTGACCAATGTACTGAACACCTACTACTCACATTCGGGGGCGCCGATCCAGGGAAGCGCGCTAGTCGCGCTGGTCGAGCCCGGTACCAATAACCCTGCCTTCATCGCCGTCAACGGTCTCTCACCTACCGGCGTGGCCGGCACGACCTTTATCGCCAAATGGTCGTTCCTCTCGCTGATCCAGAGCTTCCTGAACGGCGGTCTTTATACGGACGCGGTCTCGGTGCCGGTCACGGCGAAGCATGTGCGCCAGGTACCGCGTGTCGTCATTACCAATCCAAACCAGAATACGGATCTGAAGCAAAAGACCTCCATCACGATCGGATGGGATACGACATGGTTCCGCTGGGACGGGCAGCCATATACAAGCGACCCGAAGTACGCGAGCTGGGTGGAATCGTTGACGATGAAGTACGCCGTCATCTACAGCCCGAGCAACGGCTTCGCCGACCCCAAGAACGGCAATCCGACCGGTTGGTTCTACGTCTCGGACAATACGGTTGCCACGCCCGGCGTGAAGCCGAACACCGCCCATGAGGTCGCGGTAGTCATCTCCGCCGCGACGACAAGCTCCTCCGTGACCTGGAACACGCCGCCGGCCACCTTCCCGCAAGGCAACTATCTGATTCGCGTCGAAGGCTACCGGGAAGGATGGGCGTTACACTATTCCTTCCACCAGTACCGCGCGTTCTTCCAGAGATAACGATCATGACGAAACAGAGATATAGACGACAGCGCGGCGTCACTCTCATGGAGATGATGGTCGTCGTGGCCATCTTCTCCGTGGTTTTCATCATCTCGTACTCGTTGCTGGAGGACACGGTCAAGACGAGCCTTTTCCTGGAAGAGCATAACGATCTGCCGGTATACGGGCAGAGCGCCGTCAACACCATCCAGCGGGAGCTGCTGCAGACGCGCACCGTCTTCGAAGGGACGCCCACCAGTTTCGGACCGGGGTACTATTCCGCCCTGACCTTCCCAGCGAGCTATCCATTGCTCGCCGGCAGCCAGTTGCCGGTGCTTAATCCGACCGGCAACCTCGTCCCCGACACCGCCACGCGATACACCGGGAACGTTCTGTTCATCGCACGGCAACTTCCGCCGGCCGTCATCACCGGGCTTTCCATCGGATGCGCGACCGGGGCGTCGGCGAATTGTTCGCTGGCCATCGATCGCTACCAGTTCGAAGTTTTCTACCTCACGAAGGTGACCGGCGCCCAGAATTTCGCCTCGACCGGCTACTACATCGACATCATCCAGGCCAAGAGCGTCATCTACGCCGACTACTCGCAGTTGAACCAATGGGTAAGCCTCGGACCGAGTTCCACGGACAAGAATTCGGTGGCCTCGAAGTTGAGCACTTACAAGGATCCGTTCACCAACGTCTCCCAGGCCACCACCAAGGCCTGGAATTCCAGCGTCGCGGCGCCATCGGCGTTCTACGACATCACCGCCTCACTTGGCTTCAACACGATTGCCAGTCCGGCAATCGCGCTCCCCACCGTGGTGAAGCTTGTACCGGGACTTTCCGGCGGCCGTGTCAGCGGCAAGATGGCCTACACGGTTGGGTTCCGTCCCTCCGCGGCAAGGTTCAACCTGGCGACCGACGTCACCCAAGCCGATGGAACGATTCTGGTCAAGGACCCGATCCCCAAGTATGCCGTTTTCGACTCCACGGTGCCGCTTTTTCCTTCCGGTTTGGAGTTCCTCATGGTCGGACCGGCCGGATCACGCCGCATCCTCAGCCGCGTCGTGATCATGGCCAACTGGGTCGGGCATATCGATTCGAAAGAGACGCAGGTCATCACCTCGGGATCGTCCTAGCGGCAATACCGGCGCCGTCGCGTGAAAAACAGGCGACGGCGCCAAGGTTTTTGACGGCTCCAGCCCGCCGCCGAACGATGCAACTCATTCTCCTGCTGTAGCTTGCCCAAAATCCTTCTTCCGCTCTTCCCTTTGCAGAGCACCTCCTCGCAAACCGCAGGAGGAATGGGATGGAGCCGAAGAAATGGTCCCGGGGAATGACGTTTATCGAATGCACCGTCACGGTGGCGATCATGGGCATTCTGTTGTTGTGCGTCACACCTGCGCTCGACAACATGTTCCGCCGGTGCGTGCTGGCAACGTGCGCCGAACGGGTACGGCAACAGATGGTGCGCGCGCAAAGCACGGCCGCTGCGCTCTCGAGAAACTGCGGCGTCTACTACTTCCAGCAGGACGGCCAGTGGATGTACGCGATCTATACGGACGAGAACGGCAACGGCGTGTTGCGAAGCGAGATCGTCAAGGGAACCGACCGTCGCATTGAAGGGCCTACCCCTTTGATTGACGCTGCGGCACCGATCCGTGTCGGCATCGGTGACGGCTTTACCGATCCCGATACTCTGAACGCCTTTCCCCCCGGGAGCTCGCCCATTGAGTTCAACAGCTCCTTCATCTGCTCGTTTTCGCAGACCGGCTCAGGCACCCCCGGCTCGATATATCTCACCGACGGCGGCAACCTCGGAGTGGCTGTTCGCAGCTCGGGCTCCGAGGGTACCCTGCACAAGCTCTTCTATGCCGGGAAAGGACAGAAGTGGGTTGAGAGATAAGACGGAATGCGATGGGAATGTGGCCATCCACGAGGCTCGTTAGATCCAGTACTTTCGATGAGGAGATCCCAGCCGATGCGACGTACCGGAATCGTGGTGCTTGCTGTGTGTGCGCTGTTCACCATCAATGCCGTCGCGGGGGATACGAAGGCCGCCAGCCAAACGAAGCCAGCCAACGCGACGAAGGCTGCCAGTCCGGCCGCTCTGACGGAAGACGTTACCGTGAGCCCGAACGACTCGCCGCTCGTGCGAGCCGCGAAGATCGGTCTTCAGGCACGGATGCATCCGAAGTCGCGCATCGTCATCGACTCGACGAATCTCGTCGTGAGTCACCGGTCCGAAACGGCTGCCGCGGCAACCACGGTACCCGCTGCTGTCGCGCCGGGTGACCGGGGCCGCTCCTGGCAATCCGGTAACTCCGGCGACGCCTCCGCCATCGCTGCAAACGAGCAGAGGGGGCGCGACCAGGTAGCTGCCACCGAACAGGCCCGTCAGACAGGCCTTCGTCAGGAGCAGGAGTACATGGCATCCCAGGAGCTGGAGCCGTACGCCGAGGTCATCGACGATCACGTGGAGAAGCGCCTCACGGAGATTCCGGCCGAGATGAAGCAGAAACCTCCGATGTAGCCGCAGCGGAACGAACCCTTCCAACCAAAGAGGCACAGAGGACACAGATTCTCTCTGTGTTGAGTTCTTCCGATCAGAGATAGCGGCGGGGGCTCGGAAACCCAGACGTCCCGTCCGCGGGAACCCGGGCATCAAACGCGCCGGGGGTTGCCGGAGCGGCCTTGATTTCGGTAATGACTGGTGTCGTGAGCACGATGTCGGCACCTTCCGGCGGGCGCTTCTTCTGCGATTTCTTCGCGTACAGGTCGTGGTCGGCCGCGGCCAGGAGGTCCTTCACATTCGCGTGCGGCACGAGCGCCGAGCAAGCGACGCCGATGGTCACGCCGATCTGCAGGGTCGTTTCGCCGCCGGCCTGCCACTGAAGCTGGGAGAGCTCGGCGGCCAGGCGCTCGGCCACCGCGGCGGTCTCCTCGACTGTCAGATTGAGCGCGAGCAGGACGAACTCGTCGCCGCCGTAGCGGGCGATCACGTCGCCGCTCCGGGTGTGCCCGAGAAACAGCGCCCCAATATCTTTCAGCACCAGGTCGCCCATCAGGTGTCCGAACCGGTCGTTGATCATCTTGAAGTCATCGATGTCGAACAGAACGACGGCGATGGTCTCCCCCGCCGCCAGATGACGTCCGGCCTGTTCGAAGAAGAATCGGCGTGTGGCCACTTTGGTCAATTCGTCATGGTTGGCGATGTCGCGCCACTCCCGCGCATTGGCGTCGAGCACCCGCTGTCGGGCCAGGATCCGCCGGGCCGCGGCCACTTTCGCCGTCACCTCGACCTCCGTGCACCCCTTGGCCAGAAAGTCGTCATATCCGAGGGTGAGGGCGGTTACTTTGACGGAGAGCTTGTCGTGCGCGGTCAGCATCAACGCGTAGACGTCCCTGATCTCCGGCTCGGCGCGGACGTCGGCGATCAGCTCCAGGCCATCCTTTCGCGGCATCTCGAAATCAGCGATGAGCAGATCGAATCCGCCCTCCCGCAGCGCCACGAGCGCCTCTATGCCGTCGGCCGCGGTGGCAGCGAACAGGCCGAGCTTCCGGACGATCGATGCCAACCAGACGCGGAAGTTCTCGTCATCCTCGACGATGAGCACGCGGATCGGATCCTCGAGCGAATCGGGAGGGGAGTCACTTCGTCGGCGGAGGGGCGGGTTCACGTGGTTTGGAGAAACATTCAAGTTAGGAGCCATCCCTGTCCGCCGGCGTGATCCCCGTCACATGGCGGCGGCGCGCGCTACATCAGGCACGGCAATGGAATCGTGAGGAAATCACGGAATCCGCCCCCACCTCACCCCGTTGTAAGCACCCTGCCCGCCTCGGAACGTTTTTCCGGTGTGAACCGTCGTAAAGGCAGGCCCGAGATCAATGCCCGAATTCATCGTACGAGTTGGAACGCCTGACGGAACGATCGCCGAGCGCCACGTGCAGGCGCTCAGCGCCCGCGCCGCCGAGGATGACCTGCGCCAGCAGGGGATGCACGTCTTCGAGGCCAAGCGCGGAAGCGTCCGTTTGCGAGACCTCCTGCCCCGCGGCAGGAAAATCATTTCGACGGAGATGTTCCTGCTCTTCAACCAGGAGCTCCTGGCCCTGGTCAAGGCGGGCCTGCCGATCCTGCAATCGTTCGACATCATGCTCGAGCGGCAGAAGAACCTGCGTTTCAAGGAAGTGCTGGCCGACGTCCGCGAGAAACTGAAGTCGGGCATCGCCCTCTCCGACGCCTTCGCCTCGTACGGCGACGCCTTTCCGGCCATCTACTCGACCTCGCTGCGCGCCGGCGAGCGCTCCGGCGACCTCGAGGGCGTATTGCGCCGCTTTCTCCGCTACCAGAAGATCATCGTCAATCTTCGCAAGCGGGTCATCGGCGCGCTCATCTACCCGACTATTCTGATCATTCTGTCGATCGCCATGGTCTTCGTCATGCTGATCAAGGTCATCCCAAAGTTCGCCGAGTTTTACGAGGGGTTCGGCGCGCAATTGCCGTGGTTCACGACCTTCATGATCGGCGTCTCGAAGACGCTGAATACGAACCTCCCCATCGTCCTGGTCGTGGGAGTGGGCGGTTTCATCCTCTTCCGGCGCTGGATCACTACCGGCGGCCGCACCACATGGGATCAGCTTAAGCTGCGGATCCCGCTGGCTGGCGGCATCCTGCACCGCTTCGCCATCATGCAGTTCACGCAATCGCTGGGCACGCTTCTGGCTGGCGGGACGCCGATGGTCCCGGCTATCGAGATCGCCTCCCAGTCGGTCACTAACCAGTCGATCTCGACGAAGATCTTCGGCATCGTACAGAACGTGCGCGAGGGGGAGCCACTGTGGCGCTCGCTTGAAAACACCAAGGCCATGAGCGATCTGGCGGTCGAAATGATCAAAGTCGGCGAGTCCACCGGGGCGCTGACGGAAATGCTCGGAAATGTAAGCGAGTTCTACGACGAGGAGATCGAATCGAGACTGACGCGGATGGTGTCGGCGATCGAGCCGATCATTCTTGTTTTCATGGGCGTCGTCATCGCCATTCTGCTCTACGCGTTCTATCTCCCCCTGTTCCAGCTCAGCAACGTCGCGCAATAAGAGACCATTCATGGCCGCCGATCCACGCACGATTCTCTACAAGAATGCCGACCCGACCGGCGAGTCCGCGCGCGCGCAGCGGATGGCCGAGCAGTACGGCTTCGATTACGTCAACCTGGAGCACTTCCAGGTCGATCACCAGCTCTTCAAGGACATCCCCCTCGAGCTGATGATCCGCTACCAGTTCCTGCCGGAGAAGCGCGAGAACGGCCATATCGCCGTCGTGGTCGGTGATCCAACGGACGTGCTGAAGCTCGACGAGCTGGAGCTGCTGCTCGGCGCGCCTCTCAAAGTCAAAGTGGCCTCCCCCGCGGCCATCCGCGACAAGCTGCAGAAGTCGGAGTCGACCCAGCGCGTGCTCGATGAAGCCACCGAGGGCTTCCGCATGACGCTCGTCGGCGAGGATGAAGAAGGCGAAGAGACGCTGACGATCGACTCGATCACACAGCAGGAATCGTCGCCGATCATCAAGCTGGTCGACTCCATCGTCTTCAACGCCATCCAGCGCCGGGCCTCGGATATCCACATCGAGACCCGCGACAACGAAGTCGTGGTCAAGTACCGCATCGACGGTGTGCTTTACGAGGCGCTCGAGCCGATTGACAAGCGCCACCACAGCACGATCATTTCGCGCATCAAGGTCATGTCCGAGCTCGACATTGCCGAGAAGCGTGTGCCGCAGGACGGCCGCTTCAAGCTGCGGATCACCGGGCGCACCATCGACTTCCGCGTCTCCATCGTTCCCACCGCGCACGGCGAGGACTCGGTCATCCGTATTCTCGACAAGGAGTCGATGAACTCCGACTTCAAGAGCCTGCGCCTCGACGTCCTCGGCTTCGATGACGAGATGCTGCTGAAGTTCCGCAAGTTCATCAAAGAGCCGTACGGCATGGTGCTCGTCACCGGTCCTACCGGTTCGGGCAAGACCACTACGCTCTATGCCGCGCTCTCCGAGATTCAGACCTCGGAAGACAAGATCATCACCATCGAAGACCCGGTCGAGTATCAGCTTCGCGGCATCACCCAGATCCCGGTCAACGAGAAGAAGGGACTGACCTTCGCGCGCGGCCTTCGGGCCATCCTGCGCCACGACCCCGACAAGGTCATGGTCGGCGAGATCCGCGACGAAGAGACGGCCGCCATCGCCGTACAGTCCGCCCTCACCGGCCACCTCGTTTTCACCACCGTCCACGCAAACAACGTGGTCGACGTCCTCGGGCGCTTTCTCAACATGAAGGTCGATCTCTACAACTTCGTCTCCGCCCTCAACTGCGTCCTGGCCCAGCGGCTGGTGCGCAAGATCTGCGACTCCTGCCGGCACGAGGTCACCTATCCCGATTCCTTCATCATCGAATCGGGCCTCGATGCGAAAGAGTTCCACGGAACGAAATTCTGGGAAGGCTCCGGTTGCATCGACTGCAACGGCACCGGTTTTCATGGCCGCGCCGCGATCTCAGAACTTCTCGACCTCTCCGACCGTATCCGGACCATGATTCTGGACCGCCGTCCCGCTTCGGAGATCAAGAAAGCGGCGAAAGAAGAAGGAATGCTGTTCCTCCGCGAATCAGCGCTCCGGAAAGTTATGGCGGGGCAGACCACGTTGCGCGAGATCAACAAGGTCACCTTCGTGGAGTGATATGGCCCGTTCCTTCCCACCTGACGTCGTCGTCCTCGACAGCGATTCTCTGATCCACGCCCGTGTGGGCCGTGGGCGCAGAGCGATGCAAATTCTGCAGGCCAAGAGCTACGTCCTTCGCGACGACGTCTTCGCGCCGGGTGTAGTGACACCGCAGCTTCAGAACGAGGCCGTATTTGCCGAGGTGCTGCGCCGCATGAAGCTCGAAACAGGAAAATGGGACAAGGTCTCGATCCTTCTTCCCGATTCCTGGTTCCGCATGAACATCGTCGAGTTGCAGGCGCTGCCGGAGCGCGCGCACGAAGCAGCCGAGGTGATCCGCTGGAGCCTGCGCCGGACCATGCCGATCGATCCGTCGGCGTTGCGGATGTCGTACGAGGTGCTCAGCCGGACGCCGCCGCGGATCCTGGCGGTCACCGCTGTAGAAGCGACGATTGCGGCCATCGAGCGGCTCTTCGAAGCGGCCGGCATCGAGGTCATCCTGATCGAGCCGGCGGGACTCAACATCTGGAACGCCGTCACCGCGGGCGAACCTGCCACCACGCGCGACCGCATCTTCTTCTATATCCGCGAGCACGACTTCACCACGGCCCTCTTCCGAGGGGCGATGCCGCTTTTCATCCGCTCGCGCAACCTCAACGGCGAACGGACGCTCCAGCAGGAGATCAAACTCTCCGCGACGTACCTGCGCGACACTCTGCAGACGACGTCGGTGGAGAAGTGCTACGTCGCCGGCAACGGCGTCAACGGCGAGGTCACCAGTGCCATCACCGTCGAATTCTCGGCGCCGGTAGTGAAGGTCGCCCTTCGCGACGTGGCCGAACAGACCTCGGGTGGCGATGCTGCCGCGTATGAAGCGGAACTGGCCGCGGCTACAGGAGTCTTCACAGGGTGAAACCGATCCATCTCAACCTCGCTTCGCGGCCCTTCCGCGACTACCGGCCGGTCTACGGGGTCGTCGTGGTCATGGCGCTGCTGACGGCGTTTCTGGCCCTCAACAACGTCGACACGTTCCTTCGCTACCGCACGGAGACGAAGACGACACGGGCGGACATCGACAAGCTTGAACAGCAGATCGCCGACGAACAGCACAAGACCGACACGCTCTCGCAGCGACTCAAAGGGATCGATCTCAAGCTCCTGGCTTCGCAGACGGAGTTCGCGAACACGCAGCTCGCCGAGCGCGCCTTCTCCTGGAGCGAGTTGCTCGACCGCCTGGAGCGGGTATTGCCGTCCGACGTCAGGCTCCAGTCGGTGACGCCTTCCTTCGCCAAGGACGGGTTGGTCCATCTCTCCCTGGCCTGTATCACCAAGACCGGCGACGGCCTCACCGCGACGATCAACCGGTTCAACGGCGACCCGCGCTTCGCGAACGCGTTCCCCACCATTCAGACGATCAACGGCGGCGAGTACCACATCGCGCTTGGGGTCGACTACCGTCCGTCGATCGCCAGGAGGGTTGAATGATCTGGCGCGAGAAGCGAATCCTCCTGATCGTTCTCGGCCTGCTGCTGTTGGCGAATACGATCTTCTTTTTCACGTACCGCGTGCAGTACGTCAGCCGGCTTCAGGACCTCGACGCGCGGCAGGCGCAGACTGCTGCCCGTCTGGATCAGGCCCGCCACACGCGCATTACCACCGAACAGCAGCTCGCAGCGTACAAGAAAGTGCAGAGCGACCTTCAGGTTCTCTATAACGAGCGCTGGTCGACGGCCCTGCTGCGGTTGACGTCGCTGATCGACGAGGTCAGGCGGCTCGCCGCGGCCAGCCACCTCGAGCCGCCCAGCTATCAATTCACGGCCGGCGAGACAAAGAGCTCCACCGTCGTCAGCAACACCAAGGGATCGATCGGCACCACCACGGTCGAGATCGCATTCACCGTGCAGGGGACGTATGAGCAGGTGCGCCGTCTCATCAATATGCTGGAGCTCTCCGATCAGTTCGTGATCATCGACGGAATCAGTCTCGCCAGCAACCCGACGGCATCCGGCGACAAGACGCTGACGCTCAACATTCGACTCAAGACCTTGTTCCGCGATGTGCGCACCAGCGCGCCCTCAGCGAGCAAACAGTTGTGATGGACTGGATGAACTGGAAAACCTGGACGACGATCGGCGTGATCCTCATCGCAATCTTTGCGATTTACGCGTTCGCGAATTCGCACGGCGGCGATGAGCAGCCTCCTGCGCCGGCTGCCGCCTCCGAGCCGGCATCCCCGCAAAAAGCGCGCGCACCGCAGACCGCCGGCACGCCCGGCGTCCCCATGCTGCACTCGGAGTGGCTCGACCCTCAGCCCGGCAATTACAAGATCGAGCGGAATCTGTTCGCTTTCAAGGAACCGCCGCCACCTCCACCACCTCCACCCCCCAAGGTTCAACCACCGCCGCCCGACCAGGATCACGATGGCATTCCCGATTTCCGCGACAACTGTCCGACGGTCTACAACCCCGACCAGAAAGACAGTGACAACAACGGCATCGGCGACGCGTGCGACACGGCATGGCAGGAGTTTATCAAGGCCCATCCGCCTCCGCCGCCCAAACCGGTGCCGCCTCAGTTCACGATGAAGTACATCGGCACGTTCGGACCGGCAGCAAATCCGATCGCGACGTTCGAAGGGAACGGCGAGATCGTCAACATACGCGTCGGCGAAACGATCGACGGGAAGTTCATCCTCCGCAGCATCGGGATCGAATCGGTCGAGATCGGCTTCGTCGGGTTCCCTGCCGACGAGAAAACGCGCGTGCCGCTCGGACAGTGACTTTTGAAACGTAATAGCGTCGAAACATCAGAATGAGGAGGGAGTCGGGAGGCGGACATCGGGCGTCGGAGAAAAAACAGCATGGTCTCTCCGACACCCGCCACCGGCTCCCGATCTCCCGGAAAACGAATGAACCAGACGAAACTCGGAATTACAGCACTCGCGTTGTCTCTCACGGTGCTCTCCTGCACAAGCTACAACGCGTTCCAGAAAGCGAAGACGGCCGAGCAGTCTAAGGACTGGGATCAGGCCGTCGCCGAGTACCAGAAGGCGCTCGACGTCAATCCGTCGAACTCCCTCTACCAGATCAACCTGTCGCGCGCGAAGCTCGAAGCGTCCCGCATCCATTTCCAGAAGGGGAAGTCGCTGCGTGCCTCCGCGCTGAACGCCCGCGGTGAGGATCAGATCCGCCTGATGCAGCTCGCCGCCACGGAGCTGGAGTTGGTGATCAGGCTCGACCCGACGAACCAGTACGCGGCCGTCGAATACGGGAAGGCCGTCAGCGCGCTGCGGGAAGCCAGTGTGGCAGGGCAGCCAACCACGATCGACGAGCTCAAGAAACGGGCGAAAGCCAACATCACGAAGTCACAACCGCCGCAGCTCAACCCGAGCTCCGATCAGCCGATCTCTCTCTCGTTCCCGCACGAGACGCCGGTCAAGGAAATCTACAAGGCCCTCGGCAACGCCTTCGGAATCAACATCCTCTTCGATCAGGCCGTGAAGGACGATCGCATCGCCATCGAACTGAAGGACGTCACCGCGCAGCAGGCTCTCGAGCGCCTCATGCAGGCCGCGAATCATTTCTACAAGGCACTCGACGAGCACACCATCATCGTCGTTCCCGACAACCCGCAGGCCCGGCGCGACTACGAAGACCTGGTCATCCGCACCTTCTATCTGTCGAACGGCGATGCCGAACAGGTCACGAACGTCGTGCGGACGATGATCGAGGCCCGCAACGTTTTCCCGCTGAAAGCGCTCAACGCCATCACCATCCGCGACACCGCCGACAAGGTGCGTATCGCCGAGAAGATCATCGAGGCCAACGACAAAGCCAAAGCCGAAGTGGTGGTTGACGTCGAGTTGCTGCAGATCGATCTCGATAAACAGCAGGAGATCGGTGCGGTCGTGACCGGCCTCGGGGGCAGCCTTGTGGCCGGAAACGTCCCGACCGACACCACCGGCCCCAAGCCTTCGAACCTGGACACGCTTCGCGCCATCCGCAGCTCGAACCTCAACTTTACGGTCCCCTCCGTCGCGTACAACTTCATCAAGACCATCGGCAACACCGAGACGCTCGCCAACCCCGAGCTCCGTATCTCCGAGGGGGAGAAGGCGACGTTGCACATCGGGCAGCGCGTTCCTGTGCCGGTGACGACGTTTCCAACGATCAATACCGCCAGCAGCGGAGGGTTGGCCGGGCAAGCCACGTCCTTCCAGTACCAGGACGTCGGCATCAAGGTCTCCATCGAGCCGCGTGTCCACCACAACGGTGAGGTTACGCTCAAGCTGACCGTCGAAGTCTCCGACGTCGCCGCTTCGGCAAACCAGTCGGACCAGCCGACGTTCAACACGCGAACGATCGAAGCGACCATCCGCCTCAAAGACGGAGAGACGAACTTTCTGGCCGGCCTCATTCAGCAGACCGAAGGGACTACCAGCGCGAAGACCCCATTCCTCGGTGACATTCCCATCCTGGGGCGTCTCTTCTCGAAGGACAAGACCTCGCATCACCGCACCGATTTGATGCTGACGATGACGCCGCACATCATCCGCATGCCCGACATCACCGAGGATGATATGGCGCCGATGTGGGTCGGCACGCAGAGCAACCTCAGCTTCCGCGGTCTCTCACCGCGTCTCGAGTCGCAGACGACCGCCGATCCCTTCACCCCGCGCGCCACGCAACTGTTCAACGCCAACGGCGTCGACGCGGATGGCAATCCGATTCCGCCGTCCAACAGACCGACGCCGGGCGGACCGAACGCCCCGCTCCGCGGCCGGAATCCGAATTCGACGAATCCGAATCCGAACAGGCCGAATACGCCGATCAACCCGCAGCCGGAGAGCAACCTCTCGCAGCCGTCGACAGGAACGGCCGTCGCGCAGTCGGAGGCGATGGTCGAGAGCATCGCCACGGACAACAGCGGCCTCGCGCCCCGCATCCAGCCGCAACCGATGCGCCTGGCGTTCAAAGCAGGCGAAGAGAAGATGTGGAATGTCGTGGGGATGGATCTGGACGGCCTGACGACGCAGCAGATCATGCTCCACTACGATCCGCACACGATCGACGTGAGCGAAGTCGTCTTCGGTCCGGCGCTGGTCGTCGATCCGAAGACCCCGCCGGTGGTCACCATCGACCGAGAGCACGGCACCGTGCGCATTACGTCGTCGAACGGCAAACCGATGCAGTTCTACAACGGCGGCGGTGATATCGCCTCGCTGCGCGTGCGCGGGGGCTCGCCCGGCGACACCTATCTCGTGCTCGAGAACCCAAACCTCACCAACGGCATCGGCACGGTCGTCAACGCGTCGGTGTCGGGAGGCCACGCCAAGGTCGACTGATGAACTCACGCCACTCAAGCAACGCCGGCTTCACCGTCGCGGAGCTGATCACCGTCGTGGCGATCATCGGCATCCTCGCCTCGGTGGCCATGCCGCTGGCCAACTTCGGGATCCGCCGGCAGAAAGAGATCGAGCTGCACGAAAAGTTGCGCAGGATCACCGAGGCCATCGACCGCTACCACGAGCTGCGCATGCAGCCGCCGGGAAGTCCGGGAGGTATGAAGGATCCGCCCAACATCGAACAGGGACCGTGGCCGAAGGATCTCGAAGAGCTGACCAAACCGATTCCGGTCAACAGCGGCCAGTCGATTCGCCTGCTCCGCGCGCGTGACCTCATCGATCCGATGACCAACAAGTCCGAGTGGACCGCCCTCTCCGCCGACGACGACCCCGACGCGTCGTCGAGCAATGGTAAGAACGTCTACGAGATTCATTCGAAGTCCACCGCGCCGGCCCTCGATGGGAAGACGCACTACAACGAATGGTGATGAACCCGGGAGCCACCGTGAAACGACGCAAACAACAGTCCGGCTTCACCCTCATCGAGCTGATCGTTGTCGTCACGATCATCGGCATTCTTGCTGCCGTCGCTGTGTCCAACGTCAAGTGGGCGCAGACGAAGGCGCGCGAATCGGCCTTGCGCCACGATCTGTTCGAAATGCGCAAATCGATCGACGACTATTACGCCGACAAGCAGAAGTATCCCGAGAGCCTGCAGACGCTCCACCAGGAGCACTATCTGCGCAACATTCCGAAGGATCCGATGACCGGCAAAGCCGACTGGGAGGAAGTGCAGAACACTCCCGATCCTTCGGATCCGAATGCGGTACCGACCGATCCGGCAGCGTCGGCCGATAACGCCGCACCGGGCATCTACGACGTACACAGCCAGGCACCCGGCAATGGACTCGATGGCACACCGTACAAGAGCTGGTGAATCGCGGTTGCGGGGTCGCGCGGTTGCGGGGTCGCGCGGTGTTCCAGCGCCACTCCACCGCGAGACCGCGCGACCGCGCAACCGCGCAACCGCGGAAAAAGGCTTCACCCTCGCCGGGGTCATCGTGATCATGACCATCATGATGATCTTCGTCGCTTATACGGTCCCGCGGCAGTGGTCGACCATCATGAAGCGTGAGCGCGAGCGCGAGACGATTTACGCCATGCAGCAGTACGCAAAGGCCATCACCGAGTTCCGGCTCAAGAACAACACCTACCCGACCTCGCCGCAACAGCTCAAAGATGCCCGCATGCCCCGCATGATCCGGGGCGTGAAAGGGGAATTCGTCGATCCGCTCACGGGCGAGGTGGACTGGCTGGTCATCCCGCAGTCGGCCGGCACCGCCCTGCCGGCACACAACATCGTGACCCCGAATGCCAACGGTTCGCCGTCACCGCCACCGCCGATTACACAGACGACAAATACGACAAGCACCACGGATACATCGTCCAGCAGCACGACGTCGACCAGCGGCACGAATCCTAATGCACCACCCTCCCTGCCCGGTATCCCGATCAAGGACTACGCTGGCGGCCCCTTCATCGGCGTCCGCCCTCCCACCCACGGCAAGTCGCTCATCAGCCTCTTCGGCGCCGATACCTACGAGACCTGGATTTACACGACCCTGGACTACGAACAGGAGAAGGCGTTACGGATCACCGGCGCCTCGACCATATTCCATTAGGCCGGCTCGGCCACCATCGTCGTTTTTCACCGTTCTGCCGCGCAGACTCCTGAACCCCTTTGCGGCGCGGGCCACTACAATCCCGCTTCGCATGTCATCCAACATGGAAACTGTCAGCCGCTACGTCCTCCCCTCGGGGCTGACGATCATCATTGAAACCCTCCCGTACGTCCGCTCCGTGGCGCTTGGCTACTACCTGCGCAGCGGTTCCGCGGTCGAGTCGGAGGAGCACAGTGGGGCGTCGCACTTTCTCGAGCACCTGGTGTTCAAGGGGACGGCCACGCGGTCGACGAGCGACATCGCCAAAGTGATCGACATCCTCGGCGGAGACGTCGATGCCTTCACCGGCAAGGAGTACACGTCCTTCTACTGCCATGTGCTCGACGAGCAGATGATGACGGCTCTCGGGCTGCTGACCGACATCGTCATCTCGCCGCGCTTCACCGACGACGATCTGGAAGTCGAGCGCGGCGTCATCCTCGAAGAGATCAAGATGGTGGAGGACACGCCTGACGACCTCGTCCACGAAATCTTCGTCACCGCATTCTGGCCAGATCACCCCCTCGGCCGTCCGATTCTCGGCACCGAGGAGACGGTGAACCGCCTCGGACGGGAACAGATCCTTGCCCATTATGACGAGACCTTTCATCCGTCGAACATGATCTTCTGCGCCTCGGGCAATGTGCGCCCCGAGGAGATTCTCCCGTTCCTCGAGAAGACGTTCGCCAGCGACACCAAGCCTCCCATCGCGCGCACCTGGTCCGCGCCGACGCCGGCACAGCATGTGATACTCCGCGAGAAGCGGGAGCTCGAGCAGGTTCACCTCTGCCTAGGCTCGCGAGGATTCCCGCAGCAGGGCGACGAGCGCTATGCCGCGGCTCTTTTCAACACCATCCTCGGCGGCGGCATGTCGTCGCGCCTCTTCCAACGCATCCGCGAGAAAATGGGACTGGTCTACACCGTGATGTCGTACCACAACGGCTACGTCAACGGCGGATACGAAGCGATCTACGCTGCGTGTGCGCCGAAGAATCTCAAACGCGTCCTCGACATGACCCTGGCGGAGATGCGCGCGATCAAGAGCGGCGGCGTCACCGCGGACGAGTTGAGCTCGGCGAAGCTGCACGTCAAAGGCTCGATTCTCCTGTCTCTGGAATCGACCGTCAGCCGGATGTCCGGCCTGGCAAGGCAGGAGTACTACTTCGGGCGCCAGTTCTCACCCGACGAGATCACCGCGGCCATCGACGCCGTCACCCTGGAAGACATCGCCAAAGTCGCCGCCACCATCGTCGATCCCGAATCACTCTCGCTCACGCTGATCGGAAATCTGAAGACGCCGGGGATTTCGACGGACATGCTGCGCAAGGCAGTAGCCTGACTTTACCGTTTGTGAGCCACCACGCGGAATCCCCAGGATTCGCTGGGGTTTTGGCGGATATGCCCGCCGCAAGCCGCGACGTAAATTTTCAGAGGCGGTTGGCCGGGCTCTTGTGTACTCTTCGCACCGAAGGAGGGTTCCCGCCCATGCCCGCTCCCGTCATCGTTCCACGGGACAAGTCTCTCGATCAGGTGCTCAGCACCGATCAGGTTTACATGCTCATCATCGGTTCCAGTCGGCGCGCAAGCGAGCTGGCGGAACTGGCAAGCGAGGTCAGTGACCGCGTCAAGGCCGGTGAAGCCACGACCCGCTGCACCGTTCAGGTCACGCGCGACGACGCCATCGGACCCGCGCTGCGGCAGGAGATCGGCGAGACACCCGATCCTACAATCGTCACCCTGAAGAGAGACGGTACCGTCGTCCGCGCCGTCGTCGACGACGGCGACATCGAGCGCATCGATCTGGAAGATATGTTCGCCGAAGCCGCTGTATGAACCCCGAGGCCGACGAGCCTTTCCAATCTGATCAGGAGGAAATGATGGCAACCGATCCCAATTCGAATGGGAGTTCCAGTTCGACAGACGGCAGCGTTCCCCCCGCGCCCACGCCCGCCATCGCCACGATGCTGACGTTCGCCAATCCGCCGCAGGCCTCGACATCGGCTGACGTGGCCACGCAGTGTTCCCAGCAAGGGTTCACGACCGTCGGCATCACCAACGTAAAGCCTGCTGACGTGATCGATTTCAGCCGGTTCGATCAGCAATCTTGCATCGATCTGGGAGACGCCATCGTCCTTTGCGTGACCTCGAAGGGTTTCAGCCTGCCCGCCCTCGGTGGAACCTTCGACATCATGCGCGTCCAGGGGACACAGATCACCTTCGACAATTTCACCAAGGCCATTACGCAGATGATGAAACCGGCGGTGGCTAAGTGATTCGACGCGTCCTGCTCAGCATCCTGGTCCTGTTCATCGCGGGGATCGCCCTCGGAGACGACTGCAGCGCGACGATGCCCCGGTTCGAGCTGAATGCAGCCACCCAGAATCCGACGGTCACATTTCCGAAGGACACGATGCCGCCGTCGATCACCACCGGGGCCGCGGTCAGGCTCATCATCGGTGGGGGAACGGCAATCGATGCCACGGTTACGGACGTCACCACGAATGCCTTCATCGGCGGCTCGATCGTCACGCTTCATGCCTCGCAGCCGCTCAACGGACCGATCCAGGGAGTGAATGCTTCCGGGCTGACCGCGGCAACGGTCTCGCTGCTCCCTCCAACCGGCGACCCGATCGCACTCTGTGGCCTCACGCCGCTCAACTACTCGTTTCACGTCGGCCCAACCGTCTCGACTGAGCCCAGTTCGACCGGCGCGAGCAACCCGAACGGTGCGATGCGCTTCCAGTTTTCACGCGGCATGCTCCGTCTGGTCGAGGTCAGCAAAGATGCAACGCGGATTCCGGCGGAGCGCAGCCTCGAGGAAGAACTGAGCGTCTCCGTCGATACGACTGACCAGCGGGCCTCAGGGACCCAGTTCGTTGACGACAATCGTCTGACCGCCGCCATCCGCTCTCCGGAGAGAACGTTTGGCAAGGTACTGAACCGGGTCCGCATCGGGTTGGAAGGTCAATTCGCCCGCGCCATTCACACCGAGGACCGGGACACGGACGTGAAGATCGCGCTGGACGGCTGGCTGCCTCTCTTCCAGTCCCTGAATCTCCTGTCGCAAAGCCGGACGCGAACGCTTCCGTTGAGCTTCCAGATCTCCGCGGGCTACCGCTCCCAGAACGTTTCAGGGGTAAGGTCCGGCGGGTATGTGGCCGATGGCGTCGTGAGCTATCACTTCTATCTGTTCGATCATTATGCCGTCGACCTCTCCGAGGAAACAGTATTCAACGACGTGAGCGACCGGCCGGCGACAACCCCGCGGACGCAGCACTCGTACAAGGCTGAGATCTTCTACAAGGCTGACCCGCTCTCGGTGTTTTCGGCCGTGGCCTCATACGAGAACGGGCACTCCGGACCGGTCTTCACGAAGCTTCGCCAATACTTCGTCGGCGTCGGCATCCAGCAACTGTTCTCATCGGCTTCGAAGCCCTGAAGGCAGTGTGGTCGAGTGGCGATAGACTTTCGGCAACCACCCGATGATCACCTATCTCAAAGTCTGCAACCTGGCCATCGTCGAGGAATTTGACATCGAGCCGGGGCCCGGGCTGAACGTCCTGACGGGCGAGACGGGGGCGGGGAAATCGCTGCTCATCGACTCGCTCGAGTTTCTTCGGGGGGCGCGCGGGTCGACGGAGATGATCCGCGCCGGCGCGGACAAAATGACGGCCGAGGCGGTGTTCGAGCTGCCGCGGGAGACGCATGACGCACTCGAGGAGATCGGCGTCGACGCCGGCGAGTCGGAGGTCATCGTCAAGCGCGAGATCGCCGTCAGCGGGCGGGGGCGCGTTCTCATCAACGGCTCGCCGCTCTCCGTACGCGAGCTTGGCGGGGCCATGGATGCATTCCTCGAGATTCATGGCCAGCATGAGTCGCATGGGCGGGTGGCCGGGCAGGGGTATCGCGAGCTCCTCGATGACTACGGCAGTCACGCCTCACTCCTGGCCGCGACAGCCGGGACCCACGCGTCCTGGCGCGAAACCGCGGAGCAATTGCGCGAGCTGACCGACGCGCAGCGCGATCGCACGCTGCGGCTCGACCTGCTTCGGTACCAGATCGACGAGATCTCCGCGGCCACCGTCGATCCGGCGGAGGAGGAAACGCTGCGGGTCGAGCGAAGCATGCTGGCCAACGCCCGGCAGCTCGCTGAGGCCAGCAGCGGCGCGTTCGCGCTCGTCGATGACGACGAAGACTCCGCGCTGGCCCAGCTCGCGCGCGCGCTTCACCTCGTCCAGCCGCTGGCCGGCGAGATCGCGGACATCGCCACGATCACCGCCGAGATCGAAGACGCCATCTATCGTCTCCAGGAGACGTCGCGGGGCCTGTCCCGTCTCTCGGATTCCGTGCGCCACGATCCGGCACGGCTCGAAGAGATCGAGGATCGCCTCGTCACGATTGAGCGGCTGAAGAAAAAATACGGCGGCTCGGTCGAGGCCGTTCTTACCCACCTCAGCACCATTCAGGACGAGTTCGAGCGGCTCAGCGATTATGAAACGAGCGTCGACAAACTGCAGCGGATCGAAGAACATCGCTTCGCGGCCTGGCGGAGTGCCGCCCAGGCTCTTTCGGCCGCCCGAAAGAAGGCGGCGAAGAAGTTCGAGAGCGCCATCCAGTCCGAGCTCAACGATCTGGCCATGGAGCGGACGACGGTCAAGGTCGTCGTCGATGCCGCCGACCCGACGCGGGAGCATGGCGCGGCGCACGGTATCGACCGGATCGAGATCCTCATCGCTCCGAACCGCGGCGAGGAGCCGAAGCCGATGCAGCGGATCGCCTCGGGCGGCGAGCTCTCCCGCATCCAGCTCGCCATCGCCGCGGCTCTGTTCAAGGCCTCACAGCACGCCGCGGCGGCAACGCTGGTCTTCGACGAGATCGACGCCGGCATCGGCGGCCGCGTCGCCGAGGTCGTCGGCAGGAAGCTGCAGGAGCTTGCCGTGGGAAATCAGGTCATCTGTGTCACCCACCTTCCACAGATCGCCAGCTTCGGAGCGACCCATTTCTTCGTCTGGAAGGAAGACGCCGCCGGCCACACCCGCGCGCGCATCCGACGCCTCGACAGCGACGAAGAGCGTGTCAACGAGGTGGCCCGCATGCTCGGCGGTGAATCGGTCACGGCTTCCGCGGTGCTGCACGCGCGCGAACTGCTCGACGGCGCGCGCGGGCGGACGGCGAAGGCACGGCGATGAAACGCTGGCACGTCGACGGCGATCCGTCCGACGGCATGCTCCATGAGCTGGCGGACGTGCTGCGAGCAGGCGGCGTTGCTCTGCTTCCCACCGATACGATCTACGGCCTGCACGCCGTGGCCACGAATCAGCAGGCGGTCGGACGCATTCGGGCCATGAAGGGCCGCGGCGACGACAAGCCGTTCGTCGTCATCGCCTCGTCGGTCGAACAGCTTCGCGACCTCGGCGCGGTCATTCCCGAACAGTTGTCCGTTATATGGCCCGCGCCGTTGACGGCCATTCTTGTCGCGGGTGATGCCACCATCGCCGCGCGCATCCCCGATCTCGTATGGTTGCGCGCGCTCCTCGACCGCACCGGGCCTCTCGTTTCGACGAGCGCGAACCGAAGCGGCGAACCGCCCGTCGTGAGCCCCGATCTGCTCGCAAGCGACCTGCAAACTGGACTGGACGCGCTGCTCGATCAAGGTCCGCGCGAAGGGAAACCTTCGACGATCGTGGACTTTACGGGCTCTGAGCCGCGGCTCATCCGTGAAGGCGATCCCGCGTTTTCACAGTTTCCGCGGAAAACCCCGTGAAGGATCTCGGTTCGCCGAACGGATCCGCGCGATGCTGTTATGGTATAAAGCCATAAAACAACCTGACGTGCTGCATCAATACTCGATTTCGCGAAGAAGATCCGCCGTCAGGACACAGATCCCATGAAACGTTCGACGATCGCGGCAATCTCGCTAATGCTCCTGACCGCGGCTGCTGCTGTGGCGGAAGTCTCCGGCGAACGTCCCGTGGCATCGCCGGCCTACGAAGCGGCGCCCGGATACCTATCCAGCGTCCACGCGGCATCCGACGGCCACGACTTCCTGGTGGCCTGGATCGACCAGTCTCGCAACCGCTCGTCCAACCCCAATCCGAAGATGTACGCCTCGCGGGTCAGTGCATCAGGCCAGGTCCTCGATCCGCTCGGAATTCGCATCCCGACGGTTACGTCCGCGTTCTCCTCGTACCTCAGCGTCGTCTATCTCGGCAACTCCTACCTCGTCTGCTGGAGTCAGGCTGGCGGCAACGCGGGGCTGATGGGCGTCAGAATCAGCAGTGACGGAACGCTGCTCGATCCCACGCCGCGTGTCTTCGCCAATGGCGGGACCGCACTCGACGGCGGCATCGCCGGCGACGGAAATCGCACCGTCATCGTCTACAACGGTCCGGCAGGAAGCCTGATGCTTCTCGTCCTCGACCGCGACGCCAATATCGTCGACGGACCGAAAGCGTTGAATGCCTCCGGCCCGTCGACCGGGACGGCGATGATCGCATCGAACGGTCACGGCTTTCTTGTCCTGCAGACCTCCGGAAGCGTTGTCCGCGCGACAACGCTGGATGCGAGTGGAGCCATCGTGACCTCGAACGAGCCCCCGCTCGCGCCCAGCCAGTGGGGAACGCTCCGATCCCTCGCCTCCGACGGCGACAGCTACGTGGCAATTCTCTTGTACTCGGCCGGGGGCCTGAACAACTTCAACTCACGGCACTTCGGTCCGAACGGCGAGTTGATGGAAGCCTGGACGATTCCTGACATTTTCTGGGTGGCAGGGCTCGCGTTCCGTGACGGCTCCTATCTGGTCATGGAGCTGGATCGGCCCAACCTGGGCGCATATGGGGGTTCGCTCGGACTCCACCGGATCAGCAGCACCGGCCAGCCCGTCGGCGGATACACGCCGATCGTCAGTGGGGATCATCTCGCTGCTCTGACGCTGGCATCGAACGGATCGAGCGTTTTCGGCTGTTGGATCGAGCAGGGAAGATTCGATGTCCTCAAGGGAGCGCTGATCGACGCACAGTCCCTGACTGCGTCGAGCCCAAGCCTGATCAGAATCGCCGCAACGACCCAACGGACTCCGGACGTGGCAATGAGCGGTGCCAATATGGCCGTCGTCTGGAACGAGCAGAGTGGTGTCTACGCAGGCCGGCTCACGTTCGACGGACAACTGCTCGATGGCCGAGGCATCCGGATCGGCGGATCAAGCTCGACGGACCCACGCATCGTCTTTGACGGCACAAACTACATCATCGGCTGGACGGACTGGTTGGACCCGACGGCCCGCTACCCCAACTACCCGATCAAACTGGCGCGCCTTTCACCCGTCAGCGGTGTCTTGCTCGATCCCGGCGGAATCACCATCATGCAGCAGAACCAGTGCATTGCCAGTTTCGGCCGCGAGTTGGCACTCGCTTCGGGCGTCCACTCGATTCTCGTGGCCTGGTCGGGTTGCAGGAATCTCGTCGTGATTACCGTCAACGCTGATCTCGCACCCGGCGCTCTCAATACCGTTGCCACGGTGGGTTCATACGGCTACATCGGAGCGATCGCGGCGGCATGGAACGGATCGGAGTGGCTCATGGTCTGGGAGAATGTCGGGTTTGCCGGCATCGAATCATTCGATCCAAATCCAGTCGAGATCGACGCCGCCCGCCTGTCGCCCCAACTGACGTTGCTCGATTCCACGCCCATCGACGTCTCAAACTCGTACACCGACAGCGACCCGATCGTCGCATCCGACGGCAACGGTTTCGTCGTCTCCTGGTCGCATTTCGATACCCCAAGCGGCGATTACGGCGTCTTCGCGCGGCGGATTGCATCCGATGGCTCGCCGCAGGCTCCGGCCAATGGCGTTCGCCTCGGACAGGGACACGCCAAGAGCATCGTCTGGGACGGCCTTCAATACGATCTGGCGTTTGCGACGGTGCGCGACACGTCGACGCTTTACGTCACTCACGTAGCCGCGAACGGAGCGATCGAAAGCCTCACACCGCTTGCGGTCGTCAACGATCGTTCGGCGCCGGACGCCTCGCTGCTCGTCACAAGCCCGGGTCGCGTCACCGTCGCATACACGCGAATCGATTCGGAGCCGGAGTACGGCGACGTCGAGCGTGCCTTCGTACGCGTGCCCTACCTGGTACGAGGAAGAGCGGTGCGCTGAACATGACACCGATATCGCTGCTCGATCAAGGTCCCCGCGAAGGGAAACATTCGACGATCGTGGACTTTACCGGCTCTGAGCCGCGGCTCATCCGGGAGGAGATCCCGCGTTTTCACAGTTTCTGCGGAAAACCCTGCGGAAAGCCCTGTGAAAAACTGCGAAAGACCGCACAAATGCGGGCCTTCCGAGCGCTTTGCACAACTCCGTGGGCGTATTGAGCTAAGTGTTGCAGGAACTGGTGTTAACCAAAATCAGACACATCCCGGGCAGCGCTTTTGGTCCAATTGCCCAAGACGGTTTGCACTTTCCACATCCAGCTTGACAAGCCGGCCTCGTTTCCGTGCCGTTTACAGATCCGTTGCAAGTGACGGAACGCCGTGGATTTACGGCTGCGACCGCGTTTAAAAGTGTTTCCTTTTATACAGTTTGTGACCCAGCCACTGGCTTGCCGGGAAACGGCATCACATCATCAATCCCGCGCGGGGGAGTACCATCAGAAAGACATCTCATGAACGTTCCGTCATGAGGAACTGATCGTCTGGCCCCGCACCCAGTACCCGCTCCGTATCTTCGGCGGTCCGCCGTCTATACACGCGTAGGCTCCGAAGTGCAGTATGGTGACGTCGAGCGCGCGTTCGTAGGCGTCCCGCATGCGATTCGGGGACGAGCATCGCGTTAACTGGGGAGTACCACGGCCCGTATCGCATCATGCATTGCAGTGCTGCTGGCGATCATCGCGTCCACAGCCTTCGCGCAGATCGCCGGTGAGCGGCCGGTCTCCGCGCCGCTCTTCTACGCGCCTGTCTCGTCGTCGGGATCTCCGGCGATTGCCTCAGACGGAACTTCGTTTCTCGCAGTCTGGTGCGATGGCCGCGATGGCGGCGATGTCAACCGTACGCAGGGTGATCTCTACGCTGCACGCATCGACAGCGACGGGACGATCCTCGATCCCCTCGGCATCTTCATCACATCGACCTACGGTCCGCTGGGTGTGGCCTGGAACGGCGATGCGTACGTCGTCATCTGGAGCACGTTCAGTCCGCCGGTCGTCATGGCGGCACGCATCTCGCCGGATGGACGGGTCGTCGATCCGCCCCATGTCATCGTGCCGGGCGCTTACCTGACCAGCGATAGACATACGATCGCGTCGAACGGAAATGTCACCGTGGTACTGACGAGCGGCGGCTACTCCGTCCTCGACAAGGATCTGCGTGTCATCGACTCCGGCGCGCGAAGCTCCAACGTCGCCCCTAACGCCTCCGGAGTCTTCACGAACGGCTCCGGGGGATTCATCCTCACCGGCAATGGCGGTCTCCGGCTCGATGGAACGGGCCATCCCACGGCGAGCGGCCTTCAGCCCAGCTCGATCGGAGGAGTGATTGCCTGCCACGGCAATGAATGCCTCCAGGTCTTCGACCTCGGATACGGATCAAACCTCAACGCCGCGTCGTACGATCCGGCCACGGGGTCACACACTCCAGCGGTCGGGCTTTCGATTCCGAGCGGAGACGGTTTCTATGATGTCGTTGCTACGTCGGATGGCTACCTCCTCCTCTCAGGCACCGGCGTCGTGCAGCGCTTCGATGGTCAGCACAATCCGCTAGGGCCACCCACTTCGCTGAGCTGGCCGGGAAGCGCAGGCGTTGCCGCCGCCTCCAACGGACACAACACCGCAGTTCTGCGGTCGACGAATCCCGTCTCGATCGCCCTCATGACACCTTCGTCAGCGGGAGACCTGCGCAATCTGGCCACCAGCGCCAACGCGCAGCGCGACCCCGCCATCGCCACCGACGGATCGACCTATCTGGTGGCGTGGGAGGAGAACGACGGCATCTACGCCGGACGTCTGTCACTCGACGGGACCGCCCTCGATGGCCGAGGACGGCGGATCGCCACGTCCACAAGTGCCCCGGTGGTGGCCTACGACGGTGCGTCGTATTTGGTATCCGTTGGGGACCGCTCGCAGACGACCATGGTCCGGATCGATCCTTCGAACGGAGCAACCCTGGCCACCCATACGCTCTGTGGCGATGGGATGCGCATCGTTGCCGGCAACGGCACGGCACATATTGCGGTCTGGGCCAACTGCGGCGATATCGCCGCGGCGTTCATCGACGCGAACGGTACGCCGGCGTCGGCCCCTGTAACCATCGCTACGCCCCCTTCCTGGTCGCAAGTGCAGAACCATCCCGCCGTGGCGTGGAATGGAACGATGTGGCTGGTGACGTGGGAGGAGCAGGTCGTTAGCAACTGTGCTCTGGATCCGCCGAACTGCCCGGCTCCGACGTTTGCGCTCCGCGGCGCGCGCCTTTCCGCCGCGCTGACGCCGATCGATACGAAGCCGATCACGATCAGCGAGAACTACACCTTGTCCGGATCGACGCGCCTCGCCTCCGACGGCCATGACTTTCTCGCGTCGTGGTCTTCCCTCGGAGCTGTTCACGTCAGACGCATTTCCGCATTGGGCGAAGCCTTCGACGACCAATCGCTTTTTACCGGGACCGCGCAGGATCTCATCTGGGACGGCGCCCAATACGATCTGGCCTTCGTTAGCCAAAGGCCGGATCTGGCGGTCGCACACCTCCGCCCGTCCGGTCAGGCCTTCGAAACCTTCCTCATCAGCGCCACGACTGACGACAAACGAAACCCAGCCCTCGTCTCACTCGGCACCGGCCGCGTCGTTGCCGCCTACACACGCCTCGGCCACGAGTCGCTGTACCGCGGCGTGCCGCGCGCCTTCATGACCACGCCCCGTCCCGCGCGCGGACGGGCGGCGCGATAAAGGGGCACGAAAAAAGGCTAGAATCGGGTTGCCATGACCACCACAGTCGAGCCCCAAACACAGCCCAAACCGAGTGAGGCCGTCGCCCCTCCACGCCAGTTCGTCAACTTCATGTTCTTCAAAGCCGACCGCGCCCTGCGGCGTGAGAGCGCCGAGGTGAAGGCGGAGGCGAAGCGCGAATTCGCGGAGATCGTTCACCGCCACACCGGACCGATGATGGTCCTCCCGTACTCCACAGTCGGCATCAAGCCGAACACCGATTTCATGCTCTGGCGCATCGGCTACGACCTCGACCCCTTCCAGCAGCTCGCCGCCGACATCAACAAATCGATCCTCGGCCGCTACCTCGACATCCCGGTGTCGTACTTCTCGATGACCAAGCACTCGCAGTACGTCGACGAGCACGTGCACGAGGGGCAGGAAGGCCGGCGCCTGCGCATCGTCCCCGGCAAGAAGCCTTTCCTCTTCGTCTATCCGTTCGTGAAGACGCGCGACTGGTACCTGCTCCCCGGCAGCGAGCGCCAGCGCATCATGAACGAGCACATCGCCATCGGCCACAAGTACCCGCGGGTGAAGATCAACACCACCTACTCCTTCGGCCTGGACGACCAAGATTTCGTAGTCGCCTTCGAAGCCGACTCCGCCGCCGAGTTCCTCGACTTGGTGCAGGAGCTCCGCGAGACGGAGTCGTCCAAATACACGCTGCGCGACACGCCGATGTACACGTGTAGGCGGTCGACGATCGAAGAGATCGTCGATTCGCTGGCGTAGGCTCCGGCGCTCCTGACAGTTTTTGTTAGTTGACGACCTGGACGTCGTAGAAGTGTCACGGTTACACGGCGTGCATGCGCGGTTACACAGGGTGTGTGCGCGTCTACACGGCGTGCGATCGCGTTTACACGGCGTGTTAGCGCGTTTGCACGGCGTGCGAGCACGTTTACACGGCGTGCGATCGCGTTTACACGGCGTGTTAGCGCGTCTACACGGCGTGCGAGGACGTTTACACGGCTTGCCGGCGCGTTTGCACGGCGTGCGAGCACGTTTGCACGGCGTGTGTGCACGTTTGCACAGCTCGCGGCTCGTCGATCACCTCTGCCGCACGACGACCCCGCCCTTCATCACGAACACGACCTTCTCCAACACCTTCACATCCTTCAGCGGATCGCCGTCGATGGCGATGACGTCGGCGAGCTTCCCGGACTCCAGCGAGCCGGCATCGACGCCGAGGAGTGACGCGGCGTTCGTCGTCGCCGTCTGGAGCGCCTGCAGCGGTGTGAGACCGGCAGTGACGAGCGCCGAAAACTCGCGGGTGGTGAACTTCGGCTCGTCGTCCAGCCCGAAGGCGATCTTGACGTGGTGCCGCAACGCGCGCTCGAAGGCCGGCTGCTGGTAGCGGAGGATGGCCTTCCCCTTCTCGAGCATGATCGGTTCCTGGCCCGACGTCAGGCCCATCTCGACGCCGCGCTGAAAGGTCTCCAGCGTCGGGACGAGCCACGTTCCGCGCTCGGCCATCAGTTGTGCCGTCTCCTCATCGAGCACGGTCCCATGCTCGATCGAGTCGACGCCGGCCCGGACCGCCGCGGCAATGCCGGCCGTTCCTTCCGCGTGCGCCATGACCTTGCGGCCGGCGCGGTGCGCGACCTCGACGGCCGCCTTCATCTGCTCGTCGCTCAGCTCCTGCACGTTGTAGTCACTCAACGTATCCAACACGCCGCCGGTGGCCATCAGCTTGATCCAGTCGGCGCCGTTGCGAAGGTCGTGGCGAACAGCGACGCGTACCTCGTCCGGCGTGTCGGCGATGTTCGAGAGCTTGACCATCGGGACGTCCGCCGCAAGCGGGTTGAGATCGGCGTGCCCTCCGGTGACGGAGATCGGAATACCCGCCGCGAAGACTCGCGGTCCGGCGAACTTCCCTCGGGCAAAGGCATTCCGCAAAGCGATCGTGTCGTACGCCGGATCGGTCGTGCCTGCATCGCGCACGGTGGTGAAGCCGCGCTGCAGGTATGTCTGTGCGTTCTGCAATCCGTCGAGCGTCTTCTCCGCGGACGATCGCCTCAGGTTGCTGGTGGCCGAGAAGTCATTCCAGTCCGCCTCCAGATGGACATGGCAATCGATGAGACCCGGCAGCACCGTGGCGTCGCCAAGCTCGATGACCCGCACCCCGCTGGGCGCGCTCCTGTCGATCGAAACGATCCTGTCGCCGCGCACGACGACGTATCCCTCGGCCGCCGTCCCGCTGCGGACGTCGAGCACGCGGTGCGAGTGGATGGCGACGGATGCCGGCTCTTGAGCTAAGACTCCGGCCGCGATGAGCAAGGAGATGAAGGTGGCGCTGGCAATGGATCGCATCGGTCCTCCCGTTTACCATGTTGAGTCGAATGCCAAAGATAGCTCGCTTCCTGCCGCGCATCGCGTTCGCGTTCTTCTCTCCACCACCGCTCTCCAGGCGCGGCAGCCATTCCAGCGCGGGACTGAGGTCAAACCCGAGCAGCCGCTCGCCAGCGAAAGCGCTCTGGAACGTCTACGAACGCGACGTGATCGACTCGGCGGTCTAATCAGCGCTGGAAGGTCCGCTCTCTCCGCCCGCTCACACCGTAACCGATTCAGCGGGAGCTTTGGTGCGTGTCGAAGAATGTCATTTCATCGAGCTATTCGAAGTTAAGGAGTCGTGATGTCAGACAAATCGAGATTTGAAGTGTCCAAGGGATATCGCCCGGTTCATGAGGGATATCAGCCAAAAGAAGGACCGGTGGCGCCTAAACCACCGTCAGGCGGAAGCGCGGTAGGCAATCAGCCGGTTCCTCAGCCAAGTGCTTCGTCCAACGTTAGGCGGACCGGAGCAGTAATTACTTAAACAGCGGGCAGGTTGGCTGGGTCTGGCGCGGACCGATCGGCCTTCTATTGAAGGCTCGTTACGATGTCCTGCTGAATCTTGAGCGTCGCCCCCATCCCCTGCAGAATCTTCGCTACACGCACTCCATAACCGCCGATCATTTCGAGAAATCGCAACTTAGTCTCATCGCAAGCCAACTCTATCTCCACCGAGTCTTTTTCCAAATGCTTGATCCGATCTTGCGGATTTCCTAAGCCCGCGAGCAAAGCGCGATTCTTCTTATCGTATTCAGTCAGCAACGATGCACGAGCGAGCGCGGTCTGCATCAAATACACCAGTCTGGGCCGAGAACTCGCGATTAGCCTCCGCATGAGAGTCAACGACTCCGACATGTCGTTCAATTCTGTCGGCGCAGGCTTAGCGCCGTTCGATCCTTCGACGATTCCCTCCACAGAATCTTGAAGCGACGCCAGCAATTTCTCGTTAGATTCTAAATCGTCGCCAAGCTGGCCGGTCTCGCGCAACAGTTCTCCGATTTTCGTCAGTTCGCTTGCGTCGGATAGTTCGCCATCGCGAAGCCTAAACACCGCGGCTTTTATTTTGTCGTCACTCTCGTGAGCCGCGATCTGCTCCCAGTTATCTGCTAATGTTCGCGCGTCGCGCACACTTTGCTCAAGCATGCTAGATGTTCTTGGAACATCGACCGTCAGCGCTGATAGCGCACTTTCCGTTGCTTCGATTTGTGCTCGTGCCGAACGCGAAAGATCTTTCAGTGCCGCCGCACCAACTCCCTGGGAACTCAATACAAATACGAATAACACTATGCTGCTCATAACGAAAGTCCCACGTTTGTTCATTTGCTTCTCCAGAGAAACTCCGTCAGTCACATATGCTTAACCCAGTCGTACCGTCCGGTATTTGGCGACGATGATGTCCGAAATGTCCGCCGACTTGCGGACATCCGGATGTCAGCAGTATACGCCGTTTGTGCCTTGGGCAAGGGTCAGCTAGATCTCAACTGGATCGCGCTTGTGGTGGTCGGATACGCCGCCGAACGCATGGAGCTCTTTCCGGAATCCGGTGAAGCAGAGCTGGAGATTGCGGAGCGAGCCGTGGGATTGAGGATCCACTTGGTTGGAGCCCGGGTCAGGATTCCGGAGAGCGCGGAGTTGGACTGAACCACCGCGCGCTGGATGGGCGTTGAATCGGGGCGGGGTGGTGGAAGCGGCTGATGAGGGATGGTTTTGATCGGATATGACTGGCGGCGACGAAGACGCGCGGTCCGGCGAACTTCCCTCGTTGGCCGGGTCGTCAACGTCCGGCATGGCGCAACTGTTCGTCGAGAAACGTTAACGTCTGCCGCCACGAGTCCTCGCGGGCGTGTGCAGTCCCCTCGGGCGTACCGCCGAAGTGCACGACTCGTCCCGTCAACGGGTGGCGCGTGTCGTTGAGGTCCATGGTCGACGTGTACGGACGGCCGATGGCGTGGCCCGCCCCATCGTAGGTGAAATGCTTGTACACATAGGGAAACTGATTGCGGCGGAGCCGGGCCATGATCTGCTCCGACATCCCGCTCGAATCCCAGACCTGATCCTGACGCCCGGAGATCAGCAGCACGGCACCCTTGATCCGCTCGACCCGGATGGCCGCCCGCTCCATGGCCAGGAAGTCACGAGCGCCGGGGTGGACGAAGGCAAGCGGTCTTCCCTGAACGGTCCATGAAGGCGCATTTCTCGAATCGCAGCAGCCACCCCACAAGGCATTGCTGGGGACGTATGCGACGACGCTCTTGATCTGCGGGTAGGCGGAGCCCAGCAGGAGTGCCAGCTCCCCGCCGCGCGACGTACCGAGCACACCGATGCGCAATGGATCCACCGAAGGCTGCGCGGCCAGCCAATCGAGCGCCTTTCCGAAGTATTCGAGCGGAATGTTCGACAGCGACGGCGGCAACCCCTCGGCGGCGAAGTATGCCAGCGCCAGCACGGCGTATCCGCGCGATGCCAGACCGCCCGCCTGCGACGTGGCCGGTGGCAATCCCCCACCGGAACCGGAGAGGACGATCACGGCGGGATGCCGTCCCTCGCCCGGCGGCTGATAGAACGCGCCGACCAATCCGTTCTCACGCACCATGGTCACGTTCACATCCGCCGCCACCGCGCGCCGCTGCACCGTCGTTTCCGCCACGACGGAACCATCCACTTCGGCGGTGAGCTTCCACGCCTGCGCGGGCGGATTTCGAGCGATCGCCGCCGGCGGCGCGGGAGCGGGGCGCGCGTCAGGATCACGCCGCGCGGACCAGAAGAGTCCCATCGCGTCGACCCCCTGGTAACTGCCTGACGCCGGAGCCATTCGCCCGAGGTCGACGACTCCGTCCTGAGGTACGGCGAATGTCGCGCTGGACGACCATTGCGCGGGCTCCTCACCGCCTCGCAACCGCACGGTCACCGTGCGCCCGGGCGGCAATCCCGACATCACGATCGGAATCGGCTCGTCGATCAGGAATGCCTGCGGATGGATCTCGAAGCGGGGAGGATCAGCCAGCGCGATGTGATCCGCGCTGAATGCGATGATCGTGAGCAGAAGGAAAGCTCTCGACAACATGACCTTAGGGATTCTATCGACGGAATGACGCTTCGTCTGCTATTACTACGCCATCGCACTCATGTTGAACCGGCCGCTAACGAGGACTCGCCTTCTGCTCGGGATCGCACTCGCCATTTTTCTGTCCGCGGGCGCCCTCCAGGCGCAGCAGCCGTTCCAGCGCGGAACTGAAGTCAAACCCGAGCAGCCGCTCGCCGGCGAAACACAGGCGCTCTGGAACATCTACGAGCGCGCCGTAATCGACTCCGCCGTCTACCAACGCTGGAACGTCCGCCCTCTCCGCCCGCTCACTCCGGACGAGCACGGCCAGGTGCTCGTGGCCATGGTCACGTCCAAAGACGGCAAGGTCGGCGACTCGCTCACCGCCGGCACCTACGGGATGTGGGTCACCGGCGTCCCCGAGGTGCAGACGCTCTGCCGCGCCTTCCACGGCGACGTGGCCATGCAGTTACGTGAATTGCTCGGACTCCCTCCCGACGCCGATGTGCCGAGGGTCCTCGTGCTCAAGGTCGCAGTCTCCGACCTCTTCCGCCCCGCCCCCGACGACAGCACAAACACGCCGCTCCCATGCAAACCTCTCTCTGACAACACCACCCCCACCGACTGCGGCAACACCTTCCCCTCGACGACGACCCCCTCCCACTATCAATGGATGGCCGTCGAAACTCTCTACCTCCACGCCATCCCCAACGGCTACCCCTGGACGCACCTCGGCTACACCTACAACTGGACCCCGGGAGCGGATCGATACGGGGCGTCGGAGTACGTCATCCGCGGGGGTGCCAAGGGGAAGATTATCGAGAATGTGCCGACGGTGAGGTACTGCGCGGCGCAGTAGGCGATAGTCTGATGGTGAGGCGCCTGGTCCAGGCAGATCCTCGCGCACTGACTCTCTCTCATGTCATTGTTTGATGGCAAAGACAAGGTTCTGACGCCAATGCTCATTAACACGAGTGCTTGTCAGATTTAGCGTTCGCAGTAGCTCTCCACCATCTATCAAATCGTATTGGCGCACATCGTCACGAGTAATCGCCTTCGCGGCGGCCTCCTTGGCCTGTTTGGAAAAATGGTCCGCTGTTGTCACCAAAATTCCATTTTGCCCATCCGCGAGCAGAAATGCCCCTAGAAACTCGCGCACCGTGGAGACGGGTTCCGCTCTCCACCTCTTTGAATTCCGCTCTCTGTTCTTGACCTGAACCAAACAATGCCGGTCGGAAAGAACCAGCACAAGATCAAATCCACCATCGCTCGATTTGCCAACCATCCTTACGTCGCAATCGTAGTAGTCGGCAAAAATACTTCCCACGAGTTCTTCTGTTTTTCGCTTTCCTATCTGATGAATCAAGTCTGGTTTCTTGATTAACGCCCTGCGCAGCGTTGCGACAGGTAGCTCGCTATCGGCTGGCTCGTAGCGCCGGAGGATTGCGTGTCGCGCTCCATAGTCGTCCCATTCAAACCCAGAATCATTCCTCCACTCATAGTAATTAGTTTGCCACCAGCCGCAAGCGCACAGCTGCGCACTTCGCATGACGCCGCGCTCATCTATCGTCGAAACTCGCTGTTCTTCTTTCTCGTCAGCTACTTCCTGAGTGGGAACATTACAGAAAGGGCACCATCGCTTCTGGCTGAAAAATGTAGGGTTCTTAGCCTCACTATAGCCTCGAGGCGATGAGTGTTTACCGTCTTCAATATACTCTGCGTAGTCAAGTATCACAACCGTCCTCTTAGCATCGTTCGTGGTGATGTGCGCGTCGAGACGGCCTCTCCCCGAGCACTTTACCTGCGCAGGATCGCCGACGCCAACCGTGCGACCTCAGCGACCGCGCGACCTAGAAAGCCATGCACGAATACGCTCAGCCGGAGTTGCAGAGTTCCCGTGAGAGCCGGATGCGTTTCTGACATTCTGGCTTGGAAAACATCGTCAGTTTCGACACATCGAAGAACCAAGTCATCTTCAGCGCCAGAGTCCTTCGGAACTTCCAGTATCACGTGCCGAAGCAGCTCCGTCTCAGCCGGTGGCGCGGTACGAAGTTGAACCAACGCAACTCGCGGTCCGTTCGTGATTGGTGCGCGGTACGAAGGATTGACGACATCAGCCGTTGCCGGAATGTCGGAACAGCCGATGACCAGTTCAGAGGTATTCAAGCTCTGCGCCTGGCGCTTGACCTCAGTCATAAAGGCGTCTAGCACTCTGAACGCTGCGCCATCGACCTCAGCGTGTGAGTAGCCGCGTTGCGTGAGATACATACGCTTGAGCTGTGCGGCCGATTCGATAGGAGCAGGAACACCAGCCGCTCGTAGGGTTTCCGACACTAACTGAATGGAATCCAGAGTGCGGTCAAGGGTGAAATCAACAAACGACTGATACTCGCCTGCGTCGGCTTTCTCGAGCGCGGCCCGATACTCAGTCCGATGCTCGGCCAGGATTACAAGCGGAACAGAGAGCGCACGATAGGTATACACAGACGCCAGCGCTCGCGCGACACGGCCATTACCGTCGGCAAACGGGTGTATGGAAACGAATGCGTAATGAGCGTATGACGCCTGCAACACCGGATGAGCAGCTTCAAAATCAACGCTTCGCAATTCAGCGCATAACCGCTGCATCTCAGCAGGAACCAGGTCGACGGGAGCCCAGGAGTGGACAACACCGTCGCTCTTCATTACATGATTGGGAAGAGCTTTGTACTCGCCAAGTGGAAGTGCCTGCTCCTGGAGGCCAATCTCCGTGTAGACGGCGTACGTTTCCTGTCCTTTGCACATGACCTCATGGAGCGTACGAATCCAAACCTCGGCGATCGGGGTGGCTCTCGTGGCAAAATCGAGGACGAAGTCATACGCGCCCATTTGCGACTCAACGAGGGAGCGGACTCGCGCACCTTTCGCATCCAAAGCCGATTCCCACGCTGCCATTTGAAGCGCCACGGTGAAGGTGAATCCGCGATCGACCTCGTAGAGACCTTCGAGCGCGCCGGTATCGACGGCCGCGGCGCGCTTGGCCACGTCGCGAGCCCGCGCGAGCAATTCGGGCGTCAGCTCCGCGCGCTGCTTAAGCAGACCGGCATATCTCTCCCAACGCCCTTCATCGACGCGGGACGAAGCCCGCCACTCGGCGAAGGACGGAAACGGCCTATATGCCGCATCCGCTTTGCGTACATCGACATTCCCCGCGCCATTGGTCGCCATACGCTTGGAGTTTACCTCGCTACTCACTCCGGCGTAATGTACGCCCCTGTAATCCCTCCATCGACGACGAACGACGTTCCGGTGATGAACGACGACTCATCGCTGGCCAGGAACAGCGCAGCATTCGCCATCTCCTCCGGACGGCCGAAGCGGCCCATGGGGATGTGGACGAGGCGGCGGTTGCGGCGGGCGGGGTCGGCGAGGAGCTCGGCGAGCAACGGCGTCTCGACGGGGCCGGGGCAAAGCGAGTTGGCGCGGATGTTTTTGCGCGCGAACTCGACCGCGATCTCGCGCGTCATCGCAAGCACGCCCCCTTTGCTGGCGGTGTAGGCGATCTGGGGGACGGCGGCTCCCATGATGGCCACGAACGACGCTGTATTGATGATCGAGCCGCCGCCGGCGCGCAGGAGCGCGGGGATGGCGTACTGGCATCCGAAGAAGACGCCTTTGAGATTGACGTCGATCACCATGTCCCAGATGGCCTCGGTGGTGGTGGTGACCGATTCGTCGTCGGGGTGAAAGATGCCGGCGTTGTTGAAGATCACATCCAGCCGTCCGAAGGTTTCCTCGGCGAACTTCACCATCCCCTCGGCGCCTGACGCTTTCGACACGTCGGCGGCGAAAGCACGCGCGTTCGGACCGATCTCCTTTGCTGTCGCCTCGGCGGTCTCTTTCTTCAAGTCGACGACGACGACCTTGGAGCCCTCTTTCGCGAAGAGGAGGCAGGAGGCTTTGCCGATGCCGGAGCCGCCACCGGTGATGAGGGCTACTTTGTTTTGCAGTCGCATAGTCAGGCCATCTCGAAGTACCGCCGCCGCTCCCAGTCGGTGACGACGGCGTCGAATTTTCGTTGTTCGGTGCGGAAGAAGTGGAGGTAGTGATCGACGACGTCTTCGCCGAAGACTTCGCGCGCGAAGGCGCTCTCGGCCAGCGCGGCGATCGATTCGTTGAGGGAATGGGGCATGTGTGGCAGGTCGGAGGCGGCTTTGTAGACGTCGCCCTCGAACGCCGGAGGCGGCTCGATGTGATGGGTGACGCCGTCCAGTCCCGCGGCGATGGCGGCGGCGAAGGCGAGGTAGACGTTCGCGTCGGCGCCGGGGGCGCGGCACTCGATGCGCAGTGACGGGCCGCTGCCGACGATGCGGAAGCCGGCCGTGCGGTTGTCGAAGCTCCAGGCGATGCCGGTCGGCGCGAACGAGCCGGCCACATAGCGTTTGTACGAGGAGGGATACGGCGCGAAGAAGGCGAACAGCTCGCGGATGTGCTTCATCCATCCGCCGAGAAACCAGCGGAACGTCGGCGAGCAATGGATCGTGCCGAGGGAGTCGTCGCCGGCAAACCGCGGGACCTTCCCCGTTTCGTCCCACAGCGACATGTGGATGTGACACGACGAACCGGCGTAACGTTCATCCCACTTGGCCATGAAGGTGATGGCGTGTCCCTGCTGCCAGGCGATCTCCTTGGCGGCGTGTTTGTAAATCGAGTGGCGGTCGGCCATCTCCAGCGCATCGGCGTAACGGAGCCCGATCTCCTGCTGCCCCGGTCCCCACTCGCCCTTCGACGACTCGACCGGGACGCCGGAGCGCTCCATGTGCGAGCGAATCGCGCCGATGAGGTGCTCTTCCTTCGTCCCTTGCAGGATGTGGTAATCCTCGATGACGCGTCCGATCGGCGTCGGATTGATGAAGCCCTTCTCCGCCACCGCCTCGTAGGAATCCTTGAATACGTAAAGCTCCAGTTCCGAGGCCGCCATCGTGGTGAAGCCCATGGCCGCGGCGCGGGCGATCTGGCGGCGCAACATGCTGCGCGGCGCTACCGGCACCATCTCGTGCGCATGCTCCTGGTAGACGTCGCACAGCACCAGAGCCGTCTTCGGCAGCCACGAGGCCACACGCAGCGTTTCGAAATCGGGGATCGGCCGGAAGTCGCCGTAGCCCTTGGCCCACGAGGTGAAGGCGTAGCCGGGCACCGGATCCATCTCCATGTCGCAGGCCAGCAGGTAATCGCAGGCGTGCATCCCGTGCGGGATCACCTCATCGACGAAGAACCGTCCGACGAGGCGCTTGCCCACCAGCCGCCCATACATGTCCGGAAATGCGGCGATGACGGTATCGATCTCGTCGTCGGCGACGAGGCGTTTGAGGGTGTCGATGTCGATGCGTCCGTGCATATGCGGTTGCGGGGTCTCGCGGTTACGCGGTCTCGCTGTGTGTTTGCTTGGAGATCCGCGCGACTGCGCCAACTCTCCTACTCCCTTCACCTTTCTTGTTGCGATTGCCGGGTGGGCGTGACCGCGCGACCGCGAAACCCCGCGACCGCGAGACCCTGCTCAGCCAATATCCACATACACCGTCTTCCACTCCGAATACGCATCGAGCGCGGCGAGACCGAGCTCTCGTCCGATGCCGCTTTGTT
>Ga0210402_10000204_pt1 | contig 69378 bp, 92 predicted proteins | sample IncBWC7MmetaG_FD_161055 | JGI IMG/M metagenome (GOLD analysis project Ga0210402, IMG submission 161055) | Forest soil microbial communities from Barre Woods Harvard Forest LTER site, Petersham, Massachusetts, United States - Inc-BW-C-7-M | ecosystem: Environmental > Terrestrial > Soil >...
CCGGGAGCGCCAGGGCCACCTGGACCACCGGGACCGCCCCGGCCGCCCGGACCGCCCGGACCGCCCGGACCGCCCGGACCGCCCGGACCGCCCAAGCCGGCGGGGCCGTTGGGACCGGTGGGACCCGTAGGCCCAGTGGGGCCCGTTGGGCCCGTTGGGCCCGTTGGACCAGTGGGGCCGTTCGGTCCTGTCGGGCCGGTGGGACCCGTCGGACCGGTGGGACCCGTCGGACTGCCTGAATACCCCTGATCCGTGGTAATCTCCAGGGTAACACTTCCAGCGCCCGCTGCACCAGCCATGGCGGCCGTAATCTGGTTGTTCACAAACCAGATGTTCCCGGCGTTCGGCGGCACGAGCCCACTGTCTCCACCGGCTAACCCAGAAACGGTGCCGTCACCGCTCATCTGGCGAACCCCGGGCACGGTGAGATCGAAGACAGGGTTCCATATAACCTGCGTGTTGCCCGGCTTGGCAATAACAAACGGTCCATCAAGATTGAACGTGCCGGAGGAATAGCCGGCGTTAACGGTTACCTTAACGCTAACCAGGCGGCCTACAACCTTGACCTGGTGCGCCGGATTGGACACCCCGATGTTGCCGTTGTAAGTCAGCTTCCAGCGGGACAGCGGGAAAAACGGCGAAACGTTTGACCACGAACCGGCATCGTCGCAGCCCGTACAGCCCGTAAAAGAAAAATTTGGCGGCGGTGCAGTAAAGGCATTAACAGTCGGTCCGGCCACGGGAGTAGGGAAACCGCCCGTCTGGTCCGTCGTAATGAAAAGATTTGTGCCGTCGCTGCTGACATCAATTACTTTAACCACGGGGTCTTCAAAGTGATACCTGCTACCAAACACAAAATAGTGCCCGGGGATCGCCCACTGAGGGGGCCCACCAGTGCCAGCAGACAACAGCCGCGTGATAACGCCGCCCGACATGGAATAAGCACCAGAACCTATTAAATCGGTTTCCCCGACGCCGCCCAGGAAAAGCTGCCCGGCAAAATTACACCCGACAGCCGACAGCTGCTCGCCGCCGCCATAACTTATGGGGCCACCAGTGGAACTGCCAGCTGGTAAATTGCAATTAGTCATAAACCAGTTTCTGGTGGTTCCGTTCATGCTAGTCGTCACCGTAACCCCGTTGAGAGTAACGTTGAACGGACTTGCGCTAAACACGGTGAACCCGGTTATGGTGGTGTTTGTCAGCGTGAAATTTTCCGTCCCCTTATCCAGCTCCCACCCAAAAGGAACGGTGCCCGCGTTATTGATCGTACAAACATGTTGCTGTGACACATTAACCGGAAACGCCTCAAAGAAACAATTATTGAGCGTCATATCACGCCCGTTCATGTTCACAACTGTAGCCGTGCTTCGAAACCCCAACCCGTTGTAAACATGTGTGGCATCCCAATTCTGCTGGACCAAATAGAGATTCGCCGGGCCGCCAAGACTGGAACTACCCCCCGTGTAATTCGGTGGCCCGGAGCCCGCGGTACCGGCCACCCAGTTTGGCCAAGTGGACTCGTAAGAATTCTTCAAGGGGGCCATAACCGTAACCGTGCCGGCTACAGTGTCCACCGCGGTAATAAATACATACTCGGCAAAATAAAGATTGGGGGGGTAGCCAAACCCCTGTATGTCATACCCTGTCATCCACGCCCAAGTGTTAGCCGTGTACTTGGCCGCATCGGCGACGGTCTTCATGTGGATAACGGTGGCGCCCGCGGCAACCGTCTGGGTCAACGATTCTGCCTGCACGTCGTTAAACAGCACACCCAGCGTACTGCCAAGAAAATACCCAGTACCGGCACCGAGAGCGTCGGTCAGCACCGGATTTCCAACCCCGTTAACAGTCAACCCTTTTATACCGAAGCCAATCGAATTAAAAGCACCGGTAACAAGTCCATACCGGCCAGCCGGTATGGTCAATACCACCCCAAAAAGCCCAGCGTTTGCAGTCTTGAAAGAAGCAAACGCTGGGGCGTCATCATGCCCCCACTCAACTAGCTTAACCAGCGACGTGGCCGACTGTTGCGCGTTCTGGTTGAGAACCAATACCTGATGACCGCCGGAAAACGCCCCAACGCTGCTTATCGTGCACAAGAGGGATCCAGCAGGGTTGCCGCCGCCAGCTGGCACCCAGTCCTGAACCGCGATATACTTACCAACGTCAGCACTGGTAAACGTGTTAGAGAACACAGTTAAATTCGGCTGGCCATTCGTAAAGCTTACCGTCGAGCTTGCAATCTGCCAGTCCCCGGTCGCCCCGTAGGTCGTCTTTATGCTCTGGGACGTGGGGTTCGCTCGGGTCGTCAACAGCGAGGTAAGAGATGAAGCCTGTGTAGGAGTTAGCCCAACCCCAAGAACAATGATGCTACTGGCTGCAACCTGCGCGTTGGCGTTTGTAAAAGTCAATACGGAATTGACATAGGCCTTGTTGGGGACGCTTAAAACCTGCGCCCCGGTATTGTATGGCGGCGTGTTAGGGCTAGCCATAACCCCATAAGCCATCGTATCCCCGACACACAGCACGGGCTGGTTCACGCTGGCGCCATGACGGCCCCCAGCCAACGCCTGATCGCCAAAAAAGAACGGGTCGCGGAACAGCCCGGTATTACCGGTGCCACCTACCGCGTTGCTGTACGCGGTCATCGTCGTACCATCGTACGTCCCTATAGCAACTTGAACCGTCGCTGGGTTAGCGGCAACGGATGCAACTTGGGAAGTAGCCGATTTATCCGACAGACTGAAATGAATAGACCCTGGACTACCGGAAGTGTGAACAAGAGAAATGCCCGGGATAAGAGGGCCATCATATTTCGGCGTGCCGTCAAAATTAAACCCGACCGTCGAAGAAGTTGCGTTGCCGACAAGACACACATCCGACGCCGTCTGGGTACGCTGATAAAGCGCGGCAATGGTAAGCTGCTGCTTGAATCTTATCTGGTTGTAGCGGTTATTGCGGCCCCAATACAGCTGGGACGAACCATCCGCATTGACAAACGCCGGGATAGCGGAGTTCAATCCAGTAGCGTTATACGTCGTCTTGGTGCTGTCTCGTGGTGTGAGATCCATGGTACGCGGCAACGAAGTACTTCCGAGATCGTAAACCGTAGTAATATTCGGCCCGATCTTCTTCACCCCGAACGCCGGGTCAACCCAATGCAAGAGCGATTTATCAAGGCCCTCGGAAACCAGCCAAGCGTACGCCGTCTGCAGCCACGTCTGGTCAACGGTGGTTACGTCACCGCCGTCGTCTATAACACGATTGATGTGGGCGTTGACTAGGGGGGAGTTACCCGACATAAGTGTGGACCGCTCTGCTCTTGGTCTCGACCCCACCGCTTACTTTGACAACCTTGTACCACCACTGCTGCCCCGGAGAAGGCGCGTCCACGATGGAAAGAGACGAGGTACCCCCCACCAGCGTGGTTTGCGACCCAGAAGTGGACCCCCTGTAAACGTTATACGATTGTGTCTTGGCCCCTGTACCTAGCGGGGTGCTCATCCACGACACCGTAACTAAGGTATTGGTACACGAAACAGACACACCGAACGGCGCCGCGTCGGATGCCGCCGTGCTATCATATGCAACCGTGTAATAATCAATGAACTGCTCGTGGAAACACCCCCCGCCAACGCTACTAACGTTATACTGCCCCGAATTTACAAATATGTTCGGGGTATGCGCAGCAATGGTAATGCTACCAGGGTTCTCAACCGTGTACACGCCGGCACCGTTAGGTGTGCCGGAAATCTGCCCCGTTATCTGCCCAACGTTGGAACTGCCGGCCACATACCCGCCAAGCGGAATATAACCGGCGCAGGAGTCAACCGTAAACGTAGTGCCAGACACTCCGCCGGTAACAGTAGCCCCCACATACGGCGTACCCGCGGTACCAAACGGTCCCGGATAACCCATTTGCGCGTAAACATGTTCTATCCCGTCCTCCAAATAATCGCACACGCTGGTCACATAGCCATAACCAGGATAGAACCCATTAAACTGCGTGGAAACTTGAATGGCTGGAACAGTCTGACTGACGTTGAAGCTAGCGTCAATGGCGGCCAGCGAAACCCACATCCCGTCTTCAGTGGGGTTAACCGCGTTCTGCCGAGCGTCTAATCTGGAAACTTGATACATCTGGGACCCGTTACCGACGGTAAACGGATTACCGGGAGCACCGGGCCCCCACACCCCTATAGCGCCCGACCCATCAGACGTAGGTGCTTTTCTATTCGCAACAGCAGCAAACTCGAACGGAGCCGCAGCGTTCGTGAACGTCAAACCATTGTTTCCGCCGTATCTCCCCTTAATGTCAACCTGTGTAGCACTTACATAAGTAATATAAAACGGCGGAGGAAACTCACTCTGGCTAAGATCCGGCGATATGAGAGCGGCATCCTTACCGTCGTCGGACGGACTAAAGAGGCTGCTCGCGGCCGTCAACCGGTTCGGCGTTCCCGAACCCGCATCTATAGTCAAATTAACGGTGGGCTCGCCCGTAATATTTACAATTGTAGCCGGAACCGTCCAAGTCTTACCGTCCGTGCTGAACCACTGGCTTGGGCCAAGATATCCAATCTGGCCTATGCCGCCGTACGTGGACCAGTTTCCAGTCCCGTGCCGAAACACCGACTGGAAAGACGTAAGAGGGGCAGCAGGGGTGGCACCGATATCGATGCTCTTTGGCCCCCACGCACAGCCCACCCAATCGAACATGTTGGTAGATTTCCACACTATGCTCTGGGTTCCCAAATTACCCGAAAACGGAAGACCCTGTGTATAGAGGTAAAACGGAAAGCTTCCGTCGTCGGGGTTATAAACAAGAGCGGATGGGGCCATATCGGATGTCACGGTAAAACCGTTCGCCCCCGGCGTAGTCGCGTCCCCGGTCCACTGGTTGTTGCGCGGAATTACATCCACCATCACCGACGGCAGAACGCCGGGATCGCTACTAAACCCTAACTTGAAGCCACAGGCATCACTGTGGATGCCGCCCCCACCGGCAGGGTGCTCAGAGGACGTGAACCAGACATACCGGTTATTACCGTTGGCGGCCATGACCGTGGCCCCCGGCGTGCCCATCGCACTGAGATCGTACGGACACAGGAACTGGCATGCATGCATATGGTAATAATCAGCCGTGCTGATCGCGGGGCTTTCGTGGCCAGGGGTATAGAAGTCCTTGGCGTCACGGGTCCGATTCCCCGTGGCAAAGACTCCTGAAATCTGGAGCTGGGGAGAACCAAACCCGCCACCCATGAAACCAGTTCCTCACATCAATTAGATATGTCACAGCCGGCGATAGCGGTGACAGACGCGGGCGCAGTTGTCCCCACGGTTGTCGTAGTTCCGCTACTAACCACATAATCAGCATAGACGTTTTGAAGAGAACCGTTAACGTTGTCATAAAATATAGTCGACCCCAGAAGAGTGGGCCCTGAATTAGCCTCGAACACACCAACCACGATATGCCCGGACGCGGATGTAACGCTAAGGGTAGCGCCCGTTCCCGAACCAGTAACTTGCCCAGCAACATTAGGGAAAGCCGCGCCATCGCTAGCCTGATTTACGTTGGAAAACGATACACAGTTAACGAAATTATCCGCGGCGGTGTTAGTGGCTGAAACATTCAGTGTCTTATTGCCGCTTGCGGGATTACGAAGCCCGAAAATAAACGCCGACTGCTGCGGAAAAGAAGCGTCCTGCTTTTTCAAAAGCGTCATGGAAACACCGTTCCACGTCACCGCAATACCGGCCTCGACATCGTTCGATCCGTCGGCTCTAAATATGGTACAGATCAAGGCCGGGTTTGTCAGGGCGGCAGTAATGGTCAAACCGGTGTAATTGAAGTTAGTGCTACCGCTGGAGGCGTGGTACAATTCCGTACCGACAACATCCACCGCAACGGACGGACTGCCGCCGCCAGCGGGGGCATACGCCGCCAGCGACCCAAACCGTGCCGGCATGAACGGCAGCATCAGCTGAACTTCCCAACCGCAACGCAGGACACGTTGGCACCGGTCGTAAGTTTCCAGGCACCGCTGCGGCTGACGGCGCCAAGCGGGATGAGGAACGGCACCAGGTTGGACACGCTGGTCGAGCCGCCCGTGAAAATCGTGATCGAGGTCGCGTTGTCGAGGAGCAGGACGTTGCCGGGGGAAGTCGTAGCTGGGATAACCAGAACACCGGAAATATAGTCACCGGTTGCACCGGACGAACTCTGCAGCACGGTAGCGGTCTGCGACGCCGCGACCGTAACATAGTACCCGGTGCCAAACTTGGACAGCGACGTGGTGCCAACCCAGTCGGTGGCGGGGACCACCGGAGCGGAAGCGGCAGAGGCCGCGGCGCCGTTGGCGTTCGTCACCGTACCGGCGAACAGCTTAACCAGACCACGAAGATACTGCTGCAGCGTGCCGTTGGCGTCGGTTACAACCGCGGCACCGGACGTGATGCCCATGGTGGCGTTAGCGCCGTCGGTGAGGGTCTGGCCCAGCGTAGTGATGTTACCGGTACCGCTGTCCGGGATACCGGCGGTAATGTGGACTACGGGATCGGCCATGGCACGTGGTTCCTCTTAGAAGCCTAGAAGCTCGTACGTCGGCACATATGAGCCGGGGTTACGGTTATACCCTGTCACGACAACAGTTTTTAAACCACTAACGGCGGATCCGCCGGCATCGTGGATCGTCTCGAACGTGCGGTCGTCCAGGGTGGTCTGGGTGTAGGTGGGGTAGATGTTCGCCGTGGTGGTGGACGCCAGGATGACGCAAGACCGGTACTGCGGGGGCTTGGTACCCGTTGCAACTCTGACGGTTTTTTGTCCTACGTTCGGCATTGGGGGAGTGTGGGGGAAGGGTGTTACGGTTTAGTTACCGCTCGTGGCTCTCCAGCTCCTCGTACAACTCGTCCTGCACCCGGCGGGTCGCGTCTGTTGCCTCCCGCTGAATAGCCATAACCATCAGCAGGTCAGCCTGACTAAGCTGCCCCCTTGACGCTTTGCTCTTCAGCAGCGCCATCGCTTCCCGCAGTTTCACCTTTATACGGTGCAACTTCTCGTGGGCGTCGATCAGGGCTATGTGGGGGTCTTTGGTGGGCATACTGGTTCCACGTATTTCTTACGGCAGCGGTCAAGGGCCGAACGGTCCCAGCCTTTAAACCGGGGGCCTTCCATACAGGGGTCGTAACGGGCGCAGTCGCGCCAGTCCTGGATTTCCTCCAGGCACTCGAGGAGACACTTAGCGCCCTGGTTCAAGGCGTCAATAACGGTGTCAAGCTCTTCGTTTGTCATGTCGGGGAAATTAGCTAGCTGTTTTACCTTTGTCAACTGGAAGGCGCAGGCCCTTGTACCTCTTCCCGCGGCGTGCGTTAGCGGTACGGCGGTTGTCCACCCACATCGTTTCATACGTTTTACCAGCCATGTGGCGAACGTGTGTTATGTGGGTTAGCCCACAGCCGCAGCATATAAGGACTTCAACTGGAGCGCGTAAATACCTCTCACCGTCGTACACCTGTGTAATTTTACGGTGTTTGCGTTTCATGGTTACCAACTAACCCATTCCTGGGGCAAATGCAACAGGGGGATTAATAGCCCAGCTTTTCGGGAATTAATCCCCTTGACAGGAGCCTGGCTCGTGTTATGGAAAAGGTGCTCCCCGGTGTACGGGTCTGCCGACCCTGGCTACGGGTTCAACCCCCGTCTCGCTGATCTCTTTAAGCTCGGCAGGGTGAAGAGGGTGCGATGCACTTGGTTGGTCCTCCGGGGGGCACCCATTGACATTGTTGGGTTTTTAAATTAAGCAGGGGGCGCGAGCCGGCGGGCACGCCCTGGGAGGTGTACATACTAGGGCTTGGAGAGTACGGACTCGGCCCGCCGGTGAGCCAACTCCCGCAGTTAACGGGTGATTTACGGGCGTTGGTTTAATTACAAGTTGTTAATGTTTACAGGTCCCACCGGTACATCTTGGTGTACTTGTGTATAAAGCTTGCAACTACAAGTGTTACTAGCGTGGCAACACCGACCGCGTCCTCCCACCAAGGGAAGTGGTGCCGCATAGCATCCACAACTTCATCCGCCCCCGCAACGATACATACGCAGACCACCCACCAGGAAACCCTGTTGGCCCAGTACTGCCATACCATGCGGCGGTAATCGGTCATGTTGCCTTACTTCTGAGCCGCCGTGCCGCCTGATATTCACGGTAGCATGGGTTGCAGTACGCTCTGCCCACACGCGTGTCTTCTTTCGGGTTCCCGCACCGCGGGCATTTGGTACCGTCCCCCCGCGGCCGACGTTCCAGTGGCGCCTGCCCACTGATACCAACCGCATCGGGTTTAATCTTTAACCGGTTATACTTGGGACACTCTGAAAGTATAGCGGCGGCTTCCGCTCGCCGTCCAGTTATCTCATCGTGGTACCATTCCACCTTAATCGTGGCAACCTCATGTATCCACGGTTGCATCACACCATGGTGGCCCAACCTACTACACAAAGCGTACGAGCACCCAACATAGAGCAAGGTTCCATTCCTGTCAAAAATCCGATACAGCGCGTGTGGGTCAGACCAATGTGATACCATGAACGCAACCTATATATTTTTTCCGGTTTTGTCAATATACCTTTTTACGGGCTACACATTTTTAAAGGGGGCTTTCTTCGCGCGCAGGCCACCCCGGTGTCCAAGTGGGGGGTGGGGGTAGCCCTTCCCCCGTAGCACGGTGCAACCGTACCACGCGCGCCAGGTGTCGCCGTTTCACCGTGCCAACGCGAAATGCAATAAATAATGTCCTGACCGAGCTGCAACCAGATCGGACTACAACCTTATTACAACCTAACGATGGGGCATTACAACCGTCTAGGAAGGCCTGTAGCGCGTTATTTCAGGTCAAAGATTACCAGAGTGTCACCAGCGTAGGGGCTAATGGAGGACGATCTGGTGCGGTTACACGGCAGCTGGGAGCGGAGCGTACACAGGATAAGTGCAGACCGTGCAATGGTTTACACGTGTTAATGGTCTAATGCAGGGTAGTTTCGGCAGGAGAGCGGTTATTTTGAATAATGAAGTGTATTATGCGGTTGTATACAACCTATAGCATATAGGGATGCAACCTATACGTTACACAACTCACTATTACAATTACTTATTCAAAATATATATATAGATACTAATAGGACCGGTATTAGTGTCAATTAGCCTGGCGGCTGGCTCTCCCATGCCGTATTCCAGCGCCGTTATCACGTGTTTGTGATCAAAATCACGCTTCCGTGAATTGACTAGCCTTGCGGATAAGACCTATCTTACGTGCGTCACCACAACCCGACCTAAGGAGTAACGAGCATGACAGACCAGAAAACCATCGTAATAACCTGGAATGATACACGTCCCGGACATGACGGCGAAATACTTGCGGCGTTGTGGGTCGCGAAAGGCACAGACGACGATTTAAATGCTGCGTTGCAATATGTTTCTGTAAATGCGCGCGGTTATGGTTATAGCAGCCGCGTCCATACCTTTCCTGTCGACCAAAGTGATTGGAAAACGGCCGCGCTAGCGGCGCACAATGCCGGATGCGGTCTGTAGGGTTGCAGCCCTAGCCTATCCACTGCGGTAGGCTAGAACGGCCATCAATGCCGGAAATGGAGAAATACAATGGCATGTACACCTGGAACACCTGAGTGGCTAGCGGCAAAGGCAAGCGGCCCAAAATGGGCTTATCAGGATGCTGCCGGCGTTGATCACATAGGCTACATGGAACGGTTTAACGATTATGGCGGTACCGATGTAACCTATTGGTTCCGTGACCGTGAAACCGGCGAATTGTCTTTATGCTCTGGGGCACGCTTAAAGGCAGCAAAGGTGCTACGATGACACACAAACAATGGAAAAAACTGCAACGCCTGCGCCTTCTCGCCATTTGGTCATGGCTGCAATACAGATATGGCAAGTGACAAAGTAGGACGGTTCGACTAGTCGAACCGTCACGCCTTGCCACTAAATTTAACTTTCCGGTAATGTCACGGCGCCCGGAGTGTATGCTACTCTTACAGCCGTTCAACCATGAAAGGATGATTACAATGGGCGATCGAGCACAAGTTGCGATTAAAGACGGGAAGCGTAAAGTGTATTTGTACACCCATTCGAACGGCAGTGAACTAGCTGACACTGTGAAAACGGCATTGGCAAAGCAATGGCGTTGGGCTGATCCCGAATACCTCGCCCGGATTGTTTTTTGCGAAATGATAAAGGGCGCAGAAGCGAATGAAACCGGCTTTGGCATTGGCACTGCCAAGCATGGTGACCTTGACCACCCGTTGATTGTGCTGGACTGCAGGGCTCAAACGGTTTCTATCGGGCGCAAGACCGTCACGTTTCAAGAATATGTGGGTGTGGAGTAGTGCCATGTCCCGCAACATCCCCGAAGTACGCAAATGGTGCATTCGCTACTACAACGGTAACACCATGCTAGCCGCTATTGTGGTGAACACCATAAACAAGCAATTCGCCAAGTGGGAAGCGCGCGACGCTATGTGGGCTAATGGTCAATGGCGTGACGCATTTGCGTCATACGATCGTGTAACCGTTTCACTTGTGAAGGGACAAACCCCATGAGCGACCCTGTATGGGCGATAGCTTACCACGCTAATTCGCAAGGTAAGCGCGCGAAACGGTGGTATCGCATAACTCGTTTGATTTATGCGGATGACGCGTGGTTCGAGTTGTACTGGCACCCCGACTGTAATTTGCGCTCGGGCAATGTTGCTGAGTTGCGTTGGCTTGCACCTGAATTGACGTTAGTGCCAGGTGTGTTCCACCAAAAAAAAGGCGGACGCGCTAACGAAATGGAGCGTACACAATGATGACACTCAAAGTGGCCCAAGCCGTTGCCGGCTCCTTAGGCTACCCTAGCAAGATGCCGGGCACGTCCTATGGCATAAGCGCTCACGCGTGCCATATCGGCGCTAAGCTGGCTAAGATCGAAGGGAGTGTATGCCACGGCTGTTACGCCTTGAAAGGCAATTACCAGTATTCCAGCGTAGCCAAGGCACACGCTAAACGCCTGGCAGGCATTGCCAGTCCGCTTTGGACGATGGCAGTGGTGACAATGCTGGAACGCGCCAAGGCTAAATGGCACCGCTGGCACGATAGCGGCGATCTGCAATCGGTCGAGCACTTAACCAAAATCTGCGCCGTTGCCGCCCTGACGCCGAAAATCCGGCATTGGCTCCCAACGCGCGAGCTGGGTATAGTTCACGATTACGTGAAGCACGGTGGAATTGTGCCAAATAACTTGACTATCCGCGTATCCGCGGCCATGGTTGACGGACAAGGTACTAGAGCTTGGCCAACCACAAGCGGAGTGCACCACCATGTAACACCACCAAAGACCACGCATGTATGCCCGGCACCAAAGCAGAACAACAATTGCGGGCGGTGCCGGGCATGCTGGTCAACTGACGTTGCACACGTTTCATATCACAAACACTAGGAAAGGATAACACAAATGTCATGGAAGCCAGAGGTTCAAACGGATAGCACTGGCCAGTGGTACGGTAACGCGTTGCGCTTTGCCACAAAGTTGGAAGCTATGGCCAATGTGGCGAATCTGTCAATGCGCTGGTTTGCGGTAAAAGATACACGCGCGGTCGAAAGTGACGACCCCGTGAACTATCGCTGGGACACTGAAAAGGGTTTAGTTGCTGTATGCGAGGCGCGCGTATCCGATCTTCTGGAGGCGCCGGATTACACGCCGTTAAAAGATATTCCCGACGATGGATTGTGCTGACGCTCCAGCTGCATGTAACAGCCGTTAAGAGCGTTAAGCGCGACGGGGGGCGTGAGGAGTTTTCCTCCTTTCGCCTTGCGCCCCCCGATACCTGTGCGAGGATAGCTATGAAATACCAAATAGGCCAACAAGTTTGGCGTGCATCCTTCGACATATCAGAATCATATGTAACTTGCCCCGACTGCGCCGGTTCCGGCATAGCGCGCGTCATGCTGCCAGATGACACAATTGTCTCTATCGAATGTGAAGGGTGCCGGCGCGGATACTATCCTCCGACGGGGCGCATTTCAACGCACGGTCGTAAGCCGACCGCCCGTCCAACATCAATCACTGGCCTGGAAATGCGGGGCGGTAAAACCGAGTGGCAAACCGTAGACTCCTACAGAGTGGACGAAGAGGATTTGTTCGATAATGAAGAGGACGCCTTTGCCCGCGCGACCCAAATCGCCGCCGAACATGACCGTCAAGAGCGCGAGCGAATCAATCACAAGGAAAAGCCATTGAAATCCTGGGCATGGCATGCGCGCTACCACAAAAAATGCATACAAGATGCAGAAAAACAGATTGCGTGGCACACGGCAAAACTTGCCGTTGCGAGGGTGAAGATAAAAGAGGACAACACTGGAAAGGTAGCACCATGAGCGACGATGAATATGTTATGTTGGAATTGCTGCGGGACATAGTTGCGGCTTCCGATAGCGTCAACGGCGAACGCCTGATGGAATGCGTCGACTACGCTCGTGAACTTGTTGAAGAAATGGATCGGATTTATGGAAAGGTAGCACCATGACATACGACCACCGGCAAACGACGGAACCGGATAACCGTGGCACGCGCAAACGTGTTCTTTGCCGTTGCGAACAGTGCCACCGGGTGAGTCATGAATACGACGAACCGCGCAACCCTGATTACTGGTTCTGTGCCGAGTGCCGGGGCGTGGCGGTTTTTATTGAGCCTATGGAGGCCGAAAGATGAGTTTTGCAGCTAGCCAGTACGATTGCGACCTTGCCCCCGGTAGAGGCGCTATTCCGCCTGACACCGTTATTGTGTTGCGCCAGTCGCCCGACATGGTGTACACCGTGTGGACGGGCCTCACGTGGGCGCTGTTCAGGCTTGATATGAACAAGGGCACATCAGGCCATGTTGGCGACTATCCATCATTTATCGAAGCAAAGAGGGCGGCTGAAGGCCGTTCTCCTTGCTAGCGTTGTGCTGTTCGCCCTGCCAGCGCATGCGAATATTTGCACGTGCATGCAACCAATAGAAGTAACACACGTGCACCATAACATCCATCACTATATCACCCGTCAATGCTTTCACAAGAGGCATTTCCGGCGTGATCGGTGGTGGGAGGGTTGTGGTGGTGTGGGTGGTTCTGGTAGTGGTGGTGAGGCAACAATAGGAGGCGGCAATGGAAGTTTTGAAGCAGGTGGTGTTGGTGGAGGTATGGTTGGTGGCGTCGGCGGTGCTGTTGGTGGCTCTGCTAACGGTGGTGGGGATAGTGGTGGGGATAGTGCGGGAGGTACGCCAGCATTACCGGTAAGCTTGCCCACCGGCACCCTGTCAACCGTTCCAGGCCCGATCGTGGGTACTGGTATCCCTGGCGTGTTGTTTGCGCTGTGCGTTTTCTTCGTGTGCGGCCCGTCGCCGCGTTCAATTTGGGGGCGGGTAAGGATAGCTGTGGCATGAAACTTTACTTTTGGGCTAACCCCTATAAAGTTGCATATGGCGAGTCGTGGGTTATCGCCGTTGCGGAGACCCTTGACGACGCCAAGAGGCAGGCGGCGGCGGGCAAGGTTTTTAAATTTGGCCTAGACTTTTCAGACTCGAAGCGGTTTCCCCAAGAGCAATCCGTGCTGAAAATTGAGCTTGGCGAACCTACTAGGGTTGTCGATCTGCCATGCGCGGAATGGCACGAGTGGTCGGAGTAGCGCATGAAAATTCTATTTTTTGACTTCGAAAGCTATTACGATAGCGACTTTTCGCTGCGCAAGATGGCGCCGCCTAACTATATCCTGGACCCGCGGTTCGAGGCGATCGGGTGCTCGTTCAAGGAAGGCGATGCGCCGGCACGGTACGTGGATGCCCCGGACATACCGGCCTACCTTGCCCAGTTCGACCCCAGGCAAACCGCAACGGTGGCGTTCAATGCCTTGTTCGACAACTGCATCCTTGCTTGGCGGTACGGCTTTGTCCCCGCTCGAATGTTCTGCACCATGCGAATGGCCGTGTCCCTGCGGGGTCATATCATGCGTGGCCATTCCCTTGCTGCTGTTGGAGAACTACTTAAATGTGGCACCAAGGGCACTACGATCGCAGACGCGAAGGGGAAGCACCGGGCGGATATTGTGTCCGATGCGGTGTTCTATCGAGCCTATCAGGAGTACGCTAATAACGACAATGAGATGAACGCGGCCATCTATCATGCCCTCATGCCTGAATTCCCTAAGAGTGAATACAAGGTGATGGACCATGTGTTGCGGTGCGCCGTGGAGCCTGCGTTTATATGTGATACCAGGCTTTTAGAAGACCACTTGTCTGATTTATGGACTGAGCGACTGGCGATGCTAGACGAAGCGGCAGGGTGCCCGCTGACCGATGATGGCCGGGAGAAATTTAAACGATCACTCCGCAGCACAACTCAATTCGAGGCAACACTTAAGCGGCTGGGGGTCGATATCGAATACAAGACCTCGCCTACCAACCCTGAGCTGAGTATACCGGCTTTCTCCAAGACCGATGAATTCATGGTAAACTTGCAGGAGCACCCCGACCCAACTGTGCAGCTGCTGGCCGCGGCCAGGCTGGATCTGCGATCGACCATAGAGCAGACACGCGGCGAGCGCATGCTGTCTATGGCACAGCTTCCATGGGAATTCTACGGGGGAGGGTATGGGTACGAGTATAAGCACCACCACCCCCACACAATGCCGATCCCCCTTAAATATGCCGCGGCGCACACGCACCGCCTAGGCGGCGACTGGAAGCTTAATTTCCAGAACCTGCCATCGGGCAGGGGTAAGCAAAAGTCGAAGCTGCGGGCCTCCTTATGTGCCCCCGCAGGTTATAAGGTGGTAGTGGCGGACAAGGCACAGATCGAGTGCCGCATCAATGCGTGGCTGTGCGGGCAGCAGGACTTGCTCGAGACATTTGCCACCGGGGGCGATCCGTATAGCCGGCTTGCGTCACAGATATTCGGGTTTGAGGTAAACAAGAATGTGCATAAGATTGAGCGGTTTATCGGCAAGAGCGGTGAACTTGGTTTAGGGTATGGGTGTGGACACAATAAGTTTTATAACATGGTGATAAGGTCGGCCCGCGGCATGGGTATGGATATGCAGGCGTTGCTCAAGGTATGGACACCCGAGCTTGCGGAGATTTCGGTACGGACGTACCGGAGTACCCATAGCATGATCGTGCAAACTTGGCGGGAATTGGATACTATTCTACGAACGGCGTGGATCGGGCAGACCCTGCCTGTGCGGTTTGGGCCGTGTGTTATTGGCCGCGGGTTTGTCGAGGGCCCAGGTGGTTTGCGCATGCAGTACGCCAACCCTCGTGAGGAGTGGAATGAGGAGGTTTGCAAACGCGAACTATGGTACGATTACGGCGGGGAAAGCCACAAGATATACGGTGCAAAATTCCTCGAGAACATAGTACAATTCCTTGCACGCATAGACACGATGGAAGCTGCCATGAGGATAAGCGCCCGCGGATACAGGTTCAACTCGCAGGCACACGACGAATTGATTTGGGTTGTACCAGATGATAAGGTAGAAGACTGCATGCGTGTGGCGCTCGAGGAAATGCGCCGGCCGCCGACCTGGGGCCCGGATATTCCGCTGAACGCGGAGTGCAGTTTCGGGCAGAGTTATGGGGATGCGAAGTAATGCCATACAACCATAAACCGACTTACAAGCAGCTGCTGGGCCACATGGAACACCATGACGTTCGAAAGTGGCTCCTCGACGCAGCCGACGCCGACGAGGCCGGCACGATCCATAACGCGATCGCGCGATCGTCCCCTCACCGGGTTGCCCGCAAGCTCGCGGAAGCGTTTTATTACAAGGAGCGCCGGCATGGACGATGACCTCTCGATCCCCGAGTACTTGAAAAGGAACAAGGATGGCACACTTGCCAACCCTAGGCCTGTCATCCAATCAGGACCGATCCAAAGTCGGAATGGGGGTTCAAGTCCCCCCGGGCCTACCATTCCGTGGCCTCCTACTGGCACAGTGATTAAGGCGGCGATCGATGCGGAGCTGCAAGCGTGGGCTGAGAGCAGCGAACTTACATTGGTAGAGCGCCAGCCCATTTATCGGGAGCTACGCGACCGCGAGGATAAGCGGAAAGCCTATGCGCGTATAGCGGCTATGAAGGAGAAAATGAATGCGGGTTCGAAAGGGGTTGCGTAAACCTTGGGCTGAAGCGGATGTCGTCCCCATGCGGCTAGCTCATCCAACGTGGAGTACTTACAGGATAGCCCAGGTTACCGGGCGACCACAATCCACTGTTTACGACGTTATGAAGCGGCTAGGGTTCAGGACGAAATCACGTAACAAACTTCAAGACCATGAGCGGCAATCCGTTGCGGACTTGTATGCAGAGGGGGTGAAAAGTGCTAGCATTGCGTGTGAATATAACATACATATGAGCACCATTCGCAGGATCGCCAGGAAAGCGGGGCTCCCGCCCCGGCAACTTTATGGAGGGAGGCATAAGACATGGACGAAGTTGAAAGAGCCTGGTGTCGTGGATATGATCGCGGGTACGCCCGCGGGTACGCCGCAGCCGCCGACGTTTTAGGGCAAGTAAAGTCCAAAAAAGTATACCTCGCCGGCCCTATGCGTGGGGTGCCGGAATTTAATTACCCAACGTTTGCTAGCGCGGCGTACAAATTGCGCGCCCGCGGGTACACCGTTTTCAGCCCCGCTGAAGCCGACATAAAGCGGCTGGGCAGGGATGTTTCTGCGGAGTTCCCCACCGGGGACGCCGACGCCTTCGCCAAGAAGTACGGGATAACCATTCGAGAGTGCCTGGCGGAAGATATTGCCTGGATATGCAAGGAAGCCGATGAGATTGCTTTCCTGCCGGGGTGGCAGCGCAGCTTGGGGGCGACCGCGGAACGTGCTGTTGCTATAGCTCTTGGCCTTACGATCATGGAGATTGGGAATGGATGACCCCGCTGGACGCCTTTTTCGCGCTGCTGGTCTGACGTTTGAGCCTGAGCCCCATATCCCTTTGGATGGCAGGCCTGCCTTCGTTCCGAAGAAGAGCGCTGTTCCAGATGATAGCGCCAAGAGCGGTGGGATGTCTGAAAAGATTGGGTTCCACCGTTTAATGTTTGAGCCTGAACCAGCGAGTGGCACCGTTGCACATTTGCTCGCTGGCAGTCCGGGCGACGGGGATAGGGCGCCAGTAAACCCTGAACGTTTACTCACAGATGTGGATAGTGAGGGCCGTAAGAAGTTTCCTATGTGCAGTGGATTGCTGGATTACTTCCCTGACGCCCTTGCTGCGGTGGCCAGGGTTAGCTTTCTAGGAAATGAAAAGCATAATCCTGGTGAGCCCCTGCACCACGCCCGTGGCAAGTCTATGGACCATGCGGACTGTATTATCAGGCACCTTGTGGAGCGGGGTCGTCCCGATGCCGAGGGGAACAGCCATACAGCACAGATGGCATGGCGCGCTCTTGCGCTGCTGCAGGAGGAACTCGAGAACGAGCTGGGGCTGCCGCTACCGAGGGGGGCACGATGATATGCAGAAACTGCCACGGGGTTGGATGGGTGGAAGAGTGGCCCTGTCCTAACTGTTCGGGCTTTGGGGTTGAGCACTGCTGCGATGGTTTGCAGGAGCAACCGGAAGACAAGGGGGAGCAAGGCAGGGAGCAAGCTGATGGATCGCAGCGCGGTGTTTGATTTTATTGTTTCGGTGGTCATGCTGGTTCAGCTGGGGCTGATCATTGGCTGGTTTTGGGGTATGTGGGAAGTTTGGGGGCCGCTATGAACCGCAGCGATGTGCTGAATTACATTAGTTTGGTGCTCCTGCTTGTTATGTTGGGGCTAACCCTTTGGGATATTTGGAAACCGCTTTGAAAAGGAGGGTGAGTGGTTACAAGAGATCGTAGGCGGGAAATAGCGAACAAGTACAATTTATCCCCCGCGGGCAGGGCGTCTGCGAAGAAGTATCGCAATTCGCCACGCGGCAAGGCTCTTGTGCGGAAGCTATGGTTGAGGCGCTATTACAATATAACACCCGAAGAATGGGATAATATGCTTGTAAAACAGGGCGGCCACTGTGCACTTTGTTTGAGGGCGGACGGTCTACACGTGGATCATTGCCATGGGACAGGAAGGTTTCGTGGGCTCTTGTGCCGTTCTCATAATGCCGCCTTGGGAGTATTAGGGGACAACAGGGAGGGCATTTTGCGGGCGTTGGAGTACGTATCATGAAAGCGTTCAGTTGGTCATACTCCAAATATAAAAATTTCAATACTTGTCCAAAAAGATTTTACGAGGTCGACCTAGCAAAAAACTTCACCGAGAGCAGCGAGCAGCTGATATGGGGGAACCAGGTCCACGACGCGTTCAAAAGAGCACTTAAATATAAGGCCCCCCTGCCGAATGAGATGAAGGACTACCAGCATTGGGTTGACGAAATGTTCGGCGGCCCGGGTGATCTGCTGGTGGAGCAGAAGTTGGCGATGACTAGGGACTTTCAGCCCACTGACTATTTCAAGCCTAATGTGTGGTTCCGCGGCGTGTGCGACGTGGCCAAGATCAATGGGCCGGTGGCATGGGCTCGAGACTGGAAGACTGGCAAACTGCAGCACGACAGCCGCCAGCTGGTGCTCATGGCACAGTGTCTGTTCGTACACTATCCGAAACTGTCACGTATAAAGACCGAATTTGTATGGCTGAAGGAAGACTGTGTCACCGTGGAGGTTTTCGACCGCGACACAATTCACCGCGAGTGGATATCGATCTTTCCCCAGGTCAAGGACATGGAGCATGCCGCGGAGACGCTGACATACCCGCCCAAGCCTGGGAAGCTGTGCATGCGCTATTGTCCTGTAATTTCGTGCACTTACCACGGGAAGCGAGGTTAGCGATGAGTGTGTGGCATGAGGAGACGCAAGAAATACGTGACCTCAAAGACGAGATTGCGCGTTTGCGGGCGGCGCTTATTGTGGCGCGTAACGCCCTAAGGAATGACTTTGAACCCGGTAACCAGTCGCGGGCTTATAACCATATCACGGCTGTACTAGAGACTCCATCCCCCCATATAAAGTTAGGACCAGAGCCCGGGTTCACGGGTTTGTGATTTGATTGTTGCCGGCTAAAACCACATTTTAGAGTCCTCAAAAACAACGGAGACTTCAGATGACGAAGTATTTCTTTGCTGCTGTTGTTGTGCAGCTCGCGTTGGTAGGCGGCATCGGCTATGTGGTTGTCCACTTCATTGGAAAGTTTTGGTAATGCACGCATTGACCCCGTTTGACCACCAAGTGAAACGTGCTCTCCTTGGCGAGAGGATCATATACCACGTTGGCAACCTTGCGTGTGACAGGGAGTGGAAGCCCGCTACGGAGTTTACCGCCCGAGCGGCATGGGTTGCGATGGAAGACGGCAGGGTGGATTTAATACAGCGGCGTGTCGTTGAAGGGTTCGAGTACATCGCCATCAAGCGGCGCGACGTGGAGAAGGTTATCTGGACGGGCTGCTATGATCCCGAACGGAAGAACTACACGAGGAATGCGAAGGAGACAGAACATGCATGACATTTTATCCGTTCTCGTTTGGTCAACGGCTGGCGGCGTGCTCGGTGCCGCGATTGTTTGGGCGACTGTGTGGAGTTTAAGGTGATGGGCTACCCTAACCCGTTCCGTGCTCATTCCGCTTGGTATTGGACCGATGAGGATGAGATCAGCCACGGGCCATATAAGACGCAGACGGACGCGCTGATGGCCCTTCTGCGCTACTTATCGCCCCCGTGGCACCAGCGCATGTGGCGCACGTTGAAGAGGTTGTGGCATGACACCCGAAGGCAGGATTAAAGCCCGGGTTAACCGCGTATTTTCGCATTGGGATGGTATCTACAAGTTTATGCCGGTGCAGCATGGTTTCGGCATGCCGACCCTGGACTTTCTTGTGGCGGTCAAAGGAAAATTTCTCGGCATCGAAACTAAGGCCCCGGGCAAGAAGCTTACTCCGAGGCAGGAAGAAACCGCCAAGCAGATACGGGAAGCTGGGGGGACTGTTCTCGTTATAGATAGCGAGGATATGTCGGCGCTGAACGCTTATTTGAACAGCCACACTGAGCGCAAGTACCCTATCTCGCCCGAAGATGCTCGCCGTGCCAGACTAAAAAGCCGGCACGGCATAACGCCAGAGGACTATGAGCGCATGCTAAAGGCACAGGAAGGGCATTGCGTGTTTTGCCCGCAAACCCCCGATAAAGAGGCATGGGGGGTGCTGTGCGTGGACCACGACCACGAGACCATGCGTATACGTGGCCTCCTCTGCCGCAATTGCAATCGATCTCTCGCTAGGTTTGGGGATAACGCAGCGGGTATACAGCGCGTCCTGGACTATGTGAAATGCCCGTAATCGTTTCCCGCAAAACGCAGACACTGGTGGTACCGGGCAGTCTAGGCGTGGATACCATGTTTCCCGGTGTTCCCCGGTTACCGGATGGCCGGCGCCTCGTGCCCCACGGGCTGCGCGAGACGATCCTGCTGCGGCATATGGGGTGCGACGTGCCCAACCCCATGGACCTATACTACGACTGGTGCAAGCCTGCGCCAGATAAGATGCCGTACAAGGTGCAGCGCGCCACCTGTCGATTGATGACGGAGAACGCGCGGTTCTACAACCTCAATCATATGGGAACGGGTAAGACCAAGACCGCGCTGTGGAGTTGGGACTACCTTAACAAGCAGGGCCTAGCCAAGAAGATGCTGGTTGTTTGCCCCCTGTCGACCACTAGCTTTGTTTGGGCGCGCGAGATATTCAGCACTCTGCCGGGGCGTAAGGTCGAGGTGCTTGCTGGCAAGCATTTCACTAAACGCCAGCGGCTCGAGCGGCTATCTAGGGACGCTGATATCTACATAATCAACCACGACGGGCTCAAGGTCATAGAGAGCGAACTGCACTCCCGCGCCGACATTAACACGCTGGTTCTTGACGAACTGGCGGTGTATCGGAACGATTCCGGCCGATCCAGGAAGATTCGCAAGTTTGCCGCACGTTTTAACATTGTGTGGGGCCTGACCGGTTCCCCCATGCCGAACGAGCCAACGGATGTGTGGTCGCAGTGCATGGTTATTACCCCTAATCGGGTTCCCAAGTACAGGCACCACGCCCGTGACGCCCTGATGACGCGGGTGAGCAATTTCGTGTGGCGCCCCAAGCCCGACGCCGTGGCCAAGGCGTTTAGCTGGATGCAGCCCTCCTGCCGGTACTCCCTTGATGACGTGGTGGAACTGCCGCCGGTCATATCACGGACTATTGATGTGCCTTTAAGCGACGAACAGGGTAAAACCTACAAGAAGGTTTCGACCGTCATGGTTGCCATGGTGAAGGACAAGACCATAAACGCCGTTAACGCTGGTGCCGCGTTGAATAAACTACTCCAGATTGCAGGTGGGTGGGTTTACACCAAGAACCCGGAGTATGTGCGGCTCGATCCCACGCCGCGGATCATGGTACTGGCGGAACTGGTGCAGTCGGCGAATAGGAAAGTGATCATCGCGGTGCCGTACCGGCACATGATCGAGGGGATAGGAAAGATATTCGGCATGAAGGGTGTAGACATCGACCATTGTATGGTGCACGGTGACACCAAGGACCGGGATAACGTGTTCCACCTGTTCCAGTCTACCGACAAGTACAAGGCCCTCCTGGTGGACCCTGGCTGTGTAAAGCACGGGCTGACGTTGACGGCCGCGGATACGGTGATCTGGTACCTGCCGATCTTCTCGCTCGAAACCTACGACCAGCTGAACGCGCGAATAACCCGGATCGGGCAGAAGCACAAGCAGCAGATACTGCATCTACAGGCGACACCTGTCGAGAAGGGGGCATACAAGATCTTGCGTAACAAGCAGAAGATGCAGAACTTGTTTCTGGATTTGGTCGAGAACGCAACGGAGAACGTGTGATGGCGGTGACTAGAGCGGAGAAGGATGATGGCAGAGGACATTGACAAGCGGGTTGAACAATACATACAGATCAGGGACTTACTCAAGGCAGTGGATGAGCGGTGGAACGCTGAGAGGAAGCCTTTACTGGAACTTCAGGAACGTCTGGCAGGGATTATAAGGTCGTCCATGGACGACCTCAATGTAACGAATATGAAATCCAGGGCCGGTACGTGTTTTCTTTCGACACGGTACACGGCCTCCCTTGCGGACCCCGAGGCTTTCATGCAATATATGATGGCGAGTGGCGAGTTTGAGCTACTCGACCGGAAAGCCAACACCACTGCGGTGCGGGACTACGTGGAGAGGCACAATACCCTGCCGCCGGGGGTTAACTTGACTTCGCTGCAGACGGTTGGGGTGCGGCGCCCTACCGGGAAATAGTTACCGTTGTAACCAACTAGGAGAACCCCCATGGGTCAAGAGCTACAGGTACCGGATTGGGCTAAAAACGCCAAGATGTCGGCGGCGTTCGCCGGTCTCGATCCTCATGCGGACGCGCTTACCAGCGGTGCTGGCCAGCCATACGGCATCATCGGGTACAGGGGGAAGGTATGGTCTTTCCGCCTTAATGGCGAAAGCCACAACATTAACCGCCCCGATGATGGGACGCCCAGCAGCTTCATCGATGTGGTGTTGCTTGGGCAGGGCGCGGAGAGGTCCAAGACGTACTACCAGAAGAAGGACAAGTTCGACGAGGGGAGCCACGAGAAGCCGCTTTGCGCGTCGATCGACGGCGTTGTCCCCGACGACGGGGTGCCGCAGAAGCAGCACGACAACTGCGCCCTGTGCCCAAGGAACAGGTGGCTGGCCGGCGGCGGCAAGGAGTGCAGCGATTACAAGCGTTTGGCGGTCGTAATCATGGAGCCCCACACTAAGCCCATCTTTGGCAAGGGGCACATGGACCCTGTTTTCTTGCGGGTGCCGCCCGACAGCCTTAAGAACTTGAAGGCGATGACGGACGACATGACTAAGCAGAATTTCCACTGGTCGAGCTACGTCACCCGGATCACGTTTGATCCTGACAAGCCGCACCCCTGCATGCTGTTCCGGCCCGTACAACGGTTGGAAGACAAGGAGGGTGAGGCGGTTGTCGAGCTGCGCAAGCACCCGTTGGTGAAGCGTATTACGTGGGGCGATGCCGGCCGTATGGTGGGCACTTCGTCCCCACAAACTTCAGCGCCGCCCCTTGCCCCCGCTCCTGTTACCTTAGCGGTGGGCGCGGGCGGTAACGGCCAAGGTGTTGTCATCGAGAACCGGGCTGATGCGGGTGTCGCTGTTGAGCCCCAGGTGCCCCTTGGGGACGACCCCCCCAAAATGGACAACGCCCCCGCGGTGGAGAGCACCGACGACCTTGACGCCATGATCGCGGAGATGACCAAAAGCCACCTCGGAGCTACCGCCAAGTAGGAGTGCGCAATGACCCGGAAAGAGGCGGTAAAGCTAATCCGTGACAAGTTCCCCATGACTTTCTTTAATGAAGATTCCTTTGTTGCGGCACTGGAGGTCCTTGGGGTGCTGAAATTTGACCCGCCGGAAAGTGTACATCTTAAGGCGGTCGAGTGTCTTATCCAAGAGGGCGCTATAAGGGTACCGGTTTTCAGTTCCGCCAAGGAGACCGCCTTTGGCGTGGCTGCAGCCATTTATGCCGCGGGTTATAAACTTGTTAGACGGGATGGCACGGGATAAATGGTGGCTACCCCGCGGGAGTTCATGGAACAGGTGGTACCCTGGCCCGAAAGTAACGAGCCAGGGTTCATCAATTTACATTGGACAAGCCCCAAAGGTCCGGGGCTGCGCGGCCGGCCGTACAGGGACCTGAACTCGTTTATGAGCATGGTACGGTTTGCCGATAACCGGGCGACCATGTTCAAGGATATTTACTTTTGCTTGTCTCGGCAGAGTGCGGTGGGGAAGCTCTATAACAACGCCCCCACCGCTGCTCGCACAAAAGAGTGTGCGACCCATCTGAAGGCGATTTGGCTGGATGTGGACGTTAAACCCGGTAACCCGGAGAAGAACTATGGCACCGCGAAAGAAGCCCTTCACGCCCTTACAGCGTTTTGCGCTGGATGCGCTTTACCCCCGCCTTCAGCGCTTATCTTCTCAGGCGGTGGCGGTTTCCACGCCTACTGGATTAGTAAAACTGTCCTCACCCAAGAAGGGTGGCGCCCGTACGCCGAAGGCCTCAAGGCCGCAGCCCTTCGATTTGGGCTGCATTGCGACGCTGGTATTACAACCGACGCCGCAAGGTTGCTCCGTGTGCCTGGAACGTATAACAATAAAGGGGAGACGCCGAAGCTGGTTAGGCTTGCTCACCTCGGACCAGCTTACGACTTTATGCGAACTCTGGCCAGCTTGGTCGCAGACAAGGGAATACAATCTGCCACTGTACCCACTACCGTAGTCCCCCCTGTCTGGGCCAGCCAGGGCATGGCGAAGGCCTTCCAGGGGTTAGACCCCAAGGCCGACAGCCTGTCGGTGGGTATAGACCATGGGCCCCCCGAGACCCCTCTGAACCCCACAGCCGTGCTCAAGGGCTGCGTTCATTATCGGGACGCCCTGGTCACCAGGGGGAAGAGCCACGGCGAGCCCCTGTGGGCCCTGACGCTCCTGGGGGCTACGTGGTTCGAGCGTGGGCGGCAGTGGGCGCACACCCTATCGGAAGGACACCCGGATTATGGCAAAGAAACGACAGACACGAAATACGACCAGAAGCTTAGCGCCCGGGAAAGAGGCACTGGCTGGCCCTCCTGCCAGGCGTTTGAGGCGGCTGGGGCGAACTGCAAAACTTGCCCTTTCCGCGGAGATGTACGATCGCCTCTTAATCTGGTGGCTGGACGTGTGCCGGCGCCTAGGGAACCCGCCCAAATTCAAGGACCCGATGATCCCCCCCTACCGGACGGCTACACGGTGCGCCCGAAAGACGGGTGGATCTGCAAAGTTGTAACCAAGACCCTGCCGGGCGGTGCCACGTTCGACGAGTTGGCCCCCCTTTTTATGAGCAAGATCCGCAATCCAATCTTGCAACGGGGCAACCGCAAGATCATGTTCGAGACCTCGCTCGACGGGGACCACTGGGGGCCGGTATCCCTGTACGAGACGGACCTGGCGACCGAGCAGACCCTGGTCAAGGCTCTGCGTACCCACGGTTGCAAACCCTATCCCGACAACCAAAAATATCTGGTGCAATTCATGACATCATTCACGGCGAAACTTGACGCGGCCAAGGCCCGTATCAACACGGTATCCTTTGGGTGGCTCCGCAAGGAGGAGGGCGGCGTCGAGCCGATCGGCTTCGCCTACGGTGGCAAGGTGATACTGTCGAACGGCATGGAGCAAGCAGCTGGTTTCTCCGACCCGCAGATAGAGGCGGTCTACAAGCCCAAGGGCTCCGAGGAGCCGTGGCGGCTCTTGCTCAAGGTCGTTACCGACCAGTGCCACCCCCCCATCGAGGTCATCATGGCGGTGGCGTTCGGTGCCCCCCTCATGGCCTTCACCAACCAATACAACGGAGTCTTCTGTTCCCACTCCCCTGGTGCCGGCACTCACAAGAGCACGAGCATCGATATGGGTGCCGCGGTGTGGGGGTGCCCGGTGCTGACCAAGGAACGCCCGATATCTTCCAAGAAGGGCCTGCTGCGCACCGCCGGCCACATCCGGAACCTGCCGGTTTACCTGGACGAGGTCAGCGAGATCGAGCACATGGACGAGGTGCGCGAGATCGTGAACTACCTCAGTGAGGGCAGCGACGGCACCAAGCTCCATCAGGACCGGACGCTGTTCAGCAAGGAGGCCTGGCAGACCCTAATGCTGGTGGGGTCGAACCAGTCTCTCTACGAGAATATCCTGCGTAACGTGCAGACCACGGACGCCAAGCTGCAGCGGGTGTTCGAGTTTATCGTCCCCCCGCGGCCGGATAGCGTGGACGCCAACTACGCGGCAAAGTTGCAGAAGTCCCTAGACTACAACTACGGGCACATGGGGCTGCTGTACAGTGGTATGCTGGGGCGCGACCCCGCCGGCATCGCCCAGTACGTCGAGAAGATACATGACAAGTTCAACAAGGAAGTGGACCACGTGTCTCCGGAGCGGTTCCGTTCCGCCATGGCCGCGGCGACGTTCGCCGGGGCGTCCTTGGCCAATCAGCTGGGCTGCAGCTTCCACCTGCCCGAAATGTGGGATTTCCTCAAGGAGCAGTATTTCGCGCAGCGCAGCATGATCAAGGGGTCGAACACGGTGCTGGGGACTGCGGACAACACCGTCAGCATGTTCACCCAGTTCATCAAGGGCATCGTGCAGAACGTTCTCACCGTCCACCACCTGCCGGCGAAGCGGAAGGGCTATCCCGCCGCCATTGCTTATATTTCCGGCCCCACCAGGGACCGGCCGTACGCGATCCAGGCGCGGATATCGCAGGCCGACCGGCTGATCGAGGTGTCCCGTAGCAAGTTGCGGGACTGGCTGCATCGCAACCAGATCACCCCCGACGGGGTTGTCGCGGGGTTGAAAACACACTTCCACGCTCGGGTGATGGAGAAGGTGGATTTGTCTGCTGGCTCCGGGGTGCCTGGGGGGCGGGAAACCGTACTCGTTTTCCACGTTCCCGAGGGGTCACCGTTCGAGGGCCTGCTGTTTATGAACGCCCCCATGGACATGCGGCCAGTTGCCACGGAGGATGAACCTGTGGCCAAGCTTAATGGGAACGGAGCTTCGCCCCATGTCGAGCCCGTGGCCGTAGACCCTGACCAGCTGGTGCTGCCGCTGCCCATGGGAAGTCTTCGGCAATGATATCAAAGCCTTCCCATGGGTCGACCCCGCACTCCCACGGGTCTGTACCTACGTCCGGGTGGGCTTTTCTACGGGCTTTGCGCATGGCGGCTCCTCCACACGGGAGGAGCCTACCATAGGACAGTTACGACTTGGAAGAGGGCGCCTCGTTTTCGAAAAACCGGCACCAACCTATTGAACTTATTGGGTTTTCCACTTTCCTGCAGGAATTTGTCTGTGAGAGTGGAAAACGCTGGAAATACAGGCAGTTAGCACAATGTTCGCCGTCCTTGTGCCCGGGCCCGTAGCTGGCTACCGCGTGGGATACCTTATCGCCCATTTCAGATTACGCGACTGCCACCGCACATGTCGGTTACCCCTCTAAGTTCTTGGTTTCTTACAAGGAAGCTCCTTGTCCCCGGTTATCTTGGACATCTTTCCGCCCTTACCGGTTTTGGTGTACTCCTGGGGCGGGTCGTCCGGGCTGCCCTTGTCCTTGGGCGGCATGCGACCGTCCGTGAATTGGTCGGGGATTTTCATGAAATCCCTAGTGCGCCCAAGCACTTGCCCGCCAGCGGCGAAACTTTCAACTTTGCCTTGATAGCCTTTATTCACGGTGCCGCCTCCTGCATGGGCCTGCTGGCCTGGGAATTTGCCGCCATTTGCATAGTATAGTCTCACCTGTGCCTTATCGAAGTGTTTACCCGATGGGCCGGTGTAGTCGTCGTCGCCTAGCTTTTTGAAGGGCATGTGGCTATTTGTATAGGTTCTGTTGGTGCTGTTCAAACTTTTTCTTGGCCGCCATCTCGCGCTTGGCCGCTGCGTCGGCGCCATGCTGGATACGTTCGGGCTCCTGCAACCACGGCGGTGCCGGCCGGATCGCCGTGGCGCGTTCGGGGAATGTGATGTTTGACCCCTTCTTTTCGCCCTGGGTCATTTGCTTAAGCGATATGGGTCCTAGGCTGTTGTAGACGTGTGCGCCGTAGTCCTTGAGCCGTTTAGCCAACGGGTCCCTAGGATCCGCTATGTCATGCCCCGCGTAGTCCTTGTTGGCCAGCGTCTCCCACACAAGGCGCGGTGCGGTTGCTATCTTGTTAATCGCCTCCTGCTTGGGGTCGTGGAACCACCCGTACACGTCCTTCTCGTACCCGGGCAGCATGGCTCGCTCCGGCGTTCCCGACTGTGTCTTCCCTCCCGTACGCCCCGCCAGGAGGTCCGTGGTATCTTTTGGCATTTCGCCGGTTTTAAGGAACTGGTACACGGATGAAGCGGCCGCGACCACGATCGGCATGGCGACCACGTAGGCCGCCCGAGGGTCATAGTCGTTGGATTTCATGTTTAAGCGCTTGAGGGGGTTACTGCTGGCCAGGCTGGCAGCGCCGCCGCCGATCTCGCGCACGGTGCCAAGGTTCCATGAGTACGACCGCATGGCTAGCTGCATGCTCTGCTTGAGCTGGGCCTTCCAGAAGATATTGCTTTGGACCATCTCGCCAAAGCGGTTGTCCACGCTGTCGCCGATCTTTCGGGCCATGGCGACCTGTTCCGCGTCTGTCGCATCTGGGTTATTGCGCAGCCACTCTCCCAGTGTTTCGGTGAACGCGCCATTCTTGAGTGCGGGGATGTAATGTTCGAAGGTGGGCTGCGCCACGGTCTGCATGGCGCGCCCCACGGTGCGGAACAGCTCTTTGCCGGTTTGCAGGCCGGTGTTGGCAACGCCTCCAAGGGTGTTGGCCCTTCCGGTCCATTCCGTTTGTATACGGTCCTTGGCGTCCGCCAGCTGCTGGGCGAGGGCACCGCGCTTCCAGGCGGTAAAGAACGATCCCATCTCTGAAAACTTGTATGTGGGGTCTTGCCGGAATCCCTGCATACGGCCGCCCGAGCGTGTAATCAAGTCCACCGTCTTGCGTAGTTCGGGGGAAACGTTGGCGCCGGGGTCAAGGTACGCTTTCAGGGGGTCAGCCCCGGCCTTCGCCAGGGTGTACGGTGCTGCTGGGGCTTTGCCGATTTTGGCAAGGCCGCCCGCTACATCGCCACTCATGGCCCGGGACAGCCCTTCCGCTACCTGATGGATGATGGCTTCCTTCGCCATGGTGAAAGCGTGGTACCCCGAGAACCCGAGTTCCAGCGCGGTAACGGCGTTGCTCGTGTTCTGCAGAGCGTTGTAGAGGCGTGCTCCCGTCTCGGTGGAGTGGAAACCCTGGTCCAGGTAGTTGTTATAAATCTCCGCGAAGTCGGCCGGCGCGTAGAGGCTTCCCTCTGGACCGGTGGACCCACGTCCCTTGAGCGCCACGTATCCGAATGGGATCTTATCACCCTCCGGATTGCCCGAGGCGCCCATGCGCGAGTTCTTGAACGTCTTGATGAACCCCTGATCCTTGCCAGCCTGCAGGATGTTCTTGGCCTCGATGAAGTTGCGCATGCTGCCCATGTAGCGCATGGTAACATCGACCGGATCGGTGGAGGCGAGCTTGAGCCCGGCGTTCAATCCGTCCTGGAGGGTGGGAAATTTACGGTGGTGCAGGCTAGCCGTGGACCCCTGTTTGGAGAACCAAGACTTCGCGAATGTGTCCGCGGCTATCGCGTCATCGGCGGTATCGCGTTTGAACATGTGCGGGAAGAAGTTCTCGACAAACTCCTGCTTCTCCAGCCCGTGCAGGTTCTGCAGCTCGGTCTTGATGGTGGCGAACGTGCTGCGCATGGTTTCGGCCAACGGCTGCAGCTGGGGCAGGTAGTCCACCTTCTTTCCAGTGTCGACCGCCTTCATGAAGTCAACACGTGCTTGTTCCGGGAGGGCGTTGACAAGGGCGCGCATGGGCTCCATGCGGTTCGAGGCGATGGCGATCTGGCGTGCGTTAATGCCGTTGGCCTCGCGGATGATACCGGCCGCGGCCTTAGCTCCTTCCCCCATGGACGTGGGGCTGAATAGCCGGGTGACGGGGTTATCCTTCAGCCAGCCTTCCACCGTGTCACGTGTGCGTTGGGGCGCGATGCCAGCCTTTAAATCGTCCGCGGCTGTTGACGCCTTGCTTTTTTTAATGGCTTCTTCGGTGGCAGGGGGGAAGCCAGCTTTCTTGCTGATGGCCTCCTTCACGCGCTCCGTGGCGTCATCCAGACTTTCCTTTGGCATCTCGCTGCGCTTCATTGCCATAAGGCCACCGTTGTCTATAGTGCCTTTTGGGCCTTCTTCGGCGGCCGGCGTTTCCTTTGGGACGATCGGCGCTCGTCCAGTTTCGCTCTGGAGCGCGGCCTCCGCCGCTGCCTTGAACTCGGGGGAGTTTTTGTCCAATACGCGGCCTTTGTTGGCAAGCGTGTTATCCGGGTTCCGTTTCAGGAAGGACGGTATGCCCGTGTCGGGCTCTTTAGGAGCTAGGCCGGTTTCAATGTGTTCCGGCTGTGCGGTTGTTTCAGGCCCCTGGGCAACCCCTTCATCCGGCGACGGCACATGGTAGTGACCGATATCGGCGAACGGGTCGCTGGCGAGCGGTACTTTCGGCAGCACGGTGTCGCGCGGAAGCGCGGCTGCCCGTGCCAACGGTTCCTTCCAAGCTTTCTGGTATTCCCCCCAGTTGCCCCCTGCCGCTTCCACCGCCAGTCGCTCTGCGGTTTGAGCTACAGGATGTGCGTTGTCGTACACCTTTCCAAAGACTTTCTCCAGGGCCCCTTCTACTGTTTCGTGAATTGCGACGGGGGCCCACAATTCTGGCGGCGTGCCGTTGTTGACAAAAACAGGGCCGTTAAGGTCTCTCGCGGAATTTGCCCCTGATGGCATGGGGGTTTCAATGATGGGCCGTCTCTCAGCTTGCTGGATTGCGCGCATGACCAGAGACAGTTGCGGACCTGTCAAATCTGGGTGGGCGTCTTTTATAGCTTGGGCGAATTCCGGCTTGCCTGCCGCCTGCCTGACAGCTCCGAAGAAAGCCTCTGCGGGGTGTGGCTGCCCCTGCGGGGGCGCCAGCCCGGCGGTGTCGGGGGGAGGGTTCACAGGCGGCAGCAGCCCAGCATCTTCCTTTGCTGCCTGGATAGCCATTTGTGCGGTTTGCTGCGGGTCGGGTCCCGCAGCCGTCGCGTTTCTCCCGTTTATTGTAACAGAGGTTTGTGCCCCCCGCTGTGGCAGTGGCTGCGCGTGGCCGGGGGATTGTTTGGGTTCGCTTTCGAACGTTGCCGCTATGTCGGGGTGGATAGCGTTGGTGCTGAGGAGGGTGTTGGGTTGAGTCGCTTCCCCCCTTGCTGATTTAAGAGCATCCTTAAGCCCGTTCGGCCCCCCAAGGGCTTCGTTTTCCAGCATGGCACCCTGGCCCTTGGGCTGGCCAGCGTACTTGTCGGTTATCGGTGGCTGTTCCGTGGCGGTTCCCTGGGAAATTGACGTGGTGGACGGCGCGCTCTTTTTGCCTGAACCAGTGGCTTCGACTTCAGCTTTGTCCTCGGCCGTTTGGGCTTCCGCAGAAACAGTGGCTTCCCCGCTAAACTCTGGTTCCTGTACGGGCAGATCCGGCTTGGCGTCGGGCGGCCGTACGGGGGCCTCTGTAGACCCAGCGGCAGCGTTCCCTAGCCGTCCTTCTAGATTGGTCACCCACCCGCGAGGCTTGGCGAATAACGCGCCAGCGCCCGCCGCTAGGCCGATCTTGGCCGGGTCCAGGTCCTCGCCGCGGTAAGCCTCCTGGCCACCCTCGAGCAACCCCTGGATGCCCGCGCCGATCGCACGCGCTCCGACCCGCGCACCGGCGCCAACACCGAACCCCGCCCCGATGCTGCCGGCTAGCCCCCCACTGAACGAGGACAGCGGGTTAGTTTCTATGTCCTTCTGCCGTTGAATGTTGGACAGCTGTCCGGTGCCCTGGGCGAGCCCTAGCTTGTTTAAGGCCCAGTCCTCCATGGCTTGGCCCGCCATGCCGCCGGCAGCGCCACCAGCGATAGCGCCCGCTGGCACACTTAGGCCACCAGTTACCGGGGCAGCCAGGGTGCCAAGGGCGGCACCCCCGACCATACCCAACCCGGCGCCGATGCCAGCACCAAGGGAGTGTGCGCCCTCGCGGGCAAACGAGCCTACAGGAGAGGGTTCGTCCTCGTCACCTCCGCCGTTTAATTGGCGCAGCAAGTCGGGGTCGGTTACCTCGCCGCTGGAACCGCCATTGAGTTGCTGGAGGATGTCGGGGTCGGATACTTCGGGCATTTACCGACCTTCCGCGTTATCAAACCATTTCCCGTTTACGTTGTAATACGTTTTGCCGTTGACGGTTTTGCTCTCGGGCGCTTGCTGGCCGCCTTGCTGCTGTTGCTGCATGGGCTGCTGCTGCAATTGCTGGATCAGTGATTGGGGTGTTGCCCCCAGTTTCGCTGCTAGGGCAGATGCTTGCGGCAGGAGTTCTTTCAGATCGGTGCCCGGGTTGTTGGCTTGTATCTGAAGCAACCTAAGGGGGGTTTGCAGCTCCGCCGCTGCTGCTCTACCGTTCACCACAAGCGCGGCATTGGCGGCACGGGTGGCATTCGTTAGGGCATTACGGGCATCACCATGCTGCTGTTGTGTATTGACAATGTCGCTACGAATACCCCCTATGGCTTTCGACTGCTCGAGCCTGGCAGCGTTGTTCCGTATGTCCTTCATTCCCTCGAACATGTATTTCTGGAACTCGGGGCCTCTCAGCCCCATGGCTTGGGCCTGCTGCCGCAGATCGTTGAATTGCTGCGCAAACGGGTCCCCCTGCCGAGGTTGAAACGAAGCCGCGAAGTTGTTGGACGGCTGTTGCTGCTGTTCCTGTGGCACCCCTCTGTACCCCGGTACAGAGCGGGGCGTCTGATTGCCAGCTCCGGACAGTTGCGGCCCTCCCGTGTTTAACCACGAGGGGTGGGGGGCTGACGGGTCTTGCGGTGGTACTTTCCATCCGGTTTGCGGCTGGTCAGCGTTTACGGCTGCTTGCACTTCCGCGTTGTTACCGAACAACGAGCTTACACCGCTCTTTAATGCCCCACCTACACCTCCGGCGGCGTTAATGGACTTGCCGAGGTCGGTAGAGGGTCCTGCGTTCCATTTGTCTACTAGGTAGTCCCACCCCTTTTGCAACAGGCCTTTAGCTGATTGGGCGGCAAGTGCCACGGGCGCCATTGTGTTGGCTGCTCCACGTGTGAAGGCCCCCATTGCGCTATCTTCTGGTTGATCTACAGGGGGGGTGGGCGCCGCAGAAGTGTCCGGCTGCTCTGCCCCGCCTGTATCCGATGCATCCTGGGTCGGTATTACCCCGCCCGGGTTCTCATCGGCGTCATCCTCCGTTTGACCGCCATCTTCGTACGACCTCATAACGACAGACGGGTTGTCAGCGTCCACCGCGCCACCTTCCGCGAGCCCTTGCTGCTGTCCAATCTTTTTGGACTGCATCATCAGGCCGCCTTTGGCCGGGGCGAACTGCACGCTATGACCGTTGGGCACGTTAGACATGGCGTTGGTGGCGTGCTGGGCGGCGAGCGCCATATTGCCCTGGTCCATCGCTGCCTGCGCTGCGGCGCTGTAGGCGTTGAACCGGGTACGGTAGTGCTGCAGCAGGCTGAACTGTGCCTGTGGGGTACCGGCGGCGGCGACCGCGGAGAGTTTGCGTTCGGCCGGATCCATTTGCCCCTGCGGGTCCACGCGCTGCTCGAGCGCCATGGCGGCGTCGGGCGGCATGTTGCCGGCACCGGCTAGGTAGGCCATGGTCTTGCGTGGGTCGGGGAGCTGTGCCCCGTTACCTTGCTGCTGATCGTCGCCGGGCTGAGACGGGATGACGCCGCCGTCGGCGTAGCTCTTACCCGCGGTGTCCTGCAGCCGCTTGTTTATATTCGGCATGGGGATAACGTTGGTAGGGTCGAGCGGGCTTGGCTGCTGCATGGCGCCTTGGTTGCTCTGCTGCCCTGCTGCCCCGGCCAGCCCATTACCCGGCCAGTTCCCCGGCCCTCCCACCACGTCACCCACGGGCGTCGCTTGCGGCTGGTCCCCAAAGAAATTAGCAGGCAGGCCCATCTGCTGGCGGCCCCACCCAAGGGAGTTTTGGATGACGCTCATAGGGTCGCCCTGGTCAAGCTGCTGGTCGTTTTCGTCGTTGTCGCTCTCGGGGTCTATAACGCCGCCGTCGTCAAACGAGTTAACGCGGCCGTATGGTGACGGCCCAGCAAACCCTCCCGGGCCCTGACCGCCAACCCCGTAACTGCCTCCGTTGTTGCTGGCCCCTACATTTGGCGAGGTCATGCGACCGCCATCCATTGTGGGGCCGTATCCGCCCACAACTTGGCCCCCTGGGCCACCACTCGGGGTTATGGCCCCGCCCCCGGGGGCGCCACCCCCACCACCAAGGGGATTGCTGATGCTTCCTTCGGGGACGGCTCCGCCAGTTCCATCAAATGTGTTCACATTACCAAACGGGGACGACAGAACTCCACCGCTTGTTGGTGTGGAAGACGCGCTAGGCGGGGGCGCCACACTAGCGGCTGGGTCATTGATGGGCCCGTTTGCCCATGCACCAAACCGCCCAGGATTATCAACGGGAAGCACTCCAGGCATTATCGTGCTCCCGTGTAATGCGAAGTGAAGGTAGGACGCATGCGCAGCGCAGGCTTCATTTTACCCTGCGGCGGTGGCCCCGCCATACCGGTTCGCGCCTTGCGCGACTTGGCGATGAGGTCACTGAAGTGTTTCGTACCGAGATGCTCGGTTACATCGCGCGGGATAACGAATTCCTTGGCGTTTAGTCGTGCCGGGATATCGTCCGTACGCCGTCCCTGGCTTGGGCTGGCACTCGTCGGCACGAACCCGCCGGAAGTTTGGTTGGGGATGACGCCGCCGCTGGCGTAACCACCAGAGTAATCGCCGCCCCCACCCCCACCGCCCATGTCGGGGGGTGGGGCGTACTGGCCACCCGTGTCAGCGGGAGGCGTGTAACCGCCGCTGGTGTCTTGCGGCGGCGGGGCGTACTGGCCACCGCTTTGATCCTGTGGCTGGTTGAACATTCCTGGCTGGTACTGTCCTCGGAATGAACTCTGGTCTGGCGGCGGGGTGTACTGGCCACTTTGGTCCCCGGGGAACTGTTGCCCTGGTCCGCTGGGCATGTCGCCGGCATTTGCTGGCGTTGTGGGGTCCCACCAAGAGGATTGTGGCGCGTTGCTGGGTTGGGTATCGTTAAACTGCCCCAGGTTGCTGCCGATGTCATTTATTCCCGCCTGGGCAGCAAGGTCTCCTCCCTGTCCTGTTGGGAAAGTCCCCGGCTGATAATAGTAGGGTTCTGATGAAACACCCCCTGAGCTGGTTCCGGGCCCCTGTCCGAAGCCCATGGGAATTTGCTGCGGGCCGGCTGCGGGCCAGTTCGTGTTGTCGGGTGAAGTTGCTTGGTTGGGGGATCCAGCCCCAAACGGATTATCGGTAAGTGTCGGGTTATTCAGCCAACTGGGGATATCGCTCGGATTCACAGGGCCTAGATCTAAACCACCCGCAGTGGCGTAGTCCCCTCCGTTTTGGTCCTGCTGATCTTTTGGTACAGGGCGCCCCGTCTGCTGGCCTATTTGATTGGCGGCGCTCATGCCACCGCCACCGCCGGGATTGGCACCCCCATACAGTGTGTTATCGGGCGTTTGCGATCCTTTTCCCGCCCCCTGCCCGCTTGACTGGTTTGGCTGCTTGTTCCCCTGCCCCTGACTGCTGTTCTGCGACCCCGATCGCTGCTGCGACTGGCTTTGCTGCCCCACGGGCGGCAGGCGGTTGGCGTTCGCCGCGGCGTTACCGAAATTCGGCACGGTGTTTAGCAAGTTGGCGCCAGTGTTCTGCTGCCCCAGGATCGCATTCTCCGCCCCCGTGATGCCCGTGTAGGCGGACTGCAGCGCGTTTACCGCCATGCCGGGTTCGTTCTGCCCCCACCCAAGAGCGGTCTGCTCCATCTGCCGGCCGGTGTTAGCCGTGTTGACCGATGCTTGGGTGCCGGCGCCGGCCCGCGTTGCCGCATCCTGCAAACGTGAAGTCAGTAGCAAATCCTGGTATCGCCCCGAGTTCGGGTTAACACCGAACCCCTGCAGCTGCCGCTGCGCGCTGTCCATGGCGGCCTGGTCGGCTTGCCCCGCGGTGCTCTCGGCCTGCCCCATCATGAACCGCTGGCGGGCTTCGGAGTTGTATGACCCAGCTTGCGCTATGTACTGGTTCATCAGCGGCTCGAAGACGTTCTGGTACCTCCCGAGGAGATTCTGCGCCAGCCCCGCCCCCTGCTGGGCCTCCTGCATGTACTGGTTTATGTTGGCGTCGGTGACCCCCAGCCCCATGTTGTATTGCTGCTGGGCCCAGGCGTATTGGTTCTGGGTTAGCGCGCCCAGCAGCTGGGAAAGCTGCAGCCCCCACTGGGACTGTGGCGACTGCACCGATACCGGCAGGGAGGAAGAATACCCAGAGCTGCTGGAAGTGCCTTGGGATTGAGTGGTAGTATCCGCCATCGTGCTACCCTTATAATATCGTTAATCTATACCGCCCCGGCGGTAAAGAAAGCGTTATGTACCGGGGGTGGCGAAGCTAAGTTCTACGTCGGCTTCATAGATCCCCGTTGTGGGCGGCAGAGTAACGGTATGGTGCCAGGTCGCTGTGTGGTCCTCGCTGTACCAGAATCCGGGGTGCAGCCCGTCATTCAGGAACGGGTCCTGGGTAGTCACGTCCGTTATTTTCCCCGGGTACGGGGGGTTGTCCGGCACTACAATGGATTTGAACGGGCTTTGGATAGAAACTGTAGTGTAAACAGGGGCGTGTCTGATGGGGGTAACGAGCTTCCGGTAGTGGAATATGTTTGGCGTGTACGAAAGATCGAGTATGGGCTCGTCGTTAGGTCCTACAAGACTTCCATTGTCGTCGTGGTACGGTGGAAATGACCTTGCCGATCCGACCCTCTTAGTCCATGTAAACCCATCAGTAGACATTACAATTGTTGATTGCCCATAGTCTACCCCAAACAGGGTATAGCCCCACGGGCCTACGCCGCCACCACCGCCATCACGGCCGTAGATCCAGCCGTTAGACTGGTTGTACGCGAATATCCAAGCCCCGTTACCGTAAGCATAGGTTGGAAATGGTCCATTGTCCCCCGGCATGTTGATCGTGGTCCAGGTCTTTCCATCTTCGGATACGTGTATCTTGTTGACCCGGTTGGTGGGGGTATGGAACTCGACAACGTCTATAGGTAAGGTAAAGGAACCTGGCGGGAATGGCCCGGAGTTCTCAAACAGAACAAACAGGGGCACTTGCGACTGCCAATGTACATTGATAACGGTGTCAAAGACAACGTCAAGGGAAAGGCTCATGAGGGTAGAAGCTGGATGTTTGGCCCGTCCACCCCCTGTCGGGTATACACCCAGGTGGCCCCGGTGGTGTGATCCTGCATAGTTAAATTATTGACACGGAGCACATCTACATAGTTCTGTTTGTTTATGGTGCCGTCGGTCTTCATCTGGTACACGCGCACCTTTTGGGTGACGATGGATTTTTGGGTCCAGTTGCCCTCCTGTGCGTTCTTCCCTGGCTTCCCCGCGGCACCGGGGCTCGAGCTGTTACCGCCGAAGAAGTTGAAACTGTTGAACGGCGACAGCCGCTGGAAGTTCTCGTTTAGAATACGGATGACTTGCGGCAGTGAAGCGCCGGTGGGTATGACCTTGAAACCCTTGGCGGATGCAGGATTACCGACGGGTATTGGCTGGGTAAGGTTACACTGCGGTGCGGAAGCCATTACACACTCCCAAGTTCCTTAACCGAGGTGGCAATCTGGATGTTGGAAATTGGCACGCGCCCAGTGATCTCCCAGGCCCACTGCTCGCACTTGAACCCGTCCACGATGCGCATGAGCGCGCTCGACTCCCTGATCTCGCGGGCGTCGATCAGCGTCAAGTTACCGGTACCGTCCACGTCCACGAACGTCCTGATTATACCATACTGCCCAGTTTGTAGGGTGTTCCACGACGGATCGCTAGCAGGCGCGGTGTTCTCGATGGCGTTCTGTGCCGGTGTGTTGGTCGGTACACTGAAGAACGCGCGCATGGCGGCGTAGTTGCGTTTGACATTCTGCTGGTAGGTCTTGGAGCGCCATGTGTATGGCACCATGGCGGGGTTGGGATCGGTGAAGTCGAAGTAATACACGGAACCGTTGGACACCAGCAGGCCGGTGCCGGTCCATGTGTCTGTCATAACGTTCTGTATGTCGAACCCGGTGGGGCTGGTGAGCTGGTTGAACCCCAGCCTGTGGCCCCCCGGCTGTGGCCAGATGGTGAAGCTGGTGTTGTCCTGGTCGAGTTCGATGGTGAACCCGGTCTGGGCTAGCGAGTTGTCGGCAGGGGAGACGCCAGGCGGCGATACGCTGCCTAGGCAGTAGTAGCAGGAGGCGATGAATATCGAACGTCCGTACTTCTGTGGGGTTAGCTGTTGCCACTTCTCGCGTGTGAACCACAAGTCGGTGGTGTTGGTGGCGACGCCCGCGGGGGTGACTTGGATGAGGCCGTTCTGGCTCATGTAGGTCACCGCGGCATCGCCGCTGATGATCGACCCGCGCGAGGAGCACGAGTGCGGGTGGGCGCACTTGCTCTGTGTCATCTGCCCCGGCGTCTGCCCGGTAATGATGAACGGGTTGCTGTCCGTCATGACGACCAGGGTGCCGCTGGTGACCCCCAGTCCTACGATCGGGTAGTCCACGGTGAGCACGTATCCCGGTGGCCAGGCGTGGGGGCGGTACGGCTCGCAGAACCATATCTCGTTGGTGGTGAATCCCGCCACCATGCCGTTCTGTAGGACGGTAAGACCCTGCAGGTTTTCGGGCGGTGGGAACCAGTTGGTGGACTGTAGCTGCTGGTTCAGCGCGACCGTGTTGTTGGGATTGGCGTCGACATACTGCGCAGTGCCGATAGGAACCGTATCCACAAAGAAAAATACGGTGGCTCCCCCCTGCCCAGGGACGGTTCGATAAATGTTAATATCTTTAAGGGTTCGTAGAACACCCAGGTCATTGGGCGGAGGCGTCCACAGACCGACGGTCCAGACGCCATTGGACCAACCGTCCAGTAGTGTAGGCGGGGAAGGCGGCCCTTCCTCCCCATATGTTGAAACCCACGTATAGACATATGCTCTGCTCTCTACTACGTCGGAGGTGAGGAAGTCCCCAATGATGTGCAACCCCGGCCCGTTGAGGGTGGCGGCCGGGGCGGTGCCGGGCGGCCCGTTCGTGAAGGACGCTAAGAAAGTGGCCGAGTTGTTGTTCGGGATAACCGGGCCGCCGTCTATCTGGACGGCTACGTCGATAATGAACCCGATCCAGTACTGATTGTTATTGGTCAGGTTGGTAGGATTGATGAACGAGCTTATGTTTGCAGCACCGCCCCCGAACACTCCCGTCGTGAGCTGGCCTGTGTTGAGAAGTTCCCCGGGAACACCAGCATTATCGTTGTATATGACGGCGGCAAACTGGGAGGTGGGTATATCGGCCTGGTTGGCGCCAGAGAACCACTGCACGTCCTGGATCTGTGTATCGCCGTTGAAGGTGAACGGGATGAGGTAGACGGCGTTGCCGATGGCGTTGTACGGTATACCGTTAGATGTGGTGTTACCGAGGACTAGGGTATTGCCCCCGCCTACGACGGAGGTAGTCGGGGCACAACCGGGGGGCGGCACGCCGAGAAGCCACGGGGACTGTCCAGCGACGATACGGGTCCGGGGGTTGTACTGTGGCGGCACGCTGGGGCTGGAGAAGTAGTACCGGTCGAAGTTGTCGCTGACGATCGGGGACTTTATGACGCTGGTGTCCGGGTCGGCGAACTGCATCCACGTCGAGGCGCCGGTTACGCTGGCGTCGAACGACGCATTGCTGCCGCCGCTGTACGTGCCGGTTACGTGCGACTGGGCGAGGAGGTCAAACACCCAAGTGCTGCGTACAGCACTGGTGCTCTCGCCTACAGGAGTGGAATTGAATCCCGCTCCAAAATCCGTAGCTCCGACGTAGATATAGGGATAGGTGACGGCGCTGAATACCACTGAACCAGCAGTGGCGGCAGTGAGACCGACCGGGAGGGTGGTGTCGGGCAGGGGATAGGCGATGGCGGTGTTGGGCACCGTGCCGTCGTCGTAGAGGATCCCGGAGTTGGTCCTGGCGCTGTTATCCAGAGTGACTGCGGAGAGAAGGTTAGCAACGCATCCATTGATTGTACCTCCGATTAATACGTCCTGCGGGTTGTTGAGCGTGTTGACCCAGGTATATACCAGATCTCCTATAGTAACCGTATCCCCCGCGGTTGGGAGTGCAAGCTGTACATAATATGCGTGGGCCTGCGTTTCCGACAACGTGGGGATACGGAAGGCATAGCGCGTGCCGGGGTTCAGGGCGAACAGCGGTTTAGGCTGGCGCCATCCAGTCAGCGCGCCTGAAAACAGGTAGCCGTTAATAGATACGGCAGCCTGCCCGGTCGGCAAGAGGTGGGGGTCCCAGGCCGGCAGTTGGCCGCCGTACTGCTCCAATTTTACGGCCGGGATGGTCGTTACTCCTCATAGAGGTCGCGCGCTGTTCCCAGCTACGTGGCCTTCGCCTTTGCGTTGATCCGGCACCCAGTCGGCCGGGCGGAACACTGGAACGGTTTTACCCGCGGACGGGTCATGTTGCGGGACGATCCGCACGCGGGCTTGCTCGAGTGCCGCGAACTCGGCCACGCGCTTCCGCCCTGCTTCCATCTCAAGGCGGGTGGTTTCCGCGATCTGCTTGGGGACTTCGGGTGGCGTGTACGGCTTGACTTCAGGGCGCTGGGCCTGCTGCATCGACAGCATGAAGTTACGCTGCATGTTCTCGTTCTCGGCCTGCTCCTGCAGGTCCTTGGTGAACGGCTGCTCCGTAGTCGGGCCGCCCCTGTAGTTTGCCTGCAGGGTGGCAGCACCGGTTTCCATCTCGGCACGGGTAGCCGCGGCTAGCACCACTGCCGGCTGGTTGACTTCGGCCACCTTGACGGTGAGATCGTCTTCAAGACCCTGGATGGTTACGGGTTCTACGGATGGCGTCGGCTCGGGCACCTGCATCCCCGCCAGCCCGGTCTCCACCACTTCCTGATCTTGGTCCATCGGCATTTTCATCTCCTGGGGTTTGTCCTGTCATCCTGTGGGTGTCTGACCCTACCGCGGCTACCTTGGCTCCATGGTCCAGCCGGTTACCGCGGCCCTGTGAAATACCTAGCGGTGGCACCTTCATGGCGTCCGCCATTGTCTCTTCTATAGTAGGAAAGGAAGCTTTACTCATCCTTAATGGGCCTGCCACCTATGGCGCTGAAAATAAGTGACAGGTCCACTGGGTCCACGGTTGACGCGAGGGCATACAGACGGGCGATAATGCTAGATTCCTCGAGGGTTGCGGCGATGAGTTCAGAGCATATCCAGCTGTCGCGCTCTCGCCAGTCCCGATTTACCAAGAACCCCCATATGGCCGCGTGGTCGTAGGGCTTGCCTACCTGGCGCATAAGGAAGTCGTAAAAACTTTTCTCTTGCGCCAGCGTGGGGGTCAACTCCATGATTACGCGCTTGGAAAACTGCGTGTAACCCCTGGGGCGTACCTGCACGCCGGGGGGCTTGCCGCCAACACTGTCGTTCCTGGCGCCTAAAAGCTCGCCGCTCGGCAGGACGACGTCGACGTGGCTGAACTGCCCGTGGGTAAACCACATTATCGCACGAGAGGCGATATCCCGGCACCCAGAGAATTGCAGCCGGATTGACACCCTAGTGTTTCCAATGTTTGGCGTTCTCGGCGAAGGTGGCGCGCTTGCGCACCACCGGATCAGACGAGTTCTTGGCGCTCTGCAGCTTGCTCTCCGGGATCGGTTTGTCTGCCGCTACCCCGAGATTCTTGTGGAGCAGGCCTTTGTGCGACGGCTTAATGGCGATACTGCCGCCGCTCTTGAAGTATTGCTCTTTGTACTTGTCGTTACTACCTTTAGCCATGTCGGCCCCCTACTTAAACATACCAACGGTACTATGAACAAACCAGAACCCGTAGACAATGTAGCACAGGTACCACTCCTGCGGGGAGAGGGTGTCGGTCTCACCCCACCCAAGGAGTTTGTCCCAGATTACAACCTTACCGATGTAGAGCACCCACGGCAGGGTCATAAGAAGCTGCACGTACACTGGGACTTTAGACCGCGCCGCTTCGGCAACAAGCACGTCCTTCGTCGCCTGTAGGGCGGATATGCGCTCGCTGATCTCCGCCCGCTCCCGGTCGGTGGTGGCGTTCTGCAGGTTGATCCGCTCGTTGGACAGGTTGTTCGACACCGTGTTAATGGTGGAGAACAAACCGGAAATCAAGGAGGGAATAGCCGTCAGAAAAGCGAACATTATCCCCCCTATTTCAGCAGTGTGGTGGTACCGCCGGCAGGGTCGGCGACCTCTTCCGCCCGGTGCCGGCGCAGAAGTTCCATGCTGACGCCGTTCGCGATAAGAGCGGCTGCAATGATCTTGGGGTTGGCAATGAACATCTGCAGGTTTTCCTGCGTTACGAACGGCGGGATGACGTCAAGCAGGACCAGCAGAACCCCGGCAAGAACATGCAGCCGGGAAGCGAGGATAACCTCGCTGTCCTTGCACCATCTAAGCAGCTTTTGATACACCGGTGGCTCCTGTGGGAACTCCGACGGCCGGCACTACGGGCGGCGGCATGGGGGGTACAGTCGGTGGGATGACAACGGTATGGTTCGCGAGAGCGTACTTCCGGCTCTCATAGATCGCGAACGCAACACCCGCTATCACTACCCCACCCACAACGGCCGGCAGCACCCAAGACGGAGCGCCTGCCACATGGGCAGTGCCTCCGCTTGCGATGGCGCCGCCAGCCGTTTTTGTTATGGTACCTGTAGTTGCGCCCGGTCGACCATGGACAACCTTAGGGTGCGGGGTTGTTGGCGCGGGCGACGGAACTGAAGCCGGGCTGCCGGCTATTAAATGGTTACAGTACGACTCCAGGTCGTTGACACGGTGACCCCACCCACCACCAAACCGCTCCCATGCGGACCCGCCGCGGATCTGGTGCATGAAATGCAGCCGCTCCTGGTCCATGGCATTCACGAACCACTTCGGGTCTGCGGCGTTGATGGCTTTGATGAGCGCGGGGTTAGAAGGGTCGGTGAACTTGAGCAATGCTCGGGCTACCCGGAGGGGGCGTGCGGTGCCAGAATTAATACCGTAATCCAGAATGCAGCAATCAGGACCGGCACGTAGGTCATCAAAATACAACTTAGTCGCGTACTTGGAAACATATATATCCTCTGCTTCTTGGAGCGGCATATCCTTGACGAGCGGCGCCCATGCCGCCATGCTGTTCATAAACTTGCCGCGGTGTTCCGCCAGGTCGTAACAGGTAATGCCATACTTGGTGGGGCCGCCGGTGTCGCCCTTGTCCCAGCCGTAGCCGCCCTCGTAGTTCTCTATTACCCGCTTGATGAAGGCAGCGTAATTTGTTTTCATGGCTTCTTCGCCGGAGGGGTGGGGGTAACTTTCGCCTTCACGGCAGCTTCGGCAGCCTCGATGTCAGCGTCCACCTTGGCGGTCTTGGAGTTGAACCACACCGTTACCGTGTTACTGAAAACAACGCCAACCATAAAAGCAGTTGCAAACCCGCCAACAACGAGGAGAAAACTGGACATGGCGTGTACCCTTGGTTATGGGGCGACGACGGTAAAGGTTACGGTGTCTACCCGTATCTGAGAGAGCGTATCGGATACTGTCAGTGTAACCGTAAATACTTCATTAAGCAAGCCGCCGTTCACGAAGAACATGACTTCTGTCTTTGTCGGGTTGAAAGATGTAGTATCCACCGTGGCTGTGATGGACGAGGAAACGATCGCAGCCGTGAAAAGGACCGCTCCATCCTGGAGCCAGTCGGAGTAGTCCACGGTCCACCGGGCGCGGTTTCCAACGGTATGGGTTTTGGTTGCAAGGAGTGCCATTTACAATCCCATAACCCCACCAAAAGTATTAGTCACTATAACGTTTGCAAAAGCGTCCCCCATAAAGGTCCAGTTGTTAGTATTAACGGACGCGCTCCACGTTGCGTTACTCTGCGCGGAAGAGAACACCTGGTAGTAGACCACAAAACGAGAATTACCCCCGGCCCCTTCGCTCTGATCAGCAGCGGTCCAAGTTCCAGGTGACGTAGGTACGGCATGGGCGGGGCCCGACGTGGATGTATAGACTAAACCAATCGGAGTACCGCTATTGGTCGAGACGCCTGTAACCGTGCCACTGGAGCCAGTTCCAGTATTTTCAGCCGGCAGGGAGCCGTTGGCGTCCCACGGGTTAGATGTATTAGGTAACCCCCTACATTCAATTGCCCCGCAAAAACCACTAAAGCTGGGGGACCCGCTTATGTTTAAGGTGATAACTTCGTTAGTAAGCCCACCTGACGAGTAAGCCCACCAAACCTCACTGCCGCAAGCTAAGGTGCTGCTTCCCGTGTCTTGTTCTGTTTTAATCGCCCGCGCAGCAAACGTTAAATCTGGACTGGTTATTGATACGACATGGATCACTGGGGCAGAAGTAGACGTCAGAAATACCGGAACAAGTATGACCGATCCGGCGTTAACGGAAATAGTCATGGTATTGCCGCTGCCGCTAACAAGGGCGGTGTTGTGGGCGGTGTTACCGATTGAGAAGGCCATATACTACCCCTACGTGCGCGTGACCTTCAACCCCACGGTGCAGCGGGTAATTGATGTACAGCCTTTAACGAAATACCCTAAAATATCGCCAGCAGATATGGCAGTTGTCCATCCAGTCAGTGTACTGTCCTGAGCCTTATACGATGATGATATCGTTGGAACCGCTGAAGCAGTTATGCTGTCCGACTGGATGGGATGGGTGCCAGGGTTAAAGTTGGAATAAGTGGTTTTATAAATATCCACCACGATCGAGCCGTTCTGATCAGCAAGAAGCTCGACCTGATTTATGGTGGCGGCAAAATCGACAGGGAGATAACCCTTCGGGCCGGCTGACCCAGACTGCCCAGTGGTTCCCACTGTTATGGCCGAGCCGCCGCCGTCTATAACAAAAATCAAATCGGATGTTACACCGGTGCCCGTTGGACCTGTAATTCCGGTCGGACCCGTATTTCCGGTCGGTCCGGTGTAACCTGTGGGCCCTGTAATCGTGCTTGCCGCCCCAATGGCTCCAGTAAACCCTGTCGGCCCGGTGTACCCGGTGGGGCCTGTTACCGTGCTGGCCGCACCCTGCGAACCGGTCGACCCTGTTGGGCCCGTGTTACCCGTCGCACCGGTGGTAGACGCAGACCCAGGGGCACCAGTTGACCCTGTACTTCCGGTCGGACCCGTATTACCCGTGGGTCCAGTGACTGTGCTGGCCGCCCCTTGCGCCCCCGTACTTCCAGTGGGCCCCGTGTTACCGGTAGGCCCTGTTACCGTGCTCGCGGCTCCCTGTAACCCCGTGGACCCGGTACTACCGGTGGGCCCTGTAAACCCGGTAGCCCCCGTGTTGGCGGCACCGCCGGGGGTGCCGGTTGGCCCAGACGCACCCGTTGGGCCGGTCGGCCCGGTGTTCCCCGTAGCACCCGTATTTACTGCGGTTCCCGGAATACCGGTAGAACCCGTAGCCCCGGTAGGTCCTGTCGGCCCTGTAGGACCTAAGATTGAAAGATATGTAACGGTGTTATTGGGGGAAGTGACAACAGGACCACCGTTAGTCTCGACAAACACTTCGATGTGGTCGAAGCGAATTTGTGTCAACGATGTATCCGCCTCCACGATAATATTGAACCGGTCGCCCGGTGTTCCGTTCACTAGGAAAAAGCTGACCGACTTTTTATCTGGAGAAAGAACGATTGTGTCAACTGTCGCTGTGCCGGCGTCAACAGTACACCTTACCCCCGTAAGGACTTCGCCGAATACCAGCCAATCGCGATAGTCCACGTCTAAGCGCAGGCGCTGGCCGACAGTCTGGTTAATGGTGGCGAGCAGCATTACGGAACCCTTGTGGCTATAATGGTCTGGTCCTCGCCTAGCGCCTCGATCTTCTGGTCGCCGTATGCCACCACTACAACAGGCATGGGCTCCGCATACATGTCGGGCAACTCAGGCGCCACGTCTATGTCTACCGGCGTGCGGGGGGCCCAGCTCATGCTATGACCCCGCCGCTATATACGCCACGGTGGGGGTGCCGTTTGCCGACGTGATAACCAGCCCGGTCTTGGACAACGAAGACACCCATGCCCCCGTGGCGCCGGTAAGGCCTAACGTGACCCGCGGAACGGCGTCGGTGTAAGCGAGGGCGAACGTACCCGTTGCGCCGCCTCCGGTGGCACTCGCCGCCGAACCCCAGTTGATGACCACGTTGCCGAGTTCGACGTAGCCCGACGAACCGGTTGCGCCAGTGAAACTGGTTGGCCCCGTAGGACCGGCAGGGCCAGCGGTTCCTGTAGACCCTGTCTGTGTGCCGCCGGGGGGGCCCGTCACACCGGTTGGGCCGGTAAGCCCTTGTTTGCCAGTGCACCCGGTTACGCCGGTAGACCCGGTAGGTCCGGTCCCGACCGCACCTGTAATACCCGTAGGGCCCGTGTTACCCGTAGGCCCTGTAGGGCTGCCAAGTGGACCCGTAGGGCCTACAACCACGACAATCGGTCTGGCGTAGACGGGTGACGGGCCTTGAACAAAACTTGTCATCCTAACCTCCCGTCACGCCAGTGGTGACGATGAACTCTCCGTGCATAAGTGGCACGCGGATAGCCGGCACGCTGTCGTCGTACATGATGAGGTCGTAGACGAACGTTCCGGGGATCAGCGGCGGCACGATGGAAGTCTCCGGCACAACGAAGTGAATGACCCGCTGCACCGGGTCGTCGATAACAATCTGTCCCGCAGCCGTTGTAAACGAGCACAGGGGCGTTGGCTGGCCGTAAGCCGTCTTTACGTCCAAGCGGAAGTGGTTGTACAGCGTCCACACCGGCGGGGTTACCCCCGGCTGCGGGGGGTCGAACTGGTACGCCTCGTTAAACGTGGCGTTGGACGCTGTAACGATCTTAACGTGTGCACTGGAAGGAGGATGGCCGCAGCATGACCCGTACATTAGAACGCCCTCGTCGGCCAGGCGGTGCTAACCCCGCCACGTTGCGTTGAAGTTGTCCACCCTCGCGGGTACGCCCATTCCTGGGCACCCTTGGTATTCTGGCGTACAGCCGCCGTGCGAGCAATCTGAATGCCAGTGCGGAAACGCTTGAGGTGGTAAGCCGCCATTTTGTCATTGCTAAACGACTTGGCCTGCTGCCCCATCATCTTGCCCAGCAGGCCGTCTAGAATGTGCACGCTGTATACCGTTAGTATCCAGTCCGGGGCGACGGGAACATCATCCCGCGTGGTGGGCAGTGTAATATTCTTGGTTACTCGCGCCGTCCATAGCGGCTGGTTCGGCGTGGTGGACGCCTGGTTCACCAGCTGGATTACGCCGAACTGCGGCATGAAGGCCGGGATAGGGATCAGCTTGTCGTCCCACACGCCCACAAGATTGATGATCTGACCGCCGCACTGTGGGGTGATCGTGTACATGGTGATGTTCGGCAGGGCGGTAAACTGTATGTCCTCCGTCCACGCACCACTGTCCGCCATGAACTCCTTCATAACGGCGTACAGCTCGAGCTTAATGCCGCCATCGGACGACCCCGGAAGCTTGATCCGGGCCTCGTTCATCAGCATGTCGAACGTGTGGCGCTCGAGGTTAGGCATGTTACTTCTTCACCTGCTCAGGCGTGGGGGTACCCCCCTGGATCGGGGAGGGACGAACGCCAACCAGGATATCGTGGAAACGTTCAAGGAAGGTATTCGCGCGGGAATCCTGCACGTCCTCCTCATCCCGCAGAAGGGCGTGGGCGGCGATGCCGTATGTTACCCCCATGCGGAACTGGGGCTCGATCGGCACCTGTTCGCCGCTGACGGTGTCAAACTGCGGCACGCGGGTATGGTACCGGCACACGAGGAGGTCCGGGCGAAGCCGGCGGACCTCCAGCATGGCGATGTTCAGGGACGTGACCAGGCTGTCATCGTCGTAGCGATACGGCGGCGTCTTATCGAGAAGGATCGTACGGACATCCGTAATGTAGTCCTGTACGCTACAAAGCTCGTCCGCTGCCATGGTGAAAGCCCAGTGTTTGCCTGGGTTTCAACATGGGGGTAGGAAGTTAAGGTTTGCTGAACCATTCCACGGCTTTACGGAGGAGGTCGGGATCGTCATTAAAGAGGCCCCCACCGGTATTGCATTTCGTACAGAGGATGCCTCTGACGCCTCCTGTGGTGTGAGAGTGGTCTAGGTGCCACCCGGTACCACCTGGGGTTTCTGTCCCACACACTCCACACTTCCCATTCTGGGCAACTAGAAGCTTTCCAAACTCCTCAAGGGTAATGCCGTAGGAACTACGCAGGTGCATATCTCGCACCTTTTTGGGGTTCTTCGCCCGGTTCTCGCGGTGCCACCGTGCATTGTACTCGCGGTACCGGTCTATATTTTTAGCCCTGTGGGCCCTTTGATTCTCTTGGATCTTTTCTTTGTTGTTCTCGTAGTACTTCCGTTCGGCAATCCGGTCACGCTCGCGTATGCGCTCATGGTTCTTTGCGCGGTACTCGCGCATATACTCGGCTCGTTTTACAGGGTCAGTAATTCCCATGACAGTCTCCATTAAAAATGAACCGCCGCGAACTTAATCGCGGCGGCTGGAGATGTCAAGTAGGTAGATGTGGTTTACGAGCCAGGGGTTACCTGGGTTTGGACGAGCGCCTTGCCGTCCACGACCTGGTATCCATATACCTGTAAACCGCGTAAAATCTGACCGAAGGTCAGTTCCGAGCGCAGGGTCTCAACCTTACTGATCTGGCTGGCAAACGTCAGGCCATGTGCATGGCCAGCGAAGATCGGCCATTCACCCGAAGCAAAGTTGGTGCTGTCGGTGCTGTTGTTCGGCAGGAGGTTGGAAATGTAGATCGTGAAACGATCCACCATCCCAAGCCGGCCATTCCGCAACATCGACACGCTGTCACCAGACAGGTAAGCCTGGCGAAGCTCGCTCTGCTTGATCTGGCGACCAGCCCATGCCGGCATGACGACCCAGCGGCCGACCTCCGGGATGTTCTGTTCGTCCAGGACCTGACCCATGCGCAGGAGCACGTCGAGAAGCTCGACCTGTCCAGCACCCGGGTTACGGCCAACCACAGTCAAAGGCGTACCCTTGACACCAAGGTTGACGGAGCCAGTGATGACACCCGCGGCAGTGCCCTGGTTGGCAGCGGCCATCTGGCCCACGATGCCGTCCAGAACGTCCTGGTCCACGGTGATCTTCAGCTGCTGGGCCGCGTCGTCAGACCACATCGAGAGGATGTTAAGGTCGGACTGGATCTCCATCACATCATCGAGGATCAGCGAGAAGTACTTGCCGTTCCCGATGTAGAGTTCCACGGTGCCGCCGGTCGGCCGGTCGAGACCAAGCAAACCGTCGGACGAATAGTTGTGGATCGTGATGGTGGGCTTGGTGCGAATCTTGACGCGATCGCCCTTGTTTTTGATCTCGCCCTCGTAATCGGTGTTCGAGATCGCAGCAAGAACGGTGCTCGCGTAGAACTTCTCAACAAGCTTGCCGCTCCAGATCTCCGGAATAAATCCCGTCGACTGGAGACTGTTGCCAGAGCTACCAACAGGGTAGATAGCGGGGGTAGAACCCGACGTTGCGCCGGGAAAACCTGAGCTAGGAATGCCCATAGAAGTCGTTCCTTGTTAGGAGCGACTTCCTTGCTGGTGGGCCGCCCCCGGTTTATCTGATCCGTCCCTCGCGCTGTGCAGCCTCGAGACGGCGTTCAAGTTCTTTCTTGTCCGCATCTCGGCCCGCATAGACCCCACGCCGAACGTCGGCGTAGAACTGCGAAATCTGAGCGCGGGTGATGAATGGCTTTTCGGCAGACGTGACGGCGGTATCGCCGGTCGCTGGCTTTGCCCTGCCAGGGGCAGTGAGCGTATCCAGTGCTACTGCAGCTTGACGAGGCACCGGGGGAACCCCCTGCGGCTCGGGCTGTGGCGCTGGCGCGTTACCCGTGGCGACTTCCTCGTTCTGGAAGCCTTTGAAGAACGCTATGGCCCTAGGGGCATTTGCCGCTTGAACCGCAGCGTTCAGCAATCGACCTCTTAACTGACCAGAGTAAACATCTGGTGAATTGCACCACGTTTTAAATCGTGGATTGGTATTAATGCTGCGCCACTCAGGGCACTGGGCGTCGAGCTGCTGGTACATTGCAGCCTGCGCTGTCTGTGCAACCCGTTGACTTACCTGGCGATTCTGGTTTGCAACCTGTTGAATCTCTGGCTGGACGGCGTCGAGGGCAGCACGCTTGATCGTCTCAAGAAGTTCCGGCCCGTAGGTTTTGACATCGTCGTCCGTAACGAACTTGGCCTGCGGCGCAGGGGCCTGATACTCCGGCACAGAAGCCCGGGAATTCATGGCCTGCGTTACGCGGGCAAGCTCATCCCCGAGTTCCGCCATCTGCTGTTGCATCTGACCAATGGAGATCTGGGACTGGCGGAAGCGCCCCTCCATTGCGTAGTAGCGGCCCTCCCAGCTAGACGGGTCCACGCCGGCCCTATCGTCGGGCTTAGAGAGTGTCGGTATCGGTGGGTGCGTAGGCTGTGGCGCTATCGTCTGGGGCTCAAGAACTGGCGGGGGCACACTTTCTGGTTGCGCCACAGGCTCGGAAACTGGCGGGGGCACACCTTCTAGTTGCGCCGCGGGGGCGTCCCCACCCCCATACGCTGCCTTGTGGGCGGCTACAGCAGCCTCAGCGGCTTGCCGCACGGAGGCGGGGACGATAACGTTTTCATCAACCGGGGGTTGGGTTTCGGGCATGGCGGTCTCCTAGTTCGCGTTCAGCGTAGGATTACGGTGAAGGCGCGTTCGGCCCACGGACCAATTCCGTGAACAACCTATAAAATTTGTGGGCAGTCTGAGCCCGCCCCTGGGCTTGCATAACGGTTTCGGGTGGAGCGTCTAACACCGCCAAGGTAACTTCGCTCACGTAGGCATCGAGGGCGCGGATGAACTTCTCGTAAAGCGGGGGGTCGTGGTTCTTGAAGCGGGCCATACACTCGCTAAGAGTCTGGGTATTGACGGCCACTACATACCGTTCCCAGACCAATCCCCAGAACCAATGCCAGGAGCGGCGTCGGGTGTCGGCTGTGCCATGGGAGTAGCCTTAGCGTAGTTGTTCATGGAGGCGCCGGGAGCGGTGCCCAGATTGGCAATCTGCGAGCGATTAGGCATGCCGGCCATGGCCGATCCCTTGCCCTTGTGTTTGACGATCGAGCCGCCCTTGGAAAGAGGGGTGAGGTCTTTCTTGAAAGCCATTACGAGAGGCCCCCCATGCCGGTGTTGCCGCCGCCCAGCGCACCGAACGGCTGCGTCGGGTCAGGTTTGCCATAGTTACGTGTGCTAGCCGCTCCAGGCTTTACGTTCGGGGGGCGGGAAATCGGCGGGGCACGGAGGACCCCTGGGCGGGACCCAAGCACAAAATCATTGTGCATCCCGGAGCTGGGTGACGGCACAGACATGGGGGCCTTGCCCCCCTTGATGGCTACACTGCGCCCCGCCATTAGCGTGCGCTCGTAATGCCATCCCGGGCAGGCATGGAGCCGGCGAACCCGAACATCTTGCCCGACCCGCCCTTGGCGAACTCGGCGCCCGGCCCAGAGCTGTCCGGCTTGCCAGTGGACGGCGACTTGTCGGAGCCAGTACGCTCGCCGGCAACCTGCTCGCCGAACATGTGGGTAGAGCCGCCCTTGGCGAACGTCACGTCGTGCGAGGTTTCGTTGTGGGTCACCTTGGCGGACGTGTTCATGTCGCCCACGCTGCCAGTGTCCTTCTTGCCCGACTTGGAGCCAGAACCGCTGGAAACGTTACTGCCGCCCTTAGACTGCTTGTTAGCCATAAAAAATCTCCCGAAAAGGCGTGGAGGCCTTCTCGGGAGATATAACTACCGGGTAGTAAATAATGGCTTAAGGGATAACCTGGATAAAACTACCCTTGAACCCCTTGGAACGATATCTGGTCTCAATCTCGTCCTGGATGTGCCAGGCAAGGTTAAGCACAGGACCCTCGTAACTCCATGGGAACTCCTCGTCGGAAACAATCGGTATCCGCGTTCCCGGCACGTAGTGCCCGATCTTCTTGGACCCCGGTATTTGATACACCGCGGAAATATGGTTCCGGTCAATGTCGAGCATGCTGACCAAGAGGGGTGCTCGAGCCGGCAGGGCGATAGCTGGGATGGGGGCGAAGATGGACCCATCGTGCTCCGTCAGCTCCCTGATCTCCTGCCGCTTATTCATCTTCCACTGCTTGACGAAAGAGTTCATTCTTGCCAGGTCGAACCCGAAGTCTCGTTCTGCCTTCCTGACGTACTCCAGTCCATCGTTATGGGTACGGGTAACTTGTGAGTTGAGGAACACGCGGATGTTTCCACCGTACCTGCTGGGAAAGGTGGTGTGATCAACGACCATGCCAAGCGCACCGGCAATATAACGAAAGGAAGTATAACTATAAGTACGAATATGCTCATGAAAAAACGTGTCAAACTGGTTTTTGTCAAGGACCGCTCCTAGGTAGTGGTTCTCGATGACGATCTTGGCTTGGTGGTTCGTAAGCGTGTTCAGCGCCACGATCAAGGCAGGCAGGTGCTCAATGTGGGCGAACACGTTGGTGAACGTGACAATATCCGGCACTCCGAACCGAGAGAGGATTTCGTTGGCGGAAAATGAATCGAAGAACCCCTGGATGACAGGGTGCCCTTTCCGGGCTGCCTCCTGAGCGGCATCGGTAGGATCTATGCCAAACGTAATCGCCCCGCGCCTCTTAAACTCATCCAGCAGGCTGCCGTCGTTACAGCCCACATCAAGCACCATCAACCCGTGCACAGGCCCATAAAACTCCTCGTATTCATCGACGAGGTTGGCCATGCCGTCGAGCACATCCTTGGTCTGGCTGGATCGGTGGGTATACCCCGGCTGGAACAACTTCATGCGCGGCAGCTGGTATCGCTGGTGCGCGGTCTTACATGTCTCACAGAACAGCACCCCGATGTGATACCGCTTGCAGATACGTTCGTCCCCGATCGGCACAAGGTCATCCTGCAGGGGATGTGACCCGAGATCCAGGACATGCGGCAGGCGGGGATCATTGGTAATGTTAGGGTTACCGCAAACTTCGCAGGAAGTAATCACTCTCATTTTGCATCCCAACCTTCTGATTCCCATGTTTTACCGCTAGCAATAAGCTTTCGCTTCATGGCCCTCATGAACGCGCCGCACTCCGCACGACTTAGTTCTTTCGCCCCTCTAGCAACCGCCAAGGATCGTTTACCGGATGCCACGTCATAATGCGGAAAACTAGATACACGTGGCGACTGATACCACTGCGGCTTTAGCCCTATGGCAGCCGCCATGGTGTGCAGTTCCTCCGGCGTATCGGCCAACATATGGCACATAACCATTCGACCGAGTGGGTTCTTGGCACCATCCACATACACTGTCATTTTGCATCCCAGCATATCATGAGGGGGAGGGTTATGGTTTTAATCTTTTCGCGCTTCAGCCACATGGTGAAGAACCGCTCGGTCAAATAGTCGAACGCCCGGGGTGGATACGCAGCATCGCGAGCGTCGGCCGATGTTATATGCATCTCAAGATCCGAGAACACCGACCACCAGAAATGCATGAAGCGATGGAAGACGGCGGAAGTCGTCATAAACCAATGGCTTACTACGTTTGGCTGGTCCCACTCCCACGGCCCATGGTCGTCCATAACCCGCATGAAAGCCGCCCAGTCAAGGCAGGAGCGCGACCGGCAGAAGTCGTCCGCCATGCCACCGGCGCTCTGCAGATCAAACGCGGGAGTTATAATCATCTCGTACTGCTGCAGCAGATCCTCGATGAGCTTGCCGTCCCATTGCGCTAGCCAGTCCTGGTACTGGTAAAAGTCCTGCTTGCTGACTTCGCTCCAAGCAGGCGGCCACAAGGACTTGAAATTGATGTGTTTCCTGTACCCCTGAAACCCGATCATGTCGGGGTCTTCAAGCGACATCCAGGCGTCGTAATAGGCGCGCATGGAGGCAAAGCGCGAAGACAGCGACTCGAACTGGGGCTCTAATGCGCTCCTGGGCCCGACCTGCACCTGCTTGATAATACCCCCCAGCGGGCGCTCGGGTGGCAGGTGATGGACGTTGTACAATGCAATCGTCATATTTTGTAGTTCTCAAACATAGATTTGTCATGGTTTGCGCGGTACCAGCGAATGGGCGGCAGGGAGGGTTCAGCCAACGCGAGGGTGTTAACTTCCCACGGAACGTTGTGGGTCTTGTTAAGGTGGGCGAACAGGGTGCGCTTTACCCCTCTGTAAAGTTCATGAACTTTATTCTTCGGCACGATGAAGAGACTACCGCAGAACCGCCAGCACGGGGAAAGGTCGTCAATGACTAACCCCTCGCGTTCCCAGCATCCCGGGATTGCGAAGTCATCCAGCTCAACTGCCTCAAGAAACTTCTGAATGACCGCGGGGGTCACCCCCGGGAGGTGCCCGATGCCATAATCCATCCAGATATAGGTGTCGGCCGGGTACTGCATAGCAGCCTTCACCAGCCACCCAAACTTCTGGTGGTTGACACAATGGTAGGCTAGCGAGTTCTTCTGGGGGTTGTCCCCGGTCGAATGTGTTATGTTTTTATCGCCCGCCAAGTACTCCGCCAGCCACGTATCCTCCACCTGCTCGTAGAACGGGAAGAGCGTGCAGTTCCACGCGCCGCAGTCAATCTTGCCAAACAGTTCCCCAAGACGGCCGTACTCTTCCGCCGATCTTGGATGGTTTGCGATTGGCACGTAGCCGGTAACGACTACTTTCCTAGGCATGCGGGCTAGTCATTCCGCAGAAAGCAGTAGAAAGCACGCGCCAACTCAAGTATGGGCACAGGATCACTCGTATCCTTAAGACAATAAACAGCCATATCCAACGCCTTTTGTCGACTGGAAGCAATTTCTTTGCCGTCCTGTTTAAGGTGTACTGTGACGCGGTCTTGGTGTTCTACACACTTTACACCCATAGGAACTTCTCCACCTCGTTAGAGTTTACTGTCGCTATGCGTGCTTCCTCATCCTTGTACCCGTACGAAATCAGCAGGTTAGACGTGTTAGGTTCATGACACATGCCCGCTACGAACTCAATGTGCTTCCCGTGAAAGAAGAACGGCAGGGAGAACTTAGCCGCCTTGAATTTATCATCGTACCACACGAACCGGTGGGTGTAATACCGCACTGCTCTGCCAGGAAGATAGGCCGCTTCGTGTGTGATTGCAAGCCACCCGCCGTTGAATGGGATCAACTGTGACGAGCCGCTGATGTTGTCGGTGGCGATGCCAAGGTCATGCTTAAATACGATAGCGCCGTCATTGTTCACTACTTCCCCGGGCCGATACATGAAATGGATGCCGCTTTCCATTACAAGCGGCGCCCAGTTTTTCTCTGTCTGGCGGGGCTTACGGAGCATGCGTTTCATGTCGGCATGGCGCCAACAATCCCCCAGGTGAGGGCTGTAACACAACCGCGTCAGTACTTGTTCACAGGTGCCGTCCCCACACAGTTGCCGTACCGTCGAGGATGACCACAGTGAACCACCCCATGATATCAACCGTATGTCTTCAAAACCGAGCACGAGCGGCCACTCGCACGGCATATCAGCGGGGGCAACTACCTCTCTAGGGATACCCCAATAACCGGTAAGCTTTTTAGATAGTATGAAATTGCGGGTGTTTATCGGGTTTTCCCCGTTGGCCGTACCGTCTGTTCCCTTGATTAAATATCGTCCCGCGTCGTCAATCTGATAATTGACGCACCGCACGTTAACCAGAGGATCGCCGTCATGCACGGTAACACTCGGGTTCATCGCCGTCCACCCGTCAGGCGGATCAAACGGAATACGCTTCCATTTGAATGACGGACAGAAGGTGGAAAGCGGCTCGAGATAGTGAATTATGTTGCCGCGAGCATGGTGCTTGACCCAATCGTTTGGCCCCTTGTTCATGCACAAATCGCTGCACGTCTTATAGCCCAAACGTTTCTTATTGGGCATATAGAAGGCGGCAATGGAAATCTCTTCCTTGAACCCCACGTCGTACACGTAGTTGTTGACAAACAGCGAGTCCTTGGACAGCGGAATGTCCACACCCGCCTCCGCTACCATCATGGCAAGTTCGTTCCTGCCGCTCTCGCGGTAGTACTTCGCCAGATCGTACAGCGGCTCTGCGCGGGACTTGCGCGAGTCATACGTCTCAAGCAGGCCATTAACAAACCCGTCAATATTCCCCAGGTCCTTCTGGCAGTGGGCGTAGCAGAACTTTGCGTTCCACACTTCCTCGTCCCACCCGCCTATCTCCACACGCTTCTTGTACCACTCCGCAGCCTTAGCCCATTCGCCAGCATCCCGGTACGAGTTAGCCAGATAGAACATGGCGCGCCCGTTCTTGGGGTCATCCTCCAGATCGGCAAGGAGAAAGCGAATGTCCCGCTCAAACTTACCGGGGCGGTTAGCGCCATCAGCGTGATCCTTGAAGTACGCTATGCTTTCGTCGATAAGGCCCGCAGTGGGGACGTCAATGTACTCATGGGTCCGCCCCACGTAACCCCCCTTCACCTTCGCGTGTACAAGCCTGCGGTTGTGGTAGTGGTTAGTGCCTGCAATTTGGGTCATGTCATAGCTGGGGCCGTCGTGGTCGGCAAGGAACGCATCCTTGTCCCTCACAACGAGTTCCATGTCGGCATCCATCAAAAGGAAATAGTCAACGTTGTACATTTTGCGGGCGCACTCAAGCGCTGCGTTCCGGGCCTGCGACCAATCCTCGAAGGGGGCATCCTCGATCAGGTGCATGATACCGTGGTCGCCCGCAAATTCGCGGATGGCAGCCTTGGTGTTGTCGGTGCTACCTGTGTCAACAACGGCTATACTAGTAATATACGGCAGGGCACTCTTCAAGGCACGCTCGATGCGGGCGTCCTCATTACGGACAATCATGTTTAAACACAGTCTCATAGCCACCGCTCCAAGTAAGCCACACGAGCACGTTCCCTATCTAATTCAACCGTGGTTCCCTTGCCAATTGCATGGTTACAGTGCAAACAAAGAATCCCACGAACTTGGTGACGAGTACAAGGTAAAGGGCCACTGTGGTCCGTATGCCAGTATCTCCCACCTGGATGCTTAGACCCACAAATCGCGCAGCACTTCCCTTGTGCCTTAAAGAGCGCGTTCCAGTCATCCGTCGATATGCCGTATTTACGTCTCAAATTCCAATTGCGCGAATAAGCGGTCAACACCCCCGGGTGGCGAGCGTTAAACCTGTCGCGCCGCTCCTTACGCTTACTAGGGGAATTAGAGGGGTACATCCACTAGCCAAAAATGAGGGGCCTGTAAGGCCCCTCAAGTAACACCCATGCGGTAGTTTGTCAAACCTTGTCCTAGGTGTCTGAAGCACCTTGAATGCCCGGTGAGAACACGAGTGTACCGCTCTTGTTCCACATCGCTCCGGGGACCCGCGGATCAGTTGTGGGTGGGATATAAATAGTATTCTGGATCGGCCCCATCGGGCCCGCAGGGCCCTGGTAAAGGAACCCAGCAGTATTGCCGGATCCGCCCGTACCGATCGTAGGTTGGTTAGTTTGGTAGCCGCCGGTAGGGCCTGTCTTGCCCGTAGGCCCGGTATTACCAGTATTACCAGCCGGACCGGCAGGGCCTGTAGCCCCGGTTGGGCCGGTAGATGTATTCGCCCCCGCGGGACCGGTAGGCCCTGGAACGGAGGGGTTCCCCATGAAGCCGGTCCCACCAGTTACGCCGGTGTACCCGGTGGGACCGCTGTTTCCAGTCGAACCTTGCGGACCTGTGACGCCCGCATAACCAGTCGGACCGGTTGCACCCTTCATGCCGCCAGCGGGGCCGACAGGGCCAAGATATTGAATGGTGCCGGTCCAGCCGCCAGTACCGGCGGTGCTCACACTAAGGACAAGGGTCTTCGTGCCGCCCGTCGGCCCCGTCGGTCCGGTTGTTCCAGTCGCGGTCGGGTTAGACCCCCGCGGGCCAGTATTACCCGTGGGGCCGGTCGCCGTCCCCTCGTTGAGCACCTGTGCGCAATACGCCAGCACCTGCGGAATGGTGTTGTCGTCGTACGTGTCAGGAAGCGGGGGATCAAAAGGAAAAGTTGCCATTTTACCCTGCCGAAACGGTTAGGACGCCAGCATTGGACCAGACCTGGCCAACAACGTGCGGGTCAGCGGTCGGCGGCTTAAAGATGAAGAACGACACACCCGTCGGACCCGTGATGCCTGTCAGCCCCGGAGGACCGGCAGGGCCAGAAGCACCCGTGGGACCTTGCAGGCCGGTAACACCGGTCGGCCCTGTCGGCCCCGTACCACCGGTTTTATTTCCGGCAGCGCCAGTAGCTCCGGTGGGGCCGGTATTAAGCCCGGTCACCGGGGATGGGCCGGTCGGGCCGGTCGGGCCCGTAACCGTCAACCCGGGGGGGCCAGCCACGCCAGTGGGGCCCGTGGAGCCGGTAGACCCTGTCGGGCCTGCAGAACCCTGCGCGCCACCCGTGGGGCCCGTAACACCGGTTGCGGTGCCCGAGGGGCCGGTGGGGCCAGTAGCGCCCCCCGGGGCGCCCGTGGGGCCGGTGTTACCCGTCGCACCGCCTAGGCTGCCAGCGTTGACAATGTCCACAACCCGCTTGAGCATCGGGCCGATTTCTTGGGTATCATAGTGCGTGGAAACAGGTAGAAGACGGCTCATGGTGACCCCTTACCCCGTTGACACTTTTGGGGTGCCGGCGCTGTTCCAAACCAGCCCAGATACATGCGGGTCGGAGGTCGGCGCGATAAACAGGCTAACGGTGGTCCCGGACGGACCCGTAGGACCTGTCGGACCAAACGCACCTTTGATACCGGGGGCGCCCGTAACACCCGTCGGACCCGTGTTACCAGTGTTGCCAGTAAACCCAGCCGGGCCCGCAACGCCGGTCGAGGAGCCGGTGGGACCAGTGTTACCTGTCACACCGCTGTACGGTCCTGTAGGGCCCAAAGGACCAGCGGTACCGGTGTTGCCGGTGGGGCCAGTGGGACCGGTATTACCCGTCATCACGCTATAGCCCTGAGGACCTCGGGGGCCATCAGGGCCTGTATTCGCACCCAGCGCACCCGTGGGCCCCGTAAGGCCGGGGGCACCTGCGGGGCCGGTTACACCAGTTGCGGAGCCAGTGGGACCAGTGTTGCCTGTAAAGACCCCACCAGTGGCACCTGCAAGAGCCTCGACCACAAGTTTAAGCGTAGGACCGATAACGTTCCTATCGTAGTTCGTCGAGGACAAGATCGCCATGGCGGGCCCTTTGAATTAGTCAAAACGACACTAACTTGGGGTGGTTAATTCTTTACTACTCAGCCAAAACGGTTCCGGCAAAGAGTTCCAGATATCCGGCGGGAGAACGCTCTTACGGTCCTCGTATACAACCTTGGGCTTGAGAGTATGCATGCCGGGGGTTGCAAGGTCCTTATCGAACTGCTCCGCGCCTGGAATCTGCTCAATGGCGTCAAACCGATAGTTGTGGGGGGGCAGGGGGAGAGTTTTTGTCAGGTCGTCCATGACAGCTTGGGGAAACCGGGCAAGGTCATCATAGTTCACAAGCACAAGACGATCGGCATGGGGGCCGTAAAACGCTGACCTGAGTGCATTCAGGGAAAACCCCAACACGCCGTTTGACCCCATAATCTCACGGACACGCTCGTAGACTGTAGTATTCGGCTTGGACCCGTAAACAACACTAAGAGCTAATGGGTTAGCCTGAAACAGTTGTTCGAAACTGTCCACTATAGCGGCGGGCGAACGAACGCAACATACTACTTTACACTTGGGGAATAGTTCGGCAAGGAGGGCTATATTTGCTGTCCACCGGCGATTATTGTCAAACAAAATAGCCCGTTGGTCTAAATCGTAGTAGCCCATAAATATGCCGCGTAACATCTCAATGCGCTGCTCACTCCACAGAAAACACCTTGCCTCGTTACTGGGTCCCATAGCCCCCAAGGCGGTAGTAATAATCTGCCCAACGGGAGATTCAACCGAAGCATGACAAGCCGGATTCTGCCTCAGGATCGACGCAAGCAGGGTGGATCCCGATCGCGGCAAACCACTTATAAAATGCATCAACCACCAATTCCAGCACTAATCGGTTTAGCCCCGGCACCGGGCTGGGAACCGACCAAGTGAGTTTGGGGCCCCCCCTGACCTTGGAGAGGCCCCTGCTTTGTACCTTGGCCAACCGCAGCGTTTTGCGTCGAGTTGCCGGACGGTTGACCGCCTTCACCGGGAAGTGTCCCGATGTGCGCGGGAGCCCCCTCCGGCATGCCTATCTGCGCAGCAATCTCGCCGGCTGTCAACTCTTTTGTGATGGTCTGGATACCCAGTTGAACGCCCTGTGCCACCCCTTTTTGAACCTGCTCCATGACGGGGCCCTGGGCCTGCTGCTGTTGTTCAGCCCTTTGCATCTGCTCGAGCTGGTCATCCGACGGGACAACCTCCTCGCCGTTAAGGCCGATCGTCTGCGACACCGCCCGCAGAATAGCCCCGCGGCCCTTAATGCCAACGATCTTCTGGTCGGTCGGGTTCATCGTCGCCTGCAGGAACTCAATCTGGCGCTGGCGAATGGTCTCGCGCTGGATCGCCACATTGACACCCAGAACGCTGATGCTTTCCTCGCCCGTCAAGATACCTGAAGTGTCGGTGAGCAGGATCAGATCGGAGAGTTGGAGAAGCGCGGGCTCGACTACATCACGGTCAATGTTGGCCGAGACGCTCTGCAGGATCTTCGAAGCGTTGCCCATAAGCATAGCCAGACCGCTGGCTGTCCGTCCGGCACCGCCACTGGATCCTGACCCACCGACATATTTAGGGATCGCGCTGACATCGTCCGCGATCTCGACAAAGGACTGGTATACCTTGATAAGGCTATCTGAATTACTGGCCGGCATGAAGAAGGAGATCGGCGGCTTACTATTGTTACCGAGCGGATCATTGCGGAAGTGCCACCGTTTCCACGGATACAAGTCGGCGTTGGTTTCGTCTGGCGTTATGCAATCATCATTTACCATCACCTGCGGGCCCGACGATATTGAAAGGTTATTGATAAGGGCCCTAAGGGCCGCATTGGATGCGTCCTGCACATCTGACAGCAGATCGACAAGGGAGTTGCCGACAGGTGTCCCGGGGACCTTTTCGAAGCTCGTAATGAAGTACGGGTGGCGCTGGCGGGGGCTAGGCGACAGGTGAGCTTTGATAACGTGCGATCCGATGCACCACACCTGAACGGAATAGTCGCGGAGTTCATCGGGCACCGCAAGTCCGTAGTCCTGAAGTATACGACCCTGAACGTTGCCGTTATACTCCATCATCGTTATCATCGCGGAGCGGTTCCAGGCGGGGTTTTCCCGGCTTTCCAGAACCGCCCTTTCGGCGTCCGTAGTGTCCCACGCATCATAGAGACCGCCACGGCCGTATTCATCCAGAACGGCCCGAAGCTCATCCTGGTTGTACCCGGGCAAGTCCAGGAGATCATTAAGCTCTCCGCGTGTAACCCGAAGTTTCTCAATAACCTCCGCATTTTCAATGTCCGCTACGCCAGGAGTAAACCAGAGGTCGAAAGGCGACACACGATTCCACGTCAGCGTGGGCTTCATGACAACCTTTGGCTGCCCGCCACCGGGCGGCCATGTCACCGTCGGCACTACCTTAACGACGGGGCCCTTGATAACCGCAAACGGGAATACCGGCAGATCAACCAGAAACTGGGCCAGGGCGTCGTAGAACCCCCCGGCACGGAGGATGTCCTCGATCTTATCCTCGCTGTCCCGGGCCTGCTGTTCCGACTTCTTCTTGGCGGCGTCCTGGGCGCTCTCGATAAGCGCGGTCCTGCGCTGCTCCGTATCAGCCCCAGTGGGGGGGCGGCCAAGCGTCTGCGCAACCTGCATACCCTCCTGCTGCATGAGGGTGTCTATGGACTGCAGTATTTCGGGTGGAACGTCAGGGCTGGACGGGGGGCGGATGGCCCACGGGCGGTCCTGGGACAGATAAATGTCCCTCAGCAGGGAGGACGATGCCCTGCACTTCTGCGTTGTAATCCGGGCATAAAGTTCTGACCCGCCGAACTTGCGGATCTCCTGTAGGCGAGTCTGGTCATACTGGCCGTTGAAGACACGCAAGGCATGGAGGAGGCGCTCCGACCATCCCGCGGCCGTATTTCTGTGGTTGCGAAAAATCTCGAACCGGCCCTTGATGTAGGACGCCAGCTGGGCAGGGTCCTGATCGGGGGACGGCTGATTGGCAGCGGCCTTATCCTGGGCCTGCTGTTGCAACTGTTGTTCTAGCTGAGCCGGCGGAATAACCTGTAAAACGCCGTTTTGCCCCAGGCCGTCGGCCATATTAGGAGACCCTTCGGATGCACTTGTAAACGCAAGGTATTCTCGTTAGGATAAGAGAACGTTAACCCCTAAGGCGGCAAGGTGCCCTATGTCTGATGAACCCGTATACACCCCCCCGCCGGCCAATCTGCCAGTGTCCACCACCATGCCAACAGGCTGGACAATCCAGCGTGTGGCCTCGCTCGTGCGGGACTGCTCGACCAATATGTACGAGCTACCGTTCATCCTGAAGACCCATGGCCTCACCCAGGCCCAGTACGATCACCTGGCAGCCACGGAGGCGTTCCAGAGCACCCTCGCCTCCATGACGGCGGAATGGAACGCCATAGGCAATACAAAACAAAGGCTTGCATTAGAAAGTGCAATCGCGCTAGAAGATGCCATGCCGGTACTAGGGGCATCGCTGAGCAAGGCAAAAGACCCAACACCGGCCGTAATCGAGTTGGCGAAACTCTTCGCAAAGATGGCAGGTCTAGGTGAGAGCACCCAAGCGAACGCCCCAACGGAAAAATTCAAAATCGTTATTAACCTCGGCGCCGATGTCACTGCCTTCGAGAAGACAAAGACAATCGAGGTACAGCATGAGTCCACCCAGGATAGCACTGTTTGACATTGAAACCGCCCCATCACTGGGGTACTTCTGGGGCAAACTGTGGGAAACCGACATCATAGCAGTGCAGTCACCGTGGTACATGCTTTCATTCTCATACAAGTGGTTAGGTGAAAAGAAGATCTACACCAAGGCCCTTATTGACTACCCGCTCTATAAATCGAACCTTGAGAACGACTTCTTCCTAATCAAAGACCTCCACAAGTTATTCGACGAAGCCGACATTCTCATATCCCACAACGGCGACAAGTTTGACATACGAAAAGCCAACGCGCGGTTCATTCGATACGGCATGAAGCCGCCGGCTCCGTGGAAATCCATCGACACCTGCAAAGCCGCACGAAAATACTTCTCGTTCGAAAGCAACCGGCTGAACGACCTGGGGGTCTACCTCAAAGTTGGCAAAAAGCTCCCCAACACCGGCTTCGACCTCTGGCGCCGCACCATGGCGGGGGAACATAAAGCCTGGAACCTAATGAAGCGGTACAACCGCCGCGATGTGCTACTGCTGGAAAGAGTATATGAACACCTCCGACCTTATATGGCTACCCATCCTAATCTTGGGCTCTATGGTGATCGGGCTGGCTGTCCCGTGTGTCGTTCTGCTCGTGTGCAGAAGCGCGGGGTTATTGTCTCGTCAGCGCGCAAATACACCCGCTTTCAGTGTCAAGACTGCGGAAACTGGCACAAGGGAAACATAATCCCCAGAACGCCCGCAAGGTAAACGGCGTTAACCTTATATAACCTACCATCGGGTTAAGGTGCGGCACAAGCCCCCTTGCCCCGGTGTTCGATGTCCGACCTAGTATACACAGCCTCCCCGACTTGCGCCTCATTCATGAAATCTGAAGCCTTCGGGAGGGTCATAACGGGTCCCGTAGGGTCGGGCAAAACCATTTCATGTATCATGGAGCTTCTGCGGCGGGCCCTCCTCCAAACCCCCGCAAAAGACGGATTTCGCTACACGCGATTCGCTGTAGTGCGGCAAACGCTAAAGCAGTTAAAAGACACCGTCTTACACGACTGTGAAACGTGGCTAGGCGGAAATGGGCTAGGTCACTGGAAAGTCAGTGAAAGCGTGTTCCATGTAAAATTTGACGATGTGCGGTCAGAGTGGGTATTCATCCCCCTCGAAACCGCCGCTGACCAGGGGCGCCTCCTATCCTCCCAGCTTACAGGCGCGTGGATGTCAGAATGCGTCGAAATGGACCTCAGCATCCTGGGGCCGGTATCCGGCCGCCTCGGCCGGTATCCTTCAGGCCCGCACGGAAACCCAAGCTGGCATGGGATCATCGGCGATACCAACATGCCGGTCGAAATGTCCCCCTGGTTTACATTCCTTGAGAACATGCCGGTCGACTGGCAAAAATTCCACCAGCCAGGCGGCATGGAGGCAACTGCGGAGAACCTGAACTGGCTCGTGCAGACGGACCAGACGTTGGCGCTACCGTTCAACCACCCCGTGCGGCTTGCGCAAGGACGTAAATACTACGAACGCATGGTGGATATGTACGGTAACGAAAGCGACTTCGTCAAGAGGTATGTCCATGCCCAATATGGTGACGACCCTAGCGGCGCCGCGGTGTTTAAAAACACCTTCAAATCAGACTTCCACATGGTGGACAGCACCCTGGTCATCCCGGGGTACCCCTTGCTTGTCGCCCAGGATTTTGGTAGGAACCCTTGGTCCCTCATCTGCCAGCCGGACCACATGGGCCGCCTGCTGGTCCACGAGGAAGTCCCCGGCATTAACGTAGGGCTGGAACTCCATGTCAACCAAAACCTCAAACCCCGGCTTATGCAAAACAAGTATCTCGGAGCAAAAATTGCGGTCGTTGGAGACCCTTCGGGAGTGGCGAAAGGCAGCATCGCCGAAGAGAGTTGCTTCGACGCTCTCAAAAGAATGGGTCTATCTGCATTTCCTGCACCGACGAATGATATTGAGCCCCGCATACGAGCGGTGGAGGCGTTGCTCGCCAGACAAACTAACGGAGGCCCAACACTACTTATTAACCGCGCGGGATGCCCTTGGTTATGCCGTGCGATGTCTGGCGGCTATAGATTTGCAAAAACTAAACAAGGCGGAATAATGAAAGCCACCCCGGATAAGGACTATGGCGCCGATCTCATGGGCAGCAGGGTGGCATTCTCGCACGTCGCCGACGACCTGCAGTACGCCTGCCTAGTCACGCACGGCGGCATGATGCCGTACATCATGTCACGCATGGTGCCGCAACGAACGAACCCAAGACCTAGGATAAACGCCATGGGGTGGACATGATAGACAAATGGCAACCTATTGAAACCGCACCAAAAGACTGTACCGTATTCTTAGCTTTTTGGCTGGGAAAGGTGCGCACGGCATGGTACAACCCCGACGCGCACAACTGGCAAGAATACCCAGGGGGTGATTTCGATACAGGCGGCGAACTAACTCACTGGCGGCCGCTACCAGACCCCCCTAGCCCTGGCTCTTAAGGTCCGCCTCGGCAATCTTCTGAACCTCGGCCTTCTGCTCAACCACCACCGCGTCATGGGTCAGGTCGGCCGCCTTGCCAGCGGCTGCAAGGTGAACCTGGTTTGCCTCGTCGAGGCCCTGTAGGTTGTAGTTCTGGTTACGGATCGCCAGTTCCAGCGCCACCGCCTGAGCACGTAAATGCACCAGCTTCCGCAAGCGGCGGGCCCGTATAAAATCCCGAACGGTCTTACTCTCGTACACCATAATGGCGTAATAAATTATAGGGAGGAGAATCGCAATGGCCGGCAGGAAGCCAGCGAAAAAACCACCGATAGTGGCAATGGACACGGAGTGTCCTATCCATTGCACAAAACTAAACTGTTCATCCATCTCCGCCATCGCGGCACGAGCCCCGGTAACCGAGTATGTGCAGGTAAACACTAAGAAATCCTGTCGGCCGCGCCCGGGCACTCAACCAGCAGTTCCATATATCCAGCCAATTGCTTGCGCAAGCGCGCCAATTCTGCACTCCATAATTGTAGAACTTCCGAAATAACAAAAGGTTTCCGTTCCGAATCTACTTGGGACAAAAGGTATACAAAAGATACGCCAAGTTCGATCATCCCCAAGCAATGGTGGACCGTTGTTACCGTGTCTATAACCTCTGCAATAAACTCTCGCTCCACCTTCCGGTCATAACACGCCAGCTGCAGCAGCGCACATATGGACCGGTACCCGTCGTGCGTTAGAGGTACTTCCTCATGGTTCAACGTCGCAAGGATAATCAACTCGTTTAGCTTCGGGTCCGTGCCCGCTGACCGCACCGTTGGCGCCACCGATATCACCTGTTCCATAAGGGCCCCCAATAAGCGCGAAAATCTTCTGTTTCACGGCCGGCTCGATATAATAGCCCTTACCCCAGCTAGTGCTGACGAGAAAACTGGGGTCCACCATTTTAAGCTTCTTACGCAGCTTGCAGATCATGACATCGACCATCTTGGGGTCGGTAAGCTCCATCTTATCGGGTTGGTTGGCCCGGGAAAGCCGCTGCTGCTCGATCACATTGTGTAGCCGCTCCTTATCGGCACACTCGCAACGGAGCAAAACCATCATGAAGCCAGCCTCTAGATTTGTCAACTTGAACGCCTTGCGGCACTGAAATTCCACATCCTCGGAATTAGCCGATCGCGGCACGGTGGGGAGGCGCTCGGACCACTTCGCGGCGGGAGGCCAGTCGGCCCGCGGCATGGAGCCAATATTCCCGGACGCCAAAGCACTGGTCAAGGTCTCGCACACAGCATCGAAGTCCCGCTGTACTATTCGCGCAATAGCAGCGGTAGGTATACCCTCATTGGCGGCACGAGTAATTATAACGGGGATGGCAATATCATAGGTTACTACAGACATGGGTCCGGCTCCTGGTGAGCCTTCACCAGTATTACTGTAGTATTACTGGAATATTAACAGGGGGTCAAGTGCCGACCGCAGGACACGGGCCCACCCGCTCCCCATGTAGCGGTCTGGTTGACCAGCGGCCCACCTGCAGTCGGCGGCAACAGGCTGAAGTAAAAGGATTAAAAAGAAATTATGCCACCCCTGACCAAACAATATGCATCGCGGCAGGGGTGGCACCCGCCCCCCCCGGCACTAGGCCGGTTCGCCGTCCAGCTCCTCAAGCACACATTCCGCGCTGAGAATCTTCAGTCCGGGGTATGTCTTGACGAGGTCCGTCATAGCGGCGGCAAGGGCATCATAGTATGCCTGGGAATCCGTCCAGGCGTCGCACTCGGCCTTCGTGGCAAAAGACACATCCGCTACCAGATACCCATGTTGCGCCGCAGTGGCTACTACGGTGATCGCATACCAGGTCTCGGTCGGCCCCGCATGGGCTTTAACGGGTCCATCCATAACGTACACGACACCAAGAACTACAACAATACCAAGCACATACCCTGCTATGAACTTCCACATGTCAACCCCTATCTAATCACCCCCACGTTCGGGGATGAAGGCCGCACACACCGAACACCGGCTAACCTGCCCTTTGAATACCCCCTCAGAGTATAGGCCATTAAATCGGTTAGATTTTTGCTAAATTCTTCCGATTTAAGCCAATCTTTGCACGCAGCATCATCAGAAAACGCCCGGTCAAAAGCCACTATTCCAACTTCATCGGGGGAAAAGGCTATGTCCGCAACCGCGTACCAAAACGAAGACAGTCTCTCTTGAGCCCCCACCGGGGTGTACGCAATAGACACAAAAACAACACCCGCGAGTAGGCCACGCATACCTTAACCCTATATCAGATCTAAAGGAACGTAGCACAGCACATGGCCGGAAGAATTAAGGAAGATTACTATGTGCCCAGTGGGGTTGCCATACTGGGTTTGGATCTTGCTGCGAGGGACGTCGAACACGGAGCCATCGGGAAAGATCCCGCGGCCGTTAGTAATCACAGCCTTGAAGCCGCCATCAGGGTTGTCCCCGGCCAACTGATCAGCCTCGAACGCATCGGTCTCGGCACAGCAGGAAACCTGGGCACCAGTACCCGGCTGCTTAACGTCCTGAAACCACTGGTGTATTACAGGATCAGGGTTTGCGGTCCACTGCCCGTCATCCCGAGCGTAGGAATAGTGGCAGGTAGCCAAGGTAAACAGGAACAGCAGTGTAATGCTGCGTTTAGTCATGGGGATCTCCTCGTGGGGGTGAGCACCAGTTTGGATATGATGCACCCCTTCGGGATACACACATCCCCGCTGTAACCACTCGCATGAGCGGAGGCCACCAGAAGTATAGTGCGCTTCCGCTCCTTAACCATCCATCCTACCGAGTTTACCATTACCCCACTGAGGCCACGAACATCCTCGCGGGTGTTCCACCCCCCACCGTCCATGGAACAAGCGTCCAGCCAGGTAACCAGAAGAAGTTTTGGCTTCTTCTTTCGCGCCATGGTCAGGGGCCGGTAGCGCCAGTCGGAGCAGAGACCGGGCCGGTCGTGCCTGTTGGGGCGGCGCTGTCGGCAGCTTCCACCTTAGCAGCCTCGGCATCGAGGGTGGCCGCGATCGCGTCAAGCGCGGCCTGGACCGCGGGGTCGTTCGTCTGCGCCCTCAAATCGTCGAGGGCTTTCTGGGTGGCCGCGGCAGCGGCTAGAAGGGTATCAACGTCCGAAACAAGCTTGGTCTCCGAAGCGGTAAGCTTAGAAAGGTCTAACGCCATCTGTGCAGTCCTTTGGTCAATGGTTTCAAGGAGCTGGAGCGCCGTTGGTTTAAAAAAGTCCACTCTGTTTCTCCAACTTCCGTAAAAAGGCTACCACAGGCGAAATACAAGGTCAACCGCGCTACCCAAACAGCCAATAGTACCAGCCGCTCTGCGAAGTCCCGGTTGGACCAGTCGCGTACGGGGGATGGCTAATCTGCGAACCGGCTCTATCCGGCAAGAACACGGCGTGAACACGACGGTTGGGGTGTGGCAATATAGTACCAGTCAACCCCGGCCCAGTGGCACCGGTGGCTCCTGTAGAACCTGTAGGGCCTGTAGCCCCAACAGCGCCCGTGGCACCGGTTGCACCAGTTGCGCCACTGGAACCGCCTGGGCCACCAGGGCCACCAGGGCCACCAGGGCCACCAGGGCCACCAGGGCCACCAGGGCCACCAGGGCCACCGGGACCTCCCAAGCCAGCGGGGCCTCTAGGACCCGTCGGCCCGGTAGGACCCGTCGGCCCGGTAGGACCCGTCGGCCCGGTAGGACCGGTAGGACCTGTCGGTCCAGTGAATAATCCTGGACCCGTAGGCCCGGTAATCCCGGTGGCACCCGTGGGCCCAGTAGCACCCGTAGCACCCGTAGCACCCGTAGCACCCGTAGCACCGCCGGGAGCGCCAGGGCCACCTGGACCACCGGGCCCGCCCCGGCCGCCCGGACCGCCCGGACCGCCCGGACCGCCCGGACCGCCCGGACCGCCCAAGCCGGCGGGGCCGTTGGGACCGGTGGGACCCGTAGGCCCAGTGGGGCCCGTTGGGCCCGTTGGG
>Ga0210402_10000207_pt1 | contig 68883 bp, 70 predicted proteins | sample IncBWC7MmetaG_FD_161055 | JGI IMG/M metagenome (GOLD analysis project Ga0210402, IMG submission 161055) | Forest soil microbial communities from Barre Woods Harvard Forest LTER site, Petersham, Massachusetts, United States - Inc-BW-C-7-M | ecosystem: Environmental > Terrestrial > Soil >...
CAAGGAATTGCCGCCGCCGCCGCCCGCGATGGTGCGTCCGCCGCCGCAGGCCGTTGCGCCGCCGCCGCAAATCGTGATCCAGGCCGCGCCGCCCCCGCCGGTTGTGGTGCCCAAGGCCGCGCCGCCGCCGCCGCCGCCGCCGACCGAATTGAAGGAAATCACGCGCACCCACACTCTTCCGCCTTATCCGGCGTTGTCGCAGCGTATGGGCGAGCAGGGCACCACCAGCCTGTCCTGTGAGATCAATGTCACGGGCAAACCGGATTCCTGCAAGGTTGAGAAGAGCAGCGGTTCGGCACGGCTTGACGATGCCGCGTCTTCCTATGTGAAAGACCACTATACTTGGCAGCCGCCGACCCAGCTCGGCAAACCGGTTGCCGCCACGGCCCATCTGAATGTCATCTGGGATCTGAAGAACGCCCAGTAACGCAACGCCAACAGTTTCAGTTACAACTTTTATAAACGGAGTGTAAAAAATGGTTTCGAAGCATCTGACGATTGCAGCCGCTATCGTCCTTATTACGGGTCTTGGCCTCGGTTCGGCTTTCGCGCAAACCGCACCTGCCGCACCCGACGCGCCGGCTGCTGCTGCACCCGCCTCGCCGGATGCCACTGCTGCACCGGCTGAAGCGACCAAGAGTGCCGCCGCCGCCGCCATTGCCCAGGGCGAACAGGCTACGCCCTATGGTCTTGCCCACATCTGGGAGACGGGCACGCTGGTGTCGAAGTTCATCATTATCGTGCTGGCCATCATGTCGGCCGGTACCTGGTACATCTTCATCACAAAATTCATTGAACAGCAGCGCATCATGAACCACTCCAAGATCATGGAGAAGAAGTTCTGGGCCGCTGCCACGCTCAATGAGGGCATCGATGCCATGCCGAAGACCTCGCTGTTCCGCGCCATTGCGGAAAGCGGCGTCAAGGCGTCCACCAACACCAACTCCCTTGTGGGCGTGAGTGATTGGATCAGCATGCAGATTTCCCACCAGCTCGAGGACGCCAATGCCAACCTGCAGGGCGGTGTCGCCTTCCTGGGTTCGGTCGGTTCGGTCTCGCCCTTCGTCGGTCTGTTCGGCACGGTGTGGGGCATTCTGCAAGCCCTTATCGCCATCGGTGTTGCCGGTCAGGCGTCGATCGACAAGGTCGCCGGCCCGGTCGGCGAGGCGCTCATCATGACCGCTCTCGGTCTGGCGGTCGCGGTGCCCGCGGTGTTGCTCTACAACTATCTGGTTCGCCGCAACAAGGTCATCGTCGAGAAGCTGCGCAGCTTCGCGGGCGACCTGCAAACCTACCTTGTCTCGACCAAGAAATAGGCCTGTCGCGAGCAAGGGCGGAGAGTAAAAAATGACCAAGAACGTAGGCGCAGCTCTCGGGGACAACGAAGAAGCGATGAATACCACCATCAACACGACCCCGTTGGTCGATGTGATGCTGGTGCTCCTGATTATCTTCCTGGTCACCATTCCAGTGGTCTCGAAGCTGGTGCCTCTGACCCTTCCGCCCTACCGCAATATTGTCACGGCGACGAAGCCGGAAAATATTGTGATCGCGGTTGCCCAGGATGAGAGCATCTACTGGAACAACGAAACGACCACGCCGATAGACATGCCGAACCTGAAGTACCGGCTGATCCAGGCGGAAATCGCGGCGAATGCCGCGGGCAAGTTGTTTCCGGAAGTGCATATTCGCGGCGACAAGGGCGTGCGTTTCGAAGCCGTCGGCAAGGTGATCGCGATCTGCCAGCAGGTGGGTATCCTGAAGGTGGGCTTCCTCACCCAGCCGCCGCCGACCGAACTGAAGCCCTAGGTCTTTTCGAGACCACAGAAAGCGTATGTTTTAGCAAGAAGGTAACTTTCCCATGGCAATGGCTGCAACTACCGCTGACGGCGAGGTGCTGGTGGACATCAACACCACGCCGCTCATCGACGTGATGCTGGTGCTTCTTACCCTGCTCATTCTGACCCTTCCGATCCAGACCCATGCGGTGAAGCTGGACATGCCGCGGCCCAACACGCCGCCGCCTGACACCACGCCGGTGGTGGTCGATCTGGTTATTGATTTCGATGGTTCCATTACCTGGGATGGCCAGAAACTGGATCGCGAGGGGCTGGATACCAAATTGCTGGACGCCGCAAATACCAAACCCACCCCGCCGGAAATCCAGATCAACCCCAACCGTTTGGCCCGATATGATACTGTGGCCATGGTGTTGGCGGATGCCCAACATCTGGGGGTGACCCATATTGGTTTTACCGGAATTGACCAGTATAATTAGCCCCATGTGATGGGCGTTTTCTGAGCGGGAGGCCCGGGCCGGATGGTCCGGGTCTCCCGCGTTAAATGAGATGAGGTTCCTGTGATGATGAAAATGAAACTCCACGCCGTAGCGGCGGCATTCCTGCTCGGTACCGCTACGCTTGGCGGCGGCATGATGCTGATGACCGCGCCGGCCTATGCCGCCGTGCGCGCCGTCGTGGGCGAGCCGCTTCAGCAAGCCATGGCGTTGGCTAACAAGGGCGACTACAAGGGCGCCATGGCGCTGGTCGACAAGGCCGGTACAGCCTCGGAAAAGACGGCCGAGGAAGTATCTCTCATTGCCCAGGTAAAAAACTATATCGGCTCCAAGTCGGGTGATATCAGCCTGGGTGGCGCGGCCGCGGGCAAGAACAAGCTCGCCAGCGATTACACGGCCCGGAACTATGCCGGGGTTATCGCCGATGGCGATGCGCTGAAGAAGGCGGGAGCGCTCGACTCCACCACCGCGGCGGTGGTTGCCCAGGCCTATTACCTGTCGGGCAACAAGGCCGGCTGCATCAAATATATCCAAACCGATGTCGGCAGCGCGGCCGACGAGCCGACTCTCCAGTTGCTGATGAAATGCGCCTTCGACACCAATGACAGCGCCACCCAGCGCAATGCGCTCGAGCAATTGGTGGCCAAGACCGGTAAGGGTGAATATTGGACCCAGCTGATCAAAATGCAGGAAACGGCCAAGGGCCTGACCGATACCCAGTCGCTTCAACTTTATCGCCTGAAGTTCCTGACCGGCACGCTGGCGGGCAAGGACGACTATATCAACATGGCCCAGCTGGATCTTCAGCTCGGCCTGCCCGCGGAAGCTTCGACAGTGCTGGATAAGGGCATGGCGGCGGGCCTGCTCAACGACGACCGCTCCAAGAAGCTTCAGGCCCTTGCCAAGCAGCAATCGGCCCAGGTGGTCTCCGGCATGGCGGCGGCGCAGGCCGCAGCCGACAAGGATCCCAGCGGGGACGCTCAAGTCAGGTCGCCCTGCAGCAATACAGCACCGGCGCCTTTAAGGATGCCGTCGCCACGGCCAAGTCTGCCGTGGCCAAGAACCTCAAGGACAAGGACAGCGGCGTCATCGCTCTGGGTCTGGCGCAGGTCGGCGCCGGTCAGACCGCCGACGCCATCAAGACGCTCAATGCCGACAAGGGTGATGGCAACGGACCCCAGATCGCGCACCTCTATTCCTTGTATGCGTCCCATCCGAAGGCCGCCGCCGCCGCCACTCCGGACGTCGCGCCCGCCAAAAAGAAATAAGGCGCTTATCGTTCCATCCCAAGCCGGGCGTCCGAGATTCGGGCGTCCGGTTTTTCTTTTTGCGCCAGCGGGAAGGCGCACATGGATCCTGTTTTTAGATGGGAGGCGTTGGCGATTTGAATACCAACATGCGCGATAGCGTAAAATTGAACACCAGCCCCGCCAGCACACCCACCACCAGCGCAAGATAGATATTGCCGAAAGGCGGCGGTGCATAGCGAACCAGGGTGGCATAAAGCCCCACATTGACCAGGCCGCCCACGGCGTTGGCGGCCAGAAAGCGCAGCCACTCCTTGCCCGCGCCCTGCAGCCCGCGCGCGCGCCGGTGCCGGAAGGTGAAATAGCGGTTGCCGATCCAGGTGAACGTCGCGGCGCACAGCCATGACACCACCCGTCCGGAATAAGGATCAAAGCCCGCTTCATGCGTCATCAGCCACAGCACCCCCGCATCCACCGGAAGACCAAGGGTGCCGATCACCGCGAAGCGCAGGATCGAAAGCCGGGAAAAGGACCGGATTAGACCCATTTATCGCCTCATGGGGGCGTCAGGTCTTGGGGTCCGGGAATGGACAGATAAGCCATGCGCTTCTGTTCCCAGCGGCCGCGCGTCACCGTGTCCAGAATCAGGCCTGCGGTCAGCGACAGGAAGGCGAGCAGCATCAGTCCGGTGGCCAGCACCGCAGTGGGCAGGCGCGGCACCAGCCCGGTTCTCAGATATTCCGTCACCACCGGGGCGCCGATCAAAAGCGACATCAGCGACAGAATCGCGAAGAAGCAGGTGAAGAACACCAGCGGCCGTTCCTCGCGCACCAGATAGCCGATAGTCCAGAGAATGCGGAGGCCGTCGCGCCAGGTATTGAGTTTGGAGACCGATCCCTGCGGCCGTTCCTTATAGCGCGCGTCCATTTCGACCATCGGCATCATCAGCCGCACCGCATGCACGGTGAGTTCCGTCTCGATGCCGAAGCCCTCGGCGGTGAAGGGAAAGCTTTTCACGAAGCGGCGCGAAAAGACGCGATAGCCGGACAGCATATCGGTCAGGCGCACATTGAACAGCATGGCGGTCAGGCCCGTCAGCATCCGGTTGCCCAGCAGGTGCCCTGTGCGATAGGCGCCTGCGTCGGTATGCACGCGGCGTGCCGTCAGGAGATCGGAGCCGCTTTCGATGGCCTGGCGCACCATGCGGCCGGCGGCGCTGGCATCATAGGTGTCGTCGCCGTCGACCAGCAGGTAGATGTCGGCTTCGATATCGGCGAACATGCGGCGCACCACATTGCCCTTGCCCTGGCGCTCCTCCAGCCGCACCACCGCGCCGGCTTCGCGCGCCCGCGCCACGGTCTGGTCCCCGGAATTGTTGTCATAGACATAGATCACCGCACCGGGCAGCACGCCGCGGAAGTCGCGCACCACCTTGGCGATGGCGGCTTCCTCGTTATAGCAGGGCACCAGCACGGCGATGCGCGGCGTCATCATTTCCTCGCGAGCGGACACCATTGATAAGTGCCGACCAGATTGGTGTCGAATTGCTGGCATTCCGTCCAGCGTATGGCAAGGCCATAGTCGGAAAGCGCATCGCGCGCCTGCGGCATCTCGGTGGCGTCGGCGATCAGGTAAAGATCGCCACCGGCTTTGAGATGCCCCCCGACCCGGGCCCTCATGTCTCTCGTGATTTCGATGCCGTCGCGGGGCCGCGACATCCAGCCGTCAATCCGCAACACCGGTACCTGCGGCGGCAATTGGGTGGCGATGAAGCCCATGGGGGCGTCGCCGGTCATCACCACCATGGTCTGATCGGGGCGCGCAATGGGCGGCAAGGCCACCTGGATATAGGGATCGTCCAGCGGCGCGCGCTCCAGAAAGTCGCTGCGCGCCGTCACCAGCACGGCGAAGGCAATCCCCGCCAGCACCAGATAACGGGTTCGTCTTCCGGCCGGCAAAAGCCCGATAGCCGCCACGATCAGAAGCGGACTCAGTATCTCCAGCGCCAAAATGTAGCGATAGATGGCGAAGATTTTCAGCCAGACGAAATAGCTGGCGGCGCTGAAGGCGAATAGCGGCAGCGCGACCCTGGTATCGACCAGCGGATCCTTGCTCTGGCGCCGCGCCGCCCACACGAGCAGCGCGCCGATCACCGCGAAATAGGCGACGCAGACTCGAAAATCCTGAAAGCCCAGATCGTCGGCGACATGCCAGTCCACCGAGAACAGCACCGGAAAGAACAGTTCGCGCCAGAAATGGTTGGGCACAAAGCGCAGGTCCCGGTACGAGGTGGTGAGCGCCAGCGTCGAATGAAAATACTGGTTGAAATAGGGAAAGAGCGGATTGCCGGTCAGCGCCAGCATCTTCGCCATCCACCAGCCGCTGAACAGGACAAAGCCCAGCACCCCGCCGATGCTTCCGCCGGCCAGCCGCAGCGCCGTTTGCTTCAGGCTTCCGCCCAGCGCCAGCAGGGCTGCGGCAAAGCCGATGCAGAACGGCATTTCCGGCAGCTTCAGGCCCATCGCCATGCCGGTGACAAATCCGCCCAATCCCGCGATCATCGCGGCGCGCCCAGGCGGCCCGGCGCGCAGCGTGTCGCGATGAATGATCAACAGCGCCAGCCCGCTGAACACCAGCGCACTCATCACATTGTCATAATAGGTGCTGCCGAATTCGGTCAGGGTCAGGGCGCCGAATTGGCTGAGCAGCGCCAAGGCGCCGGCCGCAAGCCGCCGGTCGGCCAGCATCAGCCCTTCGCGCATGATCAGGTAGAGCGGCACAATATTGGCGCCCTGTGCCGCGCCCAGCAGCGCCAGCGCCAGCCAGGAATGGGTGTGCGTCGCCAGCCAATAATAGGGAAGATCGAGCGTGGGATTGTAGTAACTCGCCTGGTGGGCGACCGCGACGTCAAAACCCAGCCGGTTGTTCAGGAAGGCATAAGGCGCGTACCAGTGATAATTGCGGAAGTCCCAACTGGTGTCCTTGCCCAGCACCACCACAAAGCCCGCCCAGAACAGGATGGTGAGCCCCAGGAACAGCCATTCTTGTGTGTTGAGCTGGGCCCGGGGGCGGGACGCGGACGCCATTGGGGCGGGAACCTCTGATTTGTGCTGGTTCTAGCCTGTGAGGCCGACCTGCGGAAGGTCCGGTGGACCTTCCATCGGCCGAACGCCGACCTGCGGAAGGTCCGGTGGACCTTCCATCGGCCGAACGCCAATCTGCGGAAGGACCGGCCCCGACGCCCGCGAAGCGGGCTGTGGCAGCGGCCGCGCCTATTCTGGATCAGGCTCGACCACGATATTTCGCAGAAACTGCAACGTGCAGGCCCGCCAGGAATGGCCCAGGGCGAATTCCCGCGGGCTGGGATGGCCGGGATTGCGGGCGATCTCCAGCGCCTTGAGACAGGCCTGCCCGAGGTCATCGTCCAGGGCCCCGACCGGAGCCCCGCCCAGCACATCCAGCGGCCCCGGGACGGGATAGGCCGCCACGGGGATGCCGCAGGCCATGGCCTCCAGCAGCACCAGACCGAACGTGTCGGTGCGGCTTGGAAAGACGAACACGGTGCTGGCGCAATAGGCCCTGACCAGCGCCTCGCCGGTCAGCGCCCCCAGGAACCGGACAGAAGGATATTTTATCGCCAGCAGCCTGCGCGCCGGCCCATCGCCCACCACCAGCTTGGTGCCCGGCAAATCGAGCTTCAGGAACGCTTCGATGTTCTTTTCAACCGCCACCCGGCCCACATAAAGCCAGATCGGTTCCTGATATGGCAGGCGGGCGCCCGGATCGGGCCGGAAATGCTCCACGTCCACGCCGCGCGACCAGATGCGCAGCTGATGAAAGCCGTGACGCGCCATCTCCTGTTTCAGGCTTTGCGTCGCCACCATGATGGCGGTGGCCGGACCGTGAAACCAGCGCAGCCAGCGATAAACCAGTTCCATCGGCACAAAGGGAAAACGCGCTTTCACATATTCGGGAAAACGCGTGTGGAACGAGGTGGAAAAAGCGATGCCGTATTTAAGGCAGATGGCGCGGGCCGAAAGCCCCAGCGTGCCTTCGGTGGCGATATGCACCGCATCGGGCGCGAAGTCGCGGATTTGCCGTTCCAGCATGCGGCGTGGAAAAAGCGCCAGGCGGATTTCGGGATAGGTCGGCATCGGCACGGTGAAGCGGCCTTCGGGCGTGGCGTAACGCACCTGATGGCCCAGCGCGGCGAGATCCTCGCCCAGGATTTCCATGGTGCGCACCACGCCATTGACCTGTGGCTTCCAGGCGTCCGTGACGATCAGGATTTTCAAATGCGCGGCCACGCCGGGGATGGACCCCGGCTCGAGCCGGCGTGACCTACGCGGGAATAAGCGCTGGAACGGGCGCGGCCGTGGTGCCTGCCAGTCCGGCGCTTCTCTGAGGAGTGAGTGCCCAGCGCAGAATCTCCATATTGCCGCGGGCATCTTCGACAAGGGCGCTGCAGCTTTCAACCCAGTCTCCGTCGTTGAGGTAAAGGATGTCGCCGATCATGCGGATTTCGGCATGGTGGATATGGCCGCAAACCACCCCGTCCACGCCCCGGTTTTTGGCCTCCGCCGCCACCGTTTCCTCATAGGCCGAGATATATTCGACCGCATTCTTGACCTTGTGCTTCAGCCAGGCCGACAGCGACCAATAGGGAAGGCCCAGCGCCTTCCTGGCCGCGAACAACACGTCGTTCCAGGAGAGCGCCACGCCATAGGCCCAGTCGCCGAAATGGGCCAGCCATTTGGCGCAGGCGATCACGCCGTCGAAGCGGTCGCCATGCAGCACCAGAAGCCGCATGCCGCCGGCCGTGACATGCACCGTCTCATGGACGATCTCGATGCCGCCGAACAGCCTCCCGGCATAGTCGCGGGCGAATTCGTCGTGATTGCCGGGCACGAAGATCACCCGCGTGCCATTGTCCACCTTGCGCAGTATTTCGGCCACGACATGGCCATGCGCCTCATTCCAGAACCAGCGGCGCTTCAGCTGCCAGCCATCGACGATGTCGCCCACCAGGAACAGCGTTTCGCAGTCATTGTGGGCAAGGAAGTCCGCCAGCACCTCGGCCTTGCAGCCCTTGGTGCCCAGATGCGTATCCGAGATAAAGATCGTGCGGTGGCGGCGCGCGGGCCGGTTCTCCGGATGCGGCCGGCCAGACCGGCCTGTGGATAAGGGCATAAAGCTGCCGCCGAAGTTGCCTGGGGCATTTTCAAAGCAAAAAGTGTCGCCCCGTAAGGGTGCATGGAAAAAAGCATCCGCCATGGCGCGCTCCTCGTAACCCCCGGAAAGCGCCTCCTGAATTTTGGCCTTCGGGATTGGCCGCTGACTAAACGCTTCGCGCGAATCTTTTGTATCGGCGGGGCGACAGTCCCGTGAATCACGTTATCTCTAGTGGGGAACTAGGCTTTTACCGCGATGCACCAAGCAAGAAAAATCGCCGCAGGCGGCCTTATCCACGGTAAAATATCCCTATATTCCCTGGGGAACCCTGGGGAAAATTTATTTTGAGGGACTTGCACGCAACTCGGCTTTTGGGCATATTGCTGCAGCGCGGTATTACGGTCTTCGGGCTGTGAAGCCGCCGCCCTTCCTGGGCGTTTCCTCCCTGAACTTGGCCGCTCCTCGGAGCGGCCATTTTTTTTTGCGCGGTCCTTTTGGGTCCTGGCGGTGTTGCTCGTCGCTCATGGGCGAAGCCCACATCGCTCCTCGCGCCTGGCCAGCCCGCAAAATCTCTGGGCCAAAATTGCGAAGATTTTTTTAAACGCTATTCGGCGGCGACGGGAAGAGTGCCGCGGCGGGCGATGGAGGAAAGCGGCAGGGCGGCAAGTTTGGTCAGCGCGTCCATCAGCTTTTTCCGCAACGCGTCGAATATCGGCTTACGTGTCATGCTATCTTCATCCAGGTACAGGCTGCGATTGATTTCGATCTGCAGCGCATGGCACCCCGCAGCGCCGCGGCCGTAAAGCGACGTGGTATAGCCGCCGGCGTAAGGCGAATTGCGGGCGATGCTGAAACCCGCCGTCGCAAAGGCGTTTTCGGCCCATCCGGTCAATGACGCGGGCGCCGAGGCGCCATAACGGTCGCCCAGCACGATATCGGGCACCGCCAGCGCCGATGGCATGGAATGACAATCCACCACGATCGCGGTGCCGAAACGCGCCAGGGTTTCCTCCACCAGGCGCATCAGGCCGGCATGATAGGGCCGATGCAACCGCTCCAGCCGTGTCGCCGCGTCATCAGGCGAAAGCTTGCCGCGATAAATCTCCGCCCCGTCGCGCACGATGCGCGGGATCACGCCCAGCCCGGCCAGCACCCGGGGGCTGGGCGCATCCACCGCCATCGCCAGCGGGCCTGAGAACATGCCCGGATCGAGCTCGGCCGGCCCCCGGTTGGCGTCGCAATAGGCGCGGGGGAAACGGGCGGCGATCAGGGGCGCGCCCAGGGCGGGAACCCCGGCGAACAGCTCGTCCACGAACGCATCTTCCGACCGGCGCAGGGTCAACGCATCCAGCCGGCTTTTGCCCATCAGCCCGGCGGGATAGACCCGGCCGGAATGGGGCGAGGCGAACACAAAGGGCAGGGTCTGGCGCGCCGGCTGCCAAACCCGGAACGGCTCGGCATAAAGCAGGGCCAAGGCGGCGTCGGGTGGCAGCGGCGGGGGCGACATGGGAAAACTCGTGAACGGCCCCAACAGGGAAGCCCAAGCGGGGTTTGGGTTCAAGCGGCTTCTTGACACGTTAACCGCAGTTTACGCTTTACCCGTTATAGGTTTTATTGACTGTCCGGGCATGGTGGCTCAATGGCGCATATCCTTTTGGCCGAAGATGACGAATCGCTGCGCAAGTTCCTTGCCGCGGCGCTGGTCAAGGCCGGCCATGCCGTCACCGATTTCGGCGATGGCGGCGACGCCTGGGAATGCGTCAAGGCTTTCACCTTCGACCTGCTGCTCACCGATATCGTGATGCCCGGCATGGACGGGATCGAGCTGGCCAAGCGCGCGGTCGAACTCAACGGCGCCCTCAAGATCATGTTCATCACCGGCTTTGCCGCCGTGGCGCTGCACCCCGCCTCCGGCGCCCCCAAACAGGCCAAGGTGCTGTCCAAGCCCTTTCACCTGCGCGAAATCGTGGCGGAAGTGGACCGGATGCTGGCTGCGGCATAAGTCGCCAATTCTGCCTTTTTGGAATGGTGGGCGCGACAGGGATCGAACCTGTGACCCCTTCCATGTCAAGGAAGTGCTCTCCCGCTGAGCTACGCGCCCCACCTGGGGAAAGAGGAGGGTTTGTAGCGGGGCAGCCCGGCAAAGAAAAGGCGGGGATTTTGAGGCCGGCCCGGATGGGGCGCGAGGCTGCCCCTCCGGGGCTGGCCCCGACAGGGGACTAGGCGCCGACTCCATATACTGAGTCCGGCCAGCCCTAAGCAGGAAAATCAAGATTCGGGAACTAGCCGTGCCATCTCTGCTTCGAAGGCGAGCCGAAGTTGTGCGCCCTCGTCCTCGGGCAGGAATAACGACATCTGGGGAACGATGGTGCGATACAGGGACACAGTCGCTGGTTCCCAGGTGAGGGTACGGCAAGCCCGAGCTTCGGTCAGGATTTTATGGAGCCGGGCGCGCACCTTGTCCAGGTTGGGCCTGTAAACAGGCGCGGACTTCTGCCCGAATATGTCAGGCTGGTCCTCCGTCGCGAAAAGATTGGCTTGGTTGCCGCGGGCCATAAGTTCAAAACCGAATCACCGCGCCATAATGCGATGTCCGGGCGCATAGGGCGAGGCGCAGACGGGTTTTATCCACGGCCTGGAAAGGCAACAACATAGGCTTCGTCAATCTTGTCCATCTGCTTGATAGTAAAGGCCAAGCTATCGGCCACGGCGCTGACATGGTTGATCTCGTCCAGCGAAAGGGCGCGGGTCTTGCGTGACTTGAGATATTTCTCAAGCACCTGATAACCGCCGATGTGGAAGTTCCAGACATTGTCCGGCACTGGCTTGAAGAACTGGGTCTTATTGATCCAAAGAGCCTTGTCGGCCAAAACATAGCGCACCGCCTCAACCGCATGGTCGCCTTTGCCCTGATACTGAGCCAGCTTCTTCGATGGCACCTGGCGCAGCAGATGGGCCTCGACTAGCGCCCAGCCCAGCCGGGAAAGCGACTCGAAATCCTCTGCCGATTTAGGGAAAGGAATGCGGGGAAAATCGCTACGGAGGAACTCCGCATAGTGCGCGCGATAGGTAGGGGCGTGCAGTACAGCATAGATGTAGCCAAGGATTTCTTCCGGCGAATAGTGCTGGTCAAAGCAGTCGTCTAGGAAAACGCGGAAGGAAGGAGAGAAGTTTTCTTGGCGAGGTATTCCTTCCGAATAAAGCCAGAGCGGAAACACATAGTTACCCTCTTTCATAGAAAGGGCGTGATGAACCATTAAACCGGCGGTTACAAAGGCGAAATCCCAGTCGCCGGCTACATCCGCCTTTCGTATTGAGGTAACGGCGATATTCTCCTGCAGCATATGCTTGAGGACATCGTAAACTGGATAAGCAAGAAATCCTCTCGATCTATTTGTGTAGTACGTCTGCCGCTCGTCAAATGGTGCGTACAGTACCGAGCGTATCAACTTCTTGTCTTGTCCAAAATCGGCAAGATTTTTTTGATCCCTGCGAGGTTCCAATCTCGGGAATCCTCAATCCCATTGTACTTCCTCTCTAAATCTTGCCGAGGTAATTTGGAAAAGTCAGAAAGAATCTGCTCAATATCGCTTTTCGAAAATTGAATGGCGATCTTGTCTCGTTTTGTCATAATGCCCATGGAAGTTGTCTTGAAAATTTCAAGGAAACTCCATCCTGCCGAATACATTTCCGCACTGTCTTCATTGCGCGTTACGAACAGATAGTTTTGTGGACTTGGGTTAAGCTTTTTCCACACGATGCTTCCCATTGTCCCTTCTGCCGAGCTTTGATATTTCGCAAGACGCTTACCCCACAGATCGCCGCGCCAAACGCCACGTTCCAGCCCTTGTCGTTTCACGAACAAGCTGATAGCTACCCCCTGTTCAATATCAAAAACATTCTCGTCCTTTGACCCATCAGGTGCCCGTTCCTTCTTCTTGGCATTGCCGTGCAGATCCAAAACATAAATTTGCTCGAAACTGCGCATCAGCGACTGACGCATCCCACGAAAAGTCGGATTATCCAGCCAGGAATGGTTGGTGATGATGCCAACGACGCCTTCCTCCACCGCATCCATCTTGAGTTGTGCAAAGCGAATGAACTTCACATAATCGTCGTTGAGCCATTTAGGGTTGCGTTCACCAAGCGGTCGTTTCGTCGCGCGCCCCGCCTCGTCCTTTTCAATAGTGTATTTGTAGCCGTCGATCGCTCGGCTGATCCATTCCCCCTTATTCTTGGAATGACCGGAATATGGCGGATTTCCAGTGACAACTAGAATCGGTTTGTCTTTCACATCCTGCGCGGCTTTCACCTCCTGCGTGATGGCCGGAAGAAGGAAAGTTGGCTGCGGTTCAATCGGCTCCAACGTGTTGGTGAGGAAAACCTGCAGACGATCTTTGTCCTTAAGCGGATGGCCGCGATCTTTCAGAAACTGCGAAAGCTTCAGATGCGCGATGGTATAGGGCGCGATAAGATATTCGAAGCCGTAGATGTTCTTAAGAATGTGGTCGCGAACAACGAGTCCAGCCCGGGCTGAATCCGCACCACCGATATTCTCAAATATCCTCTGGAAGGCTTCCAACAGGAAGGTGCCCGTCCCGCAAGCAAAGTCCAGCACCGTAACGCGTTTGTGGTCGGCAAGACCGTTCTTGATACCAAAGCTGTCCTTCAGAATATCATCCACCGCGCGCACGATGAAATTGACTATGGGCGGCGGAGTATAATAGACACCGCGCGCCTTGCGCATGTCCTTATCATAGGCTTTGAGGTAGTCCTCGTAGAAATAGACAAAGGGGTCACGCTCGAACAGGCGATGCTCTTCCTCGTCGCCGGCGCGCACCTTGCGGCTGATCGCCTTACGCTGGCGGAACGATAAATCTTCGTGAATGGCGGGAAGATCGAGACCGTTGACGATGGACAGTACCTCTTCCACCACCCAGCGGACTTCACCGTATTCCGGTTTATTCAACTCATTCAGGAAGTCCACCAGTTCGCGGATAAGCCGGAAGGACCCGGGCACATGTTCGCGGGCGTTGTGAAGAGTGATTTTTTCCTTTGCACCCGCATTCAGTCGCGCCAGGAACAGGCCATAGGCCAGCATCTGGGCGAAGGCGTCGGCAAATTCCGCCAGGGTCAGTTCGTGGAAAACCTGGTCCCGGAAGGTCTGGAAAAGGCCATAGAGCCGCCCCTCCTGATGCACCTTCTCCTGCCGGATCAACTCCTCACCGAGATAGTCGCGCAGCAACTTGCTACGAGTGGCCAGCGCCAGAGCCAGTTGTTGGGAACGGCCTATACCTTCTGGCGCGGAGGAGAAAAAGCCCTGCAACAATTTCGAGACGGCGGCGACGCGGTCATCACGCAGCCTGACCTTGCGATCTTCTAGGTCGCTTTCATGGCAGAGGGTTTCCCGCTGGATACCGTCTTTTCCTATCCAGACGAATTCCAGATAGTCGGTAAGAAGAATGTTACGCGACAGGCTTTTGTATTTTTCAATCTGTTCAGACTTCAGAACTTTATTGAGGTTTTCGCCAATAGCCTTGTTTTCGACATAGCCCAGGATGAGGCCTGCCTTGGTGACCTTGAAATCCGGGGCGCCCTTGCCCGCTATGCGCTTGGGTTCATGCTGGACCTGGGGCTTCCCCTCTGCCTCATCAGCAAAGGCGTTGAGCAGCGCTTCAAGGGCGCTTCGGTCCGTATGCTCTGTCTTTTCGGCAACGAGCCGCTTGCGCAGCGTCACAAGGTAGTGGTCGAAAATCTCTTTGATCGGCATTCCCCACCCCTTGTTGACCTCAGACTAAGATGGTTTTCGCCTTTGGCAAGAGTCCAACTGTCTGCAGATATCTCTAGTCTACCAACCGCACGCTCCCCACAACCTCTCTCTCTCTCTCCGCCACCGGCCCCACAAGAATCTCAACTTCTCCAGCCTCAAACACCGGTTTCAGGTCCAGCCCGGGGAAGCGCAAATCCGCGCCTTTGAGCGGCAAGGTGACCGTGCCGCGCGCGCCGGGCTCCAGCGCGATTTTGGCAAAGCCTTTCAGCTCCAGCAGCGGCCTTGTGACCAAGGCGACTTTGTCGTGGACGAACAGGAAGACCGTTTCTTCTGCCGCCCGCGCGCCGTCATTCGTCACATCAATGCTGATGGTCAGTGTGCCGCTTTGCGTCAACGTCGTGCCCGAAAGCCTGAGATTGGAAAAGCTGAACCGGCCGTAACTCAGGCCATGGCCAAACGCGAACAGCGGCGTATTCGGGGTGTCGAGATATTTGCTGGTGTAATGCTCCTCGGCGATGAACGGCCTGCCGCCCTTGCGCTCCCCGAAAAAAATCGGAATTTGCCCCGTGGCGCGGGGCCAACTGACCGGGGTGCGGCCGGAAGGCGCGCGTGCCCCGATGAGAAGATCGGCTAGCGCGTTGCCGGCCTCCGCGCCGGGAAACCAGGCGGCCAGCAGGGCGGTGGATTGTTCCGCCAGCGCCGGCACCACCAGCGGCCGGCCTGAAAACAGAATGGTGATCACCGGCTTGCCGCCCGCCTTGGCGAACACTGCATCGCATAAAATCTGCTGCGCGCCGGGCAGATGGGGATGGGCGCGGCTGGCCGCCTCGCCGCTCATATTCGCGGCCTCGCCCACACAAAGGATGATTGCATCCGCGCCGTCGCATAGGGCCGCGGCCTCGGCAATGCCGCCCTGGTCTTCTCCGTCGATTGTCACGCCCAGCGCATATTGAATGTCCGCCTCCGGCAGCGCGGCGCGCAGCCCTTCCAGCACAGTGACACAACTCTCCTTTGGCGCGGCCGCCGCCCAGGCCCCGCGCATCTCCGCCGCCGCATACGCCAATGGCCCAATCACGGCCACGCGGCGCACATCCGAAAACGGCAGCACGTCATTTTCATTTTTCAGCAGCACCACGCTCTTGGCCGCCGCCTCGCGCGCCAGCGCCCGCCGCCGCGCCAGTACCTCGGCGCTCTCGGCGCTCGCGCCGCGATAGGGATCATCGAACAGGCCCAACTGTTCTTTCAGGGTCAGCACCCGGCGCACCGCCGTGTCGATCTGGTCCATCGTCACCAGCCGGCGCTCCAGCGCCAGCGGCAAGCCGCCGGCATAGGCGCCCGCCATCATGTCGATGTCGACGCCCGCATTCAGGGCCAGCGCCGCGGCCTCGGCGATATCCGCCGCCACGCCATGATTCATCAACTCCGCGATGGCGTTGTAGTCGCTGATGATCACACCCTTGAAACCCAACTCGCCGCGCAGATAATCCGTCAGCAGTTTTTTGTGCGCCGTCATCGGCACGCCGCCAATCTCGGTAAAGGCCGGCATCACACTGGCGACACCCGCTTCCACCGCCGCCGCAAAGGCCGGCAGATGCACTTCCTGCAAAGTGCGTTCGGAAATATCGGTGCTGGCATATTCGCGCCCCGCCATCACCGCGCCATAAGCGGCGAAATGCTTGGCGCAGGCGGCCAACGTACTTGACTCATCAAGCGTTCCGGTATCGCCAAGTCCCCCGCCTTGAAATCCTGTAACCTTGGCCCGGGCAATGGCCGCGCCTACAAAAGGGTCTTCGCCCGGCCCCTCCACCATCCGGCCCCAGCGCGGATCGCGGGCGACATCGCACATGGGCGCGAAGGTCATGGCCACGCCGTCGGCGGCGGCCTCCCGCGCCGCCTCTCGCGCCGTCTTCTCCCACAGCGCGGGGTCGAACATCGCCGCCTCGCCCAGCGGCACGGGAAACAAGGTGCGGTGGCCATGGATCACATCCAGCCCGATCAGAAGGGGAATGCGCAGCCTGCTCTCTTCCACCGCCAGGCGCTGGGTTCTGGCCACCACAGCGGGGCCATACAGATTAAGCAGATTGCCCACCGCCCCCGATTTGATGCCCTCGCTCAGGTCCCCCGCCACAAAAGGCCCGGTCACGGCATAGGGGGCCGCGGTCATGGTCAGCTGGCCCAGCTTTTCGCTTAAGCTCATGGCGCCGATCAGCTGTTCGATACGGGCCATGGCGCGGCTTCCTAAATCCCGCCGCACCATATTTAATTGCCGCCGTCCACGCCACTTGGTTTGTTCCCATGGGTTCCGCCCAATGTTCATAGACAGGCCGACCGAACCGCCGCCCGATCCCGGTGCGGGGCTGGTGCCCCAGCTGGTCATGATGACCCGCGCCCTTCTGTCCTCGCCGGTGCGGGGGCAGCTTTTCCTGTTGGGCGGGGGCGTGTCGCTGGTCATCATCGCCACCGCCTATGAACAGATCCGGCTTAATCGCTGGAACCAGCCTTTTTATGACGCCCTGGCCCGGCACGATTTTCGCCAGTTCATGATGCAGCTGGGCGTGTTCGCCATCATCGCCGCCATCCTTCTGATCCTGAATGTGGCGCAGCGCTGGCTGGCCGAAATGCTCAAGCTGAAGCTGCGCGAAGGCCTGGTGCGCGACCTGGTGGGCGAATGGCTGAAACCCGGGCGCGGCGCCCGCCTTGCCGGCGAAGGGGCCATCGGGGTCAATCCCGACCAGCGCATGCATGAGGATGCGCGCCACCTCAGCGAACTTTCCGGCGACCTGGGGGTGCAGCTGCTGCAATCCTCCGTCCTGCTGGTCACTTTTGTCGAAGTGCTGTGGGTGCTCTCCCGCGGGTTCATCTTTCACTGGCAGGGGCACACATTTTCGATCCCGGGCTATATGGTATGGGCGGCGATCCTTTACGCCATGACCGGCTCGCTTTTGTCCTATTGGGTGGGCGGCAGCCTGATTCCCAAGAATGCCGAGCGCTATCAGCGCGAATCGGAACTGCGCTATTCGCTGATGCAGGTGAACCAGCATCTGCCCGCGCTGGCGGACGACCGGGATGAGGAGGAAGCCGAGCGGCGCATCGCCAATGACCTGCACACGGTGCTGCTGGCCATGCGCAAGCTGGTCACCGGCCTCACCGAACTCACCTGGGTCACCGCTGGCTATGGCTGGCTGACGCTGGTGGCGCCCATACTGGCGGCGGCGCCGGCCTATTTCGCCGGCGATCTCAGCTTTGGCGGCATGATGATGGCGGCGGGCGCCTTTATCCAGGTGCAATCCTCGCTGCGCTGGTTCGTGGACAATTTTTCCACCATCGCCGACTGGCGCGCCACGCTGTTGCGCGTCGCCAGCTTCCGCCGCGCCCTGATCACCGAACCGCCAGCCGAAATTGTATCGTCGTGACGGCGGCGCTGGCAAAACTCTCCGACGACGCATTGCTGGAGGCCGTTCAGCGCCAGAGTTTTCGTTTCTTCTGGGAGGGGGCGGAAAAAGCCAGCTTCCTGGCGCGCGACCGTTGCACGGTCAAGGGCGCGCCGGGCAACGATTTGGTGGCGGTGGGCGGCTCGGGCTTTGGCGTGATGGCAATAGTGGCGGCGGTGGAGCGCGGCTGGGTTACCCGCAAGGCGGCGCTGGCGCGCCTTGACCGGATGCTCGATTGCCTGGTTCGCGCCACCTGTTATCACGGCGCCTTGCCGCATTTCCTGCATGGCCAGACGGGCCTGACCATTCCCTTCGGCCGCAAGGATGACGGCGGCGATCTGGTGGAGACGTCGTTCCTGATGATGGGCCTGCTGACGGCGCGGCAATATTTCGATCGCGCCGGGGAAACGGGCTTGCGCGGCCGCATCACTCAATTATGGGAAGAGGTGGAATGGAGCTGGTACGCGCAAGGGCAGGATGTGCTCACCTGGCACTGGAGCCCCAACAACGGTTTCGCCATGAACCATCACATAAGGGGCTGGAACGAAACGCTGGTGACTTATGTGCTGGCGGCGGGCAGCCCGCGCTACGGCATTAAGGCGGATGTGTATGACAAGGGCTTCTGCGCTGGGCCGGATTATCGCAATGGCAAGATTTTTCATGGCGTGACGCTGCCGCTGGGGCCGGACCTGGGTGGGCCTTTGTTCTTCGCGCATTATTCCTTTTGCGGCCTTGATCCGCATGACCTGAAGGACCGCCATGCCAATTACTGGCAGCAGAATGTGGCGCAGGTGAAGATCAATCTCGCCCATTGCCGCGCCAATCCCGGCGGCTTCAAGGGTTACGGTCCGGATTGCTGGGGCCTCACCGCCAGCGATGATCCCGCCGGCTATGACGCGCATGCGCCGGGTCATGACAATGGCACCATCTCGCCCACCGCGGCGCTGTCCAGCTTTCCTTATGCGCCGGAAGCGGCGTTGCGGGCGCTGCGCCACTTTCTCAAGAAACCGAAACTCTGGGGCCGCTATGGTTTCACCGATGCCTTCAATGACACCAAGGCCTGGCGCGCCGATACCTATCTGGCGATCGACCAGGGACCGATCGTGGTGATGATCGAGAATTACCGCAGCGGGCTGTTGTGGAAGCTGTTCATGGCGGTGCCCGAGGTACGGCGGGGCCTCACCAGGCTGGGTTTCACCAGTCCCCATTTATGAGTCTGGACGACTGGATCACCAGACAGCGCCGTCACGCCGCGGCGATGATGCGCCAAAGCATCTCTCCCGCCATCGTGAAAACCCGGCCGCGTTTTTATCAAACCATTGTGCCCTTAGCGGGCTCTGTTGTGGCCTCGCCGGTGCTGGCGTCCTACGACCCGGAGCCGGATTATTTTTTCCACTGGTACCGCGACAGCGCCCTGGTGATGGACGCGCTGCGCCTGGTTCAGGACCTGGTGCCGGAGGCAAGAACGTTGTTTGACGATTTCGTGCGGTTCAGTCTGGTGCAGGCGGACCAGGATGGCCGCCTGATGCCGCCGCCACGGGCGGAGGCCGCATTCGCGCAATTCCTGCGGCGTGACCTGGAGGCGGCGCATGGCGAGGCGATCGGCGCGGAAACACGGGTCAATCCCGACGGCACGCTCGACATCACCGATTGGCCGCGGCCCCAGCATGACGGCCCGGCGCTGAGGGTGCTGACGCTGCTGCGCTGGGGTGTGCCGGATGACCAGGCCGCGTTCCTGCTGCGCGCCGATCTCGCCTTTGTTCTGGGTCATGCGCGGCTGCCCTGTTTCGGCGTCTGGGAAGAGGAAAAAGGCCTGCATTATTATGTGTTGCGTGTTTCGGCGGCGGCGCTGGCGGCGGGTGCGACTTTCCTGGCGGCGCGCGGCGAAGCGGCATTCGCGGCGCATTGTCGGGGTGAAGCGGATGCCATACGGCGCGCGCTGGAGGGCTGGTGGGTGGACGGATTTGTCCGCGCGCATATTCTGGACTCGCGCCGCGCGGAAAAGGAACTGGATGTTTCGGTGATCCTGGCGGCCAATCATGCCGGCGCCGCGCCGGACGAAAAATTGCTGGTGACGCTGGCGAAACTGGAAGAGTTATTCGGCGCATTGTATCCCATCAATCGCGGCCGCGCCGCGCCCGCCCTGGGCCGCTACCGCGATGACGCATATTATGGCGGCGGCGCCTGGTATGCCGCCACGCTGGCGGCGGCGGAATTCTGCTATCGCGCCGGCGACGTCGCGCGCGGTGATGCCTATTTTGAAACCGTGCGCGCTTTCACGCCGGAAAGCGGCGATATGTCGGAACAATTCGACCGGATGACGGGCGCGCAAACCTCGGCGCGGCACCTGGCCTGGAGTTATGCCGCCTTCATCACCGCCGCTGCCGCGCGGCGCGCCGCCGGCGATTGAGCGCGCCGCAAGTGGGATTTTCCAGGCTGACATGCTAGGAAAAAACAGAAAAGGCAAGGACGAGGACGCTGCGGAAGCTCTGGATCATTCCCGCCCTGATCGCGGCAATCCTGCTGGCGCTGTGGCTGGCGCGTGCGCGGGTCGCCGCCGAATTTGCCCAAAATTATTTTCACCAGCACGGCATCGCCTCCAGCGTGACATTCGCCCGCCTGGGTCTTTCGGGCCTCTCCGGCCGCATCGCCCTGGGACCGGCCGATGCGCCGGATTTCTCCGCCGATGCGGTGGAAGTGGATTTCGATCCTTTGAGCTTTGTGCCGCGCATTGTCGAAGTGCGGTTGATCAATTCTGTGGTGCGGGCGCGCCTGGACGACAATGGCCAGGTAACGCTGTCCTCGCTGCAGCCCTGGCTCGATTCGCTTTCCGCCGGCCAGGGGCATTCGCGCTATGTCAGTGACGATCTGGCGGTTTCTTTCTCCCATCTCCGCGCCCTGCTGGCGGCGCCGGGTGGCGCGCTGGAACTGGATGGTGACGCCAGGTTGAAACAGGGGCAAATCGTTTCTGCCACGATTCTGGCACGCCCCACTCTGCTGATCTGGCGCGGGACGACGATCCGGGTCGCCGGCGCGGGCCTTCGTCTTGATCCTGTGCCTGACGGTTATGGGGTGGCGGCGCATTTTGAGGGATCATTGAAAAACGGGGGTCTTGAAGCGACAGAGGTCGCGGCACAATTTTCCGCGCCCAGTTTTCGCTGGGATGTAAAGGCAAAGTCCGTCACTGCGCTCAACGTGCGGCTGCAGCTGCGTGCGGCGGCTTTGACGGAGGGCGGCATCACCGCCGCCAAGCCCATCCTCGATATGACTGCGGAAGCGGCGCATGTCGTGCTTGGCGGAAACGGGCCGGAAGGCACAGCTTTGCTTCACACCCAGGTGGGCGCGGATTTCACGCCACCGGCGCCCGGGACACGTTTTCCCGTGCTTGCCCGCGATCGCAGATTGACCGAGGCCCTCACCGCCAATCTCCGGCATCTGGATGTGGTGTTGAATGCGAATGTCGCCTGGAAGGATGGGTTCTTCAGCCTGGCGCTGAATCAACACATGGACATAAAAGGCGCGAAGGGCGCGGCGTTGCGAATAAACACTCTGGAACTCACGGGGCCGCCTTCCGCGCTGCGCGGTCATTTCGAGGCGGCACTGTCCGGGCCCGGCCTTCCATCCTTATCCCTGCGCAATCGTGATTTTCGCTGGCAGGATGGCGCCGCTGAGGGCGACGCCGTGATTGCCGCCCATTTCGACTTCGACATGCTGCATGGAGCCGATATCGCCGCGGGCGGCATCGCATCCTGGCGGAATGGCGTCTTCGCATTCGATCTGACGCGATGCGCGACGGCGTTCTTGGCGGCGTTTCACCCTGGCGACAGCGATCTTGCCCAGACGATCAAAGGCACGATCTGCGCCATGCCGGGAAACAAGACCATCACCGCCGATGCATCAGGCTGGAAATTCTCCGGTGTGGCGCGGGATGTGACCATGGCGTTGCCGCTGGGCAATGCGCAGCTGTCCGAAGGCGCGGGGAGCATCGCATTCGCCGGCCGGGGCGCGGACATGGGCGGCAAAATCGCGGTTACCGCGGCGCGCATGACCGATCGCGCCCAGGCGCGTCGCTTTGAACCTTTGGCGGGTACCGGCGAAATATCGCTTGATAAATGGGTCTGGCACGGCGCCTTCGCGGTCGCCGACACCGGCGGCAACACGCTGGGCACGGCCAGTTTCAACCATGCGCTGGCGACCGGCATGGGAGAAATGAAAATCGCCGCGCCGCATCTTCTGTTCGCGCCAGGAAAATTGCAGCCAAGCATGTTGTCGCCTCTGCTGGGTCCGGTTTCGCGCGCCGAAGGGGATGTCGCCTTCGACGGCACCATCGACTGGACGCGCGGCGCCATTCAAAGTCGTGGTGTGCTTGGGATAAATAAGCTCGATTTCTTCACTCCCCTGGGGGTCGCCCACGCGGTGAACGCCAATATTATCCTCACATCGCTGTTGCCGCCCGTCACGGCGCCCGGCCAGCACATCGCCATTTCGCGGGTCGACTGGAGTTTGCCGCTCAGTGGCATCGCTTTGGACTTTTCCTTCGGCGCCGGCACATTGCATGTCGACAGTCTGGCCAGCACGATTTCGGAGGGCAATGTGCGGCTCAGCGCCCTTGCCATCGATCTGACCGGGCCGCGCGCATTTAGCGGCGCCGCCAATCTTGACGGCGTTTCCCTGGCACCGCTGGTTGCCGCTTCCAATCTCGGCAGCAAGGTGAAGCTGGAAGGAAAAGTCGCCGGCACGGTGCCGTTTTCGTTTGGTCCGGACGGATTCCGCATTGTGAACGGCCATCTGGCGTCGCTGGGGCCGGGCAGGATTTCGCTGGACCGCTCGGTCTGGACGCAAGGCGGCGCCGCCGCCGCCAACGCTGTGCAGGATCTTGCCTACCAGGCGCTGGAATATCTTGCCTATGATCAGCTTTCCGCCGACATCAACAGCGTCGCCCAGGGCCGGCTGCAAGTCGTTTTCCATATTAAGGGCCGCAGCGACCCGCCCAAGCCGCAACAGGCCGAAATCGCCGTCGCCGACATCATCAATGGCAACGCCCTGCAAAAAACCATCGCCCTCCCCAGCGGCACCCCCATCGATCTGACCTTGGATACCTCCCTTAATTTTGACGAACTCTTGAAGTCCTATGCCGAAGCATGGTCAAAAACACTGGCCCAAACAGGGCAATCGAATTAGGAGCCATTCGATGCAAAACTGGGCGATGAAAAATCCTGCGCGGGCAATTTTTCATGCGGCAACTTGTGTGGCGGGTTTGAGCGCCTGCACGCCCACCATCCGCGTCGAGGTGGCGCCGATCAACATCTACGCCAAGCTGGATGCCGATGTGCGGGTGCGGTTGGACAAGGAAGTCCAGAGCGCAGTCCAGCAGAATCCCGATCTCTTCTGATCTTCTTGATGTGAAGGAAGCCTGACAATGAGCATCTTCGCAAAAATCAAAATGGGCATGGCGTTCGTGCTTCTGCTGGCCTTGGCGGGTCCGGCCTTTGCCGACGCCGCCAGCGACAAGGCGGCGGTGGATTCCGCCAAACTCGCGGGCATAGTGGGCGAACAGGCCGATGGCTATCTGGGCTTCGTCAAGGGGTCGGCGGATGGCGCGGTCACGGCGGCCGTCACTGCGATCAACGCGGGCCGGGCCGACATATACGCGCAAACCGCCGCCAAATCGGGCGTGACCCGCGATGCGGCCGGCCAGGCCACCGGCACGCTGCTGATCGATAAATTGCCGGCGGGCCAATACTATAAACCGCTGAGCGGCGGCTGGACCAAAAAATAGCGGCGCGCCTGTTCGGCTTCAGACCGATTGCGTGCTTAGCGGCCAGCGGATGAAGGCCAGAATCCAAAGCGCCGGCAGCGCCACCACGGGGACGAAACACAGCAACGCCCACCAGGAACTGAAACCGATGCGTTTCAGGATCAATCCGGCCGGAATCGCGGCCAACAATTCGATGATGGAGCAGGTTATGATCAATTGCTGCACAGCGATGGTCATGGTGATCAGTTGCGGCATGTCATTGCTCTTTCCTTCCGGAATTGGTGTGTCTGCGGCGCACTCTCATTCTCACTATACCAAAAAGTAAGGGGGAAATAACGGGGACGGGCCTTCAGAAAATTGTCGCGGCACTCTATTGGTGCCCGGACAGGGAGACCCTTATGCCAAAGAGCTATGATAACGTCACCAAAATCCTTCACTGGCTGATCTTTCTTTCCGTCGCGTCGCAATATGCGGTGGGCGAATTCATGCCCCATATCGGGCGCAACACCAAGGAAGTTGGTCTGGTCTGGGTGCACATCTTTCTGGGCGGCATTGTCCTGGTGTTGATTGCAGCGGCAATCCTCTGGCGCGTGACCCATCCGGTGCCGCAATTGCCGGAACTACCGCCCTGGCAGCGGGTGACGGCAATGCTGACGCATTGGACGCTCTATTTGCTGATCCTGGTGATGACCGTGCTGGGCTGGGCGGCGGCCAATTCCCGCGGCTGGCCGGTGACGGTGTTCGGCGTCCCCATTCCCGCACTGGCCAAGAATGGCGATCGCTGGGCGCATTCTGCCGGTGACGTTCACACCTTTCTGGTGAACATCCTGCTGGCGCTGGTGATCCTGCATGTCGCGGCGGCGCTGTATCATCACTTCATCGTGCGCGACAAAGTGCTGGAGCGCATACTGCCGGGCAATGGCTAGGCGGGTTTCCAAAAGGTCACCACCAATCCGCCCGCCAGGATCAGTGCCCCGCCCGCCAACACCGGGAGCGTCGGCAAAGTGCGGAAGCTGATGAAGTTGACGAACTGCCACACCACAAACAGCGTGGCGATGTAAAGGCCCACCACACGCCCGAAAGGCAGCGGCGCCAGGTTGAGGCTGAGGCCATAGCCGAACAGGAGCATCGCGCCGCCCAGAAAGAGGCCAAGCCTTGCCCAGCCCGCGTGATTGTAAACACCCATTCGCACCACGGCATCGCCAAAGGCTTCCAATGTGGTGGCGGCGATCAGAAAGACCAGCGGGGGCAGGTTCATGGCCAAAGACTCCGGGAAAACCGGCTGCCAGCCTGCCATGACAGGATGTAGCGCCCAAGCAATACCGGGTATAATCCGGCACTCTTGCCAGATCACGCCGCCCTGACCATTCTTGCCCGCGAAAGGCAAGCTCCCGTGAAAGCCGCCCGCAAAAAGACCGCCCTGAAAAGCACAGCCGTCCAGCGGCTGGACGAATGGTCGCCCTCGCTGCTCAAGTCGCGGCTCTATGGTCTGCTTCTGGTGGACATCATCATCGGTCAGCTTGCTCCCGGGGAACGGCTGGACGAGCAGGATCTGACGCGCAGGTATGGCGGCGGCCTGGCCGGTGTGCGTGAAGCCTTGGCGCGGCTGGCGCTGGAAGGCCTGGTGCAGCGCCGGGCGCGGGTCGGCACCATCGTGGCGCCGCTCGACCTTGTGGCGGCGCGTGACGCATTTGAGGCGCGTGCCCTGATCGAAGTGGAATGCGCGCGCCTGGCCGCGGCCAACGCCAGCGCCGGCGAAATCACCGCCATCCGCGCCACGCTGGATGGCGGCGAAGCGGCGGTAAAAAAGAACGACGCCCGCGCCCTGGCCGCGATGGACGAGGCCTTTCATGTCGCGGTCGCCAGCGCCAGCGGAAACCGCACCCTGGCCAAGATGGTGACTATACTGCATCACCAGACCGCGCGGTTCTGGCTCTACGCCATGCGGGCGCCCCAGCCGGAAGACGGCCTGCAGGCCCTGGCCGAGCATGCCGGCCTGGCCGAGGCCATCGCGGCGCATGATCCGGCACGGGCGCAGGCCTTGATGCGAGAAGTATTGGGCACGTTTCCCACCGAAGTGAAGCGCACGCTGGAAACAAGATAATGGAAACGCCCATCAGTTCTTGGCTGACGCTGGCCAGCGTCAGCCTCCTGTTCTTCCTCGTCACCGCTCTGACTTTTTCTTCCTTGGGCGTGGTGTTTCCCGCCATGGTGGGCGAGCTTCACTGGAGCTATAGCGGCGCGGGATTCGGCTTCACCCTGCTCGGCGTCTTCTGCGGCATCACCGCGACCATTCCCGCCACGCTGATCCGCCGCTTCGGCATCCGCGCCACCCTGTTGTCCGGCGGTGTTGTGATGGCGCTGGCCTTCGCAGCCCTGGCCGCCACCCATGACCTGACGCTTTATCTTATCGGCTGCTCCCTCTCTGGTTTGGGCTTTACCCTGCTCGCCACCGTACCGGGCACCTATCTGTTGACCCGCACCTTCCGCCGCCCGGATATCGCCTTCGGGCTTTATTTCACGGTCGGTGGCTTGGGCGGCGTCGCCGGTCCGCCGCTTTATCTTTTCATCCAGGCCTTCACTGGCGGCTGGCGCGATTTCTGGATCGTCTCGGCCGTGTTGTCGCTAGCGGTGGCGCTTCTCAGCGCCCTGCTGGTGGACACGAAAACCGATGTGACGCGTGAAGGCGGCGAAATCCAAGAAATCACCAGTGAAAGCTGGAGCGCGGCCGCGGCTCTCAAAACTCCGCAATTCGCCGTGCTGGCCGCCGCCTACAGCGTCTTTCTGATCGTGGACATCACGGTCAATGCCTGGTCGGTGCAGCATCTGATGGGCCACGGCGTCAGTCGCGCCATGGCCGGCAGCATGATCAGCATCGGCGCCCTGGTGAATGCGGGCGCGCGGCTGGGCGGCGGTCTGGTGTCGCGCTTTGTCAATGTCCGGCAGCTGCTGATGCTTTCCCTCGTCATCCTGATTGCGGGCCTGATCGCACTTTGCGCCGCGCGGGACACTTCCCTGATGCTGCTGTATGCCGCTTCCATCGGCATCGGCTCGGGCCTGACTTTCTTTTCTTCCACCATCCTGCTGCTTGATTATTATGGCCGCAAACCCAATCTGGAGCTGTTTTCCATCGTCAACCTGATTTCGACCGTCGGCTCCGTGGGCCCGGTATTCGGGGGCTTTGTCGCTGATCAAACTGGCAGCTTCGTGCCCGCCTTCCTGCTCCTGGCGGGATTGGTGGCGCTGGTGCTTGTCGCCGTGATCTGGATGAAGCCGCCACACAGAGTTGCGTCATGAGCGCGGAGTTTGGCGTATTTCTCCCGGTCGCGAGCGGCGGCTGGATTGTCTCGCGTAACACGCCCGTGCTGGATGGCGGCTGGCCGCAGAATCGCGACGCCGCTATCACTGCCGATGAGGAGGGCCTGGATTTCGTGATGTCCATGGGAAAGTGGCGCGGCTTCGGCGGCGACACCGATCACTGGGGCCGGTCCCTGGAATCCGTCACCATGATGGCGGGCATCGCGGCGCTGACCAAGCGGGTAAAAGTGTGGGCGACGCTGCACGCCATCCTGCACAATCCGGTGGTGGCGGCCAAGGCAATCGCGACCCTGGATCATATCAGTGGCGGACGGGCTGGCCTCAACATCGTGGCGGGCGCCTATCGGGGCGAGTTCGAGCAGATGAACGCCTGGGACGACAAGCTGGACCATGATGCGCGCTACGACCTGACCGAGGAATGGCTCACCATCGTCAAGCGTTTGTGGCGCGAGCCCCGGGTGGATTTTTCGGGAAAATATTTCACCATCAAGGATTGCGTCTGCGATCCAAAGCCTTTGCGCACTCCGGACCTGATCTGCGCCGGCATGTCCGCACGCGGTTTCGATTTTTCGGTGCGGCAGGCCGATGCCTGTTTCATCGGTGGACGCGATGAGGCCGAAACCCGTACCGCGGCCCTGCGCGCCAAAACGCTGGCGCAAAGCCTCGGCAAGCCGATCAAGACCTATGCCATGTGTACCGTGATTTACGGCAGCAGCGACGCCGAAGCCGAAAAAACCGCGCGCCATTATCGCGAAGGGCTGGATGAGGGCGCGGTGCTGGGCATGCTGGAAAGTTATGGTGCGCTGTCGCCGGGCAAAGACAATGCCATGGTGGCGCGGGCAAAGGGCGCCTTCATGACCCATGCCGTGATCGGCAGTCCCGCTACCTGCGCTGAGCAGATGGAACGCTTCATGCGCGATTGCGTACTCGATGGGCTGATGCTGGTCTATGCCGATTACAAGGAAGGCTTGCGGGTCACCGGGCAGCAGATCCTCCCGCGCCTGAGGAAAGCGATGGCATGAATCGGCAACTGAAGGACTGGATCAGGCCGGAGCGCACCGCGCTGCTGTTGATCGACATGCAAGTGGATTTCGCCGCGCCGGAAGGCGGCCTGGGCAGGGACGGCATGGACATGGAGGCACCCCAGGCGGCGGTGCGCGAGGCTTCGCGTCTTGCCGAGGCGGCGCGGCGGGCAGGGGTGGCATGCGTCTTTGTGCGCCTCATCACCCGCGATGAGGATGACACGCCGTTCTTGCGGGAATGGAAAACACGGCGCGGCGCCGATGGTCCGCCACTGTGCCGGGAAGGAACGCGCGGCGCGGAGTTTGTCGGGCCGCAGCCGCATGGCGGTGAGATGGTGTTCTCCAAGGAACGCTACAACAGTTTTATCGGCACCGGGCTTGACGCCGCGCTGCGCGGCGAAGGCATCGATACGCTGGTGGTGGCGGGGCTCACCACCGAATGCTGCATCGATTCCTCGGTGCGCGATGCCTTCGAGCGCGACTATCATGTCTTTGTCGTCGAGGACGCCACCGCCTGTTATGAGCCGGGGCTGCATGCGGCCGCGATCCAGGCTTTGGCGCTCAATTGCGCCCAGATCGTCCGCGCCGCCGATGTCCGGGACGCCTGGAAATAGAGTATAATTCAATGGCTTGAACCGCATTTTTGGGGATGGGCTTGGCATCGCGCTGTAAAATGTTACAAGAAATGTGACGTCCCGGAAAACCGCTCGCCATGCCCCCCCGTTTTGCCTTCGCCGCCGCCGCGGCTTTTGTGCTGCTGCAGCTGTCCCCGGCGCGCGCCGAGGACAATATCGAGACCGTCATCGTCACCGGCGACCAGGTCCATCTGATCGAAATCCGGCCCGACGACACCGCGCTCGGCATTGCCAAGCCGTTGGTGGAGACGCCACGCGCGATCACGGCGGTGAGCGACACCACATTGGAGCGTTACGGCATCACCGGTGTGGACACGCTGAGCGCGATCACGCCTTCGGCCTATACCGCCAGCTATTATGGGGTGGAAGGCTCGGTCAATCTGCGCGGCACCCTGGCCGAAAGCTATTTTCGCGGCTTCAAGCGGGTGGAAAATCGCGGCACCTATCAGACGCCGCTGGGCGACGCGGCGGAACTGGAAATATTGCGCGGACCGCCTTCGCCGATCTATGGCGCGGGCAAAGTGGGCGGGCTGGTCAATTTCATTCCCAAAAGCGACAGCGGCAGCGGCGGCGCGCTGAACGGCGAAGCCAGCGCCAGCTATGGCAGCTATTCCAAGCGCAATATCACCGGCCAGATCGGAATGCCGCTGGATTTGGGTTTCGCCGCGGGCGGGGTGCATGCCTATGGCGAGCTGGATGATTCCTTCAGCTATTACCGAGGGCTTCATCCCAGCCACCAACTCCTCGAACTGAGCGGCGATTTGGCGGCGGGGGCCTGGACGCTTTCCACCGATTACATGTTCTACCATGCCAATGGCGATGTGCAGACGCCGGGATGGAACCGGCTGACGCAAAGCCTGATCGACAATGGCACTTACATCACCGGCCGCAACACATCCCTGAAGGACGCGGACGGCAATGGGCGGCTGACCCTGAATGAGTTCGGCGGCAATCCTTATTTCTTCGATCCCAATTTCAAGGCGCTTTACCTGGCTGCGCCTTTCTGCGGCACCTGCACCGACGCGGCGCACAAATTGGACAGCGGCTTTGGGGCGACCTGGATCGGCCGCCGCACCGTTTACAATGCGCCGGGCGTGGATTTCTCCAACACCATCACCCATACCGGCTTTGCCGAACTGGGGCGCGGCTTCGAGGATGGGAGCAATTTCCGCCTGCAGGCCTTCATGGACACGCTGTCCAACGACCGTTTTGTTTCCTACGGCTTTCCCGGCTCCTATCGCACCCAGATCTTCGAGACGCGGGCGCGTTATGATGTCAAATGGGATGGCTTTGACGGAATGTTGACCAGCCAGAGCGTGGCGGGTGCGTCTTACCGGTACGTCCATGCCATCGGCAAGGAAAGCTTCAACAGCGGCGTGATCGCGCTCGACCGGCGGGATATCTCCCAGGGCCCGGCGGCCAACGATATCATCGATTCGCCTTTCAATACCGATCCGCCCGGCGCGGTGGGCATGGGCTGGGAGAACGACGTGCGCAGCAACACGGCCGATGCCGGCCTGTTCGTTACCAGCGACATCGCCTGGGAGCATGGGCTGGACCTGACCCTGGGCGGGCGTTACGACGCTTACACTGTGCGCTCGGTGGACGCAGGCGTGCTGGCGTTCGAGCCGCCCAGCGGCCGCGGCGCCAAGGGCTCGCTGACCTATTCCGCCAGCCTCAGCTACAAGACCGATTTCGGCCTGGTGCCTTATGTTACCAACGCCAAATCCTCGGCGATGGAGATCGGCCAGGCGTCCCAGGTGATGACCTCGCTGCTGGCCGCCGATGACTGGCTGTCGGATTCCTTCCTGAGCGAAGCGGGCCTTAAATTTCTTTTCCTGGACAATCACCTGGTGGGATCGCTGGCCTGGTACCGGCAGGAGCGCACCCAGTTGCAGCAAAGCCTGGGCGCGGTCAGCGTGATCGGCACACGCTCACAAGGCGCGGAGGCGGAAATCCGCGCCGTGCTGGACCAGAATTTCAGTTTCACACTGGCGGCCAGCCTGCAGCACACGCTGGTCAAGGGACCCGATCATTCCTTTCAATATATTCCGGCCCGCACCGCCGGCGTGCTGCCGCAAAATGGTTTTGGCGGCGCCTATGTGGTGTTCGATTTTTCCGCGCTCCGTCCGGGCAATTACGAGGACACGCTGGTGCCGCATGCGGTGATCTCGCCTTACCTCACCTATACCAGCGATGACGGGGATTGGGGCGGCAGCCTGGGCGGCACCTATGTGGGCAAAACCGCCCAGACGGTGCCCGCGCCGCTGATATTTCCATCTTACCTGACCATGAATGTCTCGGGCTTTGTGCGCTATGGATTCTGGCAGGCGGCGCTGAATGTCGACAACGCCACCAACGCGCGTTACTTCACGCCGGACGCCGATACCTATGCCAATCTGGGTGCGCTGCCGGGGTTGGGCCGCACCTGGCGTATTACGCTGAAGCGGGAATTCTAGGGCTGGCCAGAAAAAATTATCGCGTCCTGTAAGCACCGGAAAGCACCCGCATGGCTTCGGCCAGGACGACTTCGAATTCGCCATCCTCCCCCAGCGCCCCCGACAAGCGCAGGGTCACCACGCCATGCAGCCCCGCCCACAAGACCGAGCCGATCAGTTCGGGATCGCCGTGGAAATAGCCTTCCCTGACCATCAGCCGGACATGGTCGGTCATGGTGGCGCGCGCCCGCCGCTCCGCCGCGAACAGCTCGGGCAGGGGGGCCAGGCGCGGGCGGGAGAGATCGAACATCAGCCGGTAGCAGCAGGACTGCTCCAGGGCGAAGCGCACATAGGCAAGACCCACCGCCCGGCTTCTTTCTGGTGGCGTGCCGGGCTGGGCCAGCGCCTTTTCCAGCTGGTCGGCGAAACGGCTAAAGGCGCGGGCGCGGATGGCGGAGAGAATCTCGTTCTTGTCCTTGAAATAGCGATAGGGCGTCATGGCGCTGACGCCCATCCGGGCGGCCAATTCGCGCATGTTCAGGCCCTCAGGGCCTTTTTCCACAAAAAGGGCGGTGGCGACTTCGCACAGTTTTTCGCGAAAATCGGCGACATCGGTTTCACTCAGGTTGCGCGGCACGCTTGAAGCCCCCCCTAGGCGAAACGATGACAAAAGACGATCCATATTACCACCGTTACGGTATATTTTTCCGGCCATCGTGGCGCTGTCATCCAATTCGGGCATCATGGCGCAATGAAAAAATCCATTTTGCTGCTTGCGGCGCTGGCCGTAGCGGGCTGCGCCGGTTTGCCGGAGCTGGCCATCCCGCCTGGCATTGCGCCCGCCTGGGACGCGCCCGGCGCGCCGTCGCAATGGATACAGCTGGGCGCGGACGGGGCGGCGGAGGTGCGCGCGATGGTCGAAACGCCCGGATGCCCCAGTTTTCGCCTTGCGGGCGGCGGCGTTCTTGCCCTTGCGCCGCGCGCGCCCGCGGACGGGAATTTCGCCTTGCTGTGCAGCGCGTCCCTGCCCAAGGGTGCAACACCCGCGGGGCTGCCCGCCGTCAATCTTGCGCCCCGGCGCATCGTGATCCTGGGCGACACCGGTTGCCGGCTGAAAGACCAGGCCATCCAGAACTGCAACAATCCCCGGGACTGGCCGTTTCCCAGCGTGGCGGCGGCGGCGGCGCGGCTGAAGCCCGACCTGGTGATCCATGTCGGCGACTATCAGTATCGCGAGACGCCATGCCCCGCCGGAAATTCCGGCTGCGCCGGCACGCCCTATGGCGACAACTGGCCCACCTGGAAAGTCGATTTCTTCGCGCCGGCGGCGCCGCTGCTGGCGGCGGCGCCATGGATTTTCGTGCGCGGCAATCATGAAGAGTGCAGCCGCGCGGGCCCCGGCTATCTGAGACTGATCGGTCCTTTGCCTTATGCCGCAGCGTGCGTGGGACATCTGGCGCCTTATCGGATTCCGTTGGGAGACTTCACCCTGATGGTGATGGACAATGCCGATGCCGACGACGTCTCCGTCGATCCCGCGCATGTGCCCATCTATCAGGCCGACCTGGCCGAGGCGGTGGCGCCCAGCGCCGTGCCGGTGTGGCTGACCATGCACCGGCCGATCTGGGCGGCGGTTTCGGGGCCGCTCAATGTGCCGGTCGGCGGCAACGCCCAGATCATCGCGGCGGCGGAAAAGACCATGATCACCAAGCCCGTCACCCTGATGCTGTCGGGCCATCTGCATACCTTCGAGGCGATCAATTATGCGCGGGACGGGGTGGGGCCGCCGCCTCAGATCGTGGCGGGCAATGGCGGCGACGATCTGCTTGTCACCCCGGCCAACCTGAAAGGCACGGCATTCCAGGGCCATTCCGGCGTCACGGTGAAAGACGGGTTATCGGTGGGCGGCTTCGGTTTCCTGCTGCTGACCAAAAACACGACCGGCTGGACGATCGACCTTTATGATTCCGCAGGGGTGGCGGAAGGCCAGTGCCTGTTCACGTTCGCCAGTGACCGGCTGGATTGCCCCAAGCTGCCGGGCGCCAGGTAGGGCAAACCCAAAGCTGTTTTTCCTGCCGCAGTGCGGCGCGCAAAGTTCATGGCGTGGAGGCCGCCCCAGGACTATCATCCCGGCCGGATACTTTGGGGCTGGGAACACCAGCAAAAAACCCCCCGCAAGAAACAAAGGTCCGGGAGGCTTAAGATGCGCATCAGAACGAGTGCCGCGATTGCGGTTGGCATTGCTGCGTTGCTGTCGCTTCCGGCGCTGGCGCAGGACGCGGCCTGGTACGCCTGGTCGCCCAAGCCGGACAAACTCACTCCCTATGGCAACAACAAGCCGGTGACCCGCCTGCCCGACGTGCTGGCCAAGCACAAGGACCAGAAGAGCTGGAGCGAGCAGGTGATCCTGACCTCGCGCTATGACGCCAAATGGATCCAGATGGCGGCGGGAGAAAAGGTCCGCACTCAGTATTACGGCGACGACCGGGTGGTGTGGGTGGTGTGGGGCGGCCAGATCCGTTTCACCATCGACGGCCAGGCGCCCTTTGTCGCCGGCAAGGGTTTCCTGGTGGAGGTGCCGCAACGCGTCCGCTACAGCCTGGAGACGGTTGGCGCTGCGCCGTCGCTGCGCTTTGAAGTCACCCATGCCGGCATCAATCCGAATTATCCGGCGGATAATGGCGAGGCAAAACCGGCCAATGCCAAAGATGGCACGGCCTATATCAAGATCAGCACGCCCACCCAGCCGGACAAGTATGACGCGGTGAACCGGCCTTTCCTGGATTTTTTCAAGGATGTGGTCGCCGCCGATCCCACCCATGGACCCAAGCAGGGCGCCTTCGTCGCGGACGAAGCCAATTTCGTCAATGTCATTCGCGGGCAGGGCGTGCCGACGCCGCCCGCGACGAATCTGGGTCATTTTCATATCGGCCATGACGAGTTCTGGTTCATCCTGGAAGGCAAATGCGACTACCAGATCGAGGGTGTCGGTCTTTTGACCGCCGATGCGGGCGATGTGGTGCTGGCGCCGCCCGGGCGGTTTCATCGCGCCAGCTGGGCCAACGGCCAGATGGACACAAGGCTGGCGTTCAATCCCAGTCCCTTGCTGTTCCACAATTTCGCCGAAAATGCGGGAGGCAAGCAATGAGGGGGGAACGCAACATGCCGATGTTAAAAAAGCTTGTGGCCTGCTCCAGCGCGCTTGCCTTGTTGGCCGGCCCCGCTTTAGCGCAGCCGGAGCGCAAGGTCTTTATGTCCTGGGCGCCGAAGTCTTCCTCGCCGAAGCCTTATGATGCCACCAACAAGCCAATCACCCGCATCGCGGATGTGCTGGCCCGGCATGCGGGCCAGAAAAGCTGGAGCGAGGCGGTGGTGGAGACCGAGCGCTACAACGCCAAATGGATCCAGATGGCGCCGGGAGAAAAAACCCGCACCCAGTTCTATGGCGATGACCGCACCGTGTGGGTGGTGTGGAGCGGCCAGATTCTTTTTACCATCCAGGGCCGGCCGCCTTTCGTGGCGGGCAAGGGATTCCTGGTGCAGGTGCCGCTGCGCTTGCCCTACAGCATGGAGACGGTCGGCACCGAACCCTCGCTGCGCTTTGAGATCACGCGGGGGGGCGCGCTGCCCTCCTATCCCGCGGGCAATGGCGAGGCGCCGCCGCCGGGTGCGGCGGGCCAGCATTATGTCAAGGTCAGCTATCCGCCGAAACTGGGGTCGGGCGGCATGGACAGCTACACCGAGGCCAACCAGCCCTATCTGGATTTTTTCAAGGACATTGTGGGGAAATATCCCAGCGGCCCCGGACCCAAGCCGCTGTTCGTCGGCGACAAGGACAATCAGGCGGACATCATCCGTGGGCCGGGGGTGCCGACCCCGCCCGCCGGCAACAAGGGCCATTTCCATATCGGCAATGACGAGTTCTGGTTCATCCTGGAAGGCAAGATCGATTACCTGATCGAGGGCGTCGGCCTGATCACCGCGGGCCAGGGCGATATCGTGCTGGCGCTGCCGGGCCGCTGGCACCGCGCCAGCTTCGCGCCCGGGCAGATGGATACGCGCCTGGCCTTCAACCGCAGTCCGACCATGCTGCACAATTACGGCGAGGACGCGGGCGGCAAGCAGTAATTTGGTCTTGTGTCACCGGGATTCAATTCGGGCATCAAAGTGCAAAATGAAAAGGCCGACCCGGTGTTACCAAAAGCGTCCCACCAAAAAAATTGGAGGCAAAAATGACCTGGCGCGCCTTCTTCCTTGCCGCTGCCATGCTCGTGGCAGCGCAAACTCTTGCCGCGCCGACCCTGCCTGTCAGTGCTGCGCCTGCCAAAAAGAACATGGCCAAGGCAGGGATCAGTGCCGAGGACTGGGGCGCCACTCAGATGGGCGACAAGGTCAAGCTCTTCACCCTGACCGGCAAGGGCGGGATGGTGGCCAGGATCACCAATTTCGGCGGCGTGGTGGTGGACCTCATTGTGCCGGACCGCCACGGCAAGCCGACCGATATGGTGTTGGGCTATGACGATTTTTCCTCTTACGAAAAGGGCGGCATCTACAGCGCCCTGATCGGGCCTTACGCCAACCGCCTGTCGTTCAAATTCCCCGTTGACGGCAAGATTTATGAACAGCCCAAGCCTACGCCGCGTCCAGTGCCCGCGGGTGCGGCGCCCCAGGCGCCACGTCCTTACATCCAGCACAGCGGCAGCATCGGCTTCCAGAAACGGGTGTGGGAGGCGGTCGCTCATGACGGGCTGGAGCCCAGCCTGTCGCTCACCATCAAGGATCCGGATGGCATTGGCGGTTTTCCGGGCAATGTCACGGTGACGGTCACGTATACGGTGCGCGCCGACAATACACTGGTGCTGGACTACAAGGCCGTCACCGACAAGCCCACGGTGCTGAACCTCACCAATCATTTTTATTTCAACCTGAACGGCGGCGCCAAAGACATCGGCGACGAAACCGTGACCTTGTTCGCAAGCCGCTACACGCCCTTTGACGCCAACGCCATGCCCACCGGCGTGGTGGCGCCCGTGGCGGGCACGCCGTATGACTTCACAAAGCCCACCCGTATCGGTGACCGGTTGTCGCTGCCCGATGTGACCCAAACGGTCGCCGATGGTGTCCGCATTCCGGGGTATGACACCTCCCTTCTGGTGGATGGCGCGGTCGGGCAACTGCGTCGCGCCGCCCGCGTAGCCGATCCCGATACCGGTGTTGTGATGATGGCCTTCACCACCCAGCCGGGTTTTGAACTCTACACCGATAACATCACCGGTCAGGTCAAGGGCAGGAAGGGCGCGGCCTATGGCAATCACTGGGCCATCAGCCTGGAGACGCAAAGGGCTCCCGACACGCCCAACCACCCCAACTTCACCTCCGCCGAAGTGACGCCCGGCAAGCCGCTGCATGAAGTGACGGAATACAGGTTCAGCACCTTAAACTGAGCTGCTGACGCAGTGCGGATTACGCACCGGCCGCCCATTCGATTAAGAAGGGAGCCAAGGTGTTGCCAAAACGTCACCTGGCCGGCCTGTTCCTATTCCCCGCCGGTAATCCCGGCGGGGTGCGGTCAAAAAAGGGCGTGCCTAGTTGGTGGCGCTTGTCGCCGCAGCAACGGCATCGCTGTTCAGCATCGCCAGCAGCGCAGCGGTGGGAAAGCCATCGGCGGGAAGGTTCTTGATTTTCTGATATTGCTTCAAGGCGGCGCGGGTCTTGCGTCCCAGGACGCCGTCGGGGTCGCCGGGATCGTAGCCCAGCGCTTTCAAATCATTCTGAAACTGGCTGCGTTCGTCGCGTGACAGAGCGCGTTCCTCGCGCGGCCAGCTTGCGACCAGTGGCGGCGCGCCCGCCATGCGGTCGGCGAGGAGGCCCACCGCCAAAGCGTAAGCGGCGGCATTGTTGTATTTCATGATGACGCGAAAATTCTCAAACAGCAGGAAGGCGGGACCGCGCGCGCCCGCGGGCAGGTAGAGCGAAGCGGGATCGTCGCCCGCCGCAAGTTCGCCGCCCGAGGCGGGTTTGATGCCCATCGCCGCCCAGTCCGACAAGGGCTTGGTGCCGTCCAGGTCCGCCAGGCTGAAATCAAAAAGCGGCGGCAGCGTCACTTCCGTGCCCCAGGGCTTGCCAGTCTGCCAGCCTTCATGGGCAAAGAGGACGGCGGTGGAGGCCAGGGCATCGGCGGGCGAGGACCAGAGATCGATCTTTCCGTCGCCATCGCCGTCGGTGGCATATTTGAAAAATGTGCTGGGCATGAACTGGGTCTGGCCGAAAGCGCCGGCCCAGGAGGAGGTCATTTCCGAAACCGGATAATTTTCCTGCTGCAGCAGTTTCAGCGCCGCGAGCAATTCGCCGCGCGCATAGCGCTGGCGCGGCCCCTGCCACGCCTGGGTAGCGAGGGTTGCGAAAAGATTATAGTCGCCCACCGTCGAGCCATAATCGGTTTCCATACCCCAGATCGCCACCAGGATTTCCTTGGGAATGCCGTTCTTGCTTTCCATCGCCGAGAGCGCGCTGGCGTAGCGCGCCAGATTGGCTTGCGCATTCGCGATGCGCCGCGCCGACACCGCGCTGTCGAGATAGCTCCAGATCGGCCGGGCGAATTCCGGCTGATTGTCGATCACCTGCTGCAAGGTGGTGACGGGCGCAACCCCGGCCATGGCCTTGTTGTAGGTCTCAGGCGTGATGCCGGCGGTGATGGCGGTGGCTTCAAAATCGCGGATGAAAGCCTGGAACCCGGTATCGCCGCCCATGGCGGGCAATGGCGGCAGGGCCGGCTGGGCGGGCATCGGCGGCGGCGCGGGCGCGGGGATGGCCGGCGCCGCCAACCGGGCTGGGGCGCAGGCCGCCGCCAGGAGCAGCAGCAGGGGCATGGCGAAGCGGATCGGCAGGCGGGCGGTCATGGGCGCGATTCTAGCACGGCGGTGCCCAGCAAAAGGTGAATTCTGGCGGAAAGCCTGACTTTTTTGGGGCCATGCGAGGCAATTTTGCCCCGGCTTTGATGTGTTGACAGGAGGGGTCTCGGCCCATAGTTTCCGCGCCTCTTCGCGGATCGCCATTGAAAGCCGAAAGCGTTCAGTCATGAAAGTTCGAAATTCCCTCCGCTCGCTCAAGAAGCGTGACAAGGATTGCCGCGTCATCCGCCGCAAGGGCCGGGTCTATGTCATCAACAAGAAGAACCCCCGGTTCAAAGCCCGCCAAGGCTAAGTCATTATGCGCGCGGTGTTCTGAGGGAGCCGCATGCTATTTACGCCACCCGATCCTGAGATTCTCGCCCGCCGCGACAGCATCATCGCGGCGCTGAAGGCGATCGTGCCCGACGGCGTGGTCGAGGTGGCGACCGATCTTTCCGCCTATGAGAGCGATGCCTTGCCCGCCTATCGCGAGCGGCCGCTGGTGGCGGTGCTGCCGCGGAACGCCGAACAGGTTTCCAGGATTTTGCGCTACTCCGCCGAGGCCGGCGTGCCCATCGTACCGCGCGGCGCAGGCACTTCGCTGTCGGGCGGCGCCCTGCCGCGCGCCGACGGCATCTTGATCGGCATGGGCCGGATGAGCCGCATCCTGGAGATCGATTACGAGAATCGCTGCGTCACCCTGGAGCCGGGCGTCACCAATGCCGCCATCACCCGCGCGGTGGAAGCGGAAGGATTTTACTATGCGCCCGATCCTTCCAGCCAGATCGCCTGCACCATCGGCGGTAATATCGCGGAGAATTCAGGCGGGCTGCATTGCCTTAAATACGGGCTCACCACCAACAATCTGATGGGCGTCAAATTCGTGCTGCCGGGCGGGGAGATGATTATCCTGGGCGGCAAGGCGCCGGGCGCGGGTGGCCTGGATCTTTTGGGCCTGATCACCGGCAGCGAGGGCTTGCTGGGCATTGTGGTGGAAGCGACGGTGCGGATTATCCGCAAAGCGCCGGTCACCCGCACCATGCTGGCCAGCTTCGATGCTGTGCCGGATGCGGGTGCCTGCGTTGCCGCCATCATCGGCGACGGGCTGGTGCCGGCGGCGATGGAATTCATGGACCGGGCGACCATCGGCGCCGTCGAAGCCTATATCGCGCCGGGCTATCCCGATGCCGAGGCGATCCTGATCATCGATGCCGATGGCGTGGAGGCCGAAGTCAGCGACGCCATGGCGCGCATCGCGGGGCATGTTGTGGCCTGTGGCGGCTCGGTGCGTGAAGCCACCGAGACGCTGGCCCGCGCCAAGATGTGGGCGGGGCGCAAGGCGGCCTTTTCCGCCATGGGACGGCTGGCGCCCGACATGATTTGTATGGACGGCACCATTCCCCGCCACGCCCTGCCGCGGGTGCTGGAAGGCATCGCCGGCATGTCGAAGCGCTATGGGTTGGGCTGCTGCAATGTGTTCCATGCCGGAGACGGCAACCTGCATCCCCTGATCCTGTTCGACGCGATGAAGGAGGGTGAGCTGGCTGAGGCCGAGGCCTTCGGCGCCGATATATTGCGGCTTTGCGTCGAGGTCGGCGGCGTTTTGACCGGCGAGCATGGCGTGGGCATCGAAAAGCGCGACCTGATGCCGGAAATGTTTTCGGTGGCGGACCTGGACCAGCAGCATCGCGTCAAATGCGCCTTCGACAGCGGCGGGTTGTTCAATCCCGGCAAGGTGTTTCCCACTTTGTCAGCCTGCATCGAGCAGGGCCATATCCATGTGCATGGCGCGCAACTGCCGCGTCCCGATCTGCCGCGTTTCTGATGACCAGAGTTTCCAGCGAAAGCCAGATTGTGGATTTCGTGCGTGCGGCGCGGGCCGGCCGTTCGCCGTTCGAGATCGTGGCGGGCGGGACGCGGCGCGGCGTGGGAAGGCCGATGGCCAGTCACGAGGGAAAAGCGCTGCCGGTACTCGATGTCTCCGGCGTTGCGGGAATCATCGACTATCAGCCGGAGGAATTGATCGTGACGGCGCGGCCCGGCACCAGCCTTGCCGAACTCAAGGCGCTGCTGGCGGCCAAGAACCAGTGCCTGGGGTTTGATCCGGTAAGCTGGACGTTTTTGACCCCTCCGCCCTTCGCATCGACAAGCGCTGCTACGGGCACCTCCCCTGCCAGCGCGCCAATGCGCGCGCAGGGGAGGCGGGCCTCAGATGCGTCAACATTGGGCGGTGCCGTGTCAGCCGACGCCAGCGGACCGGGAAGGCTGCGTCATGGGCCGCCGCGGGATTCGCTGTTGGGGTTTCGCGCCGTCAACGGTTTCGGCGAAGCGTTTCGCGGCGGCGCCAAGGTGGTCAAGAATGTCACCGGTTTCGATCTGCCCAAGCTGGTGTGCGGCGCCTTTGGCACCCTGATGGTGCTGAGCGAGATGACCTTTCGCGTCTATCCCAGGCCGAACGCGCGCGCCACGCTGATCTTGCGCGATCGCGCGCCCGATACGGGCTTTGCCGCATTGCGCACGATATGGAAAAGTGCGCTGGAGCCGAGCGGGCTTTCCTATATTCCCGGTTCCGCAAAATTTCCTGGCCTGGGCGACGTGGGTGAGGGCGCGGCGTTGATCCGTTTCGAAGCCGCCGAAATGCCGCTGTCGGAAAAACTTGCCGCCGCGCGGTTGCTGGTCGGCGGCGCCGAAGAGATCAGCGAGGGCGACAGAATTTTCACCGCCATCGGCGAGGGCGCGCTGTTCCAAAATTCCGATCTCGAAGTGTGGCGCGTGAGCGTGCCGCCGGCGGAGGCCGCGCGCGTCGCGGGCGCGATTGGCAGCCCGCACTGGCTGGGGGACTGGGCCGGCGGATTGTTGTGGATCGGCGCCCGGGGCGAGGACGCACCCCGCATCCGCGCCCTGGCGATGGAGACGGGCGGCCACGCCATGCTGCTGCGCGCACCCGCGTCGCGGCGCGCGGAACTTGGCTTGTTCGCGCCGCAGGCCCCGCCCCTGGCCGCCCTGACCGCCAGCGTCCGCGCGGCTTTCGATCCGTTAAGCCTGTTCAATCCCGGCAGGCTCTAGAAACAAGCGCAAGCAACCGCTAGATTCTGGTCATGCGCCTGTTCCTTGCCGCCTTGTTGCTTTTGCCCTGTGCGGCGCTGGCCGCGCCCAGCGAGGAAGACAAGCTGTTCGCCCAGCTGCATGCGGCGGAGTCGCCGGAAGCGGCCCATCCCATCGAGCAGAAGCTGGATGGGCTGTTCCGGGTTTCGGGCAGCCCCAGCGTGGACCTTTTGATGACCCGCGCCCGGGCGGCGCTGGGCGGGGCCGACACCGCCACGGCGAAAAAGCTGCTGGATGCGATTACCAAGGTGGCGCCCAGCTTCGCCGAAGGCTGGCGTGCCCGCGCCCAGATGCAGGCGGCGGCGGGCGATGATTCCGGGGCGATGGTGTCGCTGCAGAAGGTGGTGACCTTGAATCCGCGCCAGTTCGAGGCGATCGCCGACCTGGCTGACATGCTGGAGCAATATGGCGACAAGCCGGGTGCGCTGAAGCTGTATCGCCAGGCCCTGGCGCTGGACCCGCAACTGTCCGCTGCGGCGCGGCGCGAAAAGGCGCTGGCCAAGGAAGTCGAGGGGCAGGGTATCTGATTTCGCAAAGCGAAATCAGATACCCTGCCCCGATGAGCCTCCGGCGCGAAGCGCGAGCAGGTGTGCGGCGCATCTTGCGAAACCGTCCAGTGGACGGTTTCGAGTGCCGCACGGACCTGCGAGAGGAGGCGAATGCGCGCAGCGCGGAGAGGGGTGAGGAGCGGTTCGCCAAAGGCGAACGAAATGGTCCGTCGCTAGCGGCAGCGTAGTGCGACGACCATTTCGAGCGACGAACGCCCGGAGCGTAAGCGAAGGGCCGGGCGAAAACTCCGGCAGCATTCTGAACCAATTAGGTATTGTGTCCCCGGAATTCCTTGGCGTTCGCCATTTCTCAGACTTTTCACCCGGGCGATTTCACCATCAATAGTTGGGGCGGATGTCGGCTTAATCCGCAGATGGCGAGGGTTGTCGCCGGTCGGCTGGCAGCAATTAGCGCTGAACGGGCCGTAAATGGGTTTCTCAAGCAATTACTGTAATGGAGGTGGCCGAATGTCCGCTTTGCGCCAGAAGCGGACATTCGTAAGGGTGCCCTATGACCGGGCTGGGATAATGCTAAGCGGGCATTCTGCACTCGACACGGATCTGGCAGGTCCAGTCGCGCATAACTAGTCCAATCGCGCCAATGGGATCGTGGCTGCCAGACTCCCTTTATTGCCAGCCGCAACAGCTTATGGCCCTATCCCAAATAGGCTGGGTCTGGAGGCGGTGCGGCTCACAGTTTCAAGGTGTTATGCGACATGAAATTTCTTCCCCTGGTATTGGCGGCGCTGGCGCGGCGGAAGGTGCGCACCGTCCTCACATTGCTCTCGGTCACCGTGGCCTTCATCTTGTTCGGGCTGATGATCGGCTTCAACGCGACGCTGGAGCATTTGGGTGATCTGGCACATCCCGACCGGCTACTGGTTCAGGCGCGCTATGGCGCCATTCAATTGCCAGATAGTTTGAAGGAGCGGATTGCCGCCATTCCCGGCGTCACCCATGTCACGGTGCGGGCGTTCATTCCCGGCTATTACCGCGACCAGAAGAATTTCGCGTTTGTCGTGGGCTTTGACCAGGATGCGGCCGTCGTCGTTCCGGATGCCAAAGTCAGTGCGGCGCAATATCAGGCGCTGGACCAGGATTTGACCGGGATCCTGCTCACCCGCGCCTATGCAAAGACTTTCGGCAAGAAAGTCGGCGACAACTTTCCGTTCAAGGCGCCGCAGATTCCCCGCGCCGATGGCGGCCAGACATGGAATTTCCATGTCATCGGGATCATGGACGACATGGAATCCTCGCCAGGCGGCTTCGCCTTGACCAGCCTCAAGGCCATCAACCTGGGCAAGGCAAACAGCGCCCGCTACAAGGGCAACACCTTCACCTTGCTGATTTCTGATCCCGCTCAGGCCGACGCTATGGCCAGCCGGATTGACCAGGCCTTCGCCAATTCCGGCTCGCCCACCCACACTGTGACCGAGAAATCCATCTTGCAAAATGCGTTTGCCAACGCCGGGATTGACATTGGCTTTGTCACCGAGGGCGTGGCCGGCGCAGGCCTCTTTATGATCCTGTTCCTCACTGGCAATGGCATAGCCCAGTCGGTGCGCGAGCGGATTTCCGAATTTGCCGTGCTCAAGACAATCGGTTTCTCGGATGGCGGGGTGATGGTGCTGGTGGTAGCGGAAGCGGCCATCCCCTGCCTGATCGGGGCTGCCTTGGGCGTGGGCGTCGCCGCTTGGCTAGCGCATATTTTCCCGACCCTGCTGCCGCGGAACGTCGGGCTGCCCATGCCCAGGATCACGCCGCCGGTCATGTTCTATGCGTTGACCAGCGCGGTGGTGGTAGCGTTCCTGTCCGCAGCCTTGCCCGCCCTGCGTATCGCACGGCTGGACATCGCCACCGCTTTGTCAGGACGGGCGGCATGAAACAGACCGTCGCCGTCCTGGCCATGAACTTCAAGAGCCTGCCGTCGCGCTTCTGGCCGTCCCTGGTGGTGGTGGTTGGGATGGCCTGCGTCGTGGGCGTGCTGCTCTCGATGATGTCATTCACGGTGGGCATCGTCACCGCCACCACCAATTCCGGCGATCCGGGCCGCGCCATTGTGCTGTCGCCTTCGGCAGGCGAGGAAGTCAGCAATTTGCCGCATTCGGATTTGTCCCTGATCGCCGACGCGCCCGGCATCGCCCGGGACGCCGATGGAAAGCCGCTGGCCGAGGCCGAGGCGCTGGTCACCGTGCCCATGGTCAACAAGGTCAAACATTTTGATTCGGAAATGGGATTGCGAGGCGTGGGACCGCAAAGTCTGAAGCTAAGGCCGAAATTCAGGCTGGTGGAAGGGCGGCTGTTCCAGCCCGGCAAGCGCGAGTTGATCGTGGGCCGCGCCGCGCAGGGACAATTCGCCAACACAAGGTTGGGCGATAAAGTGATCCTGCCCGATGGCGAATGGCCGATCGTGGGCGTCTTCACCGTGGGCGGCGACCTCAACGAAAGCCATTTCCTGGCCGACCGGGACACCGTGATGACCGCCAACAAGATAGCCACCTATAATTCGGTGCTGGTGCGGCTGACCTCGCCCGCCGCGTTTGCCGGCTTCAAGGCAGCTCTTCTTCGCAATGGGACGCTGCAGGTGAGCGTGGAGCGGGAGACCGACTATTATCTTCGCACCACTGCCCAATTCTCCGGCTTCCTGAACGCCATCGCCTATATGATCGGCGGGATCATGGCGCTGGGCGCGATATTCGGCGCCCTCAATACCATGTATGCCGCGGTGGCGGCCCGCGCCCGGGAAATCGCCACCCTCAGGGCGCTGGGATTCGGCGCAGCGCCGGTGGTGCTGTCGGTGATGAGCGAGACGCTGATCCTATGCCTGGCGGGTGCGCTGATAGGGGCTTGTGTCGCCAGCGCGCTGTTCGACGGCAATCAGAAAGCCGTGGGCTCCAATGTCTTCAATCTCACCATTTCGCCCGGTCTAGTCCTCACCGGCATCATCTGGGCCATGGTGGTTGGGCTGGCCGGCGGACTTCTCCCCTCCATCCACGCCGCGCGCCTTTCCATTGTGGACGGACTACGCGCGAGTTGAGTGGCGGCGGGCAGGGAGTCCGAACCGGCCAAAGCTTGAATGTCCGCTTTGGGTCATAAGCGGACATTGATTTTAGTCCTTCTAGAAATTGCAAAGCAGACGCCCACCTAGAAGTGGGACATCTGCTTGCAATCCTTATAATCTCGCCGGAATTACCTGCGGGGTGCCAGAAAAGCCTTCACTTTTCCAGCCATCATTATTACCCCTCCCTCAAGGGGGTGGTGAAGGTGTAAAGCTTGCTCCAGGCAAACAGCCTGAGGAAGACTGAATTTGAAAAACGCTCTTTTCGCGGCGCCATTCCTGGTCGGCACCTGGTTCGGCATCGGCCAGCCGGACGACAGGGGCTCGATGTGGCTGATCCACATGGCGGCGGACGGAAATTTTCAGGTGCTTTTCCGCACCTGCATCAAGGGCAAAAATCTGGACGAGGTGGAGACCGGGCGCTGGCGCCTGTCCGGCGACGTCGAGAGTTTGCACATACAGACTATCGATGGCACGCCGGCTGCCCTGGACGACGATTATAAAATTCTTTTCCATGACGGCGGCAAGCAGACTTATCAGTTTCTGCGCACCGGCTTTGTCTATTCGTCGCGGCGGGTGGACGACAAGTTCGAGATGCCGTCCTGCGAAACGATCAGTTGAAGTCTAATTTGAAAGAGACTGCGTCCAGTCGGGTGAGCCGCCGGTATCCACTTCAAAGAATCCGCGCCGGTCGAAGCCGCGCTTGTCACAATCGGCGCGGCCGGGAATGACGAACTTGTCGCTGGGCGCGACACAGAAATGCTTGCCCCCTTCCCAGGTGCCCGCCGCGCCGTCGGTGGCATAAAGATAATAGTAGCGCGCATCGAGGGGACCGGCGATCAGGCCGGCGCAGGATTTGGGCGCGATGGTCCACCAGCCCAGGCTGCTCCAGTTGGTTCCGTCGAAATGGCCGATCGCCACCCGCGCCTTCAAGTTGGCCTTGTTGCAGACATTGAAACTGGCATGGGCGGGAGCGGCAAAACCCGCTACCCCCGCCAGAAGCGGCAGGGCGTAAATCGCAAGGGCCAGAGCGCGGCGCATCGGCTTTTTGTTTGGCGCGAAGCGGCCCCTCTGTCAATGTGGGCAGTCAACGTGCCGCCTTGTGGCCGGATTTTTGCCGCCCTATGACGGGGTCATGACCGGGCCGTCTTTTGAGCAAATAGCGGGGGAGCGCCCGCCCTTGTTCCTGTGCGATCACGCCGCCAGGGACCTGCCGTCCGGCTATGGGACACTGGGGCTTAAGCCCGACCTGTTCGAAACCCATATCGCCTATGACATCGGGGCGGCCGAGGTGACAAGGGCGCTGGCGGCGTCTTTCGGCGCGCCGGCGGTGCTGGGAGCCTGGTCGCGGCTTCTGATCGATCTCAATCGCGGGCCGGACGATCCCACCCTTATTATGCAATTGTCGGACGGCAGCATCATTCCCGGCAACCGCAATATCGATGATGCCGAGCGGACGCGGCGCATCGAGCGGTTCCATGCGCCCTATCACCAGGCCATTGCCGAAGAGATCGCGCGGCTGGGGCGCCCACCCCTGGTGTCATTGCACAGTTTCACGCCGGTCTGGAAAGGCGACAAACGGGCCTGGGAGGTGGGGGTGTTGTGGGACAAGGACGGGCGGCTGGCGCGCCCGCTGATGGCGCGGCTGGCTGAGGCGGGATTTACGGTCGGGGATAACGAGCCTTATTCCGGCGCGCTGGAAGGCGATACGTTGAACCGCCATGGCACGAAGAACGGCCTGCCGCATGTCTTGATCGAAATGCGCCAGGACCTGATCGGCGATGCGGCATCGGCGCTGGCATTCGCGGCGCGGCTGGGGCCGATCCTGACATCGGCGCTTGCCGATATGACCCCTTCAGATTAGGTTCCGCCCCTTCAAAAAACCGCCCCGAAAACATCAAGGCTCCGTCATGGCAAAATCCGGCTTCGCAAAAGAACATCTGCGCTCCTTTGTGGACCGCATCGAAAGGCTGGAGGAAGAGCGTTCGGCGCTGACCGCCGATATCCGCGAAGTCTATTCCGAGGCCAAGGGCACCGGCTTTGACACAAAGATCATGCGCCAGGTGCTCAGGATGCGGAAATTGGACAAGGCGGATTTCCAGGAACAGGAAGCTATGCTGGATCTTTACCTGAGTGCGTTGGGCATGCGTTAGGCGGTCTTGCGCAGCGCTTCTTCGATCGCGGATTCCGGGTCGCTGACGCCGTCTTCCAGGCCGAATTCCTTGAGCTTGCGATAGAGAGTCGAGCGGCCGATGCCCAGGCGCCGCGCCACTTCGGACATATGGCCCTCATAGCGCGAGATCGCCATGCGGATGATCTCCGCCTCCATGTCCTCGAATTTGCGGATATGGCCGGCGGCATCGGTGGTGGAGAGCGCATAAGGCGAACCCGCGGGCAGGGAAGGCGCGGCTTGGCCGCCGGAAGCCGGCGCCGGTGCCTGAACCGCGAAGGCATTGCGGTGGCTGGTTTCCACGCCCATGGCGGCGGCGATCTGGGGAAAATCGCAGACGTCCAGCAGCGAGCCGTCGCACAGCACGACGGCGCGGAAGATGGTGTTCTCAAGCTGGCGCACATTGCCCGGCCAGGAGAAACGCGCCAGGAGGCCGGCGGCGTCCTGGGTCAGGCCGGACACCAGCTTGTTCTCTTCGGCGGCGAAGCGGGCGATGAAATGCTGCGACAAGGGCGCGATGTCGGCGGCGCGGTCGCGTAGCGCCGGCACCAGGATGGGAAAAACATTGAGGCGGTAATAAAGGTCTTCGCGGAAGCTGCCTTCGCGCGCCATCTGGCCGAGATCCCGATTGGTGGCGGAAATGATTCGCACATCCACTTTCACCGGACGCTTGGAGCCCACCGGATCCACTTCGCCTTCCTGAAGCGCGCGCAGGAGTTTGACCTGCATGTCCAGACGCAGCTCGCCGATCTCGTCCAGGAACAGGGTGCCGCCATCGGCCTCCTGGAATTTTCCCAGATGCTTGTCGGAGGCACCGGTGAAGGAGCCTTTCTCATGGCCGAACAGGATGGACTCGATCAGGTTTTCGGGAATGGCGCCGCAATTGACGGTGACGAAAGGCTTGCCGCCGCGGGCCGAGGTGCCCTGGATGGCGCGGGCGATCAGCTCCTTGCCGGCGCCGGATTCGCCCTCGATCAGGATCGGAATGTCGGACTGCGCGGCGCGGGTGCCCAGGCGGAACACCTGTTTCATTTCCGGAGAAGTGGCGATCAGGTCGTCAAAGGAAAGCTTGTTGTCGCTTTTCTTTTTGAGCTGTTTCACTTCACCCGAAAGGGTGCCGATCTTGAGCTGGTTGCGGATCGAAACCGCGATGCGCTCCGGGCTGGCGGGCTTGACCAGGAAGTCATTGGCGCCGGCGCGCATGGCTTCCACGGCGGAATCGATGCCACCCTTGGCGGTGAGTACGATGATCGGCAGGTCGGGATTGGTGGGACGCAATTTTGCGAGGACCTCAAGGCCGCCCATGTCGGGCATCACCAGGTCGAGCAGCACCAGGGTGATCTGTTCGCCGCGCGGGCCGTTGATCAGGTCGAGCGCGGGCTGGCCGCCGGGGGCGGTAACGACAGTCATGCCGCTGCGGCTGATGGCCGCCTCAAGCAGGCGGCGTTGTACCGGATCGTCGTCCACGACAAGGATGGTCTGCGCCATGCGGAATTGTCCCAATTTGCTTCATCTTGTTCGCACAGCCAGACGCAAAAGCGCTTTGCGCGCCGGCTGTTGCTCCGAGGCGTGCATTCTGCGCATGGCGGGTAAAGGACCCGTTTAAACCTGTCTTCCGGCGGGACAAGCGCGGCTATGCTTAAGAAAAACTGAATCGCCGGGAACAGCCCGATGTATGCCGACGAAACGCGCTATTGGACGGATTTTGCCGAGGATGCCCGCCGCATGGGCTCGCCGCTTTATGCCGGGCTGGCAGAGGCTATCCATGGCGACGAGGTGCTCAAGGCTATCGCGGCGCGCCGCCGCAAGGGCCAGCCGCCCGCCAACCTGCTGCTGGCGGCGGTGCATTATCTGCTGCTCAGGGGCACCGAGCATCGCTTGCGCGAATATTATCGGAGTTTGGGCGGTACCGCTTATCGTCCCAACGATGGGGCGGGACCCGAACTGTTTTCCGTTTTTCGCGACTTCGTGATGCAGCACCAACAGGAGGTGCAGCGACTGGTCGAAACAAGAGTGACCAACACAAACGAAGTGGGGCGCTCGGCCATGCTGCGCGCCGGCTTTGGCGCGCTGGCCGGAATGGGGCCGCTGCATCTGATCGAGATCGGTCCCAGCGCCGGGCTCAACATGATCTGGGACCGTTATGGAATCCGCTATATGCGAGAGGGCGTGACGGCGGCGGAGGTGATGCCGGGCGCGCCGCTGGTTCTTTCCTGCGACCTCAGAAGCAACGCCGTGCCGCCGGTCGGATATTGCCCCCACATTGCCGGCCGCATCGGACTGGAGCTGAACCCGGTTGACCTTAAGAACAGCAATGACCGCGACTGGCTCCGCGCCCTGGTCTGGCCCGACCAGCCGCACCGGCTGGAACGGCTTGAGGCTGCCATTCAGATGTTTCTGGAAACCCCGGCGGAAATCCGCGCCGGGGATGCACTGGTTTTGCTGCCGGAGGCGCTGGCCGAAATCCCGCCGGATGAGGCGGTCTGCGTCTATCACACCATTACGACCTACCAGTTCAGCGCCGAGATGCGGACGGCGCTGGAGGCGCTGCTGGTGACGGTGGGCCTCAGCCGTCCGGTCTGGCACCTGTCTTTCGAGTTCGATGGCGGCAGCGACTATGCGGTCACCTTGACGCACCATAGAGCCGGGGTGGCCAATGCCCGCACCCTTGGCCTGGCCCAGCCCCATGGCGGCTGGATCGCATGGGCCGGTTGAACTGGCAAATCCCGGCGCCCCGCTTGCCCGTTGCGGGCGCTTTGCTATAGTCCGGCCGGTTCGTCGCTCAAGGGGCTTTTTTCAGCAATGGCACACGAAGATTCTCATTACACGCCTGGCTCGATGGACATTTCCCAACACAAACGCGGCTATGCGGGTTTTGTGACCGGTGTCAAATGGACGCTCACCCTTGTCCTCGGCATCATGGTCTTTCTCGCGATATTCCGGACCCACAACTGATAAAATATAAGGGGCGTGATTGAAACTCGCCGTCCCCAAGGAAACGTCTCCGGGTGAAACGCGCGTCGCCGCGACACCGGAATCGGTCAAAAAGTTCAAGGGCCTGGGCCTCGAAGTGGTGGTCCAGACAGGGGCCGGCGCGGCCGCGCGCATCGCCGATGCCGATTACGCCGGCGCCGGCGCCTGGATTGCCCCCGACGCCCGGACCACGCTGGACGGCGCCGATATCGTTCTCAAAGTGCGCGGCCCCAGGGGCGATGAAGTCGCGCTTCTGAAGAAGGGCGCCGTGGTGGCCGCGTTGCTGGCGCCCCACAGCGAAAAAGACGCGATTGCCGCTTTGGCGGGGCAGGGCGTTTCCGCCTTCGCCATGGAATTGCTGCCGCGCATTTCCCGCGCCCAGGCGATGGACGTGCTGTCGTCGCAAGCCAATTTGGCCGGCTACAAGGCGGTGATCGACGCCGCCGCCACTTTCGGCCGCGCCATGCCGATGATGATGACCGCGGCGGGCACCATCGCGCCGGCGCGGGTGCTGGTGATGGGCGTGGGCGTCGCGGGCCTCCAGGCCATCGCCACCGCGAAAAGGCTGGGCGCGATCGTCAGCGCCACCGATGTGCGGCCCGCCACCAAGGAACAGGTGGAGAGCTTGGGCGGCACTTTTGTGGCGGTGATGGATGAGGAATTCAAGAACGCCCAGACGGCCGGCGGCTATGCCAAGGAAATGTCCAAGGAATACCAGGCCAAGCAGGCGGCGCTGACCGCCGAAACCATCAAGAAGCAGGACATTGTCATCACCACCGCGCTGATCCCAGGCAGAAAAGCGCCGCTACTGGTGACGGAGGAGATGATCAAGACGATGAAACCGGGTTCGGTGATCGTGGACCTGGCGGCGGAAGCTGGCGGCAACACGCCGCTAACCAAGGCGAACGAGGTGATCGAGGTTCATGGCGTCACTATCATGGGCTACACCAACCTGCCCGGACGGCTGGCGGTGGATTCCTCGTCGCTCTATGCCCGCAACCTGTTCAACTTCATCTCGCTGATGGTGGACAAGAAATCGGGCCTGCTGGCGATCGACTGGAATGACGAGATCGTGAAAGGTGCGCTGGTGACCAAGGACGGTGAAGTCATTCACCCGGCGGCAAGAGGATAAATCATGGACATGGTCGATCCCGCCCTCGGTTATTTTGTCTTTCGGCTTTCGATTTTTGTGTTGGCGATTTTTGTCGGCTATTTCGTGGTCTGGGGCGTGACGCCGGCCCTGCACACCCCGCTGATGAGCGTGACCAACGCCATCTCCTCGGTGATCGTGGTCGGCGCGTTGATCGCGGTGGCGGTGTCCGCCGTGGATAGCGCCTCCTGGACGTCGAAACTGCTGGGCTTTTTCGCTCTGATTCTTGCTTCGGTGAATATCTTCGGCGGCTTTCTTGTCACGGCGCGCATGTTGGCGATGTACAAGAAGAAAGAGAAGAAATGACCGGGCAAGACGCGATAGCGGCGCTGCTTTATCTGGTCGCGGGTGTGTTGTTCATCCTGGCGTTGAAGGGCCTGTCCTCGCCCGTATCGTCGCGGGCCGGCAACCGCAACGGCATGCTGGGAATGGCCATCGCAGTGCTGACCACGCTGTGGGTGGCGGGGGTGACCGATCCCTTGACCTGGGGCCTGGTGATCGCGGGCTTCGCCATCGGCGGCGGCATCGGCGCGGTGATGGCGCGGCGCATCGCGATGACCAACATGCCGCAACTGGTGGCCGCCTTCCATTCGCTGGTCGGCCTGGCCGCGGTCTTGACCGCCGCCGCCGCGCTTTATTCGCCCCAGGCCTTCCACATCGGCGAGATTGACGCCATTCACACCCAGTCGCTGGTCGAGATGAGCCTGGGCGTCGCCATCGGCGCCATCACCTTTGCCGGCTCAATCATCGCCTTCGCCAAGCTCAACGGCAACATGTCGGGGGCGCCGATCATCCTGCCGGCGCGGCATGTCCTCAATCTCCTGATCTTCTTGGGCGTAGTTGGACTGATCGTCTATTTCACCATGGACCAGCCGCATTGGGCCTTCTGGGCGATTACGCTGCTGAGTTTTGTATTCGGCATCACGCTTATCATTCCCATCGGCGGCGCCGACATGCCGGTGGTGGTGTCGATGCTGAATTCCTATTCCGGCTGGGCGGCAGCGGGCATCGGCTTCACGCTGGAGAATACGGCGCTGATCATCACCGGCGCGCTGGTGGGTTCGTCCGGCGCGATCCTGTCCTACATCATGTGCAAGGGCATGAACCGCAGCTTTGTCTCGGTGATCGCGGGCGGCTTTGGCGGCGAGACGGCGGGACCGGCGGGCGCCAAGGAAACGCGCCCGGTCAAGCAGGGCTCGGCCGACGATGCCGCCTTCATCATGAAGAACGCGTCCAGCGTGATCATCGTGCCGGGTTACGGCATGGCGGTGGCCCAGGCCCAGCATGCGGTGCGCGAAATGGCCGACAAGCTGAAGCATGAAGGGGTGAAAGTGTCCTATGCCATTCACCCAGTGGCGGGCCGCATGCCCGGCCATATGAATGTGCTGCTGGCCGAAGCCAATGTGCCTTACGACGAAGTGTTCGAGCTGGAAGACATCAACTCGCAATTCGCCCAGGCGGACGTGGCCTATGTGATCGGCGCCAATGACGTGACCAATCCCTCGGCCAAGACCGATCCCAAATCGCCGATCTTCGGCATGCCGATCCTGGATGTGGAAAAGGCCAAGACCGTGCTCTTCATCAAGCGCGGCATGGGATCGGGCTATGCGGGGGTCGAGAACGAACTCTTCTTCCGCGACAACACCATGATGTTGTTCTCTGACGCCAAAAAAATGACCGAAGAGATCGTCAAGGCGCTGGGGTGAGCCGCGACCGCCCGAAGGGCGGGCGAAATGGTCCGGTGGACCATTTCGAGCGGCGAACGCCGCGAGCTTGGGCGAGCGGCCGGGTGAGCGGTGCGCGAAGCGCATGAGCAGGTGTGCGGCGCGTCTTGCGAAACCGTCCAGTGGACGGTTTAGAGCGCCGCACGGACCTGCGAAAGCGACAGACACAAGCGGCCGGTGGGAAACATCGCCCCGGGTGAACAACGGTCCGAGAATCCCCGCTAGGGCAAAGGTGTTTTACCCATCCTGAATGGCAATCCCGCTGCTTTTCTGACTATCGCATTTATGATTACTACCAAGACTAATAATCCTAAGAACATCTCGGTGATCGTGAATAGCAAGTTATAGGTCTGGGCTATCCATGGCTTGACGTATCCCGTGATGGTTCCATATTTGCCATACACATGCAAAAGAACTGTTCTATCAAGTTCGGGTTGGGGCTGGGGGGCCTGCCCCGCCCCACCCCCGGCGAACAGGCTGAAGAACACTACTGTTATAAACCACCAACAGAACGCCAACGCCGTCCATTTAGTCAGCGCTGCGAAAAATCGAACCATTAGCCTTTTTTACTTTGGCTTTTCCGGGAACGGATTTGAGGGCGTGAGAATGACATTGGAATAGCGATTCGACCCGAAACAATATCGTTCAGCCTTCGGCTCGTCTCGGCATTGCCAGCACAGCAAGCCCCATCTCCGCCAGAATCCGCACCACCAGCAGCGCGATGGCGCCGTGCAGCAATGCGCCGAAGATGATCCACAGTCCCGCCAGCACCGGATTGCGGCCGATGCCGAAGGGGCCGATGGGGCGGCCAAAGCGGCGATTCATCATCATGGGGCCGCGGCGATCCATCATCGCCATCATGCGGCGCTGGCCCGGTCCCATCATGCCGGGGCCGGGCGGTTGTGGCGTTGTGGCGCCCGGCGCCGGGAGGGTGTTGCCGGCTATCGCGGGGGGCTGAACCGGCGAGCGGCTCATCACCTGCACGCCGCGCACCAGGCCCAATATCACCATCACGGTGATCAGGATCAGGGCGATGATATAGAGACAGCGGATAAGGCGCGGCGCCATGGAATTGTCGAGATTCAGAATATCGCGAGCGGCCATGAATTCCTCCTGGTCGCGCCTCTATTGAGCGCGTACCGGAAGCATACGCCTGCGCGACCCTTCCTGCTACAGCCCGGCCATCTTGCAAACCAGCTTCCATTCCTGGGGCGTAACCGGCTGGACGGAGAGGCGAAAGCTTTTCACCAGGCTCATCTGGGCGAGGGCGGGCGTCGCCTTGACTTCCGCCAATGTCACCGGGCGCGGCATGTCCTCTACCGCCTTGACCACCACGAGGCCGAACTTGCCGGCCTCATCGCTGGGGTCGGGGCGGTATTCGCCGATCACCTCGACAATGCCCACGATCTGTTTCTCGTCTCCGGTATGATAGAAAAAGCCGAGATCGCCTTTGGTCATCGCTTTCATGTTGCCGGCGGCGGTCCAGTTGCGCACCCCGCTCCAGGGTTCGCCCTTGGCGCCTTTTTTCTTCTGCATGGCCCAGGAGAATGTTTCGGGCTCGGTCTTGAACAGCCAGTATTTCATTCCGCCTTCAATCTGCGGCTCATCAGCCGCGTCACCGCTTCACCCAGCGGCAGGTTGCCCGAGATCAGGTCGGCCATCGCTTCGGCGATGGGCAGCTCCACGCCGGCCTGCCGCGCGCGCCGCACCAGCGCGGGGGCGGTGTCCACGCCCTCGGCCAGCGGACTGCCCGGCGCATTGAGATCACCGACGGATTTTCCCTCGCCCAGCGCCACGCCGAAAGAAAAATTGCGCGAGCTTTTGCTGGTCGCGGTCAGGACCAGATCGCCCAGCCCCGAAAGTCCCATCAGGGTTTCGCGCCGCGCCCCCAACGCCTCGCCCAGCCGGGCGAGTTCGGCGAAGCTGCGCGCCAAAAGCGCGGCGCGCGCGTTTTCGCCAAGTCCCAATCCTTCGACCACGCCGCAGGCGATGGCATAGACATTCTTGGCCGCGCCGCCCAAGGCCACGCCCGTCACGTCATCGCTGGCATAGGGGCGGAAGACCGGCGTGCTGAGAGCGGCCTGAATGCGCGGCGCCAGATCGCCATAGGCGGCGATGGTGACGGCGGTGGGAAGGCCCTTCGCCACATCGCGCGCAAAGGATGGACCGGAGAGGATCGCCACATGGGCGGACGGCGCGGCGGCGGCCACCGTTTCATGCACCAGCCGGCCGCTGTTCTTCTCGATGCCCTTGGCGCAGATCACCAGCACCGCGCCGGATTTCAGATGCGGCGCCAGGGTGCTGACAAAAGCGTGCAGCAACTGGGCGGGAATCGCCAGCAGCAGGGCTTGCGCCTTTGCCGCCTCCGCCAGATCGCCGGTGACTTTGAGATTTTCCGGCAGCGCAATGCCGGGCAAGAAACGGTTCTGCCGCGCGTTCCTGATGCTGGCCAGCACATCGTCTTCCCGCACCCAGAGCGTCACGTCGCGGTCCGCCGCCAGCGCCGTCAGCGCCAGCGCGGTGCCCCAGGCGCCGGCGCCCAGGACAGCAATGCGGGAATAGGGCTCAGGCGCGTCCATGGAAACGGTTTCACGGGTTGATTATTCGCGAGGGGCTTCTATCCTGACCGGAACAGGAAAAAGGAGCAATCCGCTTCTTTTCAAAGTGGCGTCCCCCTTGGCCATGCATCGCCTCCGCCGTCCCACAGCGCTTTGCGCCATCCTGGTTTGTGCCGCACTGTTTTCGGGCGCCGGCCAGCCGGCGCCGCCGCGCAGAATAACCTTCACCGCCGAACAGCAGGCCGCGCTGGACCGCGTCAGCGCCTATCTCAACAGCATTCACAGCATCAAAAGCGGCTTTGTCCAGCTGGGGCCGGAGGGACAGTTGGACCAGGGCGAATTCCTGCTGGAAAAACCCGGCAACCTGCGTTTCGCGTTCAATCCGCCCAATCCCACCCTGATCGTGGCGACCGGCGGCAAGATCTATGTCAAGAACAGCAAGCTCAACACGGTGGAGTCCTATGACGTGTCCGACGTGCCGCTGGACCTGCTGCTGGACGACAAGGTGAACCTCAAGGCGAACAGCGCCATCACCGGCATCGATATCCATGACGACTCGCTGGTGGTGCATGCTCGCACCTCCACCAACCGCCAGCAGGGCAACATCACTTTTGTGTTTTCCAACCCGCAGATCGAGCTGCGGCAATGGACCGTGAAGGACAATCAGGGCGGCACCACCATGGTGGCGCTGCAGAACCCGGAAGTGGGTGTGCCGATCGACGAGACCCTGTTCGCGGTGCCCACCAAGGCGCCCAGGAAAACCGACTGATGCCCGCCCTGGTGGGTATTGTCTGCGATTTCGAAACAAGAGACGGCATGCATTCGCATCGCGCCAGCGATGAATATGTCGCCGCCATCCAGGGCAGCGTTGGCGCGTTGCCGCTGTTGATTCCGGTGACGCGGCCAAAGCTGGATGTAGATACCCTTTTGGAACGGCTGGACGGGCTGCTGTTCACCGGGGCGCCCTCCAATGTCGCGCCCCGCCATTATGGCGCAGGCGAGCCGCGAGCCAGCACGATGCTGGACGAGGCGCGCGACGCCACCAGCCTTGCGCTGCTCAAGGCCGCCATAGAAAAAGGCGTTCCCACACTCTGCATCTGCCGCGGCTTCCAGGAACTGAATGTGGCGCTGGGCGGCACGCTGGACAGCCATGTGCATGAAAGGCCCGGCGCGCTGGACCACCGCGAGGATGCAAATGCTCCGCCGGAAGCGCAATATGCGCCTCGGCATGCCGTCACCATCATGCCGGGCGGGATTCTCGCGGCGCTGTTGGGCACCCCGCTGCCGGATGGCGGCCAATCCTTCGATGTGATGGTCAACTCGCTGCACAGCCAGGGCATCGCCAGGCTGGCGCCAGGCCTGATGGTGGAAGCGTGCGCGCCAGACGGATTGATCGAGGCGGTGTCGTTGCCCGGCGCGAAGGGTTTTGTGCTGGGGGTGCAATGGCACCCCGAATGGGCGCCGGCGCAGGACAAGGTGAGCGCCGCGATTTTCCAGGCTTTCCGCCGGGCGTTGGCTGCCTGATTCGAGAAAAACAGCTATGGCAAAAATGTATCTTACAAGAAGAAAATGTTATAAATTCCTTTTTAGAAGAAAATAGTTGAATCGTGTGACTTTTATGCCTAACTTAGGTGTCGAAGATCCTTGGGTTCGTATGCACTGCCCCCCCGCTCGCAAGCGGACCAAGGTTTTCGCTGGACGGCCGGTATCCCCTCCCGGCCTCCGACGCGCGTAACGGCGCATTTGGCGCCCGGCTGGAAACGGCCGGGCGTCTTTTTTCTTTTCTAATGGTCGCGCAGCCTGACGGCTCGCTGCGCTCGCCTGGCTGGCGCTCCGTGTCGCACGGCCACGAAAAACCGCCGCGTTATTGGCTGACCCGGCGCAGCGTCAGGTTCAGACGTCCGCCGCCCGGGATCAGGGTCGAGGTGCCGGGCAGGATGCGGTCGATGCCGTGAAAAGCCAGCCGCGCCGGCCCGCCGAACAGTACCACATCGCCGGATTGCAGCTTGAGGCTTTTGGTGGGGCCGCGCCTTTGCGGGCCGCCGATGCGGAACAGGGCGTCATCGCCCAGCGATACGGACACCACCGGCGCCGACAGGGCGGTCTCGTCCTTGTCCTGATGCAGGCCCATGCGCGCCTTGCCACGATAAAGATTGACCAGGCAGCATTGCGGCTCGTCCGGTCCTGCGATCTCGGCCCATAGCGCCAGAAGCGCTGGCGGAATGGCGGGCCAGGGTTTGCCGGTCAAAGGATGGATTTGCTGATAGCGGTAGCCGGTCTTATCCGACATCCAGCCCAGGGGACCGAAATTACTTTCTTCCACCGAGAAAGGCTTTCCCGAACCGGGCATCGCCGGACGATAGAAAGGCGCGTCTTTGAGGCGCCCCTGAATGTCGTGCAACAGATTTTCCTGGGCGGTGCGGGAGAATTTTTCGCGCCAGAGAATGATCCCCGGCGCGACGTCCAACTTCACCATTGATTGGGGCTGCGCGTGGGCGTGGTGAAGATACCCGCATGGCTGTCCGCAAGCCCATGCGCCGCGAGCCAGGATTGGAGATTCTCCGGGTCATAGCGTTCGGCAATCCATGCCGAAAGCGCGGCGCCTTTTGAATCCTCGCGCGCGAAATCCAGAAACGGCCTCAGCCAGCGCTGCTGGCGCTTGGGAAAATGCAGATAGGGAAAGCGGGCATATTGCGCCGTCGCCGTTTCGAAGGCGTTCCAGCCGCCGCGATGGATCAGATACAGCGCCGCCGCGAAGCTGGTGCGGTCCTGGCCGCCGGAGCATTTGAGCATGAAAGGGCGCGGCGCCTCATCGAAGGCCGCGATCAGCCGCTCAAGCAGGGCGCGGGTGGGGAGCTTGCGGGAATCCAGCATGGCGTCGAGATGGGCGATGCCGCGCGCCCCCGCCGCCGCGGTCTCGTTGATCCACCAGGACAGATCGTCATTGCGACCGCGCAGATTGATCACGGCCGCGATGCCGCGCTTCTGCAAAAAAGGCCCCAGCCCGCCGGCCCAGGCCTGGGCGGAGCGCGCGCTATCCCCAGGCACCACCCAATGGAAATTATAAAGAATATCGCCCAAGGAACGCTTAGACTTCGACCGCATGGATTGGCTTATAACCCGGCTTTAGGCGTTCGGGGCAAGGGAGAGGGAGATGCGTATCGCCAAAGCCACGCTTTGGAGCCGCTGGGCCTGGTCCAGCGGGCTGGCGGCCGGGGTTTTTGCCATCCTGGCCTTGCTGGATTACCGGTTGAAAGCGCTGACGGGTGTGGGGACGGCGGACCTGGCGTTTTTTTCCAGCGCGATCCAGTTCCAGGCCGCCTTCCATGCCTGGGGGCCGGAGCGTTATGCGGTGCGGGCCGGGTTCGATCTGGGTTTCGATTATCTGCTGATGCCGCTTTATGCGACCGCCTTCTTCTATTCGGGCGTGCTGACGGCGGAAGGTTTTGCGCCCCGGCCCGGCAGCCTCAGGCGGATGCTGATGGCGCTGGTGTGGGTGCCGGTGATCGGCGCTTTGGCCGACGCGGCGGAAAACGCGCTGCAACTGACCATGCTCTTGACCGGGGCCACGGATGCGCTGGCCCAGCTAGCGGCCAGCGCCAGCCGGATCAAGAATGTGGCGCTGCTGGTCGGGCTGGCGCTTTTCCTGGGGGCGGTGATGGCCCGGTTTAACGAGCGGCGAGCGGCCAAACAATCCGGTATCTCCGCTCTCTAGCGCGGAGCAAATGGTCGTTGGCGTCACGGATCGAGTTTGGGATATGAATGACGTTGCGGCGCTTATCGCGGCTCAGGAAGCGCCCGTAGCGAAGCGTGGGCCCTACAAGAAGAAAGCGGCGTGATAAGAAATCTGCTCCGCACCGCTGCCGCCGCCGCTTGGTGTGTGCTGGCGGTTTCCTTGATCGAACTCATGATTATTAACACAAGAATCTTTTCGCAGCCCGCCATCCCCGTAGGGGATTTTAACCATGCAATGAAGCTCTCGGGCGCTCTGCGCTATGTGACCTTAGAGCAGGAACGATTACATAACCTGGCCCAAATCGCGTCGTTCGGCAGCGCGGTGGTCTTTGTGTTGGCTGTTTTCATCCTACGAAAAGGCCAGTTCAACAAAAATTCAAAATGAGCCACTACCAGAAAAGGCCAGTCCTTGACCCCAAGGGCTTTTTCCGTATATTCCCCGGCTCTCCGGCAAAGGCGTTTTCCGGAAAATCGTTTATTTCCAAGGAATTAGACTATGTACGCGGTCATCCGCACCGGCGGAAAACAATATAAAGTCGCCAAGGATTCCATCTTGACGGTGGAAAGCCTGGCCGGCGAGGTGGGCTCCAAGCTCACTTTGTCGGATGTGCTGATGGTCGGCGGCGATGCCCTCAAGCTGGGTGCGCCGCTGGTCAAGGGCGCCTCGGTCGCCTGTGAGATCGTCGAACATGGCCAGGGCGAGAAGGTCATCGCCTTCAAGAAAAAGCGCCGCAAGAACACCCACCGCAAACGCGGTCATCGCCAGCACTTCACCAAGTTGAAGGTGCTGGGCATTACTGCCGGTTAAAGGACTAGTCGTATGGCACACAAAAAAGCAGGCGGTTCTTCGCGCAACGGGCGCGACAGCAATCCCAAAATGCTGGGCGTGAAACTGTTCGGCGGTGAAGCGGTGGCCGGCGGCAATGTGATTGTGCGCCAGCGCGGCACCAAGTTCCATCCCGGCGAAGGCGTCGGCATGGGCAAGGACCATACGCTTTTCGCGCTTCGCGACGGCAATGTCGCGTTCAAGACCGGTTTCAAGCGTCGCACCTACGTATCCGTGCTGACTCAATCTCCGGCGATGAAGAGCGCAGCGGAATAAGGCGGCTGAAGACATAGGCCGCCAAGAAATTGGCGGCCCATAATGCGAGGGAGATGGTCCGCCATCTCCCTTTTTTGTTTCCCTCGTCAGAAAGGACTGCGAGGGATGTCATGTGTACCCTGGAGAGCGAAAGATTGATCCTGAGGCCGCCAAGGCCCGCGGATATTCAAGCAATGGCGGTGTGGCTGGGTGATTACGATGTCTCGAAGATGACATCGCGCGTGCCACATCCCTATGGCGAAGCGGATGCCGAGGCTTTCGTGGCGGCCGGCCAAAAACATCGCTTTGTCATTCAGCGCAAGAAGGACAATTTGTTCCTGGGCATGATCGGGATCCACTCGGACGACGATTACGAGTTCGGCTATTGGCTAGGCAAGCCTTTCTGGGGTTTCGGCTATGCCACAGAAGCGGCTGGACGGGTGATCCAGTTCGCCTTCGAGGAGCTGGGCCAGGATAGTGTCCATGCCGGATGGTTTCACGACAATCCGGCGTCGGGGCATGTGCTGGCCAAGCTGGGGGCGCGCCACAATGGCAGCCGGATGCGGGATTGCCGCGCCCGGGGCCGCAAGGTTCTGTGCCATGAGATGCTGTTGACGCGGGCCGATTTCCTGCGAAAACAGGCCGCTTAGGGAGCCTTCCGATGCGTTTTCTCGATGTCGCAAAAGTCTATGCCGCCAGCGGCGCTGGCGGCAAAGGCTGTATCGCGTTCCGGCGGGAGAAGTTCATCGAGTATGGCGGTCCCTATGGCGGCGATGGCGGCAAGGGCGGCGATGTCTGGGCGGAAGCGGTGGACAATCTCAACACCCTGATCGATTACCGCTTCCAGCAGCATGTGAAGGCCAAGAATGGCGAAGGCGGCAAGGGCAAGGTGATGACCGGCGCCAATGGCGCCGACGCGGTGATGAAGGTGCCGGCCGGCACGCAGATCTACGAGGAAGATGGCGAAACGCTGATCGCCGATCTGGCCCAGACCGGCCAACGGGTGAAGCTGCTCCGCGGCGGCAATGGTGGCTTCGGCAACGCGCATTTCAAGAGCGCCACCAACCAGGCGCCGGATTACGCCAATCCCGGCCAGCCGCATGAAGAAAAAATCCTGATCCTGAAGCTGAAGCTGATCGCCGATGCGGGCCTGATCGGCATGCCCAATGCGGGCAAATCCACTTTCCTGGCGCGCGTTTCGGCGGCGCGGCCGAAAATCGCCGACTATCCTTTCACCACCCTGGAGCCGCAATTGGGCGTGGTGAAAATCGATTCCAGCGATTTCGTGCTGGCCGACCTGCCCGGCCTGATCGAGGGTGCGCATGAAGGGGTGGGGTTGGGCGACAAATTCCTCGGCCATGCCGAACGCTGCGGCGCCATCCTGCATCTGGTGGACGGCACCGATGAGGCCATCGCCAATCATTACCGGACCATTCGCGGCGAGCTGGAGGCCTATGGCCAGGGCCTCGACAACAAGCCGCAGATCGTCGCCCTCAACAAGATCGATTCCATTCCCAAAGCCGCGCTGGCCAGAAAACATGCCGCCCTGGAAAAAGCCTGCGGGCAGAAAGTGCACCTGATTTCCGGCGTCAGCGGCGCGGGCGTCAAGGAGGTGTTGCGGGTGCTGGCCGAGGAGATCAACAAGCGCCGCGCCCGGCGGGCCGAGGACATGGAGCTTCGCCGTCCCCGCGCTGCTGTTGTCCCTTCCACCCGCGCCGGCCGGCAGGCGGTGAATTTCAAGGCGCCGGTGGTGCCGCCCCAGTCCTTGAAGACCCTCATGGCGATTGAAAAATCCGAGTCGGCGAGCCAGCGCAAAGTGGTGGCCAAGCCTGTGGCCAAAGCCACAGCCGAACCGGTAGCCAAACCAGCGGCCAAGCCTGCGTTCAAGCGCGCCAGGTCCCTGGTGAAATCCCCACCCAGATCCCCGGCCAAACCCGCGGGCAAGAAGGCGGGCGGCAAGGCGAGGGCCAAGGTCAAGGCCGTCAGCAGGACCAAAAGCAGGCTTGTGACTTCAAAAAAGAAACAGCGGCGATGACCTTTTCCAAAGCCAGGTTGATTGTGGTCAAGGTAGGCTCGGCCTTGCTGGTGGATGGGGCGTCGGGCGAGCTGCGGCGCGACTGGCTCGCTTCGCTGTGTGCCGATGTCGTGGACCTCAAGCGTCAAGGCAAGCGGGTGATCCTGGTGTCGTCCGGCGCCATTGCGCTGGGACGCCGCGCCCTGAAGCTCAAGCCGGGCGCGCTCAGGCTGGAGGAAAGCCAGGCGGCGGCGGCGGCGGGGCAGGTGCGCCTGGCCGAAGCCTATGCCGATATATTCGCCGGCCAGAATATCGTGGCGGCGCAGATCCTGCTCACCCTGGGAGATACCGAGGAGCGGCGGCGTTATCTCAATGCCCGCGCCACGCTCAATACCCTTCTGGAACTGAACGCGGTGCCGGTGATCAACGAGAATGACACGGTGGCGACGGCGGAAATCAAATTCGGCGACAATGACCGTCTGGGCGCCCGTGTCGCCTCCATGATGGGCGCGGACCTGCTGGTGCTTTTGTCGGATGTGGACGGGCTTTATACCGCCGATCCCAACCGCGCCGCCGCCGCCCACATCGCCGAAGTGGCGGCGATTACGCCTGAGATCGAGGCGATGGCCGGTGGCTCGGCGTCGGGCATGGGGCGGGGCGGCATGACCTCCAAGCTGATCGCGGCGCGCATTGCCACGGCGGCGGGCGCGGACGTCATCATCGCCAAGGGTGAAAGCCTCCATCCGCTGGCGGAAATCCAGAAGGGCGCGCGTCATACGATATTCCGCGCCAGCGAGACGCCCGCCGCTTCGCGCAAACGCTGGATCGCCGGGGTCCTGAAGCCGCAAGGCGTGCTGGTGATTGACGAAGGCGCGGTCAAGGCCTTGTCCGACGGCAAAAGCCTGTTGCCCGCCGGCATCCGCCAGGTGGACGGCCGCTTCGAACGCGGCGACGCCGTGCTGGTAAAGGACCGGGAAGGGCGCGAGATCGCACGCGGCCTTGCCGCCTATAATGCGTCGGATGCAGAGCGGATCGCGGGCAAACGCACGGTCGAAATCGAGGCCATTCTGGGCTATCGTGGCCGGGACGAGATGATCCATCGGGACGATCTGGCGCTGGTGAATAGATGACGGTGCATTCGGCAGAGGCAGCCCAAAATTCCAGCGGCCTGCGCGCGGAAATGCTGGCAATCGGCGAACGCGCGCGTGAGGCCGCCCGCGCCATGCGCGAAGCCGGTGACGTGGCCAAGACCAAGGCGCTGCGCGAAGCCGCCAAGGCGATCCGCGCGCGGAGTGGCGAAATATTGGCTGCCAACGCAAAAGATATCGCAGCGGCGAAAGCCGGCGGCATGGCGGCGGGAATGCTGGACCGGCTGGCGCTGAACGAGACGCGGATCGAGGCCATGGCCAAGGCCGTGGAGGATGTGGGCGCCCAGGCCGATCCCAATGGCCGCGAGCTGGCGCGCTGGACCCGGCCCAATGGCCTGGATATCGCCCGTGTTTCGACGCCGATCGGCGTGATCGGCATTATCTATGAATCCCGTCCCAATGTGACGGCGGATGCGGGCGCCATCGCGCTCAAGGGGGGCAATGTCGCCATCCTGCGCGGCGGCTCGGATTCGGTGCATTCGGCTGGCGCCATTCACGCCGCCATGACCGATGGATTGAAAGCGGCGGGATTGCCGGAGGCTGCCATTCAATATGTGCGGAACACCGACCGCGCCGCGGTGGGACTGATGCTGGAAGGCTTGAACGGCACGATTGACCTGATCATCCCGCGCGGCGGCAAGGGATTGACGGGACGGGTGATGCGCGAGGCACGGGTCCCGGTGCTGGCCCATCTGGAAGGCATCTGCCATGTCTATGTCCATGACAAGGCGGATCTCGCCATGGCGCGCAAGGTGGTGCTCAACGCCAAGATGCGGCGCACTTCGATCTGCGGCGCGGCGGAAACGCTGCTGCTGGATGCGAAGATCCTGAAATCCTACGGACCGCCGATCCTGGAAGACCTGGCAAAAGCGGGATGCGAAATTCGCGGCGATGACGCGGTGCGCGCCATCTTCCCTGCCGCCAAAGCCGCCAGCGAAGAGGACTGGCGGACCGAGTATCTCGATGCCATCATCGCGGTGAAGACGGTGGGCGGCGTCGAAGACGCCATCGCCCATATCGAGAATTATGGTTCGCATCATACCGATTCCATCATCACCGAAGACACCAGGACGGCGGAAAAATTCCTTTCCGCGCTCGACAGCGCCATTGTGCTGTGGAACGCCTCGACCCAGTTCGCCGATGGCGGCGAATTCGGCATGGGGGCGGAGATCGGCATCGGCACCGGCAAGCTGCATGCCCGGGGGCCGGTCGGCGTGGAACAGCTCACCACCTTTAAATATGTGGTGCGCGGCAATGGCCAGACGCGTCCGTAATGCGTTGTCGGGCCGCCATTGAGACGGGAGCATCCCATGACAAAACATAAGGGCGGTTGCCATTGCGGCAGGATCGCCTTCGAAATTGAGGGCGACATCACCGAGGCCGTGGAGTGCAATTGTTCGCTCTGCGCCAAGCGCGGCGGATTGCTGCATTTTGTGCTGGCGTCCGCCTTCGCCCTGACCAGCCCGCGCAGAAATCTCAGCACCTACAAATTCAACCAGCATGCGATTGACCATCATTTCTGCGCCCGTTGCGGCATTTCGCCCTTTTCGGAAGGCATCCATCCCCAGAACGGCAAGATGGCGGCGATCAATCTGCGCTGCGTCGATGGCATTGATCCCAAATCCCTCACTATCAAATTTCATGACGGACTGAGCGATTGAACCATTGGGTAAGACCGCCCGGGCCGGTGTCGGACGGCCTGGTCATTGGCCTGCTGGGCGGCTCGTTCAATCCGGCGCATGGCGGCCATCTTTATGTCAGCCTCACAGCGCTGCGGCGGTTGAAGCTGGACTATGTCTGGTGGCTGGTCAGTCCGGGCAATCCCCTGAAGGATGGGCGCGAGATGGCGCCGTTCGAGAAGCGCCTGGCCGGCGCCAAGAAGATGGCGCGGCATCCGCGCCTGATTGTGAGCGATATCGAACGGCAATTGGGAACGCGCTACACCATTGATACGGTGGCGGCGCTCAAGCGCCGGTTTCCCGGTATCCATTTTGTCTGGCTGATGGGCAGCGACAATCTGGAGAATTTTCATCTGTGGCGGAACTGGAAGGATATCGCGGTGCGCCTGCCCCTGGTGGTGGTGCAGCGGCCGGGCAGCATCCTGGCCGCGACGCATGCGGCGCCCATACGCCGCTATGGAAAAACGCGCGCGCTCAAAGCGCCTCCGGCAATCCTGGTGCTGGACGGCGCGCGCAACCCCGAAAGCGCGACCCGGCTCAGGAGCATTTTCAGGAAAAGTGTGGGTTCGTAGCGACAGCGTGCGAACGTTTTCCGCAGAAAATGCGACCAAGAATGAATCCCCGGCATGAGTGCCGGGGAGGCCCTTGGAGCGGGCACCGCGCCCATGCTAAATTCGCCGCCATAACCGGAGGAAAACACCCTGAGTCCTGCCAAGAAAGCCAAACCCAAGGCCAAAAAGCCCGCCGCCAAAAAAGCCGCCAGAAAAGCCGCCAAAAAAAGCGCCAGAAAGCCCGCAAAAAAATCCCCCCGCAAAGCTCCCGCGAAAAAACCCGCCAAGGCCCCGTCCAAAGCGAGAAAAATCGCCACGCCGGATACGGACCTTTTGCGGCGCATCAAGGCATCGCTGGAAGACGACAAGGCCGAGGAAATCGTCACCATCGGCATGGATGGGCGCTCATCGCTTTGCGACGCGGTGGTGATCGCGTCGGGCCGTTCCAGCCGCCATGTCCAGTCCATCGCCGACCATCTGGCGCGCCGTCTCAAGGAAGAAGGCTATGGCACGCGGCCCGTCACCGGCGCGTCCCAGGGTGACTGGGTGCTGGTGGATGCCGGCGATGTGATCGTGCATGTCTTCCGCCCCGAGGTGCGCGACTATTACGACCTTGAAGGCATGTGGTCGGTACATTGAGCACCGGCCAGGAATAAGTAATGCGGCTTTGGATCTTCGCAATTGGCTCCGCCCGCGGCACCGCGGAAGGGACGCTATGCGACGATTACCGTGACCGCGCCGTCAAGATGGGGCGCAATATCGGTTTTTCCGCTGTTCATATCGAGGAATTGGCGACGTCACGCGCGCGGGACGCCAAAAGCCGCATGACAGACGAGGCCGAGCGGCTGGCGGCGCGGTTGCCGGACGGGAGCCATATCGTGCTGCTCGATGCCAAGGGCAAGGGCATGACCAGCGAGGATTTCGCGGAAATGCTGGGTGCCCTGCGTGACGCCGGTACCAAAGACCTGGTGTTTGTGATTGGCGGGCCGGATGGCCTCTGCCCCTTGCCGGGCAAAAAGTCGGGCCGCAGCCTGGCCTTCGGTCCCCAGACATGGCCGCATCTGCTGGCCCGGGCGCTGCTCAACGAGCAGCTCTATCGCGCCATCACGATCCTGGCGGGACATCCCTATCATCGCTCATAGGGAGACGTGCACCGGAGGGTTTTTACTTAAGGCCCAGTCCCGCAGATATTCACTTTCACCGCACAATCGGAAGCACCTTGCGCCTCGCATTGCGCCAGCGCGAGGGCGGCGGCGCTGTTCCTGTCACTATCGGCGATCACAAAAGACTGATTGCGCTCGGCGCTCATCACCAGCGTGCCGCAGGTGCCGGCCAGGTTTGTGCGAACGGCGCAGTCGGTTCGGCCGCATTCCTTTAGCGCGCGCTGATCGGCGGAAGGCACATCGGGATAGCCCCAGGACGCGCCATAGGCGAGCGAGGCCTGGGAGAGGGCAATCGCTCCATAGCGTCCCGATGCAGGGGCAGAGGGTTTGCTCAGCATCAGCCAGCCGGCCGGCAGAGCCACCGCCAGCAGGACCAGCAATAGCCAGCCGAGCAGGAATTTTCCGGCGCCGTCAGCCATGGACGCAATTCTCCCGTATGCCGGGAAGAGGACTTTCAAGCGCCATGCCATGGGCGGGGCCGGGTTTCGCACCGTTTCGACGCGAGCTAACGCTTCCTTAACCATGATGCGCAATGCTGCTGTGTCGCTTTAGGACAGGTCGCATTATATGCGGAAGCTGGTAGCGTCAGCGCAGCAGCGCTGCATTATTTTCCGCAAAAATGTTTGGTGGAACGCCTAGCCGATGGAAATCAAAGCCACAGGCCGGATCGAAACCGGCGCCATCAGGCGCAAGATCCCCGCTGCGACCGGCGGCGGCTTTACCGTCTCGGAAGCCCCGGAAACCCACGCTCATATCGTCGCCGGGCCCGGGCCAATCGCGGCTTTGGATTCCATCCTGGCGCTGCAGGACATGGGTGATCCCGCCGACGGCCGTTCCAAGGGCATGACGCATGGCGAGCAGCTTCTGGAGATTCTGGATTCGGTGCGGGACGGCCTTCTGGCGGGGGGCATTCCCCGCGCCACCTTGAACCGGCTGGCCGTGGCGGTGACCCGCCGCCATGACGTGTTCGCCGATCCCAAGCTGCAGGATGTGCTGGACCAGATCGAGCTTCGGGCCCATGTCGAATTGGCCAAGCTGGAGCAGATGGACAAGCGCGTCGCCTGACGCCTTTTTATTTCAGACCTCTAGGAGCATGCGCTCCGGATCTTCGAGATTTTCCTTCACTCGCACCAGAAAGGTGACAGCTTCGCGGCCGTCCACGATGCGGTGATCGTAGGACAGCGCCAGATACATCATGGGGCGGATTTCGATCTTGTCGCCCCCCTTTTCATCTTTCATCGCCATGGGCCGGGGCTGGATCTTGTGCATGCCCAGGATGCCCGACTGGGGCGTGTTGAGAATGGGCGTGGACATCAGGGAGCCGAACACGCCGCCATTGGTGATGGAGAAGGTGCCGCCCTGCAGTTCCTCGATCTTGAGCTTGTTGTCGCGGGCGCGGGTGCCGAAATCCACGATCGCCTTTTCGACGCCGGCTAGGGACAGCTGATCGACATCGCGCACCACCGGCACCACGAGGCCGCGCTCGGTCGAGACCGCGACGCCGATATCGTAGTAATTCTTGTAGACGATGTTGTCGCCCTCGATCTCGGCATTGACGTTGGGCAATTCCTTCAGCGCCGCGACCACTGCCTTGGCGAAAAATCCCATGAAGCCCAGCTTGACGCCGTGCTTTTTCTCAAACGCGTCCTTGTAGGTGGCGCGCATTTTCATCACCGCCGTCATGTCCACCTCGTTGAAGGTGGTGAGCTGGGCGGCGGTGTTCTGGGATTCCTTGAGGCGCAGGGCCACCGTCTTGCGCAGCCGCGTCATCGGCACGATTTCCTCGCGCGCCGCGTTGTGGCGCGGGCCCGATGACAGAGCGGGCGCGGGCGATGGCCTGATTGGCGATGAAGCGGTCGCCCTGGCCTCCAGCGCGCCCAGCATGTCGCCCTTGGTGACGCGGCCATCCTTGCCGGTGCCGGGAACGGAGGCGGTGGAGATGCCGGTTTCGGCGGCGATGCGCTGGGCCGACGGCATGGCCGGGACATCGGCCCCCTTCGATTGTGAAGCCGGGGCCGCGGGTTTGGCGGGCTGAGGCGCAGGCTTGGGCGCTTCCACCCTGGCGGCGGGTGCTTCGGTTTTCGCCGGCGCGGCGGGTTTTGCCGTGGCGGCGCCCGAGATCGTTGTGGCTGCGCCTGCCTGGCCTTCGGCGATGGAGCCCAGCAGCGCGCCCACCTGCACGGTGTCGCCGGCCTTGACCGAGATGGACTCGATGGCGCCGTCGGCGGGGGCGGGAACTTCCACCGTCA